>Ga0123357_10000579_pt1 | contig 36213 bp, 15 predicted proteins | sample TergutEmb28metaG_FD_89873 | JGI IMG/M metagenome (GOLD analysis project Ga0123357, IMG submission 89873) | Embiratermes neotenicus P4 segment gut microbial communities from Petit-Saut dam, French Guiana - Emb289 P4 | ecosystem: Host-associated > Arthropoda: Insects > Digestive system > Gut ... | reverse complement strand
TATTATTATTATTATTATTATTATTATTATTATTAAGTAGTTTAATATGTCTGTGTACACAGTACTAGAGTTGAATAGGGCACTTGGCTATTAGCCTCACCGTCTCTCTTCTGAGCTATTCGAAGCTTATTAAATTGTTTTGTTTTTCTCGCGTTACTTGAAAAACGAAAATTGGTACTAGAAAGAGCATATTTTGAAAAAACGACGTTAATGTCATCACTTGACTGTTCGTATCATATGAAGATGTTATTTGCATAGGACTTGTTATTTATACTGGATTAAGTTTCTATCATAAAATAGACATTAGTTTTTGTGTGGATCTGTGTTCTGTGTAGGACATTAAATGCGGAGATAAGTAAAAACATTAGGTAGCAACTCCAGAAATGTTTGCTTGTCGCCAGTACAAATTGCGTAAGTCAAAATGTGATCCAGCGTGTGAATATTCCAAGTTTATTTTTGGTGTTTTTTTATGTAATTGCCACCTGACAGAGCGAATGTCTAGTAATAAAATTCTATTAAAATGAAATAAAATACTAAAATTAATAAAATTCTATGTGAGATTTACCCCAAGAAAGAAACTGCCAGTGACGGAACGAGTTAAATGGCAGCCAACTTCAATAAGCGTTACATTTTCAGTTTTCCTTAAGGAGATGTTTTATAATTAAGCGGCTGATGTTAATTTGCTGACGCAGCTGCACGAAGAGTGTGTCGAGAACATATACATACATACATACCTACCATATTCTCAGTTGGTCCTAACATCGCGATCGAAACAGAAGCAGAACCGTTTCACAGTAGGGTACGCTGCAGGTTTATAGCTCGGACCACAGACGAGCCGTCCTGCTGCTATCTTTCGTGATTACCCTTAGTTGCGCCAAGGGCCAATGAAACCAAGGTCCCAAGACTGCTTCCTCCAATTTCAGAAATACACATTTCATTAATCATACAAATGTGTGCTATAGAATTGGGATAAAACAAAGAATAAACACAAGAAAAGGGCGGCCTTCTTGGTACCCAGTCATCTTATTTCTTGAGATATTCCAGCTTATCGAACTGAAGAAGCAGTAGAATATCGTTTATACGAAATTGAACAGGAAAAGGAAACTGATAAGTTATGCTGTTACCAGGTTGATGTGCTGTGAGAACATAAATGACACGTTGAAGTGCAAAGAAAGAATATTATTACCAGGCTAAAGATCTCCGTCACTTCAGGCTGCTCTAAGTGACATAAATGTTTAATTCAACACGTAAGAGGGGAATTGCAGATTTTTTAACTTGAAGACTACGAAAAATGTGTAAAAACCTTTCACTGAAATACGCTTTCTCGTTAGTGATTCTGCTCTTGGCAGCGTGCTATTTTCCATGTATGCTTCGCAAATATACATATGTTACCTTTCAGCTGTTGATTTACAGCAGTTACACTACCGTTATTTTTAAATATTCATGTGAAATGCTGTTAACAAGAAATATGGGGAATGCCCCAGGTACTAAACAATTTTTTCTGGTTACTGTAACAAACAGGTGCCCTACGGTACGTGACGTAGCAAATTTAAGAAGAAACGCCAAATTTGGACGATTTTCGAATTCTATTTAACAGAAGAGAAAATGAAATTTTGGACATCTTTGATCGTCTCAGGCTAAACCCCACAAATATCCATACTTAATTTACTGTGGCATATTTTATGCTGTTAAACGCTTTCATACTGTGTTGCTGGCTGAGACAATGGACAATGTCCAAAATGTCACTCGTGACTGCGACCGTATACAGTCGTCGCAATCCTTTAAATATGAGATGAATGTTTTGGTTTCTGCAGGATTTATTATGGTTACATTAATTCAAAGCTAGACAACAGAACTTTACACTTAGTGCCCTTGTCACTGCTATTGCCCACATTTCAGAAAACTAATTCTGGTTCTCTATATAAAACATTTGTTCTCTTTCCTTTGCTTCGGATACTGACAGATGCCGAAGGTGAGTTACGTATAATAGTTTAATTGCTTTTTAATAGTAATTTTGAATTTGTTATTAACATTTTTAATTTTTATGTATTCTTATTATTTTCTTGCTATTATTTAAACACACACAGCTTCATTCTTTATTTACTTGGCTGCGCAATAAGTCTTTAAATGAATATTTCGTGGGACTAATCTCTTAAATTCCCCGAGCTTACCTAGTACCACATATGAAAAATATAATTATTATCTCCATAATAAATTACATATATTAACATCATTATTCTAAATGTAACCCACGCTGTTAAGATAATTTTCGCTACAGTGGTTCTCAGCTGGCCATGAATACCTCGACAGTCTTATAAATTCCAGTTTTATATTAATTCCCTTTTTCTCGCATTTTAAATTCTAAGTTATTTCCTTTCATGACTGAAAAGGAAAGAAAAGGTTTTGTCTCGCAGCAATTTATTGAAAGATTCGTGCAAGAATCAATTATATTCGGATAGTAGTTTCTGAAGTTGCAGTTCTTATGTCAACTCAGCGAAGAGATGCGCACGCCAGTTTATTTAGACGACAAATTCTTAGCCGGAGATCTCTTGATCCACTATACACAGTTATTCCCTTCACACTTGGTGCAGTATAGTGTGGAATTATAAGGGATCCGTGCATAAAGTGAACTGCTTATTAAACTTTGGCTTAACTGTGCACTGAACCCCTTTCCTTGTGTGTTTAATCCAAAGTATTATAAAATATGACCCCATAAACTTCATCATTCCTATTTCTCACCCTCTTCCAAATGGTAATGAGACAGGATTTTGTCCCAGTGCTTCTGTTTTCGTCTATCAGTATCAATCCCCAAACGTTCCTTACTCAGTAAGGACCTACTTCCGACGCTATATAAACTAAACATCTTCAGCGCTTTTAAATTAAATATTTCTCTCTCTCGTCACAAGTTCAACATTCTGTAAGAATTTACAAGCAGATCACCTTTCTTGCTTTTCCGAAGGCAGGTATATGCTGGCAATCTGTCTTAAATTCATTCATTCTTCCACGCAAGTCTATAATATTCCTGTTCTTACTGTTTTTAAGACCATTTCACCTTTTAAATATTTCCCCTCTTTTCTTTACAACTCACTTATATTCACGTCTTACAAATTCTGGGTTTCTCCATTAATTTGGCCCTGCTCGTGTAAGCATTGCAGTTTACCTTGTTTTTTTTTTTAATTTGAAAATTTGGCCATTCTTCTACTTTGTGTTTTAACCTGGTACTATTCTTGTTAACTTCTCCATCCTTTAATTGCTTGAGAAAAATCTCCATATCAGACTTGCGTGCTGCTTGGCTTTTACTTCGTGTCTCTCTCTGAATCTGTCAACCGGCAGTCAGATATCAGTATGACAGTTAGCTAACCTGAAATGTCGGACATATAATACTCTTGGATACCGTCTGCTGTCTGTCAAGATTTGATATATCTAATTGTGAGTCTTCACATCAGGCGTGGCCCCATTGTGCTCATGAATATTTCAATATAGTAACAGAGTGCTCGGGGATTCAGGTTTCCGATGAAGCGCAGGTTACGGTTTCAGCACCATTATCATTACTAGTTTTATATAAAATCCCTTTAGCAACTGCCGGTTTAAAAAAAACTGTTCCTAATTTTGCATTGAAATTTCCTTATCATGTAATCCTAAGGAGATTTATCAAATACCTGCTACAGTGAGTCATACAACATTCCCTTTGCGTGATATATATTATCCTCATTTCGAACACGGAGTTTCTGAATCACGACGTCACACCACCGACCTCTCAGTACTTGGCATGGCAATTTAATACTACAAAACTCTGTTCAGTTGTCTATTACGGACACAATTTCTGACCCTTGCTGATGATGAGTAATCATCTGCTGGTACAGCGCAAAACTAGTCTCACCTGGGGCCTTGTACTCCCTTTTATTGTAACATGCAGGCCTTCTCTTCTAATTCTCTTGCTTCTGTTTTCAATAAACCTGGCTTTTATGAATCCTGAAATTCCAAGTTGCAATATTCATATCCATTCTCCTTTGTGTGCGTTATTCTAAAAACTATGCCTATGTCTGTTACATTTTAAATGTCATAGCACGCTACATTTTCACGGCGAGGAGCTGTTAGCCCCTGACACAACTTCCTTCCTGGAGAACCAGCCCGTGTCGGATACCCGCGACTACATGTTCAGTATTTGTCGAGGGTGCCACCCATGTTATTACGCTCTGTTGTCCATCCGCGTACTGTGGATGTGATGACAGCCATCCATTTACATTTTCTTTAGATAAACGTTCAGAGAATAATGGATTTATTTGCCAGTAGTGCAATGATACCTCTAATCACATATCCAAATTTGGAGAGGTATGTTGGCGTACCGCAGTGCGATAGAGTTTTCCGGTTAAATTTACTTTACTAATCGTTCGTCCAGTGATTTTAACCTTAAGATTACCATTGTGTAAAATAAGAGCTATGGTACAATTCTTTACTGGAACTCTATTAACCTAATGTTTTAACAAATATTTTTCGCGTTTTACGATTTTGGAACTCGGTTCGTGTTAAATGTGTAATAAGAAATTGGCCCAACGAATAGGGCCGTTGACAATTTTGGATACTATAAAATTAATGTATACTATATGGATGATTATTTTTAAGGTCACGAAGAATCTTCCGTAAGCTCTCATTTGTCAAAATAGCAGATGTGTTTGGCCCTTCCATCAGGATATTCTTTGAACCGTTTGATGTATCCAAATTAATGACTACCAATTCGACAACGTGCACTAGATTAAAAAAAATCTTAATTTTGACATTAAGCAGTAATAGGATAATCGTGTTGTACATGACGGAAGAGGCTGCCTTTTGTTTCTTTTGAAACGCTGGTTCACGCTGCTATAATGAATCTCAGGATAGAGGGGTCTATGATGATAGTTGTTTCTCGTCCCTTTTTCGACTATCATTTAGCGGTATTGGACATTGGGTCAAAACGAAATGATACAATTTCCACAACGCATGGTCTTGCACGGGCAGTTTGTATTTATGGGTGTGTAATGTATGCTAATCACAAAAGTGTACCATTTTAAAATTTAATGGACCGGACGGATCTATTTACACGTTTATGAACAAGTTTGATTTTATTTTACGTGTACATTACCTTATGCAATATACGGCCACGTGTCTCAAGTGGCATGTTTCGTACTACATGTTACACGTTTCTGGCTTCCGCCATGGGCGCGCTACGCATTCCACTTACCTAACATTCTTTTTTTTTCACTGTTATTGTTATGAGACCAGCACCCTTTGTAAGGCTTGTCGCTATGTAAGTAATACGGCTGGCTGTTCCATTGCTTTTAGTTGTTCTTACGTCAAAATGTTTTCTTCGTCACTCTCCTTACTTTTGGCTGTCCCTTCATAAATGACGGGTGTTCACACTGTTAATCATTAACAGTGTGAACACCCGTCATTCACACTGTTAAGCGTCGTCATTATAGTTAATTTGGAAAGGTTAATAAACACTTTTTTTTTCCACACTACATTTCCTCTTCCCATTATCATACCAAATTCTTTAGAAACATGCTTAAAATGTGCATTGCAATCTAACGCGGTATTTGATATTTATTGGACCGTGCATCTTTGTGACAACTGAAGAATAAAAAACCAACTAGATGCCACTTATTATTTTATTGTACTTCTTATAGGCTCAACATGTTTCGGGCATTACTATGTCCATCATCAGGAGCTCGCAACTATGATGTTGATTACCACATTGGTCGTATCGTTCTCGGTTTGCTGTATGTTGGAGGTTAGACGCGGTTAGGCTGGAGTAGTGTCCGGTCTGCAGGCTTTAGCTTTACTACTCCAGCCACTAGGAAACGAAGCCAAGCTTGTCACGTAGTAATCACTGTGAAGCAAAGTGTCATGGCAGGACTCTGACCCCGTTGAGCGGGATATTGTGTCTTGAGTGTAAATATTCTGACGTCTGCAGTTCTCAGTTCTGAGTAATGGTCGCTGGCCAGATTCTCAGCTCATCCGCACTCATTTCGAGGAGAGAGACTTTATGTGTTTACCATTATCGTTCGAAGGAGCCTCACAATATTTCTGGACCTACCACGTTGGCCTCTGAAATCCAATAAAAATTTTGGGTTACGAAATTAAGACACTCTCTTCTGGATTACCTAAATTGAAAAAAAAATAGTATGCATTGGCTGAATGGGGTTCAATTCCCGGCAGGGGCAAGATAATAAAAATAATATATTTCTTTCTTAGTGTCAGTTCTGGGCTTACATATGAACTAATGACGGCTGTTTCCTGTGGACGTACATAAAGTCATAAAAGTGTTCTTCCGTTCTCTCCTTACATTTTCAAGGCGCGGTGGTCATTTATGTACATGGCGAGCACACCATTATTTTACTATTCTTTAAAAGTAACCCAACCAAATCCGGACGTGTCTATGTCGTTATTTTTCTCTTTTGGCCGAAATTTGTATGGTCACGTGAAAGGCGATACTCGAGAGTAAGTGGCAACCACGTACGCAGACAGCTTAATAATTTAAACCTTCCGTACTCAAGTACTAGTAGCACTGACCTCTATTGATCTGTAAATTACGCATAATTTGAGGTCAGCGGTTGCAAGGACGGAACTAGAACTGTTTCAACCCAAATATTTAAACAATATATCTAATAATAATCTTACATGAAAGTGCATGTGGCGTATGAGTACAAACGGTAATAAATTAAATAAGCGTAATGGCGCAAGTAGTTCTGGTTAACTCTCTACAGTGAAATTGTCGAAATGCATTCCTGTAAATGTTTCTCTTGTAATTCATCTTGTTAATTTTTTCAGACGAAAGTCAACAGTAAGGAGGCTAATCACGCCATACAAATTGCACTTAGACATAGACACAGAACTACTACATCATCCCACGCGGCGCCAGAATGGACTTTTATTTGTGTTCCATTGAAAGTTTGTCAATTTGAATGCCATTCAATGTGGATACTTCTAACTTCATGAGGTCTATATTTTTCATGCTATTTTCTTACAAAAATACGTTTTTTTAAATTGTCTGTATAAATTTTGGGCTCAATATGGTGGGCCCTCAGTTTTAAGCGTAGGAGAAAATTAAAATGTAATTATGAAACATAACTTTCATCGTTCATTTCAGACTTTTACAGAAATCTGTTCCTTGGCAGATAGGGTCTAAAGCACACAAGACATATGCAGGTCCATGGAATAACGTCGCAACTGCCCATTCTTTTCATGCAATTGTTGTGAGGAGGTGGGGGAGTGGGGGTGGGGAAGGAGATGGCTGTGTAACGTGAATAGGTCTGTACACTTTCGGAAATGTAAAATGCTGCCTGGAAGGAGTAATAATATGTGGCAACACGTTGCTATGTACGTGTATCCGGATATTAAAAATTTCGATTTTACTAAGGACTAAAACGACGATGCAAAATACCAAGTTACAGAAAGGAAAATTTGTCCTTGCTGTAGATGTGTTACAGCTGCAAACTGTGTATGTAGTGTATGTCGTACGTAGATAAATGTAGAATACTAATTCGACTTTTGCAGCAGATTTTACCCTAGTAGAACTTTTTATTTTTGTCATGTTCTGATTATGCAGGTACTTTGAATTGTAACTTTATTAGGTACACACACACACACACACACATATATATATATATATATAGAGAGAGAGAGAGAGAGAGAGTGATTCAAAAAGATTGACTAAATTCCGTACGTCTATTACTGTACAATTGAGTTCATTTTTTTAATCACTCTTTATTTAGTAATAAGATCAGACTTTGCCAACCCGTGTTTCAGTTTAAGCCATAAATGTATTTATGTCTATTTGTAGTTATTAACATCTTGAAAAGGCACATTATCATAATCAGTGAGATTTAATATTATCATTAGTAGATTTTATAATGTGCAATTCATGATTTAAATATTTTGTTATTGTTTTGTTTTTTAATATGTGTCCTGTTTATTTTCCTTTGTTATTTGTGTTTATACGTTGTGCTCTTTCCATAATTGATCATCTGACTGTTGACTCGGCACGTTCATAAAAATGAACTGAAATGAAATGAATTATTTTTTCTGAACGCAAACGACTATAAAATATTTAACACTAGCTTTCAACAACCTCCGGGCGACAAGCCGCAAGATCTTATAAAATTTTATAGTTGTTGCTAATGTGTTCCACAACAACGGTTTATGGCTGTTTTTACTTCTCTGAAAATCCCAAATGTAAAATGATTGCATCAAAGAACTATTTATTTCAGCAGCAAAAAAATGAAATTGAACCTTTTACTGCTGCAATTTCAGATTGGGGCATATGTGTAGCGTGATTGGGCGGTGGAGATATGTTTATGTGTTTCTTGGAAGGTCCAACCAGTCAACCCACCCGGCTTGCTTACGTACCCTGTTGGCGAAAAATTGTGCGTGTTCCGCTAAAAAGAGCAAGCCAGCAAGAAAGAAGTACATTTATTACATCCCGATATACACATCTGCAATCGACATATGTCACCGGCACCCATAGTCGAAATATTACTTTCTCACTATAGAACATTTTTGGTCTCTTGCTCTCTTGACCGCGTAGTGATGCACCGCGAAAAAGTGTATTATTGCTCCTGCTTTTGGCATTTTCCTCTTGAAGAGTAAGCAGGTCACCAGAGAAGTGCACTTTCACTGTACCTACCTCTAGTGAGGTCGGGGCTTTATTTACCTGCTTACGACTCGAGGACAGTCTCTTCTTATCTGGCGACTTTATTTAGTGAGGTATGACAGGCCTATTGTTGCCAGGCAACCAGACGTAATTGGTCTGTTTGTTGCAGGAGTAGGGGTGTACATCTCGAGGGTGGAGGAGGGCAGTGTGGCGGAACGCGCAGGACTGCGGCCCGGCGATACGATACTTGAAGTCAATGGAACGCCGTTCTCAACTATCTCCCATGAGGAAGCTCTGAAAGTAAGTTCAAACGGTTTGATTTCTTGCAGAGGTTTTTTTTTTGTATCCATTAAGACTGTGATCCAGTACGTGACACCGTGCAGTTTGGTATATAGGTAACATCTTTTCGAACCAAACTATTGCCTTCCACTTCGTATATTACTGTAATTCGAATTGCAAGATAATTCATCAATAAAGAACAGGAAAGGGCGTGGAAGGGCATATTATCTCCTAAAACACCAAGCATTATCTCGGCATTTCTTAGGATAAAATAAGCATTATAACAACAGAAATTTCACTCATATTAACTAGTTTTCGTGTCGAGATATAAACACGGAACTTACGGATTACAAAACAAGGAAGCTTGTCATTTCGACTTTGCTTTAATTGAGATGAAAATTAAGAAACTGCATATGTACACGACATTTAGTATCAGTCAATTGGTAAATTTTAGTGGAAATTTCTGGAATGTTCAGAAATTCCGAAATAGGTCGAGTTGCGTCACTTCTGACTAGGCTTCTTGACTCTTGAAGAAGGGACCCGATAGGTTGTCCCGAAGCATCGGTAAGTAAACTGTCACTACTGGCTGCCTTAGAGCGCAGAGGAGCTCAGTTCTCACGTAAGGTCCAGATGTCTTGAACGTTATGTTATGCCATCACGAAACGCTGAACAGAATATAATAATGTAATAATAAAATATTCAAGATAGTTTGGTATGAAGCTAAACCTTTCATATACATCTCGATTACGAAATCGAATATTTGATTTGTTAAAGCGGATGTCCGTGAGTTACAAAACCATTGGACGATATTAGAAAATTGAAGAATTTTACTCCGTTTTTACCCCTGTCTAAGATGTTTCTGGGGCCCATCCTTCCTCGTATTCCGTACGTGCTGGCGGGACTTCTACAAAATTGAAGCAGCTGGATTTCATTTTTGTCATTCACTACGATTTGGTTTCGAGATTAAAAATAAGCCGAGCTTTATCGTTATTAATTTTACACCCTTGATGGCGTGTAGTTAGGCATAGGTAGAACAACATATGGAGACCCCAGTAGAATATCATCTCTTACAGAAGAAATATTGCGTCCCTGTTTATTGTTCCATGTGTGTGTATGTAGTAAGCTTCGTCGAGAAATGGGGTCCTTTTTTGCCTTAAATCAGAAGGGAATATAAACTGAACCGATCGACTGAGAAATGAAAAGAGTCCAGGAGAAAAGAAATATCCTACGGACAGTAAAAAAGAAGGAAGGCTGATTGGATTGACCATTTCTTGCTTAGGACCTGCCTTCTAAAACACGTTTTTGAACGAAAGAGAGAAGTGAGGTAAGACGAGGAAAAGATGTAAGCAGCTACTGTATGACCTTAATGAAACGAAAGGATACTGAAATTAAAAGAGGATGCACTAGGTCGCACTTAGTGGAGAGCTCTCTTTGGAACAAGTTATTGACTCGTAAGACAGACTGTGGAATGAATGAACCTCAGTTAGAACAATCGGTAACCTATGGGGATCCGGAGTGCACCGGGTTAGCTCAGTCAGCATAGCGACTCGCTACAGGCTGGACGGTCCCGGGATCGAATCCCACTGAGGGACGAGATTTTCCGCACCCGTCCAGACCGGTCTTGGGGCCAACCCAGCCTCCTGCACAATGGGTACCGGGTCTCTTTCCTGGGGTTAAAGCGGCCGCGGCGTGGCGTTGACCACCCACCCATTTAGCGCCGAGGTCAAGGAAAGAGTAGAGTTATACCACTACTCCACATCTGGGCCTTCGTGGCCTGTTCTAGGGTTTACTTTTTATGTGACTCCGGATCGGGTCTATGCTGGTTACAGTGATGGAGCGTTACTTCAACACTGAAGCGATGTGACTGCTCCGGAGAAAGGTAGGTTACTCTGGTTTCATATTACCCAGGTAGACAATGGCAGACGGCCAGGGAGCTTTGGAGTGCGTCCATAGCAGGGCCTTATTTCAGAGTTTGACAGAACCGCTGAAACGATACTCGACTTCTGCAAGCCGGGTAACAATACATGTAGGCGCTCTGTAATACGACCCACCGGTTTCGCTACGTGGCCATCTGCTTCACCGCTACTCTTGCATATAGCCACTCACGACAAGATCAAATGGTAAAGGTGTCACTGTTTGAGCCAGGAAGGCTTAGGGGAGTAGATGTGTAGCTCCACTCATACTTAACTGCGGTAATAGATATGTGAGTAGTCAGCTTCACGCTCCATCCGCTTTGTCACGGGGGAAAGTGCGCCTGACATTTATTGAATGTGGGTCTGGGTGGGTCCCAGAGCCGATCTGAATTCTTTTGAAAAGGGAAAAATCTCTTATCCCTACCGGAAATCGAAGCACGTTTTCTCGACTGACCAGCCCGTAGCGTGGTCACTGTACTGCGTATGAGAGGGGAATGATGAAATGAAGGCAAACTTGGCAGATTTTAGCAGCAATGTTCCTACTTCTTGTGGATATGGACGTGGAAGTGGGCCACTTGGAGGACCTAGGCGTAGACAGTAGGATAATAGAAAATGGATTTTCAAGAATTGAGGTGGGGAGGCATGGACCGAATTTGAATTGGTCTGGCTCAGGATAGAGACAGATGGCAAGCGCTTTCCGGTCCCATAAAATGGGAGGATTTTCTTGACTAGCTGAAGACCTGTAAGCTCCTCCGAAAGGGCTGTGCTTCATGTAGTTAGTTTAGTTAGTTACTTAGTTAGTTAGTTATGGGAGTGGAAGTGTTGCTTGGCCCATTCCTAATCCGTTTACTGTACTGAAGTGAGTGATCAGATTACATTGTGAGCATTTATGATTTCCCATAATACATTTTGAATGGCGGACATATTAGGACCAAACGGAAATCCTAATTCGGTTGCCTCTTAATGCCAAGTTTCCATCCCCGCTGGGATCAAACTACTTTCGTTACTACCTTTATGAATCATTTCACCTTTAGTGTTATTTCGTCTACTGCCGTGCCTAATAACTTACAATCAAACTTCGAAGCTCCCTAATCATCTGTTTAAAATTTATAACCATTATGTCGCTTTACAAACAGTAAACGGAGAATGCCTGTTTTCAGTCGTGTTAGTTGAATGAAATTGTAACTGAGGTATTTATGAGCTTTGAGCACAGAGGTTTGTGAATCGATACGGAAATGTACAAAATATAGTCATTTAATTTCTCAATGAGTAATTATGGCTAAATAAGGGGCAACTTGGCTCCACCATCTTCAAGCAAAATATATGTGTTTCTGCTACTGAGATTCGTCGCTAAACAGTGACCAGGTTAAAACGCAGCTATAAAATAAACACTCTGGCTTATACTACAAGATAAGATGTAAAAAAAGAAAAAGATGTGGAAGATGAGAAAAAAAAGAACAAAGAAAAACAACAGAGAGGCCTACAAGAAGAAAAAGGTAAATAAATCTGGCAGATCGTGAGAAATATCTTTGCAGTGTGTATACGGAATATGGGCGTCTACAGAAGGAGTGTAGACGCACTCCGCGAGAAATAGAGGGCGGAGTAATGAATCTCTCATATTATACAGCACCACGCGCGATAAAGGCGACCGTAACGAAACCGGCGCTTGATATAGTATTAGGTTAATTGGCGTACATCGCAATTAATCACGCGGTTCGTATGGTATGAGGCCAAGACTAGAGCAGACATTCCGGAGCAGAACAGCAGGTTATCCACGGTAACAAGATGCAGGCGTTACTTCAGCAAGTACGAGCAATTTGAAACAGGCTTTAACCCAGCTTTAGCTGAGCCATTCTCCGTTGTTTTTTAGTGTGAGCAAGGAATTAGTTTAAATAAGCAGAAACACAACTAGTATCATACGTATTGCCACCATAAGTAAAATAAAAATACCTATGATACTAGTTGTGTTTCGACTTATTTAAACTAATTCCTTTCTTTAAACCAGCTATTAGCTCATATCCTTACTAGTGCTTAGGCTGTGTCCACCTGCATTATGCGTAAGGGTGGGCATCGGCCCATCTTCAGGAGTCAATAATCCAAAAGAATTTGGATTTTTTACCCCTGATGGGACCGATAAGTTGTCCCGCCAACATCGGTACGAAATTACCACTATTCGCTGTGTAATATCCCAGAAGAGCTCAATTCTCATCTACTTGGCGACGGAAGCCTGAAATCACGCAACTGAAGAGTTGTTATTGGTTACTTTAACTGGTCAGGATCTTGGACTGTTTACAGTGGAAAAGATATTGGGCTGCGACAGGTCTGAAACAGAAGAAAATCGAACTGTTTTGGGTGGGAATGGAACATGGTTTTTAACTGCATGGAGAGAAAGTGTCGTTAAGTTTGACGTTCAGTTGGCCGTGCATCGTGATAAATTCTTATAATAAAACCAACTAGATGCACTAACTTCCCAATTTTATTTTTGGAATAAAACTCTACATGTTTTGGACAGTTCCTCTGTCCATCATCAGCAGTTTTTCACTCTACACGCACCAATCGTATATGTCATACAGGTTTGCTGTGTGTAGAGTGAAAAACTCCTGATGGTGGGCAGAGGAACTGTGCGAAACACGTAGAGTTTTATTCCAAAAATAAATTTTAGAAATTAACACATCTAGTTGGTTTTATTATAAGAATTTATTGTAAGAAAGTCATTAGGTTTTTCGTAACAAGCCGTTGATGAAGATGGGCTTACAGGACAAGCAGCAGGAGAATAAATAAATGGGCTTCTTTTTCTATCCTTGATGTCATTTGTTTTTTGTCGTAGTACAAACTGTCCTTAATTTATCACATTCAAATTTCCTCTTCGCCGTCTTATTTCGGCCTTTAATTCCTTAATCACTTTTCACTTTTTAAAATATCACTAACTGTTACAGTGTTCTACTTATACTTATTTGGCTTAATTGATTTGCTATAAGTCCATTTTGACAAGTTTTATATATGGTAATATTTAAATCGAGGTTACTATATATTGCTTCGACGTACATCTTGACGCTGATTTTATCCTGTCATTATATTTATAAATAGATATTTTTTCCCGCGTGTCCAATTGATCCCTCTTTGACATTACTGTTAATACGGATTGCGTCCATGTAGTCGAAGTACGGGAAGAAGTGCCAGCGCCGAACAAATTATCGGCATAGATTTGTATTTGCACGTGGTTCAGCGTCTAAGTTACATTCGAAAGTGTATTAGACGAAGAATTCAGAAACTGAACAGTTTCTTCCTCAGACAACGACGTTTGTGTAGCGATATCCTCTTAGTTGTATGGCTCTATTCCCTGCGCATGCGCTTACTCATAACATACTCTCATACTGGCATGTCGTTTAATATTGTGTAGTGCTGCTTTCTAACGTGTTTTTTGACAGAGATTTTGACACGGGCTTTGGTGAGTTTGTTAGTAATACTTTGTGGGGCATAAGACGTGTTAATTTATACTAGAATCTTTAACACATGTATTGAAGGTCAATCCGTTTTTGGCCTTACGTTTTCATTCTTTTGCCAGTAATATTTAACATTGCAACTATCGGAACCAGCTCCGAATGCGATGTCGATTTAGGAATCGATGCCCATTTATTTTACCATATGGATCCGACCTCTCCATTATATTGTGAGGGGTAGACAGACCGCTCCTCTCTACCCAAGAATCTGCTTCGGTGCATGTGCCATTTCTCTTATGTACCCTTACTTCGTGGTCTTCTGCTTCTACATTAATCAGATCTTTCTAGTACATAGTTCACGTTTGTTCCCAGTGTAGCTGATGATTAATGCTGCTGAGCAGACGAAAGAAAGTCCACAATCCTTTAAAACAAATGGCATGCGATGACTCCATTTTGGATCTTGAGAGTTTTATAAGATTTCAGTCGCTTTCGCTTAGTCGCCAAAAGCGCTTGTTCGCTTCGTCGTAACGCTCCGTCCGTCTCTTGGTCTATCCGCCCGTCCGTCTCTCCGCCTGTACCCACGCTGTTTCCCCTGGACGGATTTCCATGAAATTTGATACTGGGGTCTATTATGGAAATCTGTCGAAAAACATCACATTTTGTTGAAAACGTTAAAATTATCGGGCACTTTTCTTGAAGACGTAAGTAGGTTTTATTGTTGCCAAAGGCATTCTATGGTCATACAAGTTCTATCTTCTATTGAAATGGTATCAGGATGTTAGGATAGCCGAAGAGGCATAAACATTAGCGAACGCGCCACAGTACTGCGTTTTACAAATATTTTCTATCTCTTATCTTTACGGATCCAGTATTCCGTTCTTGACGAATCTGACATGTTAACAATGTCATATATAATAGTCTTCTCAGTGAAGTTTCGTGGTGTTCACAGACTTTCACATCCATATTCTGTGTCTTGTCTATCCCAAAATTCTTCGTCCTTATGGGTTTAAGTCCTTGTCTGTAAAAGCAATCCTTCCATAATTTACAGGACGTGAATTTGCGGGAGACGAAACTTGTATTAAATTTTCATTCTACGCTGTCATTGCAAGGAGATAATGAGACCCATGGAACAGCCGAGAATCCGCATCGGAAAGTTGAGAATGGGACTGGAACAATGTCTTCTCATTGTCATGTTACATAATGCCTCTCGTTGACATCTTATTCGGTGCATGCTAATATTTGGAATTGCTATTAAGGTAGCGTTTCACTTATTCTAAGGATCATTCATCTGCCGATATCGTGTCTAATTTCTTAGTGTTAGCTGTTTGCTGAAATTTTATATTGCTATAGAATGCAATTGAATACTTACCAAAGTAGTGAAAAGCGTTGAGTAAAATGTGTTTACTCCCAGTTGCTAAATTAAACCCCAGGCTCCGCCTTGAAGGTTGAAGGGCACTTGTCGCGCGGGTTGCTGACACTTAGGCGCCAGCTTGCTCTGAACGACAATGCCCAGAGGAGACTTCAAACTGTTCCAACTTTCTGCGCTTCTACCAATTCTGGATTGTCTTGCATCCTGCCTGAGTTTCTTATTCTTTCTGAGGAGCTTTGTTGTCTGTCCTTACTTTATTTAATGGGTTCTTATGAATTGGTGAAGTTGTGATTATTATGAATTTTATGGATGGGGAATTACAAAGAACCTTGCCTTGGATTCATATTTGAGTTCGCCTTGATTTTGCGCTGTTTTTTAATGTCTCCAATTAGGCATCTATTGCGTTACGTTTGTTGGATATCGTAATGTTGAAATATAGGCTGCGTGAAAAGAATTGGGCGTATCTGTGTAAAGTACAGGAAATAATGGAGCAAACCGGATGACAGGTGTCAGAGCCAAGAGTTCAAACCAGCACTTCCAAGATTTGATTCTGAAAGAAAAGTTATTTACCCGATATTTCCAATAACCTTTGAAAACCTCATCCTGTCATTGTCAGACTAAAAAATCAAAAATGTTCTCGAAGTTTAATTTGCAAATACTCTTTTGTTAGTGACTTTCAACGACGCTACTGATTTTATATTTATATGCTAGAGTTGCAGAACTTATATTACAAAGGGAATCGCAAGATAATATATATTAAATGTAAGTATTTTTTACTTGCCTTTATACAAATTAAAATCTCGACCTTAGTGTATTCTGTAATTTGTGATACATTATTTTTCCACGATAATCACTTTTTATTCAAGTAAAAACATTTATTTGAACTTAACGCTTTAAATGCCTAGTTAAATCCCATCTGCCTTTTGCTGACATTATTAGGAGCTCACCCTTTTCTCCACATTAGCAGAATAAGGGTGAATGTAAAATATGAGCAATAAGTAAGTTTTCTTAATGCCAACCAAAATAACATCCGACTGACTAAATTATTTTGAACCCGATTACCTAATTCGTCGAATTCTTATTGTGGTTCTTTAGTGAACTTTCGAAGTGTAAGGTTTTCCCCCCTACTAATTATTTTTTGATCAAGAGAGTGGTAAGCCTTGTGCTGCGCAGGTGTTGGTCATACCGCCTTAACTCTTCATTGAGGTTATCGCTTGTTACACCTAAACTTCTGCTCCCCATCATTGTGTATTCGGTTGAAGAAATACGGCATTTGTTGTCAGAATTGAAAGAATTCTAGTTTTTTTATCAATTTAGTGTCAGTGGTGGAAAATATTTAAATGCTAATGCGGAAAAGTAGTTCCACTCATTAGATAAGAATGTATGAATAACCTCGTGCTGAATTATATTACCACATTTGTGTTAAAAATTTAATTCACTTCGTACAAAAACTGGCTGACACACGCAACTTGTTATATCGCTTCAGCTTTCGTTTATGGCTCTTGAAATATTCTGTGTTAAATTTAGCATTTGATTTGGAACTTTGCTTTTTGTTCACAGTCGGTGTTTAGTTCAATTTCGTTTAGAAAACGAGATTAAGGGAATTAAGAAATTGCATATGTTTCTCGTAATATAAAAGAAGGAATGGGCAATGGAATTTGCTATTTTATTTCGCAGACAACTTGTTGCTACAGTAACATGAATACGGGAGAAATCATTCAGTAATTTAAAAAGAACTGAAGTAACTGTAATGAAATCAGCGACGTATTCTATTGTGCATTGAGCATAGCGAATGAAGCTGGAATAACCAGGCTCAGTGCCGTTGTATTATTCGTTTAGAATTTGCCGTAAACGCATATCGAACAGTAGGATTTCGCAGCCGGAATTTTCTCGTCTTTAATATTTCTTTGAATACAGTGTTTTAGTTACGTTTTTCTGCTCACATAGCGGGAATCTCAGGGGTACGTTTCTATATATTTTTAGTAATTTGTACATAATATTGCTTGTTCTCAGGCTCTGTCAAACCTTACCAATATTTTAGTCCAAGCTAATCACGGTGTATAGGCGTATATCTTATTCTGTTCTGTAGAAAAGAGGTAAGACTAGTAACTGTATTTGCCGCAAGGTTTTAGGAACACGGGAAATATAGTTGAGTCGCAAGTAGCTGCGACGGGAACATAGAAGTTTAAAACTGATGCTCTTGAATACTTTTCGGGAACTTTGCTTAGAAAGATAGTTACTTAAACAGATTGGGCCTCAAAACTTTCACGTGATCATTAGAAAGTAGTAGTGACAGCGTATCTGAAACATCAGGACACTGAACATATATGGGCTCAGGTACTCAAATTTATCCAATCAATGAGATTCCAAATTTTACGCTCATTATGCAGAAAATGCTCAACGTGCTAAATGGTGATAATATATTATATTTATTGAAACTTCTATGAATCAATAAGGATACATGTCAAGTTCAGCTACTCTCTCTGCTTATGGTGAATGACTCAGGCGTGATGAAAATCACTTCCACACCTCCTCTGTATTGCACCAATATCATATTGAGAGCTGCGCCCTTCTGGGTTATTACGCAGCGAGCGGTGATAATTTCTTACAAATTCTGGCTGCCTAATAACCCAGAAGAACTCAGTTCTCAGCTCCTTCGCGGCGGAAGCCTGAAATCACTCCTATCAGATTTGTCGTACAATAATATGTGGAATTTCCTTGATACTTCGTTAGTCGTGCTGCTTTAGCACAGTAACAACCTTCACTTTACCTGCATAAATGATGCCTTTATTCAGTTAAAGTCAAGGTAACGCCTTTCTCGGCGGTCTGTGCCCACGAAAGCCTCAGACTTATTTTCTGCCCAAAACCACGATGGACGCCTTCCAAATCGATGCTCAGTTTCGTGGAAAAGTTCTGAATGCATTTGACTTTATATGACTTCTTCACTTGAAGCACTGTTGTAAAATATTAAACAAGCCCTGTTCAGACTTAAGTTTATGCATACTTTACCGTATACCACGTTTTCGAAATGAACAACCTATACATATCCAGCAGTATCAACAGACTTTTTTTATAATCTTTTATTCACATCGAGGGACCGCGGTAGCACAGTGGTTAAGGTGTTGTGCTTCGATCCCAGCTGGTGTCAGTGGATTTTTCGTTGACATAAAATCCTTCCGATCGCACTAAGACCCTGGGACCGACTCAGCCTCTAACAGAAGTACCAGGAATATTTCCTGGGGGTAAAGGCGGCCGGTGCGTAAGACTGACATATTATCATCATCCTGTGCTGTTGTAACGAAATCTGGGAACCTTAACGTCCTGGAACCCTCTGGGCCTGTAACGGGCTGCTTTACCTTTATATTCACATCGCCGAAAGGCTGTACGACCGAAAGGTTCTAAGAAACTCTTGAGTGTTTTGATGAATGTATATGTGTTGGTAATGTCATGTTGCTGTCTAGATTTACTCTTTGTTTTTCTTTTCTATTTTCCGTTTTGATTTCGCATTTGTTACCTTTTATTAAAATTTGTTGCTTTTGTATCTATCTTGAACACAAAATCCAGGAATTACATTCCCTCTTGAGCCACATTAATTCCTCTGCCTTATCACAACGTATATATGTATACCTTCAAGTTCAGGTTTTTGGTTGTGCTATCATATTTATTGAGAGAAAAGTAATGGACGTGACGTGCACAGCTATAACTTTGATTTATCTTATAATTTGTTTTCTGCCCTTTTATGCTACAGTGTCATTTCATTTCTCTCTCCTCTTCCTTTACATTTTTCTTTCTTTTTTCTTCCCTTCTCCTTTTATTATTCTCCCCGTCATGCAGCGCCTATATTCTTTCTTCTTCCAATTTTGGGGTTCCCCCTTCTACTTCATATTCTACTTGCCTTTAGTCTATATTTGCCCTCTGATCCTCCTTTTCATGTTATTTGGCTTTGCCTTTCCTCCTTCTCCGTCGTACTTCAGTAACTGATCGGTACCCTTGTGCGTTTGTTGCGTTATTTGCTGCTTTTAAAATTTTCCTCTTCGTAATTCCATTTTTATTCCATTCTACGTCTGGAGCAGTGTGGGCACTGTCGGAGAAGTCGTCTCAAGATCAAGACGCTGCTTTCTATCTCGTCTTACAGAAGATAGATGCAGAAGACCGCTTAGTTGTGTGCAATACATTATTTTGCCTTCTTTCCGCATTAACTTTTGAAAGCATAGCTCTTACATTTACAGACGGCTTTCAGTTTAAAAGCTGGGTGTTTTTCTTTTTTCCATAGACAATATTTTTCTCAACACAAACAACACATCCGTCTTTGCAGTGAAACAGCAGCTTTTTTCCTTTGATGTATGAATAGAATTTTTGAAAACTTTACAAGATTTCTGGATTCCAAGCTTTAAAATTCCTCCATCTGAAGAGAGTAACAAGCAGAACTTTTAATTGGACAAATAATCAAACTTCATTATTTACACGTTGATGACATAGCTCAGAATTCAATAGTAGACTATCCATTTGCAACGGAAAAATACCTTTTTCAACTCGGAAAACAGGTTAATTATCACTTCTGTTTTCTTTCTTAGACTAAATAGTCATTTAAACGTATTCCAAAACAATAACTGTAAGATACATGAGGAGACCCTCTCAAGTTCCTTCGAAACAATCCTTTTCATTACTCTTAATAAGTGACCAACTTAACGCACAAATTCTCATTTTATTATCTGTTTATTATATTCCTGTACATGTTCCGAACACTATTGTGCTCGGAACATGTACAGGAATATAATAAACTTTTTATAAAATAAGAATTTGTACATTAAGTTGGTCAATTACTAACATTATACTGAGATATGCGGTCAGCAAAATATATTAAAAAAAACTTTTCCTTACTGTCTAATGATTAATGTAACATAATACAGCAACACTTTAAATTTTTCGTCGTAGCGTATTTTGCACCTGCTTTGCTAAAGCCTATTTTAATATAATATTAAAGTACGTTAAATCTGTCGTTGCATAAATATTTATTTGAAAATTCTATTTAATAAATTTAAAGAGACAAAAACTGTTTTTTTCCGAATTCGTACCTGCTTATCTGGTACGATTATCTTCAAAGTCCTTTGATGCCATGTTTTCTTTGCAATGAAAGAGCGTAGTTAAGATAATTATGCAACCTCAGAATGACAGTACTGGCTCCATACTGAACTGATAATTAGCAGCGGGTTTAAAGTAACATTTCCGCAACAACACAGTTGTCTGCCATCCGTCCTACCGTTATAAACCGCGTCGAATGCTCGTTAACATACTGATTCAGCCGGACTTCATTCTTTACAAGGCCTTCCATTTTGCGACTGGCTGTGGAAGTCAATTGCTTAAGCTATTGTCGCAAAACTGCCATCAAAGTATCAAGCTTGGCATTAATCCGAGTCAGTTCCGTTTATTTCACATATTGGTTAGTCAATATCCTGAGATTCATTTGTGTGTTATAATTCCATCAACCTTTGAGCTGTCACCTGCACCATTTGCTGTAAGATTTTGCCGATCCAACAGGCACTGATTGAATGTGATTAAGTAAACCGCCGGCAAAATTTACCTTTGACGTGTTTATAAATAAATGCGAAAGGTCGGACTTAGACGTAGGACTAGCGGAAGATTTGTTAGGATCCTTGTGCGAGTTTTGTGTAAAGTAACGGAAGGCGTTTGTCCTTGTGCCGATGTTTCATCTGAGAAAATATAAATCGATATTCTACGCGTATTCGTAGAATTTATGATGTAAATTTCATGTTGACGCTTACTTTTTCCAGTAAATCCTAATTCACACGAAGATACCTAAACTAACTCCATGATGCAGAATCCTTTTTGAGAAACTAGTAGTTCCTCATCTAGTCTATAATTTTTCTGCACTGTATGGAAACTGAAACTTCGTCATCGTGTCTAAAAGAGCCATCAACTTGTGTCAATCTGAACCAAATTCATTCCATGTTTTTCCAGCCTTTTTCTTGTAGCCCTTTTGAATATTATCTTCCCATTCAAGGCCAGGTCTTCCAATTGATCCCTTGTTTCAGGGTTCATCAGCCAACCCTGTACGCATTTATTTCTCCTGTACGTGCCACGTGTCCCAACAGTCTCGTGTTCCTTGATTTTATAACGCCAATCAGAAATTGTGACCAGTACACATAAGGAAGCTTCTAATTATGCAACTTTCTCCGGTCTCTTGTTACTTTCTCCCTCTTATATTTACGCCCGGTACTAGGAATATTAGAAAAGAGAGTTCCATAGACTAATATTTGTGTCGAAAAGGCATTTTAATTTTTGCTAAGAAGCAGTACTTTTAGTAGTGGCAACATGCAACACAACGCAGGAAAAAGTCTAATTCTGTTTCAGGAAGTCAATCGATGTGTAGTGGCAAAGACAATGAAAACTTGTCCGGTAAAGAATTTCATGGTGTAATCATTTGTTATGGATCAAACGTGTTTCCCCCCACTGAACGGCACCGCCAGTTGATACAAATGTGTAGTGATGACGTAATGAGGATACAGAATGTTAGAAAATGGTGCAGAATTTTTTCGGAACTTGTCGAAATAGCACAGGTCGTTGTCATGTCAGTGACGGATGTGAATGCATCACGAGAGGTGGGACTGTGAAATTGAGCGTCTTGCACTCTCGAAACACCCTCTGACGAGCCAGCGGATCTGCCCTTCTACAGACGTCACAGCCTTCGTCAATTATACGTATTTGCAATTCAGTGGCTTATACACACATAAGGGGAAAATAAAAGATGCAAAATCACAGTCCAAACACAACTTTATCTATGTGCAAACTAGCTACATGTTTCGGCTATGTATAGCCATCATCGGGCTTGTGTTTAGACTGTGATTTTGCATCTTTTCTTTTCTACTTTTATATGTTTAATTAAAAGACAATAGGGATGTTTTGTCTAAAAATCAGTAGCTTACGTATAGTCTACAATGTTCAACATACTGCAGCCATGCACCCCAGCTAACACTTGGCCCGTTCCAGTCCAGACCTTTTACAGTGTATCATGTTGCATCCTATATTTTGCTAGAAAGGTAGTTTAGCCACTGCAATGGTCGTAAGCTCAACAGCTGCTAAGATTAAACACTAGAAAGGAGGGCAGTGGGGAAAACGGAGCCAGAAAATGGGTGGACTTGAATAATAGGACCTTTAGTGAGCCAGTGAGGGAGAAAGTACTAAGGACAACATATATAAATAGCATAACGAAAATAAAAAGTTAACATTAAAGGCATGAAAAGTAACACGTATCAAAATAAAACTGATAAACATAAAAGTGAAGGGTTGAGTTTTGGGGGTAGAGAAAAATGTTACAATCTTGTGGACGTGAAAAGAGCTATTTTGTGGAAGCGTAGATGTAGAAATAGCAATAAAAACCAGTTGTTAACAAAGAATTGTAATGACAATAAGTCTTAAATAAAATTAAATATAGATAAAGGATGGTATGAGAAAGAAGGCATGTATCTTGGAACAGATAAATGCACTTTTGTCCGAAAACAGACCGTATATAAACTGGTCACAGCGAACTAGACCAAGAAACGAATCTCGGGATACTCCTTCGGGAAGTCCAAGACCAGTTTTTATGACGAACAGGCAGAAACCTTCCTGTATTTACGTTCCTGGGATGGAGGTCCAGCTTAACGTCCTCCCTGGTGTTGCGGTCCATTTAGCTGGATTTGGTGGAGGGGAAACTGGTATGAGATGATCTGACCTAATCTACCCTACGGCTGGAGGACACTGCGACACTTCTACCAGATTAAGTGGCGCTACAACCCAGAAGATATTAATCTTTTTATGGGAATGGGTTAGGGCGGTATGACTGATCTATCATGGAATGAGATAACTAGAGAGGTTATTTTGTTCAGCGTTTCAGAATATACTAATATCTGTAAAGGTAAAGCAGTCCCGTTACAAGCCTGGAGTGGCCCAGAGGGTTCCAGGAAGCTAAGGTTCCCAGACTGTGTGACAATGGCCCAGAATGGTGGTAAGATTGTCAGCCTTAAGCACCGGCCGCATTTACCCGCAGGAAATACTCCTGGTACTCATTTCTGTTAAAGGCTGAGTCGATCCCAGGGCCATGGTGCGATCGGAAGGATTATGTCAATGAAAAATTCCAATGACACCATGTGGAATCGAACCAGCGACTTTCCGATTTGTAGCACAGCACCTTAACCAGTGTGCCGCCGCGATCTCCACTGATCTCTGTAGATAGGTTAAAATTTAACTGAATTAAAATAAACAATATCTGTCGAATTTATTACGAATATCTGTAGGTGGATTATTAAAAGTCGGCTCAGAAAATCAGAACCGATAGGATTTTCGGCGAGAGAGGTCGTGTTATAAAAGGAAATGGAAATATGTGGCGTTAAGTACGTGACGTCTGACTGTGACACGAAAGGCAGTTACTTGAAATTTAAATTTTATTACCTTTTCTCGGCTTAAAAAACGAATTTGACCTATTTCCTCTGTTACTACTTGAAGTACCTCACGTACAGAAGATTTATGGGAGAGGAATTCTGTATACCACCACGCTATCTGGCAACGCTGCAGTCACTCAGTGACCGTTCGATTCGCGATTCTGATGATAGCGTTCCTAGAAATGTGAACTATATATATATATATATATATATATATATATATAGACTAGTACTGAAACGATCAGCCTACGCTCTTTATTTTTGTCTCGTTTAACTACATATGTTTAACAAATTAATCTTTCAAGAAAATTTACAAAATCGTGTGGGTCACCTCCAAGTCATTACAGGCCCTCCCGCGTTAGCACAAACTATCTCACCGTAAAACTTTGGTCGTCTGTACACGTAGGTTCTAAATAAATGACGACTGAATTGTTCAGTAAAGGAGGTTTTTCTTACCATCTCTTAACTGATAGAGCTGTTTGTTGTAAGTGTAAATTATGCGTTCCCGTGGATATATCCTAACAAAAGGAAATGTCTCTAAGCAAGATCAGCATTTAAATGGTTAGATTAATGCAGACTGGCTCCTTTTTGGTGCAGTGGATTACACTTTTGTTACCAATGTTCGGCAGAAATCAGCTTCGTGCGTCTTCTGTATCAAAGAGTAAGGTTAGTATAGATCCATGTTTTTAATGACTACAACAGGCTGGCAGTAACGAGAGTGGAACTAGTTGGAATACAAGTTTCAGTTGCAAGTATTCAGGTCCTGTACGATGAAATGCTTACTTTAGTTTACAAAAATGTGGTCAGTTTATTATTGTCCAAAACAGGATGTAGAAAATCAGAACGTAATGAAAATTTGATGATATCAGATAAATTATTGTAGTGAATTTAATAATCAGTATTGATGGTTGATTTTAACGCACATTCAATAGGATGTGAACTATTCATGGCCTTAAATTATCATCCTGCCTGCGGAGAGAAGTTCTCCATTTTTATTTCAAATGAATAGAAGGGCGTTTTCTTTAGACGCCGAGGAATACATGTATTTTTAAATTGTGTTTTTGCGCCTTCGCAAAACTCAATGGTGTTGATGTTAATTTAATGCATATATTAGGTGTCCGTAAGTTTTTAAAAAAAAGCCTAGAAGCCACCTCAAAATTCTAGGCCCAATAATGGTTATCTGAAGCAAGTTCCATGTTGATGACCCTGAAGTATCAGGGGCCACTGTATACAGTTCAGTCGCCGGGCGAATTGGCGTTCGGAGTTTTTTCACCTCTGACTTGTATGTTTTCTCAAGTTAATTTCGCTACAGACATCACAATATACTTACTTACTTACTCCATGGTGCAGAGTCCTTCTTGAGAAACTAACTGGTTTGCAGCTAGTCAGGAAATTCCCCGCATTTCACGGAACCCGAAGGTTCACAATATATATTGTCTAGAAATATTTTCGTTTAATTTATTTTAATATATCATACCAAAGATTTTGCAGGTAATGTTTGTAGCTATGAATGATCCGTATTTACTGTAGTGAGAAATTTTCACGAGGGCACGCTCAGTCAGACAAGTCTGCTGCTCTTTCTTTCAAGTCGGACCGACTCATGTCACGTAAGATGGTTGTATCACCACACAGTCTAGAAGTCACGCTATATGAGTCTGTGTTCTTCATCAAAAGATAGTTGTCATCAGAGCGATGAAAATGTGGTGGCTGACCATGCGGCAGAGATGGGGGATAAGAGAAATGCATACAAAGTTCATTAAAAAAAGACGCCACAGTATGTGTAACGTAACATTATGGCGCGTTCGCATGATGTTTTTACTTCCTACATCCTCGGCTACCCTGCTGCTTTACTACCATTTTTTTCGAATTTGTCACCGGCAGTAACGAGTTCATATTATTGTTGTGGAACTCAACATTGTTGCCATGCAAATTAAACAATGTTTCCTTTGCATTGTAGACCTACTTATGTCGCTGTTGAAAATAAAATTCGTTTATATGGAAATTCAACAATGCGTTAGTTTTATTATTGTTGAAGTAAAGATATTTTGTATCGTTTGTACCTCATCGGCTACCCTAAGAGCCTGAAACCCTTTACCTTGAATAGAGTGCTTTTGTGGCGATTTATGTGGCCGGAAACAATAAAACGCATCTAGACCTTCATGTAAAATGCCCGATATTCTTGTCCTTGCCCTGTCTTAAGTAAATTTAGTTTCCGGGCAGATATTCGTAAGTCACAAGTGTCAAATTTCTCGAATATCCACCCAGTGGGACCCGTGCTGATACATTCGGGCAGACGGACTGACATGACATGACATGACTAATATGAGCTATATGTGACATCCGGACGCGCCTAAAAGCCGTGAAGGGAGGAGACCTAAAGGAAAATAATATTAAAGTTGATCTAAGAGAAATAAGATATGCGGATGTGACCTCTGTTCGGAAAAGGACGGGGCACAATGGCGAATGCTTGTGATTGCGGTGACGAAGCTTTAAGTCCCATGACATGGGGGATTTCATTGAATAGTTAAGCAACTCACAGTTTCTCAAAGAGGGCTTTGTTCCCTGTAATTAATTACTTTATACTTTTTAATGGAATGATTCGAAAGAATGACCGACACTAGCCCAGTTAGAAAGAATCACTTGACTGCTTTTAAGTCACACGGATGAATGTCTTGCAGTTGTTTTCCTGGAATACTCGCGCCATTCTCTTTGAACCTCAGATTCGTGGGTCGTTAGATGAATGTGCAATTTGTTGTTTACTCTTCTCGTGAAAAAGGCGGCCATGCCACACTGATCCACCAACAACTCTCAAACGTTTTCTGCGTGTCGTCATGCATATCGTAACAGCGGCTTGACAAACTGAGTCATGCTTCCAAATAACCGTTGCTTCATGTCATGAGCAGAGTAGGAGCAATATTGACGTTCATATCCTTACTAATAACGTTAATTAATGGCAGAGTGTAACATCGTCCACGCCCTTAGCTGCACGCACTGGAAATACATGAGAAGCGTGGGTGGAGCTACAAGCCTTCTTGTCTTCGGTGCCCAAAGTATTTGAGTGTTTCTCCTAGGGTTGTTTAAATCTTCCGTTCTCTCTTTCTGTTATTGGTGTGAGAATATACAGCAGTGGCTGAGAAGCAGGGCACAAACTACAATTGGGCTACGGCAGCTGCAGAGAGACTCAGTAGGAAATTCTGCAGGAAAACCCTTGGGATATATAGGCGATTGTGGAATTACATTATACAAAATGTTAAAGTGGTTAAAAGGTTGTAGATATCGTTTATGCGGTTGACGGTATGGAGCAGAAGGAATTTCTGGTTACGATATAAGGCTGCTGGTTTTATAATGGGCTGGGAATTTATCGGTTAGCTGCACAAGGACTGTATTCCAAGAACAGTTCTGTTTGTCTTTTCATTTTTTTAGTAAAATTCTTAAAAACGCAACTTTCTCTATTTCTTTCTTCCCCAGGTGACTGATCCACCTCACCTGTTTACACTAAAAACTATATTGTCCTTTAGGGTTAAAAGACAATATTCCACCACCTGGAAAAAGAAACAGATGATATTATAGACATAAGCATCATTCTCTCTCTGGTAAATACATTTGACACTCTTAAGATAGCGACCCGGCAACCATGTTGTGGCTAGTAACAAAGATTTGTTATGATCTGCCAAATGCATTTCCACAAATTTCAGAAGACATTTGGAGATCATAAATGTTAAGGGTCAGTAAAATTACCACAATAATTGTGTCTTTCGTGCAGGAATTCTTAATTTCGAGTGCGTACATTTTGGATTGTAAAGTATCATGTAAGGTTATAATCACATTCTCTTTCCATTAATATGCATTTCGCAGAAGTGATTATTTCAAAGGACATTCTTGCGGCAGCTCTCCATTAAACGCCCGTACATATGAGTAGTCTGACCTAGAAAACTTATTATTTGTTTGTTTTTGAAGCTGTTATGATTTAGTAACTTATCGCAAGAGTCTGACTATTAGACCTGCATTACAGAAAACAAATGGGAAAAATGGAAATGGAAAAACGTCAGCACAGTACTCTAAGCTGTAAAACTGGCAACGAAGTTCATTATGTTTTTAATGTTCTCTGTGTATCGCGAACAATATCTGAGGCCAAGAGGAGGAGCGTCATGTTTTGGAGAGCGACTGATTACAGTGCGGGTAATTTTATATTTCTCTTCACAGGATTTAGACTCTTTGAATATAAGGTATGTGGGGAATACTAATTTTTTTTTAATTGGACAAGAAGGAAGTTTTTAGAAGTCGAGTAAAACAATAAAAACATTTATTAATAAATTAAGATCGGAATAAAATCCGAGTATATTTTCTAACGCTCGTTTCAGAATATTTGATCTTAATACTCAAATTTTAATGAGTAAAATGTGAACACCGACATAAATATTGCTTCCGTACGGGTCTGGTAAGTGCTTCTCACTCGATAGAAAATCGTGTATTGAGTATCTGGTAAGAGAAAAATTGAGGAAAACGTTTTGAGCTGCAATAGAAGTATCAGGAAAATGAAGTCTTAACACTTTCCATTCTTTTTGAAACAAAATCAAAGTTATCAGATCAAGATACATGAGGTAGGCGGAGCATGTAGCATGCTTGGGAAATAAACGATGTTGGAGAGTAAAGACTGACAATCGTTTACTATTAAAATATTATACTCCCAGTCGTGATATAAACGAAAAGCAGTTACTTTCTTTTGTCACGTAAAGCATTGTGTTCTCCACAGGTGACGTTAGTGGCCCGCCACGGAAATATGTGTGGTGTATATACTGTCATGAACTGGCTCCAATAACAGCGCACGCTACCTCTGGCTCCAGGCACGAGTATCCTCTAATATCTTGCACATTACTTTTGGAACTAACGCTCTATACGGCCGGGTCTTGTAGTCCGTTAGTCCAGCTTTGCTGCCAAATAAAGATTTTGCACTAGATCAGGTTTAGACAATTAAGAACTTTGACTACCCGTGAGAAATTTGAAATATTCATAAAAAAATCATTAATTGTTCACTGGTGATCAGGAAGCACGTGGTGATATCCGTATGTGAACTGAATCTTTCTCCTGCGTCCACTACAGAAATTAATCTTAAAACTGGATTAAAATAACAAAACTCATGCAGTTGTCAGTATGCTCTTTAAAAAAATATACGCGCTTATTAAACTACAAAAAAAATCCTCTCTATAAAACTCGATTAATAGTGTATGTAAAGCATATATATATATATATATATAACTGAAGAATAAAAAACCAACTAGATGCGACTTGTTATTTTATTGTATTTCTTATATGCTCAACATGTTTCGGGCATTACTATGCCCGAAACATGTTAAACCTATAAGAAATACAATAAAATAACAAGTCGCATCTAGTTGGTTTTTTATTCTTCAGTTATCACACTGATGCACGGTCCAATAAACATCAGATTCATACACACACACACAAACACACACAAACCCACACACACAAATACACAACTGTCATATAAGATATTAGCGCGAAAGTGTAGAACTTACTTTGGATTTTCAAATACAAGCATTATTGACCATACTGCATACCATGTATTTTGAAACGTTTTGGCGCTCTACTCTAAAATCAACATGACTTCAGTTTTATTGCTGGAACTGCAGCATGCAGCAAAATCCAAGAAAAACTGCCTTCACATTCCGTACTGAAATGTGTTTGTAGTAGTATGGTAGGTTGCTGACACATATTGCTGATGGAGGAGATGTAATATACTAGCAGGCCACTACAATACAGATAATGAAAAGTTAAGCAGGGCATTGGATATTTCTTCCAACAGCTGCTGTAGGATACAAAATAGCACTTCTTCCAGCTACGGAAAAAATGGTTCACTCCAAACAAAATCGAAAACGTTACCGCTAACAAACACCAGAGAACAGAATAGTTCTTAAGAAGTTAAAGCTTTGCAGACAACCAAGAAATTCCCAGCATTTTATAAAACCCAAATGTCCCTTACTACGTTCGCTTCAATCCGCTACTTCTCCCTATCCCAAGCCAGATTAATCCATCCCACGCTCTCTCAGCATATTTCTTCAGACCCATTTAAATATTATCTTCCTCTCTGTGTCTAGGTCGGGAAAAATTGGCCTAAAGTCTCAGCTACGTCTTTAGATAAAATTTTGTCTTCTTTTTGCCTTGGATAAAATCTAAACTTCAAAATTTACGAACTACAGAATGTTCACGAGTCGAATTAATCTGAAAAGCTAGACGTGGTTTGAAAGAACCCCTCATGTCGATGCTTCTTGGGGTGACGGCTAAACTGAATAATTTCAGCAACTGTAAAATTTTCTTTGCCCAGACGTACGCAGGAGCCTTCGAAAATGTCGTACGTGATCCAACGATCCGTGAAACTGATACAGGTGAATCATTTAGCAATATTTCCGCACTGGCCTCAATATGTTTCTCATATTGTTACGTTATCAGGTGTTTTGACGTTTTGCTGACCGTGCATCTCAGTATATTTATCTCAGTAATTAACCAACTTCATGCACAAAATTTGTGTTTTGCAATAGGTTTATTTAATGCCTCTACATGTTTCGAGCACATGTGCTCATCATCAGGAGGTCAGGAGGAGCCTCTGGTATCATCACACCTATAGGTGTGATGATACCAGAGGCTGTGTAATGCAATTTTGACCTCCTGATGATGAGCACATGTGCTCGAAACATGTAGAGGCATTAAATAAACTTATTGTAAAACAAAAATTTTGTGCATCAAGTTGGTTAATTACTGAGATAAATAAAAGTTATCAGGTGTGTTCTGAGGTACCTAGAGGATGTTTCTTACCGCGCCATTAACCCAGAGATATGACGTTACATGACCATATACTTCCGGCACCGGAAGTCGTTAAAGTAGCTAGTAGCTCGATCAATGTGCCGCTGACTGCGTAGTGAAGTATTTTACTCTCTGAATGAATCGATATCTGCTAACCAACTTTTAACCTTTTTAAGAGACCTTTTTTCTGTTTGGTATATGGGGAAAAACCACGCAGTAAAAGGAAATTTGACTTTGTAATTCCCTCACTGTTCTGCTGTGTCTTATATGTGTGTTGAGGTACGTGTCAAGTTTCAATGTTCTGCCGATAAATTATGAAGCAATAAGTAAAACTTTTGTAGATATTTGCTGAAGTTTACAGAAAGGAAATAGGCGTAAAATTGCTTCGCTGCCGAGCTCATTAACTTTTGCGTTGATTTTCTCGCTATTTATGGGCGCATATTATGCACAGGAAGACCATAAACACATGCAAGGCTGTGTTCAGTGGAAGACCGACATATCGATGATAGAAGTGCTTAAGTATGGATGTCAGAGAAATAAAAACTGTTTAGTATCTGGACAGTCTAGCCTAGTGTACTGACACTTCGTGAAAACGGCACTGAATACCAGCACATCATATGTGTTGAATGTTCAGGTTTATCGTGTTCTTCCACCTAATCCTCGGTCTTCCAAACGTCATCTTTAATTTTCAGATCGTTATTTTGTGTCAGTTCATTATTTGTTACGTGGGCCCGGTAGTTCAGTCGGTATAGCGACTGAGCTACCGGGCTGGACGGTCCGGGATCGAATCCCGGTGGGACGAGATTTTCCGCCCGTCCAGACCGGCCCCGGGGCCCACCCAGCCTCCTATAAAATGGGTGCCGGGTCTTTCCCAGAGGTAAAGTGCGGCCTGGGCATGCTGCTGACCACTCACTCCCTTCTAGTGTCGCGGTCATGGAAGAGTAGAGCTATACCTTTATCCACCCTGTGGGCCACACCGGGCCTGTAACGGGAAGACTACCTTTTTATCATTATTTATTACAGTCGTTGGGTGTTAGTAAGTGTTAAATTCTTTTGCACGTTAGGTGACCCCAATAATTATTCTCTTTCATGTGAATGAAAGGGTGGAGACTAAAGAGAACGTAGGTTTTCAGGCCTTTGCGACGACTGCTGATCAGCTACCTTCTTCTGGATTTTATAATCGTGTAGACTCATAGCTTGACACATACTTTTCAGAGGAATGTGCCGCCTCGAGCCATTTCATCACCCCTGAAGATGGTGCAAAATGTTCCTCTAATGCGTCGATATTAGTCTAGAGTCCTACACCGTGTAAAAACTCCAGAAGGCTGGCTGTCGTCTCAATGCAAACACAGTGCACAAACACACACACACACACACTTACAATTCGTTGGGTGAGTGACATTTCAGTTCGTATTACACTGCAGCTGGGTGGAATGAGGCTTCTTATTTGAGCCCAGGGCGCATCTCTTCTCAGCTTACTGCTGCCGATGAGTAATATGTGTAAACAAGGTCTCGAAAGCGAGCAGTGGTCACGTTGCATACCATGTGCTCCGGATTAGAAGCCTTCCTTGTTGAACTAGGACGACCTGCGGATCTGGATACAAGGGCACCAAATTAATAACAATCGGGCAGTACATGGATTATAAATTTTTGACCGTGGTTGTTGCGTCCATATTCTACTTATTTGCATAATGTTAAGTGCAGAGCGATTTAGGACCAGGCGATAAACGGTGACAATTTTACGGCGAAGTGAGAAGATAGAATGGTAGTTGTCGTGGTGTATTTGAAAGATTATCCAAGAATGTGGTTGGATTTATACTTTGGTTACTCATCGAGGCTGCTGTACCTGCACAAATAGTATGACGATGAACAAGCTGGAAAGAAAATAAAGGGGTACAAGAAAGGTTTTCCGTGCTCAAACCGTGAAGGCATATAGGAGGATTAGACGTATAGCTCTACTCATTCTTACCCTCAACAATAGATGGAGGAGAGTGGTTAACTTTACGCCCCGGCCACTTTATCCCCACCGAGAAGTAACCCCTTTACCCATTAAATAGGAGGTTCCTGGGCCCCATAGCTAGTCTGGAGAAGAAAACAGTCTTTTCACCTGCTGGAATTCGAGACTGGATCATCTGTAAGGCAAACGTACTGTAGTTGTCAGTCCAGGCATTGTCCTGGAGAGTCTGAGGTCGAGACCCAAACCAAATACACGTGGAAAACGAAGTTACTCCTGTATTAACGTATTCGGTTTTTACCACGAATTATTTGCTGTTGCTGTTTTAGAAACTAAACCAAGTCCTACTGTCACACTGTTTTATTACCGCGCTAGCAAATTCTGTTCTGAAAATAGGAGCTGGTTGTGGTGTTTCCAAAATGTCGGCCATGCTGATTTTGAGATGGGAATGACACTGGAGCAACCATGAGGTTAAATATTATGACATCTTTTATGATGATGGCTGTCGCCTGTATAATAATTTTACACCCTTTTTTCCCCTTGGTTTGTTTAAAAATTACAGAAGACGCACATGAATTTTCGTAACGCTTTTTAAAGAAAAAAATTTTCTGGCTTGCGTACCCCACAATGTGTTTTGTTCTCTAATCCATAGTATCTGCAAACTTTCTGCAAACAAAGGGTAAGGAAAAGCGCAAACACCAAGGCAGTTTTCACCAAATTGCCTTTCTTAATCTTTGTTTCATTAACCGTGTTGTCTCTCCCTTTCTGCTATTTATTTTCATGTTTCTGTAAATTCGTATTTCAGAACTTGTCTTCTGTTTTCGTCGAAGCTGCTCGTACAGTTTGTCCGATTTCGTATCTTATTATTAAGCCCTTGACGGGTACATAAGAAGAATATGAGCCTGAAGTCGTGGTTTCTACAAGATGTAGAAGTTCACTTTCTGGAACATGGGGAGAATGTTCTCGCCAGCTACCGATTATGAGATACATTTAGCCTTGTACAAAGTTTAGCGGCCACAGCAAAGCTATCTACTTTAGTCCCTCCAATATCGAGAAAGAATTTTGAAGGTTGTGTTTCAGCTTCTTCGTACACTTCACGTTACTTTTCACGCGATGAATTCCATTTGGAAACATGATAACGAACTTTCCGTTTGAGAGACTGGTACTCGTGTATAAAATTCTTTACTATTTATGTTCGACCCTCGATATGGAATCCGGCTGTTCAAATTGCGATTCTTAGTGTTATTTCTCAGTCCGTCTAGGCTAGTTTTTGTATAATATCTTGAACAAACCATCATATTTACTGATGGAATTAAGCAACCGTAGACCAGATAGCCCAGGGCTTTGAAAAAGTAGGCGGTTCCAAAATCGAAGATATGGCCGTTTAAAATAGCAGGTTTTCTATTCGTAGGTTCCTGTGGCACGATATAAAAATTATGCTTCAGTGATATAACTGCGTCCTCCGTTTGGCACTTCACTGTTTATAACATGCGATGCCCCATTTAATTCAACATTACCAACCGTCGCACAGCATTCACCAATGTTAGAGACTTAAACAACAGTCTCTGTTGCGTCTGGCTTATTGGATCTTAAAAATTTCGTGAAGTAGGAGAATCTTAATTTGAAAGAGACGAGCATTTCTACGTTATATTCAGTTCTCTCTGTCTCACTCTCTCTCTCTCTCTCTCACACTCTTTGTATACATATGTCACAAAATTTACGACTAAATAAATCCCGCGGTTGTCAAAACGTATTTAAATATTCTACTGTCGAATAAACGTTTTTTTTCCCCTTTCCCACTTTACCAATGTAATAGTCACTTAAACACTGGAGGCTCACAAGAACAGTGTAGGTAATGCAATGTCTTTTAATAGCCCACAAATCAGTCCTGTTGTGGCAGTTTACTCGTACACCCGTCCTCATAACTGGGTGATATTTATTACCTGTCTGCCACGCAGTTGCCCTCAGCCGAGCAGCGGACTCTTGCTCGAGAGTCTTGGCAAACGTCGCAAGTTCAACAGGTCTGTCATCACTGTCATCAAGTGGTCAGCTGATGTATTGGCTGCTTGTATCTACGATGATAATCACACAGGGGACCTTAAAAACACATCGATATTCACAAAGGAAATATGAACGAAATAATCATTTCTGTTGAAAATGCATATAGAACCTACACATTGCTGTACATGTGTCGTGCAAACATATTACAGAAGGCATTTTATTGGTACAAATTCTATGACGTGCGTGTGTAAATAAAAGCAAAAACTGATAAATTACCGCCATATTGAAGTATCTCACGTCCGACATGTTTCGGCCTCATTTGGTCATCATCAAGGAGTTCCGTAAATATAATAGTGGGAGATACCCAAAGTTTGCTTAAAATTAAAGGAAAGGATTACAACAGTCAAACGCAACAGTATTTTTATAGTATTCTTATAATATATTATAGCATTATGGGCTACATGTTTCCGCCCTTATCGAGTCATCTTCAGGCCCTCAAGCTATAGATCCAGCCATACAAGCGTTTATTGCATTGTGGGATACCACAATCTCTGAAGATTACTCGATAACAGTCGAAACATTTAGCCATAATGCTATAATATATCATAAGAATACTATAAAAATATTGTTGTGTTTGACTGTTGTAATCGTTCCCTTTTATTTTATACTTAAAAACTTCGGGATGGTAAACGTTAAGTTTGTGAAAGTTTGCTTATTGAAATATATGTACAAAAAGGTTATACAGGCATTTACAAAAACGATAAAACTGGAATATATGAATGGAGTGTACTGTTACGTGTACGAAACTCCTTTGTCATGGCCTGCCGAGGACGAATCCTGTCGGAGTTAAAGTAATCAAATCTGTTTGTGATTTACGCGACTTGACTTGGTAGTTAGATCCTGTTGATGTATGTGTCGATCAGCGCACGGTGAAAGAGACAGCTACTCAAGTCTGAATATTTATGCTTCTCAAATTCTGACTTTTACCCTCATGACATTTCGAAATGGAATATTTATGAGGATATTAATTCCGGCTACCGATCCCGGAGGTCGCGCGGTCTAAGACATGGGTCTGCGGCCTCTTGCTTGCTAGGATTGTGGGTGTAAGTCCTGCCGGGGGCATGGGTATCTGTTTCTTGTGAGTATTGTGTGTTCTCGGGTAGAGGTCTCTTCGTCGGGCTGATCTCTCGTCCAGAGGAGTCCCACCGAGTGTGGTGTGTGTCTGAGCGTGATCGTGAAGACTCACTAATTAACCCTTTAACTCCTAACGACCACTATAGTGGTCGCACCGCACCGCTAACCTCTAAACGTTGCATTTTATATATTTATTCAACAAATATAGGTACTGAATATTTTAAACATAGTATATAC
>Ga0123357_10000577_pt1 | contig 36273 bp, 33 predicted proteins | sample TergutEmb28metaG_FD_89873 | JGI IMG/M metagenome (GOLD analysis project Ga0123357, IMG submission 89873) | Embiratermes neotenicus P4 segment gut microbial communities from Petit-Saut dam, French Guiana - Emb289 P4 | ecosystem: Host-associated > Arthropoda: Insects > Digestive system > Gut ... | reverse complement strand
TTTGTCTTGTTTCGTTTATCAAATCTTTAAGCTGTTTTGTTTTTTGCTCCCGGGTTAAAAACGGGATGTCGTCCGCCGGATAGTCAAGCGACGCTTCAAGGTATGCCAGCAAAGTTATTGCGGCGTCTTTTACGCCGTTTATTTTTGAGGAAAATTCTCCGGCAACATTATTGAGAGCGGCTTTTGCGGCGGTTTCTGTTTTGCTTGTGATAAGCGCGCACACGGCCTCTGCTTCCGCCAAATCCATCTTGCCGTTTAAAAACGCGCGGTAAGTAAACTCGCCCGGCTGCGCGGGCCGCGCTCCGTTTTTGTATAAGAGATTTAAGATTTCGTTTATTATCACGGAGTTTCCGTGGCAGGAAATTTCTACCAGCTCTTCGCCGGTATAGGTGTTCGGCGCTATAAAAAATGTACAAATCACCTCGTCGACTTTTTTACTGCCGTCAACAATATAACCATGGCGCACCTGCCCTTCTTTTTTAGAAATATGGTCGAAAATCCTTTCCATAATAACGGGCGAATGCCCGCCGGAGAGGCGTATTATTGCTATGGCCGACTGCCCTGCGGCCGTGGAAAGCGCGGCGATAGTGTCTTCGGAGTTATAATGCATAGGTTGTATGATACTTTGTTTGATGTTAAAAATCAATCAACGCGTTGTCTTAATAAAAAACAGGATGGTGATATATCTTACTGCGAACATGACAACGATGAAGATTCTTGAGGCAAGCATATCTGCCGCAAGAAACAACGCCGCGGAAGCGGCGAGCGCGTAAGCAAGCAGAACGATTTTGACTTTTAAAGGCAGCGAACGGTCTTTAACGAGAGTTTTCAGATACCGTTTATATATCTTTGTCGAAACAAACCAGTCGTACAATTCCTGTGAACTCTTTGCAAAGAAAAAAAGCATGCCGAGGAAAAACGGAATCACCGGCAAAACCGGAACCAGAGTCCCGAATATGCCAAAAAACATACATACAGCGCCCGCCGCCAGGTAAATATATTTCATAACTCCTGTATGATACTTTGTTTAATGTTAAAAATCAATGCGGCTCATATTGCTTTAACACGCCGATAAAAGTAAAATTGACAAAAGTAGGTTTTAACTCCTCTCTTTTGTTATCCCCGAGTGTCTTAATCGGGGAGCTGTCAGCCGCAGTGCGACGAATAAGGAGCACATGCTTGCGGCGGGCGCGAGATGTGAGCGCTCTATCCTTATAAACAGAAAAACTGCAGATACCCGATAGAGACATTCGGGTATGACGCAGGCAGGGAAAGCAGGTTTTAATTCAACATCCGGAGAGATTTATGGCAGAAAACAATTATAAAGCCACTTTTAACTTGGAAAGTTATAAAGCCGCAATAATGCTGAAGAGTCTGTTGATAGGCGCGATGTCGGGATTCATGGTGGCTCTCTTCAGATTTACGCTCATTCACGGAGCAAAAACATGTTTTGCCGTCAACGACTATGTGCGGGCGCACCTCTATATGCTTCCGGTATTATTTATAGCTCTCGCCGCTTTGGGAGCGCTTGTCGGCTATATTGTTTCGCTGAACAATATGGCTTCCGGAAGCGGGATACCGCAGGTGATGGGAATAGTCACAGGTTATTTTAAAGACAACTGGCTTGCGTCGCTGCTGACTAAATTTATCGGCGGAGCTCTTACGAGTTTCGGAGGTCTTTCCGTCGGAAGAGAAGGTCCGTCCATACAGATAGGCGCCGCGGTCGCCGAAGGCTTCGGCGAGAAAGCCGCGTCTTCAAATACGGAAAAAAAGATACTTATCGCCAGCGGAGCCGCCGCGGGGCTCGCCGCCGCTTTTAACGCGCCTCTTGCCGGCGCTGTTTTCGCGCTTGAGGAAATCTATAAATATTTTTCTCCGGTTGTTCTTATTTCAACCATGCTTGCCGCAGTGTCGTCGGACTTTGTCACCGCGTATTTTTTCAATCTCGAGCCGATATTCCCTTTTTATATCACGGGCTCAATACCGCTGGACAAGTACTGGGTGCTTGTCATACTCGGAGCGGTTTTGGGAGCCGGCGGAGCCGTTTATAATTTTGTAATGGTGAACGCGAATAAGAAGTATAAAGAAATAAAACGCATCCCTAAAATTTTTAAACCCGTAATTCCTTTTATGCTCGCCGGCGTCGTAGGCATGCTCTTTCCGGTCGCGCTCGGCACGGGACAGATGGCGCTTAATTCCATCAGCGTTTCTTCCGGCATAACTTTTCTTTTGATACTGATAGCCGTAAAATTCGTATTTTCCGCGACAAGTTTCGCGTCGGGAGCTCCGGGAGGAATCTTTTTTCCGCTTCTTGTGCTCGGAGCGGTTACGGGCGCGATTTTCGGAAAAATAGCGGTAACGCATCTCGGAATGGACGCCGCGCTGTTTAATAATTTTGCGGTTCTCGGCATGGCCGGATTTTTTGCCGCGGTAGTGCGCGCGCCGATAACGGGCATAATACTGCTTGTAGAAATGACCGGCAATTTTACGGAGCTTCTGTCCATGACGGTAGTCTCAATTGCGGCTTATTTTACCGCGGATCTGCTCAAGAGCCCGCCGGTGTACGAGTGGCTTTTACACAACATGATAGTGGCAAATAAAATCGAGACTGAGAAAGGAGATGCGGGCGATAAGGTTACGGTTGAGACAGTCGTGCAGAACGGCTCTGAAGCCGAAGGCAAAAAGCTGCGCGAGCTGCGTCTTCCGGACAAATGCCTGCTTGTTTCCGTAAAGCGCAACGGCAGAGATTTTATCCCCGACGGAGATTTTGAACTTATGGCAAACGACTATCTGGTTTTCATAACAAGCGAAACCGGCGAAACAAGAGTGCGCCGCCGCGTAAATAAAATTACTTCCTGCGACGAGCCGTGGCAGGAAGAGAAGTGATTGGTAGTCATTGCAAGGCGGTTTTATCGCCGAAGCAATCTAGAAATAATAACGTCGTTTTTGTTAGCTTTCTGGATTGCTTTCCTCGATTACAACCTTCGGGGACAGGCTCGTTTAAGGAATAACGTCCTATAAAATACTTCGTCTTTCCTCAAGGACAAAAGAGAGGAATTGCAACCTGCTTTTGTCACTTCTTCAAACTGTTTTCCGACAAATACTCATCCCAAATTTTCAGATTTTCTTTTATAAGTTCCGGAATACTCAGATTGTACGGGCATCTTTTTACACACGCGCGGCATGCGGTGCAGCTCCGCGCTGTTTCCATTGCCTGTCCGGCCATGGCGACGACCCGGTTGACCGGCATGCGTTTTATCAAACTTTCCACGGTAAGTGCCGAGCTTATGCCGATTTTTTGCGGACACGGCTGGCAGTAGTCGCATCTGTGGCACCAGCTGCCGCCCAATTCGGCTTTTTTCTTTTCAATAGCCGCCAAATCCGCAGGCGTCAACTTTTCGCCTGACTCGACTATGCGGACGATTTCTTCCATTTCAGACAGTTTTTCTATGCCGGGATCCGGCACAATGTTGTCAAACTGCGCCAGATATTTGATTGACATTTTTGCGTCGCTCAAAAGCCCTCCGCCGAAAGGCTTCATCGCTATAAAGCCCATATCCAGTTTCTTTGCAAGAGGTATCGCCTCTTTTGCCGCGGTATCGTCAACATAGTTGAACGGCAGCTGCACGGCCGCAAATTTTCCTTCCCGCATAATCCGGCAAGCAATGGGAACGCTGTGGCTGGAAAACGCAGGAAATCTCACCTTGCCCATGCGCACAGCCTCAGCCAGACCTCCGTAAGCGCCGCCTTTGCCGAATACGGCGTCATAGTTTTCCTGAGAGGACACATTGTGAAGCTGGTACAAATCAATGTAATCGACGCCAAGCCGCTTTAAACATAAATCAAGATGTTCCAAAAAAGTTTTTTTGTCTTTTGCCGTTGACTTTGACGCTATCACAAGGTTTTCTCTGGGCATGTCTTTAATTGCGATGCCTATTTTTTCTTCGCTGTCGCTGTAAGCGTTTGCCGTGTCCAGAAAGTTTATCCCGAGATCAATTACCCCGCGCACAACTTTCACGGCTTCCGGAGTACTTAACCTCTGTATAGGTATTCCGCCGAACGCAATCCTGCTGACCATCAATTCCGTTTTTCCAAAACGCACTTTATCCATGATTCAGTCTCCTGTCTATTTTTTGAAATTTTTGCCTTGGCATTGCTCTGTCGGCTTGTTCAATAAAAATCCCGGCAAAACTGCGCCGGGATTCACTATTTTTTGTGGCGCTGCCAACGGGATTTGAACCCGTGATCTCCGCCTTGAGAGGGCGATGTCCTAAACCGCTAGACGATGGCAGCATTTCCTGAATTGAGATGTCATTATATAAAAAATACGGGTAATAGTGAATAGATAAAATGATGCATAGCAAAGACACAACAACCAAAGGCAGTCGCCATGCCTCTATGCATCTATGCGTCCATTCATCCGCTTTTTAAAGGTCTATAAATTCAACGCTGTCCGACGGCAGATTTATTATTGCGGCGGTTTTTTTGCCATAGCGGCAGCCGCAGGCTTCGCCGGGATTTAAAATTGTAGTTTTTCCCTGCTTTTCAAGGCTTGAGCGGTGAGTGTGTCCGTATAAAACATAGTCGTGTTTGCCGTCCATAGCCATGGTTCCTATATTGAAAGGTTGATGTACCATTACAAAAAATTTCCCTGAAACTTTGAATTCAAACGGAGCTTCCCGTATCATGCCGAATTCGGAAATCACATTTTCAAGTCCGGCTCGGTCGAAATCATTATTGCCGAACACGGCTTTAAAGCCGCAGTTCAGCGCCGCGAACTCTTTTGCCGCAGAAGGCAAAAAAATATCTCCGCAGTGCAGAACAAGTCCTGCGCCGCGGAGATTAAAAATTTTTACCGCTCTTTTTATCGAATCGATATCGTTATGGGTGTCAGAAATAACGCCGATTAACATAGTTTAGAAGATGGGATGCGGAGCAAAAACACAACAACCGATTGCGGGCCAATCCCGCAATGAGGAATACTGCTTTTGCCACTGCTCCGCATCTCTGCGTCTCCGAATCTTTTTTACACTGCCAGCACTTCTTTTACTTCCGGCACCGCGCTTTTAATTGCGTTTGTAACGCCGTACTGGAGCGTCATTGTTGCCATAGGGCAGCTGCCGCACGCGCCCGTAAGCCTCACTTTTACCGTGCCGTCTTCCGTAACGTCTATAAGTTCCACATTTCCGCCGTCAGCCGCAAGATGCGGCCTGACATTTTCCAAAGCAGCCTCAACTTTTTCTTTTAAACTCATGTTATCCACCTCTCTTTTTTTAAATTATACCATATTATTCGGGTTTGTTTTAAAAACAAAAAGCCGCATTCCCGACAACGGAATGCGGCTTTTTGAAAGATATGAAACTGTTATTCTCCGGTTACTATTGTAGTTACCGCAGTATAAACGCCGAGCACATTCGTGGTTTTTGTGTCAACGCTTTCAATTTTCGTTATGCCGCCGTCTTTTGCCGCGGCAGCTATGCCGGAGTCGCCAAAAGCGAACAAGCCGCAGATAGAACATGCCGTTGAAGTTCCTGTTTTGCTTCCGGTAGTCGTGGTGATAACTCTTGTTGCCGAGCTCATGCCCGTTGCTCCGCTATAAATGAGTCCAACAGGTCCCAAGCTTGCGCAACTCGTCAATACAAAAGCAACACCCATCAATGCAAATAACGCCAGTTTTTTCATCACATTACCCCTTTGGTATTTTATTCGCCCGGCCTTTAGAGAACCGGCGCATATTATTGATTAATATTTTCAAATTCTGGTTTTTTTATTCTTTACCGCGTAACATATTTTATTGCTATGGCTCTGAAGCCTACTTCTTGCGCGTTGCTGGTGGCAACTCTGGTGCCGAACAGGACGTTATTATTTGCAAAGGGAGTAGTCGCAAACGAGTTGGAAAATCCGGTTGAGCTTACGCTGCCGGCGCCTACGATTATAACCGCGTCGGCTCCTATTCTCGCGGCGCTCCTTTTAAGCTGCGGGATATTGTTGTTGCGGGTGACTATTTCGCCTACTTCAATAAACGGCCTGTCGGGAGTCCTGATTCTATAAATTGTTATGTTTTGCCAGTCCGGGTTGGGCGGCAGATCTTGAATATATCTGTTTACGGTGGTGCTGCTGCAAGCTGCTAAGATAAAGCCGAATAAAGCCAGCAATACAAACGACTTTTTCATAAATCTCCCCTTTTAATAAATAAACTAAATGCGAATTGGGAAGCAAATATCGATAGTAAAATTCACGGACTAATTACCAATCTGTACAACCAATTAACCGCGAGCCACATTAGACTACATTTAATAGGCAAAGTCAAAAAATCTGCCCTGATAAAACAATCGGATTATTTTTAGTTCTAAAAGATTTTCTATGCTCTATTGAAACCAGCTTCTAAAAGCATATATCGGCAAATCTATAATATTATCTGAAATTTTATAATTCGCTAACGATACCCTCAATGCTACCGAAGGCTTAAATTTTTCGATATATACTTTTAAACTTTTAGCCTGTAAGTTTACCCCGCTTTTAACTTCTATAGGGATAATTTTATCTTCCTGCTGAATTAAAAAATCGATTTCTGCCTGAGAATTTTCAACAGACCAGTAAAACGGTTCTTTACCAAGAGTCAGCAATTCCTGGCATATAAATTGTTCGGCTAAGGCACCTTTAAATTCTTTAAATATGCTGTTTGCTTCTAAAATAATTTTCTCACTGACGCCGCTCATAGCGCAGAGAAGTCCGATATCATGTAAAAACATTTTAAATATTCCGAATTCTTCGTATGATTTAAGCGGCAAAGAAGGATTTGATATTCGTCCGGCCTTATAAATTAAAGAACTGTCGGCAAGCCACTGTATCGCTACTTCAAAATCTCTGGCTCTTGAGCCTGTTTTAACAACGCCATATATAAATTTTTTATTCTCTTTTGAAAGTTGAGCCGGAACGGATCTCCATAATAACCCGAGTTTTGTAGCCATTTCGGCATTTGTATATTTTGAAAAATCTTTTTCATATGACATTAAGAGTTTTTGTTGAATTTTCCGAGTTTCGCCAAACCCTCTGGTTTTTACAAATTCCGCCACAACTTCCGGCATGCCGCCTATAAGCATGTATTGTTTTACAAGACCTATTAATTTTTCGTGAAAACTGTCCAATAAAACGTAATTTTTTGTTTCTATCGCATTACGCAGTTGAGTTTCAGACAGAGCGTCTAAAAACTCCGCAAATGACATAGGCTGCAAAGTCATAAATTCAACTTTTCCTACGGGAAACGATACTCCGTTGTGCAAACTAACGCCAAGCGTTGAACCTGCGGCAATAATTGCAATGTCCGGACGTTCTTCAAAAAAATATTTTAGCGCTGTCAAAGCTTTCGGAACTTCCTGGATTTCATCAAAAATAACTAATGTTTCGGAATCTATTTCTACCCCTGCCTCGGCATTTAAAAACGGCAGTAATTCATCAGGATGAACGGAGTTTTCAAACAGGTTTTTCATGTTTGGATTATTATCAAGAGAAATATAGGCGCTCTTTTTGAAATTTTCAGCGCCAAATTCCTTCATAGCCCAGGTTTTACCTACCTGCCTTGCTCCGGTTAGAATTAAAGGCTGGCGGTTTCCTTTATTTTTCCATTCAGTAAATTTGTTTATTATATCTCTTTTCATATGAAATACCTCCGACAAATACTAACTCTTTTTCTATATATTGTCAATACAAGTCTCACATTTTATTGATGACTTTTCGGCCACATAGCCACATTTTAAAGACGACTTTTATAGCAAGTTTCCACGTTTTATTGATTAGTTTTGCAATGCCAATGAGGAATCAATAGTCCAAAAAGCTAAAATACAAACAAATTCAATTACTTCCTGGATAATTGACAAAGGAGGCCGATTTTGGAAAGAGGCTTTTTGTTCAAAATTGCAAGATATATACAGTCTATATGCCTTTTGCCAGTCACTGTCTGGCAAATCAAGTTGGTCTAACTATGGTCAACGCCACCATGAAGTGAACCCCTTGGCCTCTTGCCGATAAAGTTGACTAATAAATTGAAATATGAGAAGATGAATTATGAAAAAACTGCCATATACAAAGAACAATCGTATATCTGATGTCATAAGACTTATTCAATATCTTGGTCTTGATAAAGAAGGAAAGTATTATTATCCGGAGTTAAATGCAGCCAAAGAAGCTCTTGGATTTCCAGCTTCAGATAAAAATAATTCGTGGTTAAGTATTGCAAAACAACACGGAGAATTTTTTGTAGTTACAGACAGCAAAGCTATTGCGCTTGCGACTAGGATTTTAAAAAGAGAGAGGAAAGAAGAAGTTTGCAGTTATGAAGAAATTAAAATGTTGACTGATATAGCCTTGCATATATATCAAATACAATTGGAACATAGTCGTGCGTGGAAATTCTGGTTACCTGCGATAGTTGCTTTTATTATAGGATTATTAAGCAGCGGATTATTAAAGTTTTTATTTTAATTTACAGGAGTTTTTGTATCCAAAAAAGCCTTGAGTACACTTGAGCGCGCCCAAGAGGAGTCGAACCTCTAACCTTTTGATTCGTAGTCAAACGCTCTATCCGGTTGAGCTATGGGCGCATGAGGAAGAATAATTGTAATCCTTTTTCGGCTCAAAGTCAATTAAAGGGCAGCTTGGCAATCAAAGGCGAAAAAGGAGAGTTTATTTACTTGTCAACTTTTAACTTTGTCTATAACTTCCTGAGGATTTTCAACCTGCACGATTTCCGCGTTGCCTAATTTCAGCAAAGCTCGGGCTAAAGAATAATCGTTGCCGCCCTCTTTTGTCCTGTCGCCGGTAAAAATTATTTTAGCGTTCGGGAAATCACCGCGGAGTCTTTCCGCCACCTGTTCTTTTCCAAAACCTTCAGGCACTATGTCCATGCTGATATTGCCGCCTATGGAAATATCCAGCTCTTTGAATTTTCCGTTTAATTCTTTTTGTATCGCGGCTCTTTCCCCGTTTTTATCGTCCCAGGCTTTATATTTAGTTCTTTCTTCGTAAGGGCAGTCCCTGCCCAAAACGCTGAAATTTATCATGCCGCGGCGATACTCGATATAATTCGGGAACAAAGTTCCGGTATATTTGGTATTGCGTCTGTATTGTTCAAGCAAAATTAAAAGCTCTTTGGGCGGATTAAAATCTTTAATGTAAAGGCATTCGCCTTTTTTATAAAATTCATTTCCCATTGAAGCATATATGCCGGAAACGTTTTCAAAAATATCCCGCGGCATTTGCGATTTTATTTTTTCTATATCAGAACCGGAAACGATGAAAACCTGATTTTCGCTTATAAATTTTCTAAACCAAACCGCAAACTCCTCGGTCATAGGAAGTCTTGCCGGGGTAAGCGTTCCGTCCATATCGAAAAGATAAATTTTTCTGTCGGCTGCGAACAATCCTTTAAAAGCGTAAAAATACCATTTCAAGTATTTCGGCGTCCACGCGGCTACTTTAAAGTTTGATTTTCCCGCAGATCTGTCCGTCCAGATTGTCGGAACTTCGGCGATTTTTGCTTTTTGGACATGGGCCTTCGCGACTAATTCAAGCCCGAGTTCAAAACCGCCCGAGCTTTCTATTTTTTGTTTTTGCAAAAATGAGGTTCTGTATAATTTAAAGCTGTTTGTCGAGTCGTATGTGGGCACGCGCGCCAGCAAATGCAGGCTTATGCCGGCCATGCGCGACATTAAACCTTTTATAAAAGGCCCGCCTTTTTGGCTGCCGCCTTTCATATACCGCGAAGCGCAGACGATATCGGCGTTTTCTTTTTCGGCTTTTTCATACATATCGTTGATAACCGAAGGCGGGTCGCTTAAATCAGCCATTGTTACGACGGTATATTTTTCGGTTGAATTTTCAAGGCCGGTCTTTATCGCGTTTAAAGCGCCGCGTCCGTATTTGTTTTTGATTAAAACCGCGGGCAGGGAAGAATCGGTTTGCAGCATCTGCGTTACTACGGGAAGAGTAGTATCCCCCTCCCTATCGTAAACAATGCCGATAACATAGGGTATTTTAACTTCGCTTTTTATGCGGTTTAAACACTCCCGTATGTTTTCGGCTTCATTGTATACCGGTATTACTATAAAAAGTTTATCCATTCAGCATTTTTCAAAAACCAAAAACGATTGTTCCCCCATAAAATATCCGCTGACAGGCATTAACTTTAAGTAAAGAAAAATCAAAAAAGTATTTTTCGGAATAGATGATTTTTGCGTATAGGGCAAAAATTTGGGTATGACTTTAAGCGTTTTAAAGCCCGCGTTTTCCGCCGCTTCTATCAGTGATTTTTCCGTAAGAGCGATTTTATGGTCTATAAAATCCCAGTATTTTCCGCCGGTAAATTTAATATTCGGCTGCAAAACCAACAGCCTGCCTCTTTCGGACAGGTTTTCAAAAATAATTTTCATGGCTTTTACCGCAGCCTCTTTATCGTCCAAATGCTCGAATATGTTTGAAGCGAACGCAACGTCGGCTTTTTTGCCTTTAAGATAAGACGGCATATTAAAGAACGAATCGTTTATTATTTCAACGTTTTCCCCGGCGTTTTCTTTGGAATCGGGGTTCAGATCAAAACCTATTTTTTCTTTAGCGCGGATGTTATTTAAAAATTCGCAATATCCGGCGGCTATGTCGACAAGTATATCCGTTTCTTTAATATATTTTTGAAAGAAATTACGGCAAAGCGTCCGCCATACGGCGTTTTTTGATTCCATCTGCGCGTTAAATCTTTGCGAATATAATTTATCAAGCCGCACTTTAAATCCCTCCGATTTTTACCTGCTCGATTATCCACGGAACCACTTCGTCAAGTATTGCGTCAAGCGTTGTGTCCGCGCTGAAGCCGAGCAATTCTTTTGCTTTTTTAACCGACGGAACCCTTTTCTGGACATCGTATTTAAAAGGTTCGTCCGAAACGTATCTGAAAGGTTTGCCGGGGTTGATTTTTTTCCATATGGCTTCGGCGAGTTCCAAGACCGTAGTTGAAACCGGCGTTGAAAGATTAAAATCCCGGTTTACGGAGTTTTCCGATTCTATGCAAAGGCGTATGCCTCTTGCCAAATCGCCGGCGTAAGTGTAATGGCGGATTTGATTTCCGTTGCCGAGTATATGCAAAGGATCCTGGCCTTTTACTATTTTTTGGACAATGTCGGGCACTACGTGGCTCATTGCAAGTTTGATATTTCCTGAGAAAATTTCGCTGTCGCAAAGGGCGCGTTTTTCACCCGTACCGACGCAATTGAAAGGGCGTATTATCGTATAAGGCAGTTTAAACTGCTCCCAGGCTCCCTGGCAATAATATTCGCAGGCGAGTTTTTGAAAGCCGTAAGTTGAAAGCGGAGGAGGGCATTTTCTTTCGTCGCCTTCAACGCTCGGAAAAGTTTGGGCGCATTCGTAAACCATAGACGAACTTAACACGTTTATTTTTTTGAGCTTTTTATTTTGAAAAGCCCAGATAGCCGCGTCAAAGGTAGTCGCCATTATGCGTTCGTTCTCGGCAAGCAGATTATAAGCCTGCTCGTGGAAATATGAAATTCCCCCTATCATAGCCGCGGCGCATAAAACAGCGTCGCAATCCGCAATAAGCTTCTTCATAAGCTCAACGTCTTTGGCGTCGCCTTTATGGAATTCGTATTTTGGATTGTTATCGTAAGATTTTTTTACGGGGCCGTATTTGGAAAAATTATCTATGCCGACTACGGTATGTCCGTTATTTAACAGTTCTTCAACCAAATATCCGCAAATGAAACCCGCCGAACCCGTAACAAGAATTTTCATTATTTTTCACCTTTTACTTTTTATCTTTTACCTGCCGTTCCAGTCTCCCCAGCAGTCCACATACGGAACTTCCGGCTTTATGTTTTTATACGCGTCGTGCGGCATGCCTAATATTATCCCGTCGGCTTTTTCTAAGGCTTCGTCAAGCGGAGTCATATCTTTAAGATAGGGGTCGCAGGCCAAAACTTTTGCCATTTTAAATTCAAGGCGCTTTTTGACTCTGAAAGACAACGCTTCCCTGACATCGTCGTTGTTAGGTTTAAAAGTCATGCCTAGCAAAGCTATGGTTCTGCCTTTTAAAGAACCCATTTTTTTCTCAAGATTTTCAACTAAAAAATCCGCAAGACCTTCGTTAACGTTCATGCCGCTTTGGCCTAAAGTAAAATTATTTTTGTTAAATACCGATAATTGCATTGTGTCTTTAAACAAACAAGGGCCTGCCGCAAGGCCGGGCTTGGGAAATTTTTGCGCTCTGGGATAATCTTCGCGCATGGCGTTATAAATTTTATAAAAATCAAAACCTTCGCTTTCTATCATCATATAAAACTGGTTTGCTATGGCAAATTCCAGATACCGCCAGGAATTTATCATAAGTTTTGCAAGCTCGGCTTCTTTAGGCGTTAAACGTATAATCTTAGGAGCTATATGCGAAAACAATTCCGAAGCGGCTTTATAAGCGTCTTCCGTAGTCGCGGACACCAATTGGGGCAGCGTAAAAATTTCATCTATTCCCTTTCCCTGCACTATGCGCTCCGGACAAAAAGCAAGCTTATATTTCTGCCCGTCGGACTCATAAAGCATATCGTCGACAACCTCGGTAGTTCCGGGAAAAATAGTGCTTCTCAGGATTATAAGCTGGTTTTTGTTTAAAAGCGGTTTATAAAGTTTTATGACGTTTAAAACTTCTTTGATTTTTGGGGTATGGTGTTCGTCGACGGGCGTTCCTGTTACAAAAACGACTACGTTTTGGCTTTTGATTATATTTGAGTCGCTTGAGGCGCAAAGATTTTTGCCTATATGTTTTTGTAAAATTTCCTGAGCCCCTTCTTCTATAAAAGGAAGACGCCCCGCGTTAATGGCGTCAACGGCTTTTTGATTAATATCCAAAAGCGTAACGTTAAAATTTTTGCTTGCAAACGCCAATCCCAAAGGAATGCCCACGTGTCCGCACCCGCCGACAATACATATATTTTGCATAAAGCCTCCCGTCGTTTTTGGTAAATTATACCATAAATTTATATAATTAATTTTGTAACCTAAACTATTACGGAGCTTTGCCGGTAAAATATAATGAACGCGGATTCAAACTTTAAAAATTTCTTCATAAATAATAAGCATTTTTTGGATTTTTGCTTTTTGGCGCTTGTTTTAATTTCCATCGCAGTGCGTTTTATAAACATCTCGGACCCGTTGACCGGCTTCAGACAAACCCAGACTGCCATAACGGTTTCAACCTACATAGACGAAGGCGTCTCCGTATTTAAATATCAGACTCCCGTTCTCGGCGCGCCTTGGACGCTGCCTTTTGAATTTCCCTCATACCAGCTCAGCGCTTATGCGCTCTACAAAGTTTCCGCTTTGTTTTTAAATACGGATTTAAACGTTATCTTGCGTCTGGCAAACTTTCTCTACTTTTACGGCTGCGCATTTTTCCTTTTTAGGATAACGAAAAGGTTTTTTAACAACGCGGGAATTGCAAAAGCCGCCGTTTTAATTTTCGTGTTGTTTCCTTTCGGCGTTTATTGGAGCTCTACGGGCATGATCGAATTTGCGGCGGTTTTTTTTGCCTTGGGCTACGTTTATTTTTTTACGTTATTTTTAGATAAACCGGATAAAGAAAATTATAAAATATTTTTTGCCGCGCTGTTTTTCGGAGTATTCGGTTATCTGACAAAAATCACAACGATGTTCCCGTACTGTCTTTTTCTCGGATTCATTATTGTAAACCGATTTACAAAGAAGAGGTTTTCAATACCGGGTTATCTTCAAATTTTAGCTTTAATTCTCATTCCTTTGTTTATAGGCATTGCCTGGACAAAATGGACGGATTACGTTAAAATCATTGCAGGGTTTGAAGCTTTGGCTTCTAAAAATTTGCAGCAATGGAATTTCGGGACTTTATCGCAGAAATTTTCATTTGAAAACTACCGGCATATTTACGAAAACGCAAGGAAGATGGGAATTAATCCGGCCATGTTTGCGGCGCTTCTCATATTTATCCCGGTTTTTTTGAAGCGCAAAAAAGAATTCTTATACGCGTTAATACCGGTTTTTTGTTCCGTTGCAACGGTAATGGTTTTTTTTAATCTTTATTACATTCATGATTATTACTGGTGCTCGTTCCTGCCGTTTTTTACTATGTTCGGCGGATATTTTATTTATAACGTTATTTCGTACATACAATCTTTTTTCTCGGCGCAAGCCGCCAGACAAGCGGTTACGATATTTTGTTCGGTAGCCTTATTATTCGTTTTTTGGTATAAAGACCCGTACGTTAAAAGAGCTTTCAGAAACGCGCAGTATTTCAAAGAATATAAAGGCGGGCTTTTATCTTTAACCGATTATGTCAAAACGCATACCGGTAAAAACGATTTAATAATGGTTTTCGATAACGATTGGAACAGCGAAATACCTTATAATGCCCAAAGAAAGGCATTGATGGTTTGCTGGATTAACGAAAACTCTTATTCCGGAGTTGCGGACGATTACGAGCTTTTTATAACTAATAAAGATTCTCAATCCGACAGCGTAATACTTTCAAAACTTGCGAACATCGGCTTTGAAACTTCAATCGGAGGCTATAATGTCTACAGAAGAAAAAAATAATGCCGCTGAAACTTATTATATCGTCAGCGGAGGGTTTGACCCTATACACGAAGGCCATATAAGTCTGATAAAAGCGGCCGCGCAGGAAAGCGACGGCGTTATTATTTTGCTGAATTCCGACGACTGGCTTATACGCAAAAAGGGTAAAAATTTTATGAGCGCAAAAACGCGCAGAATTATCTGCGAAAACATCAAAAATGTTATTGATGTTTTGGAATTTGACGATAAAGACGACTCGGCCTGCGACGGAATAATAAAAATCAGAAAAAAATATCCGGCCGCGGTTTTGGTATTTGCAAACGGCGGAGACCGCACAAAAGACAATATACCGGAAATTCCCGTATGCGACGAGCAAAATGTCATTCTGAAATTCGGCGTAGGCGGAACAAACAAAGAGAACTCGTCTTCGCAGATACTTAAAAACTGGGGAAAATAGAGGTTAAAATGTCCAGCACTTACAAAAAAGGCGATTTGGTAAAACGCCAGTGGGGCGAATATAAAGTCATACACGTCGCGCCGAGATTTACTATTAAGACCTTGACCATTTTGCCCGGAAAATGCACGTCTCTTCAAACGCATAAATATAGGGCCGAACACTGGATTGTCGTTCAGGGAAAAATTATTGTCGAGCTTAACGGAAAAGCCCATAAGTTGGGCGAAAACGATTATATTTATATTAAAAAAGGCTATATGCACAAACTTTTTAACAAAGGAAAAAAAACCGCTGTTTTAACCGAAACCCAGCAGGGAAATATTTTAGACGAAAACGATATAAAGAGACTTGATTAAAAAAAGTACCTATCGAAAAACCTATTTGCCGTTGCGGACTTGAGCCGCAATCTCATAACTAAAACAGATCGGAATTATACCTTAATAGACTACATATTTGTCATTGCGAGGAAAGACGAAGTCTTGACGAAGCAATCCAGAAAGCTAACAGAAACGACATTCTTATTGCTAGATTGCTTCGGCGATAACCGCCTCGCAATGACTACAAAAGCAACTAAATTACAATAGTCCATTATGGGATAATTCCGTTAAAAATTAAACTTTGCCGTTATGATGTCTTTTTTGGTCAGCGGGCGGGAAAGGCATATACCGTCAAAAGAGGTACAGCGGCTTAACGCCACGTAGAGCTGGCCCGGGGCAAATGCTCCGTACTCCATATCTATAATTACGTTGTCAAACGTTTTGCCCTGGCTTTTGTGTATTGTTACCGCCCAGGAGAGTTTAAGCGGGTACTGTATAAAAAAGCCGGCGCTTTCCGTTTCTATCTGTTTCAGATTGTCGTTCCATTTGTATTTAAAAAGCTCCCATTTGTAAGGCTCGACGGTTTCCGTCCGGCCGTTGGGGAATTTTACGTATATCAAAACTTTGTCGGAGTTCAGATCGCTCTTGATGTTTTCCACAGTACCTATGCTTCCGTTTACCCATCTGTCCCTGGAATCGTTGTTGACCATCATCACCTGCGCGCCTTTCTTGAGCACAAGCTCATATTCCGCAGGCAGCGCGTTTGAATCTTCTTCTATGTTTTCGGTTTCGGCGATGAAGACGGCGTTTTCGTCGGGCAGTTTTGAAAGATACTGGTAATTTATCGAGTTGGCTTTTTTATTGGTTGTGGTCAGATATATCGCGCAAGCTTTGCTTAAAGGCTGTAAGCCGACTTTACGGTTTAAAACCGCAAGCTCCGCGTCGCCGGCATTTCCGTTGCGCACCGAATTTAAAAGGGAGACGAAGTCCCCTTCGGTCTGGCGGTATATTTTTTTAAGCTCTACGGTGTGAAGCATGGCTTCGTTCAAAGAGTAGGCGCTCAAAAAGTACGGGGTTTTATAAACCGAATTAAAAATATGAGCTTCTTCGCGTTTTACCACGGGCGGCAGCTGCCGAAGATCGCCAATGAAAACCATCTGCACTCCGCCGAAAGGCTCCTGGTGCGCTTCTCTGTTGAGGCGCAAAAACCTGTCTATGCAGTCCAAAATGTCGCAGCGCAGCATTGACGCTTCGTCGATTATTACGGTTTCGACCTGCCTGTATATGGATTTGTCCGTCAGCTTTTTCTTTTTGACTTTTGCCAGCGTTATGTCGGGCTTAAAATCAAAGAACGAGTGCACGGTTTCTCCGCCTGCATTCAGAGCGGCGACGCCCGTCGGCGCAAGCACCACGGTTTTTTTTGCGGCGCGCGTCATGTAATAGCGCAGGAAAGTGGTCTTGCCGGTGCCGGCGTTGCCGGTGACAAAGACATTGTCGTTTGTGTTTGCTATCAACTCAAACGCCTGTTTAAATTCGTCGTTAATTTCAAGTTTCATCGGATGCTTTTTCCTTTCAACGATAACGGCAACCCCTAACCCTCTTTTCAAGACTTCGTCTTTCAAAGTCCCTTTACCGCAAGGGGAAAGGCTTCTAAAAACACAATAAGTATAAAAGTTATGAGAGCGTAAAGCCGCCGGCTGATGTAAAGTCGCTTCTTATTCTTGCCGGCGGCATTACTTACTTGAGACATGCCCAAGTAATTTCATTTTTGTAATAAAGGGGCATAAAGGCAACCCCTCACACCCCGCCCTCTCCCGCACGGGGCGAGGGAGACAACAACGCGTTACGCCGAGGCCAGCAGCGCGTCGATTCCGGCTGTGTTGATCTGCGGCGCAAAATCTTTATCCGTTATTTGTTTTACGTCTTTGTTAAGCGCAAATATCATATCCTCCATGTCGGTGAGAGTTTTAGGGGAGGCATCTTCGTAAGCGTCCGCAATCTTTGCAAGGTAAGTCGCGTCCGAACCCGAAGCTTCGCTTGTCATTTTGTCAAACCGGACAAGAGGCCCGTCGGTTTCTATTGCCGCGTTGGCGACATACTTTGCAAACATAAGCCGGCCTATCATCTTTTCCGCATTCTTGTTTTTGAAACCTTCGGGCATATTCTTTTCTTTAAATTCCGCGGCTGCAAAAAGTTTTTCGATAAAACCCTGCACAAAGGCGTCAATCACGTCTTTTCTGTCGGCCTCGTCGGCTATCTGAGCGCCAATCCTGTGCAGGTACGCGCTTGCTATCCCCGCGCCGGCTGCGGCAAAAATCTCTTCGGGCGATTTGCCTTTTTTTATCTCGGAGTACATTGCGGCAACCTGCCGCGACGTGATGTCCGGGAAATCCGCAAGCACGTCTTTTATTGCGAGGTTGCGGGCGGTTTCCGCCGCAAATTCCGGAGTTATCGCGCGTGCCGTAAAGCCCTTCATTATTTTTCCGGAAGTGATGGTTTTTATAAGCGAGAGTATGTCCAGGCCCGTGCCTTCTTCGGCTACGGCTTTAATCGCCGAGTTGTAGATTACTATGTTTTCCGCGTTGTTTTCAAGGGCTTTTTCAAGCTCGGTTTTGACGTCTTTCAGACCGTCTACTATTTCCGCAGGCCTTGCCTGGGGCATTGAGCCGTCAAGCCGCGACGCGAACTTTATCGTTTTTGCAGCGACGTCAAATGTGCCGTCAAAGAGCTGTTCGCGTTCTTCGTCAAGCGGGCGGAGCGCGTCTTTTGCGGTTAAAACCATAACGCCCTCTTTATGGAGCGCCGCAAGAAGCTCTTTGAGCTTTTGCACTTCAAGCGACCGGGCAAGCCGGGCTTTTATTATCAGCGTGCCGTTGCTTGCTTTGCCGAGCGCGTTGTCTATGTAGGCCTTCAGGTCTGCGGGAGTGTTTACGTTGTCGAGCATTACCATCAGGCTTCTTGCGCGCGTCCAGCCTTCGGCTTTCGCTATCTTTCTGAAACCTTCAAAAAAGTTTACGCCGTATCCGCCGAGTTTCCCGTTTACGAGAGGTATATGCGCCACGGCTCCGGCGTCGGTATAATCCAGTCCTCTTTCCGAAGCCAGGGTGTCTGCGGCGACGGAATCTATGTTCAAACTTTTTATGCCGTAAACGGCTGCAAGTTTTCTTTCGAGTTTGCCTTTGAGCAGCTCTGCCGCGACAGCGTCATGGGAAACGCCTTCGCAGACGAAGATAAGCCCCTGCTTTCCGGAAGAAACAAGAATGCTCTTGCCGTCTATTTTAAGCCCCGTCGGTTCAAGAAGAGCTTTTGCTGCGGGGTCCATATTTTCGGTTTCGTTGAGAATGTACACAGGCGCGGAAAAACGGCCGTTTATCCGCGAAGGATTTGCTCCGACCTGCCCGGAGAGGCTTTTGAGATTTGCGCTGTCGGCGTATACGAAATTTACGGAAACCTGCTCCCCCCTGCCGAAATATTTTCCCAGATTCCATCTTGCGTGTTCGGCGGCGCCTGCAATATAGGCTGCAATCGCGGATGCCAGCCCGACAAGGGCAAAAGTTGCGAGAAATATTATTATGGTATGCGAAGTTACGCCGATTTTAATGTCTGCTGCCATTGCGAGAAACGTCGCAAAAATTACCGCCAGACTATAACTGTCTTTGGTCATTTCGTTTGCGGCTGCCTGCACCTGCGCTATCCCCCTTGCGCGCTGCGCTTTTTCAAAGGCCGTTTCGTTGGAGTGCATATTCAGGAATTTTGACGGCGCAAACGCGATAAAAGGCTGTTCTATGAATCCGACCGCCCACGCGCGCGCAACCGGATGCTTTTCCTGCGCAAGGCCTATTTTGTCAAGAAGTTTTGCGACAAACGGCAGCTCGAGTTTCGGATTTTTTAAAGTTGCTTTGGTAATCAGCACATCGTTTCTTATGCCGTTTGTATTATTGAGTCCCTCGCCGTAAGCTTCGTTGCCGTAGTTTATCACCAGGCTCAAAGACGGGTCGTCTGCTTTAAATTCCAGAGACAATGTGCCGTCGCGGCCTATTACGCCTCTGTACAGCTCTGTGCCGGGGCGTTCCGGCGCAGCCGGATTTTTTAATTCTATCTGGATCTTCCTTCCGGCTTCGCCTTTTAAACCGATTTGAATTGTGCTGCCTTTGACGGCTTTTTCCAGGGGCAGGCCGGCGGATCTCCAGTTGGGGCCTTCGTAATAAGCGGCCATGCCGGACAAATCGTAAACTCCGTTATCTGTCGCCGCCGCAGTTTTAGCGGGATTTATGGTTATGCCGTCGAGCCGGACCGAATCCTCAGCGCCGTTGGTCTCATTAAGATTTTTTCCGTAGTTGCCTTTTCCGTAGCTTACGGCAAGAACATTAAAAGCCGCGTCCATAACAGCGAGCTCTGCTTTTGCCGTCCCGTCTTTGCCTATTGTTACCGATACGGCAGCATCGGGATTGACATCATTGTTCTGGGTCTTAAACTCCAGATATACGTTTCTGCCCGGCTGGCCGGTAAGCGTTATTTCCACAACATCGCCCTGCGACAACTTAGTCATGGGAAGAGTGAATGAGCGCCAGTTAAAGCCTCCGTAGTAATGCGTAGTTAATGAGTCTGCAGCCAGCGTAACAGGCAAAGCCCGGGGCGAAGCCGGCGAAACCGGTAAAACAGGCAAAGCCTGCGTCGGTACGGACGAGATATAGCGGCTTTGTATTTGTACAAAAATCAGTTTTACGGTATCTGCGGCTTTTTTCGGTTTGCCCTCTTTATCAAAAAGGCCGAGCATGTTTTCTTTTCCTATTACGGGCAGGTTCTCCCTGTTCTCCTTGTCGAGCGCGTCGGCAATCACGAATACGTATCCGTTAAAAGTATCCCGGTCGATTAACTTTGCCATAGCGTCGGCCTGCGTGGCTTGCGAAAACTGCCCTTCTTCTCCCTCCGACGCCTGGCCGGTTTCGCCGAAAACCGCCGGCATATTCGAGACGCCCTTCAGGGCATAAAATCTCTGCGCCGCTTTCTGATTTCCCGAAGGTCCTTCATAGACGTTTATCATTATAAGATCTATTTTGGCGTTGTTATACTTTTGTATGTCCGCGTTCGCGGGAACTTCGCCGTGGACCGTCGCCACTATTATGCCCGGCATATTGTCCTTTATTCTTGCCGTTGCTTCGGCAAGTCTTGAAAACCAGGCTTGTTCCGGAAACCATTGTTCGTAATGATAGTTGTACTCGTTTCCGAGGGCAAACATAAGGATTGCCGGATGGCGCCCGATTTTTTCCATAAACTGGTCGAGCAGTCCGCCATACGCCATATCTTCATACGAAAAACCCATGCAAATTGTTATCCCCGCGCTTTGAAAAGCGTTGAGCATTTTGCGGGTTTCATCCCAGTTGACTCTTCCGTTTTCATACGCGACCAGGGGCCTGTAAGTCCTGACGGAGTTTGCGCCTATATATTTGAGCTGCTCTATGGACTGCTCATAATTTTGGTAGTAGGTGTTCCCGTTTCTGTCAGGGCCCCATGCCGCGCCTTTTATCCGGTAATCTATGGTTTTTCCGGCTTTGTCCGTGACTATTATCTTTCCGGCCGCGACTTCCGACTTTGCGACATAGTCTGCTTTTTCCACTACCGCGCTTTCTTGCACCGATGATTGAGTTGTTGAAGGGACATTCGCATTACTTTTATTTTGGCCGCAGGCAAGGTTGGTTGTAAAAATCGCAAAGGCCAAAACGATTCCAAACGCAATGTTCGCGGCTTTGATAAGCAGGCTGCCGCGTTTTTTGGGAGCCGGCGAGTCATTGCCAGTGTGTCTTGCCAGCGCCGCTTTCTGAAAAAATTCCGGCAGTCGGGAAATTATTTCAAACGGAATCCCGTCTATCGATTGGCCGTTGTACTTTGAATTGACTATCTCCTCAATCGCGCCGTCAACGCCGAAATTTGCTCCGTTGTCCGCATAGCCCGTAAGGATCTGTTTGTAAAGCGCGTAGGTATCTTCGTTTTCTATCGCAAGCAGCGATGAAAGGTTGAAGACTTTTGCGGCAAGGGCTTCAATAAGCCGCGCGTCAAAAATTTTAGGCGCGCTTTCCGCGGCAGCGGGCGTTGATTCCTGCGCGGAGGCAGAGGCCTTTCCCCGGTTGTTTTCAATGACTATCGTGCTTCCGTTTGCAAACTTTATTTCGGTTCTTTCCGTTCCGAGCCCTGTTACTTCTGCTGTTTCTCCGAGCAGATTTTCCATCTCGGCTATAAGCGTGCTGACGGTTTCCTGCGAGTACTGCGCGCTGTTAATCAGCTGCGCTCCCGCCTCTACCGCCGCCCTGAACTTTTCCGGATTTGAAGTCTGCGAGGCTATGGTAAAAGCAAGCGCCTGCCTGTAAAGTTTTCCCTGGTCTGTTATTATCTGTCTGTAATTTGCGTTGGCCTCGGCCGTTCCGCCGGAAACTTTCGGGGTAACCGTCATGTGGCTTATTTTTTTGTTGTCAAAATGCTCGTTGAGCCCCTGCGTATGGTAACCGCCCGCAATAACTACGATTATCTCTTTCGCGCCGGCCAGGACTTTGTCCGCCGCGTCCGGATTCCCTGAGTCCGGGTTTCCGGGGACAAGACTGCCTCCGGATTCAATCTTACTGATGAAAACATCGTTTCTCTCGTTGTTTGTGTCATAGTATTTGTCGAGGCCGGAAAAACGGTCCTTTATATCGTCAAGTTGGTTTACTGCCGCGTATTTGGCGTAAAGTTCGTTGAACAACGAAAAATTTCTTCTGAAATATTCTTCGTCTTTTGCGGTCAGATTGTTTGTCAGGTATCCTTCAAAAAGCGGGCAGAAATCCTGGAGAAAAGCTGTTTCGCTTTCAAGCTCGGAAGACGAAAAAGCTTTTCTTATACGGTCGCGCAGCTTCTCTTCCTGGGAATAAAGCTCAAGCGGGTTTACGGACGAGTTCATCTTTTTTACAGCCGCAAAAGCCATAAGCTGCGGATATTTATTGGCGGCAAGGCTTCCGGCTTTGACGTCCGCGTCTATATAATTGCAGAGTTCGTCCGTATCCTGAAAATTGTCTGTTGCGGCAAGAAGGTGCTTGTATTGCTCGTAGTTGAGCCTGTTTTTAAGCCCGGCGACATAACTCTGAAGCTCGGCGCTCACTCTCTTTGAACGCAGCTTTGACGAAGCCTCGTCCGCCGTTACGACTTTTGCGATTTCGCCGTACTCCGCCGCGGAGATGTCGGAAAGATTGCCGTATTTCTGAGGAGTTTTGTTTATCTTTGCAACGTAGGAGAGAAGCGTTTTATAGTACTGCGCGCTGTTGGTTTTGCCTGCGCGGTAATCTTTGGTTTGGGCTGCAAATTTCTTATTTTCCGCGCCGAGATACTTGTTTGAAAGATAATTTATTTCATTTTTGACAGCCGCCGCTATTTTAAGAGAATTGCTTTCGTCCTCATATATTCCGGCAAGCCGGGCGACATTTTCATGGTGGACTTTTGCGTCTTCAAGGCCGAAAAGATTGTTTTTGCCGTTGGAAAGGGCGAAATATTCCGCTCCGGTAAGCCGCCCGTCGTCTACCATCTGAAGGGCAAGCGCGTTTTCAAGTTTCTGGTCTTTAAGATTGGAAATCCAGGACAGATCCACTTTGCCGCTTGCGCCTTCCACATATATTCTCGCGATTCCGTACTTTGTATCGAGAGCTTTAAGAATTTCCGCGATATTTTTCTGCGTCTGCGGGTGGCAGTGCAGATCCTGTATGTTTACCACCACCTGGCCGGAAGAAAAGTTTTCCGTTTCCGTTATTCTGCCGCATCTTTCCGGTATGGTTTGGCTTTGAAAAGCGGCGGACACGGACGCAACGGCCGAGGCTTGAGCCAGAGCTTCCGCTACCGTCTTTTCCGGCGCAGCCGCAAAATTTTGCCCGGCAAAAACCGCCAGAAAACAAAATGCGGTAAATAGCGCTGTTGTTTTTTGAAGATTCACTAAAACCTCTTTAAATTTTTGGGTGTTTTAAAAGCATGTTTGCCATTGTTTTTGTCGTTAATTTCCCTCTATAGGAGGGGTGAACACAAAGTGTTCGTGCGGTGCCTTTAAACAACATGGATAAATTCTAACCTGTTAAGGTATAATTGTCAACCGATTAAAAAATAAAAACATTAAAGGCAGTGTTGGATGTGAAGAAGTAAATTAGATTAGTAGCATAACTTTTTTATTTTGTCTGCCGTTTCGCTTTAGTATGACAATATTATTACCGAATTTCAATATGATTTATCTCTCAAAATGAACAAGAGAGCGTGGCCTAAGCTATCCAGCAAAGGCGACGCCCTCTACATTCCAGATTATAGTTCAATTATTTTTTCAAGTCAAGCAATTTGTTAGACTTTGAGATAATCAGTAATCTCTTAACGTCTTTAATGAGAGTAAATTGCCTTGTTATTTGGGAAATACTTTTATCATTACTCATTTGAGTTCTTCTTAAATCAAATATTATGTTTTTAGATTGTTTTAACGCTTTTCTGAAAATATGTTCTATTGTATGTTTACCGTTATTTTGCGGCGCTTTAATTTCCCAAAGAACTCCGTTCATTTTAATATCAGGGTTTCTCATGCCTTTTGTTCTGCTGGGTGTCAGAAATTCAACATCTTTTCCGAGTTTATTAAAAAACTTTGCTGTATCAAGTTCGTGCGGTTCGGGACGATACTCAAATGGAATAATCGTTTTGCCAAATTTTGTCATAGGCGTATTATAGTAAAAAATCTAACGAGTAAACAATAGTAAACGACAGAGGAAAGATAATAGAGAATATATAAAACAAAAAAAGAAAACAGGCTTTTATATTCCTATCTATTCTCTGCCGTTTATCTGCCTTTCCCCGGCATTGTCATTTTGTCGAATGTTGCGGAGACGTTTTTCATCAGGTCTGAGATTTGCAGGCGCTGGGGGCAGACTTGTTCGCACTTTTTGCAGGCGATGCAGTCGCCGGCTTTTCCGTGCGTTGACGCGAGATTCATGTAATAGGTAAACTGGCTCATAATATTGCCGGTGACGTCGCGCTTTGCGCTGTTGTACAGGGCAAAGTCGTCGGGAATGGCTATCTTTTTCGGGCATTCGTCCACGCAGTAGCGGCAGTTGGTGCAGGATATTGCCATATCTTTCTCTATGATTTTTGCGGCTTTTTGCGCGATTTCATATTCTTCTTTGCCAAACGGTTTGAAATTATCCATATAGGACATGTTATCTAAAATCTGCTCCATGCTGTTCATGCCGCTGAGCACCATAAAAACGCCTTCCTGACCGGCGGCAAAACGGATAGCCCAGGAAGGGACGGACGCTTCAGGGTTATACGCTTTCATCAGCTGTTCTGCTTCCGGCGGCACCTTTGCCAGATTTCCCCCTTTGCAGGGTTCCATCACTATGATCGGCATTTCGTGTTTTCTTGCGACTTTCCAGCATTTTTCGGATTGTATGCCGGGATTTTCCCAGTCAATATAGTTGATTTGCAGCTGCACAAAGTCAAGTTCCGGATGAGCGGTTAGAATTTCGTCCAGCAGTTCCGGTTTATCGTGAAACGACATGCCGGCGTTTATGATTTTGCCTTCGCGTTTTTTGCGCTGTGCGAATTCAAACGTTTTAAACTGCTTGGCCTGTTGATAGGCGCCGTAACCTATGTTGTGAACCAGATAGTAGTCGAAAAAATCAACGCCGCACTTGGCGAGCTGTTCGTTAAATATTTGTTCCTGTTCTTCCTCGGATTTCAGAACTCTGGGCGGCAGCTTTGTAGCCAGCTGAAAAGAGCTGCGGGGATGGCGCTCAACCAGCGCTTTGCGTACAGCCTCTTCGCTTTTGGAATTGTGGTAAACCAGCGCGGTATCAAAATACGAAAAGCCTCTTTCAATAAAAGCGTCAACCATTTTATTCAGCAGCGCATAATCAAAGGATGTCTGGTCGCTTTTGTCCAGAAGCGGCAACCTCATAAAACCAAAGCCGAGTTTTTTCATTGTCTTTTATCCCCTATTTATATCAATTTGCTATAAAAATGAAGCTGTTTTTAGCTTTATTTACGGCAAAGTTATGAACAACTTATACACATGTGCTCAAAAAACCGTCTTTCAACTTAACATAATTTGAGTTATTTCTATTTAATGATTGATTTTTCAATAAGTTTTAGTAAATATTTTTTTATGCGGTTTCTTTGTTTATATATTTGCATATATACTTAAACACTGAATTGTCAACATAAAAAAGCAGGTTTTAATTCAACTCTTTTGTCATTCCCGAATGTCTTAATCGGGAATCCATTTTATATTTATAGACCCTGCAAGAGGCAAAGCCTCCGCAGGGTGACAAATGGGGTTTTTCAGAAAACCCATTTGTTACTTCTGTATTTCGGCTGCGATCCTTTCCAGGTCTGCAAGCGAATAGTAGAATATTTCTATCTTCCCTTTTTTGCTGCTGCCGCTTATGTTTACCTTTGTGCCGAGCTTTCTTTGAACTTCTTCTTTAAGGTGCACAAGTTCTATTTCCTGCTTTTTCGGTTCTTTTGCTTTTTTTGCCGGCTTCATATCCGAGGCGAGTTTTTCAACTGCGCGTACGGAAAGTTTTTCATTTAAAATCTGATTGACAAGCTCTCTTATCTGCGCCTCGTTTTCAAGGCCTGCGAGCATTTTGCCGTGGCCCGAGGAGATTTTCCCCTCTGTGATTAAAGCCTGTATATCTTCAGGCAGGTTCAAAAGCCTTAAGGCGTTTGAGATAACAGATCTTTCTTTTCCGACTATTTCCGCAATATCTTCATGCGTGTGTTTGAACTCTTCGATAAGCCTTTTGAAAGCTTTGGCTTCTTCAACCGGATCCAAATCTTCGCGCTGGAGATTTTCTATCAAAGCCAAGTCAAAGCGCTGCTTGTCGTCGGTCGCGGGTTTTACTATGGCGCGTATATCTTTATTGCCCGCTAACTTTGAAGCGCGAAAGCGCCGTTCGCCGGCTATAATTTCATATTCGCCGGGAACTATGGAGTTTGCCACAAGAATCGGCTGGGCAAGCCCGTGCTTCTTTATGGAGTCCGCAAGCTCCTGAAGCTTTTCCTTATCGAATTTTTTTCTCGGCTGGAAACGGTTGGGTTTAATCTTATTTAAAGATATTGTGATTACCGCTTCTCCGGCCGGAGCCTTGTTGGCGGCAAGCGCCGGCAGCAATGATTCTAGACCTCTTCCTAAAGCTTTTTTCTGCATTTTGGTTTTCTCCATTTTGGTTTTATCTGAACATTTTTGTCGTTTCAATCGAACTATCCGTATCTTTTTGCAAAACGTCTTTTTGAGAAACCGGCTTTAATTCATAATTGCCGGAAAAAAAACTCTTTTTAAGCATAACTCCTTGCGAAAAGCCGTAATAACGGTAAAATTTCTCCGCAATAAGCTTTGCCGCTTCTTTGGAACTTATTTTTAAGACAGTATTTCCGGTTATTTCAATAAAGTACTTCTCTTTAACTTCCGTCTTAGCAAACTCCTCTTTCGCAATTCCGCAATAAATCCTGATATAATAAGAAGCACCGGCCCGGCCTCTCCCTTTTCCCGTAAATTCCCTGTAAGTTATTTTTTGCATATCAGCCCATTTGATTGCTTCTCCGTTAAATATAAAATTCTCGGGATTAAATTCAAATACGACTTTATTCTTTTTGAGTAATAAGAATATTACCGATTTGCCTAAAAATAGAATGCATAATATAAGTACCATAAATATTATCGGTAAAATGACGGGTTTGGAAAAACCTCCGAATTTAGCCGATAGAAACATCGCAATAACAACAGCGACCATTACTGCAGAAAACGTTGAAGTAGCCGCTTTTTTATCAACAACGGGAATCTCAACCGCATCGCGTCCGTCATATATTTGTTCGTTAAAAAAATCCATAACTCAACTCCCCAAACTCCGCACTGCGGTTTACTCTATGTTTTGCCGTTTTAAAAATTCTTTTGCAAAATCCATATACGACTGCGTGCCTTTGCCGTGCGGATCGTATAAAAGCGCCGGTTTGCCGAAACTGGGCGCTTCGGCAAGCTTTATGGTTCTGGGAATTTTAGTCTCATAAACTTTTTCACCGAAGAACTTTATAACCTCTTCCACTACCTGCTGCGAGAGATTCGTTCTGGAATCATACATTGTAAAAAGCACGCCTTCAAGCTCAAGATTGTAACTCTGCATAAGCGCAAGTATGGTTTTGGAAAGCTGCCCGAGACCTTCCAACGCAAAAAATTCACACTGCATCGGTATTATTACCGTGTCGGAAGCGACAAGCGCGTTAATGGTCAAAAGGCCGAGCGACGGGGGGCAGTCTATTATAATGTACTTGTACACTTTCTGGAATTTTTCAAGAGCGTCTCTCAGCTTTTTTTCCCTGTCAGGCATGTTTACCAGATCAACTTCCGCGCCGCTAAGGTTTGTTGTGGCAGGCGCGATGTCCAGCCAGTCCATAGCCGTGCTCTGCAAGATATCTTCCAGAGCAATTTCATCTATAAGCACATTATAGATGTCTTTTGCCAAAGCATTTTTGTTGATACCGAGCCCGCTTGTGGTATTGCTTTGCGGGTCCATGTCTATCAGCAGACACTCCTGCCCTAGATGCGCAAGACTTGCCGCAAGATTTATTGCGGTTGTTGTTTTTCCTACGCCGCCTTTCTGGTTGGCGATTGCGATTACTTTGCTCATGATAACTCCGTTTTTAGAAAGTTCTATTTGTTTCACGTGAAACATAACGACAGGTAATAAGTAAAAGGTAATAAGTAATAACTGTTGAATTTCGGCAAAGCCGAAATCTAATTAATAAGTTTTCGCAGAGCGAAAACACCAAATCTCTTACCTATTACCTTTTACTTATTACTTGTCGTTAGTGGATTATAGCAAAGAATTTAATCTCGTTGCAAGATTTTTAATACGCATTATTTCTTTCCAGTCTTTGGTTTCAAAGAGGGGGAAAACCGATTTGTTATGGAGCAGAGGCTCATTTTTAAAGTCTTTGCCGTTAATTGTGAATTGTAAATTGTTATTTGTAAATCGCCGTTCAAAGTCTTTTGTGCCGGGTATTATGGAGTATTCCGAAAGCGATACCTTGCCTCCATGGCTATGTACATATCTGACAGAGGCTTCAACATCCTGAAGGCTTTGGCCGGGCATGCCCATGAGCAGATAGATTAAAAATTCTCCGTTTTTAAATCCTGCTTCTTTAAGCATTGCAGCGGCTTTTTCAAAACCTTTGTTTGTAATCTTTGCCCCCGTCTCCTTTTGTATTCGCGCGTCAGCGCTTTCAAGGCTGAAACGGGGGAAAACAAAGCCTGCTGCTTTCATAAGCTTTGCAAGTTCAGGGTCAAGATATCTCAGATGCAGCCCGTTGGGGGTATGAATATTTATTTTAATGCCGCTTTTAACTATCTTTTTAAGCAGCGGCTTTATTCCTTCATCTGCTTTGTACAAGAGCGCATCATCATAAAAAGTTATATTTTTTATTCCTTTTGCAGCAAAACCTTGTATTTCCTTAAATACCCTTTCCGGAGATTTTGCCGTAAACTCATCCCCGCACAATGTGTGTTGCGCACAATAACTGCATTTGAACGGACAGCCCATAGACATGCGCAATGCTGCATAGCCACACCTATTATAATAGGTGTAATCAGGAGCCGGGAAATCGGCAAAGCTTTCAGGTACCCTTGGTATTTTCGATGCCTTTGCGGATATCGAAAATTTTTCAAAAACCTTATTTAAAGAGGCAAGGCCTCCCTGAACTAAAAAATCAGGTTTTATACGCGCCGCATGTTCCGGACAAAGCGTGGCATATACGCCGCCAAGCGCAACCGGTATGTTGGGGAATACATTTCCGACGCTTTCGATTGCTTCGATTACGCCCGGGTACCAGTAGGTCATAATGGATGTGACTATAATGAGGTCGGGCTGCTTAAGCAAAGGCAGCCGGCTTTCAGCATCTTCTTTTGAAATTCCATATCTTGAATAATATCTCGGTATATTTTTTAAAGCAGCGGGCTTTGGAACATGCGTTTTCAAATAATGTCCGCAGCCGTATTCATCCGACACTGATTCTGCGGCAGAATCTGCCTCGGCAAAATGCCTGTCCATATAATCGAGCAGATTGACATCAATATTTTGTTTTTTCAAGATAGATGACAAATAAAGAAGCCCGAGCGGCTTTGACCAAAGATCAAATGCCGTAAAGTCATATATGGGGGGATTTATTAATAGAATTTTCATAATAGCAATTTACAATTAACAATTTACAAATTAAAATTAACGACACAGCTTATCAACCTTTTATTTGTTAATTGTAATTTGTAAATTGTTAATTGTTATTTTGTTTCACGTGAAACACCCATACAATAAACCTAATATTCATAAAACACATTGATTTTTCAGCTATTTTTGCTTTAAAACTTCATCGGCTTGCAGCTCTAATTCGTTTGTTAAAACAGCCTGAGCTTCGGCTGCGCCGGTTGAAGAGGCGGCGTTCAAAGCGTTTTCTATCAGTGAGGCTGTTTGTTCAGAGATTTTTTTTGCAAGCTCTTGCATAAACCGATTCTGCTGCGCGCGCCTTGCTTCAACTTCTGCGGAAAGCTTTGATACGTCAAAAACTTCAGGAGCAACAGCCTCGTTCGCTTTTATGTCGTAGGACAACGTTATTTTTGAAATATCTTTTACGGAAATTTCAGCAGCCTCCGGAAAAAATCTGTCGCCAATCCGGCCCATTTTTTTAACCTCGTATATCACGTTGTCGGAATCGTATGATTCCGCTCGTACCACTACATTGGTTTTTTTGTCGATATAAAAAAGATTTTTAAGAAACTCTTTGTCGGCTTCACCGGCAGGATAAAGACCGATAACATAACAATCGAAATCTCCGGCTTTGGCGCTTCCCTTAGAACTGTACCTGACCGCTCCGTCAGGCGCTTTTCCGAGAATCCCGGCAGAGGTTGCGGACAACAGCCTTTTAGCCTCTTCCACGCTTAGCTCGGTTTGTTTTTTCGGAGTCATGTTTGATAAAATCGCAAGCGTTTTGCCGTCAAAGATCAAATGCATCTCCATATTTACGGACGGCTTGTTAATATAGTTTGAAAACCGTATCTTATTTCCTTCATGCCAGTATTCGTCCTCTTCCGTATTTGCGCCCGAAGCCGCCGATTGCAGGCTTTCGAAATTCTTAACGGTTTTCATATAAAAAGTTTTTGCGTCGGGAAAAGCCTGCTCCGGGCTTAAGACGGCCTTTTCGAACATTTTTCTTGCCTGTTCGTCGCTTATCTTTCCGGCGCAGGCCGCGGCTGCGAACAAAGCAAAACTCAAAATAAAAAGGAAAGCGGGCTTTAAAACTTTTTTCATTTTTGTTCCTTCATTCTTTCTCAAACGGATTTTGAAAAGTATTTGTAAAGCTGCTCGTGGTTGTCGAAAATAATATCCGCCTGTTTGAGATAATTTTTTTCCAGGCTTGTGGCTATGGCTATGCAGAACATCTTTGCGGTTTTCGCCGACCTTATTCCGTACGGCGCGTTTTCCACGACGAGGCATTGAGAGGGGGGAAGTTTCAGCTTTTTCGCCGCAAGCAGATACTGATCGGGATACGGCTTTCCGCGCTTTACCATGTCGCCGGCCACAATTTGGTCGAACAAATTAAAAATCTCTCCGGGAAGCATCTCTTCAGCTTCTTTAAGGCTTGAGCCCGTCACAAGCCCCAGCGTAAAACCGCGGTTTTTAAGCGCTTCAAGAATTATGAAAGCTCCGGCGAAAATATACCTCTTAAAATATTTGGCAAAAAGCGCCAGCCTCTCTTCAAAAATCTTTTTTTCCGTCTCAATACTCAGCGGTCTGCGTTCTCTTTTAAAGGCGAATTTAATGACTTCATCCCACTTTGCGCCTTCACGCTCAAATATGTCTATAGGCATTATGCGTATGCCGCGCTTTCTCAAAACTTCAAACCAGGAGATAAAATGATAAGGCATCGAGTCGACCAAAACGCCGTCCATGTCAAACAATACCGCTTTAAATTTTTTACTTTTCATTTAACTCTCTCAATTTTTCTTCGGCGTATTTTGAGCCCAGCTCTTTAGCCTTTTGATAATCTTCCGCTGCTTCCTTGAGGTTGCCCGATAACTGCCTGGAATAGCCGCGTTCTTCATAAAGGAGCATTTCATTGTTCGGCGGAGCGGCCGTTTTATTTTCAGGCTTATGCGCGGTTTTGATGTTGTCGCCGATTTTAACCGTGCAACAAGCGCCGGCAATCATTCCTGATTCCGAAGAAGAAGCTTTGTTTCTTTTTGTGAAAAAAGATTTAAAATAACTCGCGGTTTGGCTGATGCGGCAGCCGGATTTGATTGTTTTAAAGCCGAGTATGATTCCAAAAAAAATAAAACAGGCGGCAATTATTAAAGCCAAAAGTTTTTTTGAACCGCGATTCGGGCCTGGAATGATCACCACAAGCCGCATTCAATCATAAAGCACCGGCGTTCGGTCACTTTTATTCCCGCGGCTTTTGCTTTTTTGATTGCCTCGGAAGACCGGGAGCCCGGCTGCATCCATATTTCTTTTATTCCGAGGTTTATGCAGTCGTCAACGGTTTTGTCCGTGCCCGCGGGAGGGACAACCGTTATGACCGTATCTGGTTTGACGGGCAGTTCGGCAAGCGATTTGTAGATATTTTGTCCGGCGACGTTTCCGCCGCGCACGCCTACGGCCCGGACGTCATAACCGTCGGCAAGCAGATCTTTAAAAATTTTATATCCGTATTTTTCCGGATTTTCGTTTACGCCTATTACGGCGATTTTTTTATCTTTATACATTCGCGCTTTGTCTACTTTTTGTTTTTCTTCGGTTCGACTACTCCGTATTCGCTCACGCTTTTTATGTTCTTCGGCTTTGCATACATTTCTTCAACGGCTTCTTCTTCGTAATCTTCCTCATCTTCGTCTTTACAGACTTCTACGCTGATATCCCCGATATTACCGTCCGCGCCAAGCTCCTCTTTTGCCGGCTCGCCGTCTTTTTCATAGGAAATGTCCAAAAGACTCCCGACCGATTCCTCATGTTCGGTTTTGCCGGGATTTTCTTTCTGGATATTTTCCGCGACGGATATTATTTTTTCGCTCTCGTCGAGCTGCGGCAGCCGCACCTCAGGCTCCTCATCCGGCGCCGGATTTCTTACAGCTTTGTCCTTCCCGAAAGTGAGGTAACTCGATATGTCCTTGTCGCCGAGCGTCGGCGCGTTATGGTCTGCGACAATTTTGCGCCGGCTTTGTTCAAGCGCTTCTTCAAAAGGCGCTTTGGGATCGTCTTTACGGACATACGTTTCCTTGCCCTTGTACCTGCGCGCGTCAAAAGTGCGCTCCGACGTGCGGGCGACCGCTTCCTTCCATTCTTCTACGGACTGGGGCTTCCAGCCGGCAAGCTCCAGATAAAGCTGTCCGAAGCAGAGCGTTGCAAACGGGTACGCTATAATCACGCCGATTATCGTTATGTTCAGAACTACCGAAATCAGAAGCAACACCGCAAAGGTCCCGTATACTTTCTTTTTATTCTGCCGGCACAATCCTCCTGCGAATGTCATTGCGGAAATAAAAGGTCTGCCTTCAAAAAGAGCAAATATAAACAGTATAAAAAACGGAAACAGCACAATGAAAAGGACAATCGCCGCAAACGGAAACAGCACAAACAGGAAATTAAAGAAAAATACGGTTTTATACTCTTTCGTGTTGAAAAAAATATACGGAATAAGCGCGGCAAAAACCAAAAGCGCGGATACTGCGCTCATTATAAGCCATACCGCAAAAGACTTAAACACTTTTCCGGCGCTTCCTTTGTCGGGAAGAGGTTCGTCTGTTTTTAGGCCCGGAGTGAGCGAATTCCAGCTTGCGTACAGCATCGCAAAAGCGCATACAAAACCCGCAGCCCTCAGAAACATAAACGGAACGGAATCCAAAGGCACGTGTATAAAAAGCCACGGCGTCATCAGCGGGGCCGAAAATAAAGCCAGCAGAAGTATTAATAAAAGATTTTGTTTAAATTTCGGCCATATTTTTTCCGACATATCGATAAAAAAAGCAAAAAATTCTTCCATGGTACACTCTCCGGATTTTATAAAATAGAGCAGAATTTTTAATCTGCAAACAAATACGCGCGTACGGCCGGCAAAGACAAGGCCGCCCTATCTGCAAAATATGGCTTCTTTCGAGACTACCGAAATTCCGTTTTTGCAGAGAACATCCAAAGCTTTGTCTATATCTTCAAATTTGAAAACCATCAGCGCTTTGTCGGACGCCTTTTCGACAAAACCGTACATATATTCGATATTTACGTCGTTTTCCGCCAGCGCTTTAAGCGCAGCGGCAAGTCCGCCGGGTTTATCGGAAACTTCTACGGCGACAATGTCAGCTATCGAGGCCACAAAACCGTTTTCTTTCAGCAGTTTCACGGCTTCGTCGGTCTTGTCCACTACGAGGCGCACTATGCCGAACTCCGGACTTTCTGCCAGGGTAAGGGCTTTGATATTGATGTTTGTCTTGCCCAGCGTATTGCAGAGATCGTACAGCCTGCCTTTGGTGTTTTCGATAAAAACCGAGATCTGCGTAATTTTCATTTATCCCTCCGCAGCTATCTGTAATTCGCAATATCTTCGAGGTAGCCATCGTACCCGGAAGAGATTGTAACATATATTTGCATTAATACTAAAACCGAAAAAGGCGCCGTAAACAGAACCCCGATAAAAAAAGCGCATCCCGCGGTATTCAGAACCGCCAAAAGCAGCAAAACGCCGAGCAAAGCCATTCTGTGCCCGGCTGTCATCTCCGAGCAAACGGCAAGAGAATCGGAAAAATCGCGCCCGTCCAACATAAGGAAAGGAACATAAAAAAGGGAGATAAGCGCATATAACGCTATCGAGGCAAGCAGCAATGCCGGAACCGCGCCGAGTACCGCCGGAGAGAAATTGAATCCTTTCAAAAGAACCTGAAGGAGCAGAACGGCTTTATAAGTTACAAAAGGAATCGCGCATAGAAACGCGGCCATCAGAACTACAAAAAAGAAAAAACCGAAAATAATTTTGGCCGGAGGGAAGAAATTTTTAAAAGAGAGCCCTTCCCCTTTAAAAAAGCCGCGCACAAAAGAAACATAAAAAAATGTGACGGCATAATAAACTACAAACATCGCCGCCGCTAAAATAAAAATCGCGCTCAAAGACGGAGATTTTCCGGCAAAAAAGTCGGGTATAAGCGACAGCTGTCTCAGCGTCATGAAGACCGCGGCGAAGATAAAGATAAAAACCAAGTGCGCGATAACGGCTGCGGCGGTAAGTTTTGCGAACAATACTTTATATATCCCCCATGAAAAATCAAAGGCGTTTGATAGGGAAAAAGAATCGTCCGCGCCGCCGCTTTGAGGCTTTTCTTCGGGGCTGTTTTCATTTGCGTGCCAATATTGCCCGCGGACGGAGAGTTCTCCCTCAGCCGCCTCGTCGTGTCCCGAAGCAAAATAAACGGACATTAAAATTATCCAGTAAACGGGAGTCAGCGCCGAAACGGCAATCACGGCAACCTTAAGCTTAGCGGCTGAAAAAGCGGGAAGTCCGTTGATTTTGCCGGCGATCTGCTTGGCGTTTGCCAACAGCCCCGGAGAATAGTGCGAAACCAGAAACGAAATCAAAAATGTTATTGCCGTCGTCAAAAGCGCAAAAACCGTAAATGCCAAAAGCTTGTTTTCCGTAAGAATCCTGAAAGCTGCGCCGACAGATTCCAAAAAACCGTTTTTCCCGGAAAGAGATATAAAGCAAAAAGAGACGACTGCGGTAAGCACAAGATTTATAAATATCAGCAAGGCGAGAATAAAATAAATATTATCGCGGGATATCATAGACGTAAAGGTAGACTCCAGAACAGAGCCGGCGGAAAACCAGACAACAAAGATAAGCAGTCCTAAAAAAAACAATATAACGCCGGAAACAATCGTGAAAAGAATTGTTCTTCCGATAAAGCCTAAACCGGGCAATATCGCGGCGGGATTCAGTTTTCCGCTTTCAAAAGCCGGACGTAAAACGGATATTAGAGAAAGCGTTGCGGCAAAATTCAGAAAGCTTTTTGCTAGCGCCGCTCCTCCGCGCGCGGAAAAGCCGAAGATTAAATTCACTGCCGTAAACACCGCGGCGTAAAAAATAAAAATAATTATCATGCCTGCAAGATTATTTGCGATAGCCGCCCGCATAAAATGAAAAACACCTTCGGAGCGATTTGCTGTTTCCATTTTCATCCTCTAACCGTCTAAATCAAACCTTTTCTTCTTTCGCGCATGCCTGAATCCAGAGCCGAGTAAAGGGCCGCAAGAAACATGCAGAAAGGCGCAAAGAGCACGGCATAAAATACTATCTGCAAAACCGACTGCGGGTTCGGAAATAAGCTCCAGCTTCCCGCAACGGAAGGGATAAAGACCCTGAGTACGGTTATTGCCGCGGCCGCGGCCAGTACCAAAAGCTTATACTCCGATAAAAGCGATATGGAATTGTTTACCGCGGTAACCACATTAAGTTTGTCGGCAAGCCCCGCAGCGGAAAAGACTATCAATAAAAAACATATAACGGACGCGAATATTGCGGCGCATGCCAGTAGCGTCTTCACAACGCCCGAAGCCGCAGTGCCGGTCAACTGTATTTTCAGAAGAACGGCAAACAAGGCTACAACGCCTGTTGCCGCTAAAAGCAGCGCTACGGCAAAAACCGCGGAAAGAGCAAACAGTATTGCGCTCACCCCGGCATTAAATATGAGCGGCATTTTAGGTTTGGCATTTTTAAAAGAGAGCTCTTCGCCGTTAAACACCGGCATAAAAATGCCGAACAGCGACAGCGCCGCTATGCAGGAGAAGAAAAGCTGGATAATGTAAAAACCCCTGCCCAGATAGAAAGCCA
>Ga0123357_10000576_pt1 | contig 36279 bp, 36 predicted proteins | sample TergutEmb28metaG_FD_89873 | JGI IMG/M metagenome (GOLD analysis project Ga0123357, IMG submission 89873) | Embiratermes neotenicus P4 segment gut microbial communities from Petit-Saut dam, French Guiana - Emb289 P4 | ecosystem: Host-associated > Arthropoda: Insects > Digestive system > Gut ... | reverse complement strand
CTGTGACAGATTATCTTACAGATTTAGCCGCAATACCGACAAATATTGTGATGAACAGAATCCGCAACGGCAAAACAGAGAAAAACGAGCAAAGTTACGAAGAAAAAAAGATTTGGGAAGAACACGCAAAATACGACGATTACATGACTTTTGCGCAGATACGCAGTCAGATGAAACAGCTCGGCGTAAAATACAGACTTGAACGGCTCCTGTACTTCAGGTATATGCTGGTTATTTATTTGAATTAGACTCGATTTAACTTATAAACCTGCTGCGGGACCGCCCCCGTATTCGATAATATATGCGTCTTTTGGGATTTGCGGAGGCATTTCAGATATGTCGAAAATTTCCGAAACGGATATTTCAATTCGGTTGTTTTCCGTGTCAATTCCCGTTCCCCAAATTTTTATACTATTATAGTCGTTTTCATTATCAACAGTGGCGGGATCAAGCATTTTAAATAAAAGATCAGCCCAATCCATTAATTGTTGCTGAGAATATTTTACTTCACGAAAATGCAGTTTTGGGTTTGCGGTTCTGAGATAATCCGGCACAATTTTTAAATCTGTGATTAATATGTACAAATCCCTGTCGTATCTCCTTAACGGTTTGCCTTTTTCGTTAGTGACAATATTTCCGTTATCGTCGCGTATAAGATCATCGCCGTTCCAATATGCGCCGCCGTAATACTTATCCTCGTCTATTGATTTGAGAAAATTTTCTTTTATTATTTCAATTTTGGCTTCTTCGTTCAGAGTGTCAAAATTATTATTTTGGTTTGTGTCGGCAGATTGACCGTTTCCCGCAGTTGTTTCATATTGCCAATATACATTCGCATAATATTTTGTAATCAATGGAACATCGGAAACGGCTATAACAGAAATAATACATATAATAGATACAATAAAAAATAATAAAATTATTTTTTTAGAATTATTCATAAGATAACTCCACGTTTAACTTAAATAAAACCTACTCTCCGTCATAATATTCAGCTTGGTCGTCAGTTTTATAAATCTGACGCACCCCAGAGCCGTATAATATCACTTTGCCTGAATCAGGCTGAAACGCCGCATCGAGCGGTATTATGGACGCGTCAAAATCTATGTATTTGAGAGGTTCGCTGTCCGATGTGTTTGTGAGTTTATGCGCGCCTTTTTCTCCAGTGGGGAAAAACAGTACGTCTCCAGCTGTGATTTGCCGTTCCCCGTCGGGAGTTTTGACGATTCCCGAGCCGCTGATGATATAAAAGGCTTCTTCCATCTGCATGTGATAATGATAAGGGTAATTAGATTTTCCCGGCGGTATTTCGTATATTGAAACAATAGAGTATTTTGATTCTTTGCCCGGAAGTACAAGCGGACGCTTGTAATATTCGTACGGCTCGTGTTGGTTTCTGTGATTTGCCGGAACTTCGTCAACTTTTATTATCATAAAATATAAACCTCTTTTCAAAATTATTTTATTTATATAACATATATTATTTTTAAACACAGAAAGGAAAAATGCCAATATGTACCATGCAGACCGTGAAATCCGCGATAAAGAAATAATCAAGGCTATTTTGGATATGTGCGACATCATCAATATAGGCTTTTTTGACGACGAATATCCATATGTGCTCCCTGTGAACTTCGGATATGAATTTGAAGAAAATCTCATTTTCTATATGCACCACGCAACAGAGGGATATAAAAACAAGTTAATCGAAAATAATCCCAAAGTATGCGTAACTGCACATAAATTTATAGATCATATATACAATGACTACGACAATTCAAGCCATGATTACCGTTCTGTGATGGCGTTTGGGGAAATGGAATTTATTCCGCGTGAAAGTCCCGATTACAAAAAAGCGTGGGAAATACTGTGTAAATGTAATGGGCGTAAAGTTCCCGCTTCAGTATTTTTTCCCGAATTCAAGGTTTTGATGAGCAAAATTGTATGCCGCCCGGAAAATGTGATAGGTAAAGCTCAGCGTCATATCACGTCGGTGGAAGAAGTTCCGTTCAAAATAATCTCATATCCCGAAAAATAAGCGGCGTATTTTATTATTTTAATTTCTTTACTCTTTTTTTGATTACGGATATATCCCTAAGCATTTGCAGACTGGTTTTTATCGCGCTTACTTTAGATTCCCTGTGATTTACGATTTTTACCGGCATTTCCGCGATTTTTAAGTCTAATTTATATGCGATTAACAAAACTTCGACATCGAAACCCATGCTGTTTGTCTCGCATAAACTGAAGATTTTTTTCGCAGCTTCTTTTCTGAAGCCTTTTATACCGCTCTGCGAATCCGACTGTTTTATTCCGCCGTAAACCTTGACCACCATATAAAATATGTGGGACATGATTTTTCGCAGCAAAGTGTATGCCGCGTAACCGTCTTTGTGTAATTTTCGCGAGCCGATTACTAAATCGGCATCGGGATTTTTTTCAAATATGTCATATCCCTGTTTTACCACTTCAAGCCCGTATGCCAGATCACAGTCAGTGAAAAAGACTATATCGCCTATCGCCGCGAGCATACCTGTCCGGACTGCGCCGCCTTTGCCTTTGTTTTTCTCATATGAGACTATTTTTATATTTTCGTCCGCAAATTCATTTGCTATCTTTAACGTATTATCGACGCTTCCGTCGTTTACGAAAATCGCTTCGTAATCTATATTGTTGTTCTTAAAAGTGCCGTCCATAAAATTTTTGACTGATTCTACAGTGTTTTTAATTATTTTTTCTTCGTTGTATACCGGAATAACAAGAGATATTATAAAAATGCGCCTTCTTTCTGAATTATATTATAAAAAAATAAAAGGAGAATATAAAATAAAAATGTTAATTTTTAAGCCTGATATGATAGAACTGATAAAAGAGAAAAAAGTCCTGCGCAATATGATATACTTTGCGGAAACGCAGTCTGTGACGGACAAAATTTATAAAGAAATGATTTTGACGCTGATAGTCAAAGACGTAAATATTTTATCCGAAGTCTGCGAGAGGGGAGAAGAACCAGGTTTGGATTTAAAAAGTGCAGCACTTTCGGATATTCGTGAAGTATTCGCGGAATTTTTTAATCCGCAGACACCTGCATGGTTTAATTCGTATGCGCCAAGCAAATTCGAAAAAAATATAAATTTTCCCAAATATAATATAAAAATGCAGGAATTATGCAGTCTCGAAAGTCCGCAGGAATTGCTCGACGGCATAATTGATTTTTATAAAACATTCGGCGGCGGTGATAGCAATAACTGCCTCGCGTTCAAATGGGATTCCGACAGCAATAAACTCGCCGGAATAGATATATTCAGTCTTGACAGGTGCAATATCGACGATTTATACTGCATAGATTATCAGAAAAACGTCATATGCGAAAATACAGAACTATTTTTAAATGGGGACAATCTTGAAAAGCGCGCAAACAATATATTATTGGAGGGAGATTCCGGCATGGGAAAATCCACACTTGTAAAAGCTGTTTTAAATAAATATTATCCGCAAGGATTAAGATTAATCGAATTAGATAAACAGGAGATAATATATTTTGAAAAAATCGCATACGAAATAAAAAATAAAAACTTGAAATACATAATTTTTATAGACGATTTATCGTTTGAAACAAACGAGACGGAATATAAAATCATAAAATCTATAATAGACGGCAAAATCACAAAACAGCCGAACAATATTCTGATTTATGCGACGTCGAACAGAAAACATTTAATCCGGGAAACATGGCAGGACAGGGAAGGAGACGATGTTCACGTAAACGATACAAAGAACGAACTGATGTCTTTATCCGAGCGTTTCGGGATAAAACTGTCATTTACGTCGTGTACAAAACAGGAATATCTGTATATAGTCGAAAATCTGCTTAAATCACATACCATAAATACGGAAGAAATCGAAAACGAAAATTTGAAAGAAAAATCGCTCGTGTTTGCGTTGAAATACAACGGCTTTTCAGGAAGAACCGCGAGACAGTTTATAAATTCGATTTAATTATTTTTAATATTTTTGATAATATCAAACGCGCTGTACAGCTTGTTTATGACAAAATCCGCGCCCGCGTTTAATAAAGTCCGCCGGTTAAATGAAGTCGTCACGCCGATACACTTCATGCCGGCGGCTTTTGCCGCCTGAACGCCGCTTACCGCGTCCTCTATGACAAGACAGTATTCCGGATCAATTCCCGCCGTTTGAGCGGCTTTTAAAAATATTTCAGGGTCGGGTTTTTTATTCCTGACATCGGTTCCGGTGATTACATAAAGCGGACGAATTTGACCTCCCGACTTCATGACATCCTGACTGCTGTCGTCTGTTGTGATTATTTTAATCGATTTGCCGAGTTTTATTCTTGCAAGATTTATCTTGACTTTCACTAAATCCGACGCTGACGCTACAGCGCATTTAAGTCCTATATTGTTGATATTCTGTATCAATTTTTTTGCTTTAGGAAAAACTTTTACGCTGTCTTTTCGCGCAGTATATACTTCATATGCACGGAGTTTCAGCTTAACGTCGTATATTTTGCCGTATTTTTCCGCTACGCCTTGTATAAATTTATCATCGCCCATACCGGTGAACTCTTTGAAGTCCTTATCTTTCGCATCTACGCCTATTTCTTTCAGAGCCTCAATCGAAGCGTGCGTAATTGCCGGTTCTGAATCGACCAAGACGCCGTCCATATCAAAAATTATAAGTTTTAACATAAATTTTTATCCTTGAATTATAGATTGTATTTATATATTATAATAGAATAAAAAAATGAAAAATTCAACATTAAATCTGATGAAAATAAAAATAAAATTTTTATAAAACTCCTTGATAAAGTCGTTTTATAGCTGTATTTTTTTATGTATTTGACAGAATTGGCACGATAACCTCACCTATTACAAATATTACCGCAACTGTAAATCCGTATGTTTTGCCGAAAAACTCTTTAAATAATTATATTAGCGCATTTTTTAGTTAAAATATCGCATTAACAATGAATTCTCCCCGAAGCAAGACTTCGGGGTATCGGTTTACATTTCCCGTAGCCAATGTTTTTAGTTATATGGAACGCGGCAAGACCGCGGGGAATTAAACCCGTATTTTGATTAAAAGATAAAATTTTACATTGCATAAAAAACATAAAAAAAACGAAACAGGTTATATTAATATCAGTTTCGTTTTTTATTTTTACGAAAAATAAAATCAAGGATGTGATTAAATTATAGAAAGAAAAACAGAAGTAATAAAACTCAATAAGCCCGTGTATATTTTATCGTCTGCGGCTGTCGGGACAACAAAAGAAAAAGAAGGACCTCTCGGCGAATTTTTCGACATCACAAACGACGATGTAAAATTTGGAACAAAAACGTTTGAGGCAGGTGAAAGCGAAATGCAGAGGCTTGCATTAAATACTGCATTGAAAAAAGCTAAACTCCACCAGAAAGAATTAAACGCTCTTCTTGCGGGGGATTTATTAAATCAATGTATAAGTTCAACATATGGGCTAATTGAGTTTGACGTGCCATTTATCGGGCTTTTCGGGGCGTGCTCGACAATGACGGAAAGTCTTTCGGTCGGCAGCGTTTTGATCGACAGCGGGCATTTTTCAAAACTCGCCGCCGTGACGTCGTCGCATTTCTGCTCGGCGGAACGCCAGTTCAGATTCCCCCTCGAATACGGCGGTCAGCGCGCGCCAACTGCCCAGTGGACTGTTACAGGCGCGGGCGCGGCGATTTTGGGCGATTCGTCGGCTGACACCGGCAGACCGCAGATAACAGAGGTTTTGTTCGGCAAGATGGTTGACAAAGGCATCAAAGATATTTCAAATATGGGCGCGGCAATGGCACCTGTAGATGATATAATAGGACCATAACCAAGACGAGCTGTATGCAAATTGGTATCTACACACATCAGGAGCTTTCAGGTTTAATGGAAGCTCCTGCTTTATAAAAAATAAAAATACCGCGCATCATATTAAAATAAGAGGGAGTAATTTAAAATGATTTACGCAATCAGCAACCAAAAAGGCGGGGTAGGGAAGACTACTCTAACATTGAATCTCGGTGCGTCTCTTTCGCGAATGGGGAAAAAAGTCCTATTAATTGACTTAGACCCACAGGCAAATTTGACTATGGCAGTCGGTTACCAGCAGCCGGACGAATTATCTGTCACTATAGCTGCTGTTATACAAGAAATTATAAGCGATGGATTTAAACCCGAACACTCTGAATTATTGCGAAAGAGAGAATATATTTTAAACAATCAGGATATGGATATAATACCGTCAAGCATTGACCTGATAAATATAGAGGCTGTTCTGATAAATAAAATAAGCCGTGAAAACGCGCTGAAGAAACTAATTAACTATGTCAAAAATGATTATGATATAATTTTGATTGACACAATGCCTTCTTTAAATATTTTAACAATCAACGCTTTAAATGCGGCAGACAGGGTATTGATACCAATGCAGCCTCAGTTTTTCAGCGCAAAAGGTTTGGAATTGTTATTGTCAACGATAGCGAACGTAAAAGAGAATCTGAATCCGCGTCTTGACATAACAGGCGTGCTTATAACCATGTATGATGGTCGGGTTAAATTCCACAAGGAAGTTATAAATACACTAAATGAAACATACGGGAAATATTTCCGCATATTCGACACAAAAATCCCCATGTCGATTCGCGTAACTGAAACTCAGGCACGTTCGACGAGTATATTCGAGCATGATCCAAACGGCAAGATAGCCGAGAGTTACAGATTTTTCGCGGAGGAGTTGATACAGAATGAGCAATGAATATACAGGGTTCAAGCTGAAAAGCATGAAAGATATATTTGCGGTAACGGACCCAGCGAGCAAATCGAAAAACGACCCGATATACAATCTGCCGCTTGATAAAATATATCCGTTCAAAAATCACCCGTTCAAAATATACGAGGGAGAGCGTTTTACAGATATGGTAGAGAGTATAAAAGCAAATGGCGTGATTATACCAATAGTGGTGCGCCCGATAGACGATTTTACATATGAAATCCTCAGCGGACATAACAGAGCGGAGGCGTCAAAAACTGCGGGGCTTGAGACGATTATAGCGATTATAAAAGAAGGCTTAACGGAAGAAGAAGCATTGCTCATAGTCACGGAAACAAATTTAATACAGCGTTCATTTGCGGATTTATCCCATTCAGAACGGGCAATCACGTTATCAATGCACCACGAAGCAATCAAGTGTCAAGGCAAGCGTACAGATTTGATTCGAGACATAGAAAACATAGTAAATGCAGGTAATATTGCGGATTCTGAAATAAATACGCCAATGGCGAAAAAGATAAATTCGAGTGAAATTGTCGGCAATAAATATGACTTATCGAAAGATACAGTTGCTCGTTATCTTCGTATAAACAAATTGATTAATCCGCATAAAGAACGACTTGATAACGACGAGATTTCAATCCGTGCAGGGGTTTCGCTGTCGTATCTATCGGAAAATGAGCAGGAGATATTAAGTGATGTATTATGTTCGGGATATTATAAAATCGACATGAAAAAAGCGGAGATATTGCGTACAGCTTCGGAGAAAAAACCACTTACACATGAAGATATTGAGCAAATATTAACAGGGAAGAAAAAAGTGAAAGCTCCGCGACCGCCAGCATTTAAATTAAAATCAAAATATGTAACAAAATATTTTAAGCCTGAACAAAAATTTGAAGACATCGAATCGACTATAATAAAAGCACTCGAATATTATTACGCTCACGTTCAAGCGGAAACTGAGGAGGTGACGGATGATGCCGAAAGTATGGGAGATGTCGTGGTTGGAGAAGCTGACATATCTGAAGACGATAGCGGATAATGCTATTGAGAAAATAACCGACAGCAAAGATTCATGGCGCAATTTCCTCAGCTTTTATTCAAATCTGCACCAATTCACATTTCGCGAGGCTCTCACGATTTACGAGCAAAATCCGAACGTCACAGCGTGTAAAGAGATTCAGAACTGGAATAAGCTCGGACGGCGGGTACAGCGAGGCGTTCACGGAATCCCGCTGCTTGATGAGGACGACATAAGGCAGGAAATACGGTATGTATTCGATGTCGGCGACACATACGGAGACGAAAACGGCGTTCCGAAGCATGGAAAATTGCCGGAGGAATATAAAACGGCGGTGCTGACCGCTCTGCAAAGCGAGTTCATAGTGCCGAATCTTCCCGGCCGTGTTTACGATATAAATTTTAAGCACACCGTAGAGACGCTGACACGCGATAAATGCGTTGAATTTATGGAGGGTTTTCAATACGAAATCGAGGGCAGCTTTTTAGAGGAACTTGACATAAATAATCTCGTCAAAGAATTTACGGAAACGGCAGTGGACAGTGTAGGATTTTTAATCTGTGAGCGGTTAGGAATTGACAAAGGATTATATAACAACGATAACGAATCATTTCTATATCTTGGCGATTTCAATACTAAAACAGTTATTTCATGGCTTGGAATCGCGGTAAATCATATAAGCCGCGAGGTTTTTGAAACGGTTGCGGCGGCGGTGATACGCCAACAAAACATAGAAAAAATAACACAAACAGAGAGGGCGAATATATATGCTGAAAGAGGTAGAAACAACCAAAATGAGTACGGCGGAAGCGACAGGAGCGTTGACGGCGACGGTCGAGGAGATAGAGGAAATGGAGAAAGCCCCGAAAGAAACGCCATCATTGGGCAAATACGGGAATCTGTTTTGGCAATATCTGAAGGAGAAGCATCCGATGCGTTACTCATACCTGTTTTGGGAAATGAAACTGCGGGACATCTGCCTGTCGGTGAACGAGGAAGCGAAAGAGATGCTGCCTATAGTTCGGGAGCAGTTGAGACAACAGAACCCGCGACCGCAGACGACGAATTACGTGGAACTTCTGCAATACGACCGAATGATACGGAACATGGCAGACGAAATAGTGTTGACCGAAGTAATTTACAGGTACAGATAAGTCAGGCAGAACATGAACAATCGGAGAAAGCGGAGAGCGAAAGCGCTCCGCTTTTTTCCGTTAAAGAATTAACTTCAAACGAATCCCGACAACTCTCTATTTTACAGGAGTACAAACATATCGGACGCGAAAATAACGGCGCAATTACAATGTACCAATTAGGGGATTTTTTCGAGATGTACGGAAACGACGCTGTACTCGCCGCAAGCATTTTGGATTTGCATTTAGCCGAAAAACGCACAGGATTAACAGAGCCTGTGAAATTTTGCGGCATTCCGAAACATACGCTTGACAATTATATAACCAGACTTAATATGTCAGGATTTTCTGTTGCGGTTTCGAGATTAGACGAAAATAATAATAGGAATGTATTTTTATACAAAGCGAATCCAACGACAGAAAAAGATATTCCTCCGCTTTTCGTCGGCTTGGAAATGAAAATAGAAAATCGGATATACAGCATTGACAGTATAGACAACGAATCCGGTACAGTCTCTCTGCTTGACAAAACCTTTCTTAACAGCAAAGGATTTCCCATATTCCGCACTGAAAGCATTGATTATATTGTAAAGTATATGAATGATTTTCAGGAAAAAAATAATGCTGAAAATATCGAAACAGAGTACGACAACTCCACTCAGGAATCTATAGAAACGAGGCGAACCCCTGATTTCTTAGATATTGTAAGTTATACATTAGACCGTCCCGAAATGTGGGAGGAATATCCGTTAGAAAAACTTGCACATTCAAAAGATATAGACGGACAAATACAGTTATTTGATATAGACGATTTTACAGAGGAAACAAGGATTGTTTCAAAAAATCAACCTATCGAAACAGAGAGCGAAAGCCCTCCGATTTCTCTGCCAGAAAGACAATCACCTGATCCTGCAATTAAACCGCCCAATTTTAAAATTACCGATGAAAATTTTGCATTCGGCGGCGCGAAAACTAAATTTGCATGGAATATCGCGGCAATTCTGACATTGAAACAAACCGAAGAAGAAAATCGTTATGCCACTCCAGATGAACAAGATACTCTATCGCACTATGTGGGCTGGGGCGGTCTGCCGCAGGCATTCGACCCGGATAATTCTCAGTGGACTGACGAATATGTTGAATTAAAGCGGATTTTAACCGAATATGAATACACTTCTGCGCGAGCCTCAACACTTAACGCACATTATACGTCAGCAGAAGTCATCAATAGCATTTATTCCGCGCTTGATCGTATGGGATTCAAGGGCGGCAACATATTAGAGCCTGCTATGGGTGTCGGTAACTTCTATGGACTTTTGCCAGAGAACCTCGCAAAATCGCGGCTTTATGGAGTAGAGTTAGACAGTATAACCGGACGAATAGCATGTCAGTTATATCCACAGGCGAATATACAAATCACAGGGTTTGAATCTTCAGACATACAGGATAACTTTTTCGACGCGGCAATTTCAAATGTGCCGTTCGGTTCATATAAAGTAAACGACCCGAAGTTTGATAAATATAATTTTCTGATACATGATTATTTTATAGCGAAATCGCTTGATAAAGTTAGACCCGGCGGCGTAATCGCTTTTATCACATCAAAAGGCACTCTTGACAAAGCCAATACGAGCGTCAGACGGTATATTGCTGAACGAGCCGAGTTATTGGGAGCTGTCAGACTTCCGAACACGGCATTCAAAGCAAATGCGGGTACAGAAGTTACGACTGATATTATATTTTTACGGAAGCGCGACAGAATAATCGGAGCTGATGATGAAAAGTGGATTTACACAGGCAAAACCAACGACGGAGTACCGCTTAACGAGTATTACCTCGAAAATCCGCACATGATGTTGGGTACAATGGCGTTCGATAAGCGACTATACGGCGGCGAAACCGAAACCACTTTGAACCCCGACGACCGAGATTTGAAAACCGCATTAAATGAAGCGATACGTTTTCTCCCCGAAAATATAATTGACAATCGCGGCAGTCTTACCGAAGCTACCGAGAACGCAGATATAATCCCAGCAGACCCGAACATCAAAAATTTCTGCCATACGGTCATTAACGGCGAAATATATCAGCGTGTTAATTCACGCATGGAAAAAGTAGACTTCCCGAAAAGCGCAATAGGCCGCGTAAAATCTATGATTGAACTGCGCAATATGACGCGAAATATCCTAACGGCGCAGCTTGACGGAATCAGCGACGACGGATTACAGAATTTACAGGGCGATTTAAACATAAAATATTATGATTTCACTAAAAAATACGGCAATATCAATTCAAAATATAATTCTAACCTATTCGGCGACGATGCAGATTTTCCGTTGCTTTCGGCACTTGAAGAAACAGACAGCGACGGCAAAACAATCAAGGCTGATATTTTTACGAAACGTACCATTACTAAAAACATAAAAGTTGAACACACTGATACAGCAATGGAAGCTCTGCCAGTATGTCTGAACGAGCGAGGATATATCGACATTGGATTCATGGCGAGTTTGACGGGTAAAATTCCTGAAGATATAATAACCGATTTGCGCGGCATCATATTTAAAAACCCCGCTTATGATAATCCGAGCGAAGAAAATAATCTTTTCGTCGGTTGGGAAACAGCAGACGAATATTTATCAGGCAGAGTACGCGATAAACTGTCTGCGGCGGAGATCGCGACGCGTGATAATCCGTTTTACGGGATAAATGTAGAAGCCCTGAAAAAAGTGCAGCCCACTCTGTTGGAAGCTCACGAAATAACCGCGAGAATTGGCGCACATTGGATAGATACTGCGTATTATCGTCAGTTTCTGCTTGAAAAGTTAAATGTGCCGAGCCATTGGCAAAATAATTTAAAATTGCATTATATATCGCAAGCTAACACGTGGAAAGTCGAAAAGCCATACAATCGCCGTGATTCTATCGAAGCTACGCGCACTTACGGCACTTCGCGGATGGATGCTTACGCGCTTTTCGAGGTTACACTAAATCAGAAGAACGCAAAGATATATGATATGCTCATTGATAAAGACGGCGTAAAACGGCATGTTTTCAACCATAAAGAAACCGTCGCAATCCGTGAAAAGCAGTCGCTAATGAAGCAGGAATTCAAACGCTGGATATTTGATGACCCTGAACGCCGCGAGAGATTATGCGCAGTATATAATAATTTATTCAACTCAGAGCGTCAACGGGTATATGACGGTTCGCACCTCACATTCCCCGGTATGTCGCATGAAATCAAGCTCCGCGACCATCAGAAAAACGCCGTTGCCCGCATAATTTACGGCGGTAACGCTCTGCTGGCTCACGTAGTCGGAGCTGGAAAAACCTACACGATGGCAGCCGCCGCAATGGAGCTGAAACGGCTTGGTATCGCCAAAAAATCATGCTTTGTCGTCCCCAACCACCTCGTCGGGCAATGGGCGAATGAATTTCAGAGGTTATATCCGACTGCAAATATCTTGGCGGCGACCAAAAAGGATTTTCAGAAAGAAAACCGCAAGAGATTCTGCGCACGTATTGCGACTGGTGAGTGGGACGCCGTAATAATCGGACATTCAAGTTTCGAGCGCGTCCCCATTTCACGCGAGAGTCAGGAAAATCGCCTGAAAAAAGATATTGACGAAATTGAGTCGGCAATTATGGAAGTCAGCAAACGCGACAAGCGCGATATATCCGTAAAAGGATTACAGAAAACGCTGAAAAACCTTGAGTTTGAGCTAAAACGTTTGCAAGAAAGTCCGAAAGACGACCTCGTCAGTTTTGAGGAACTCGGTATAGATAACCTGTTTGTGGACGAAAGTCAGGCGTACAAAAATAAATTCATATTTTCACAGATGAGCAATGTTACGGGGCTATCTAAGGCGCGGGCAAAAAGATCTACCGATATGGATTTGAAGTGTGAATATATAAACGAAATAAACAATTCCGAAAGAGGCGTTGTTTTCGCTACTGGTACTCCTGTCTCGAATTCAATAGTAGAATTATATACGGTACAATCGTATTTACAGAGAAAAGAGTTAGTTACAATCGTATTTACAGAGAAAAGAGTTAGTGAAACACGGCTTACAGCATTTCGACAACTGGGCGGCTGATTTCGGCGAAGTCGTGTCGGCTCTGGAACTTGCGCCGAGCGGTCAGAAATACAAAGTGCGCGAACGTTTCGCTAAATTCGTAAATTTGCCTGAGCTTATGGGGCTTTTCGGCAAAGTCGCCGACATTCAAAAGGCTGATATGTTAAAGCTCCCTGTACCCGAAGTCGCAACCGGCAAACCTATCGTCGTAGCGGTTGACCCCTCTCCCGAACTGCGCGAATATACGCAACTCTTGGTAAAACGGTCGGAAGCAATTCAGCAAAGATTAGTGTCGCCCGAAAAAGACAATATGCTGAAAGTGACGGCTGACGGACGTAAAGCCGCACTTGACATGCGGTGCATATATCCTGACGCAGAAGATTACTCCGACAGTAAAGTTAACTCCTGCGTAAGAAAAGTTTTCGACATCTACGAGGAGACAAAAGCGCAGAAGTCAACGCAAATGATTTTTTGCGACATATCCACGCCCGATGGTAAAGATAAGCCTTTTGAAATGGCAGAAGCTGACGGCAGATTCGTCATAGACCAAAAACAGTTTACGAATGTGTACGACGATATAAAAGAAAAACTCTTAAATAATGGAATACCCGAAAAGGAAATAGCTTATATACACGATGCTGATACGGACGAGAAGAAAGAAAAATTATTCGCGCAGGTGCGTCGCGGAGAAGTACGGATTTTACTCGGTTCTACGCAGAAGATGGGTAGCGGAACCAACGCCCAAACAAAACTCATAGCCTTGCACCATCTTGATTGCCCGTATCGACCGTCAGACCTCGAACAACGAAATGGTCGTATAGTACGTCAAGGCAACACAAACCCCGAAGTGCAGATATATCAATATGTCACAAAAAACAGCTTCGACAGCTATTTGTGGCAGATTGTGGAGAGCAAGCAGAAGTTCATAAGTCAGGTTATGAGCGGGAAGAGTCCCTCTCGTGAAATGGAGGACATCGACGAGACAGTTTTGAATTATGCGGAAGTCAAGGCTATTGCTACCGGAAATCCGAAAATAAAACGCAAAATGGAGCTTGATATAGAAGTCCAACGGCTACAGATTTTAGAAGCGCAGTACCGGGCGAGCAAATATAGTTTGGAAAATGATGCGCTGAAAAAATACCCGCAGGAAATCGCCAATTTCACAGAAACAATCGCGAAAGTCGAAGCGAATATATCAATTCGCGACAAAAATCCTCTTGCAGATTTTCAGATAACAATCGGGCAGCATATATACTCCGAGCGCAAAGAAGCGGGCGAGTTATTATTGAAAATGATAAGCTCCAATCAATACAATGATAAAGTTGCCGGAATATACAGGGGCTTCGAAATAATACCGCAGGAAATGGAATACATCGGTGAATCGCCTAAAGTATGGCTTAAAGGCACTATGTCCCATTCTGTAGAGCTTTCATCAAGCAGCGTCGGAAGCATGGAGAGAATAGAAAATTGCATTAAGACTTTAGAGAAAGTATTATCTGAAAAAACTCGGGGATTGGAAACCGTACAGAATCAATTTGAAGCGTCGAAGTTGCAGTTATCACGCCCGTTTGAACAGGAAACAGAATTACAATCTGCATTATCGGAATTGACGCAAGTTAATATGGAACTGGATATTGACAGAAGTAATGATACTGATATTGTAATGACGGATGACGAAGAAGAAAACGAAGAAAGCGATGGCAAAACGAGCGAGAACGATGATTTTAAGAAACCTGTTTTTATCAAAGAAGCCGACGATTACGAAGATGAATTAGAAGTCGGATAATAATTAGAGGGTCAGTATTTAATTATAATTGTATCAAAAAAATATATAAAAAGCAAGGGGGTTAAATTCAAAATGATTGTTATACTTTTAATAATTTTAATATCATTGTTTATAATTTTCAATCATCATTTCAATTCAAGAGATTTAAGCGAATTTGATGACGACGTAAACGAGGAAATCCGCAAAATATCGGAGGAAAACGAGGTGAAAAATATGTCTTTTCGGAGTTAAACAAGACGAAAAGCGCGGTATTCCGACGATGGACGTTAGGAGTGCAGGAATAGACGTCAGTCACGGCTTGCGGGCAAAGCCCGCAACAGTCCATTTTAAGCCGAATTCTTAATGAAAATGTGGCAGACAAATCTGCTTTTTGTCAGCTAATCGTCAGACAGCCAAAAAATGTAAAAACGGAGGCGATGCAATATAGAAACGACAGAAAACAACATAAAAAGAATTACAATAAGATTGAACATAGAGGATTATAAAAAATTAGAATCGGCGGCTTCGGAAGCGCACAGACCCATTTCTGAAATGGTACGCGAAATGATATTCAAACAACTTGCTATAAATGGAGCGATTGACGGAATGGATATTTTCCGCGAGCAAATGCGTGAGGGAATCGAAGCCGTGATAGCGCCGCGAATGGAGCGGATAATAAGTCTTCTGACAAAAGTGGGTATGTTCGATATAACATTATGTCAGTTTACGTCCAAACTTATTCACGCACTTGTTCCGCGAACAGACAAACAGGGATATGAGCCGTTAGAAACGCGCACTTACGACCAGATGATGCGAGAATCGCGAGCAAACGCATATCATATTTTAAAAAACGATGATAAAAACAAAAGTGATTGACACTCCCACACGCCTAAAGGCGGGGGATTCTTAGTTCAACGTCCGTCGCTGGCTTAATACCCAGTCTTACATGGACTCCCTAAGCGTATTTGAACTTGCTCGAAAAATCCGAAAAACAAAGTTTTTCTCGATTTTTCGGCATGTTCAAAATTCGGACGTGTCCCGCCCTATCGTGTGTATTTTTAAGCTAATAGTTCAATACCCTTATTCAAAATATTTTTAGCGGCGTTTATATCCCTGTCATGTTTAGCTCCACATTCGGGACATACCCACGAACGCACTTTCAAATCTTTTACATCAGAGTTTTTATATCCGCATACATGACAAGTCTGACTGCTGGCAAAAAACGTCGGGATTTTAACAAGCGTTTTTCCATACCACTCGCATTTGTACTCTAACTGCCGGACAAACTCACCCCATGAAACGTCGCTGATTACTTAGCCAATTTATGATTTTTCACCATGTTCTTGATTTTCAGGCTCTCGACGCTTATTACATCGTAATCTTTAACTAAATTTGTTGTAGTCTTATGCAGGAAATCATTTCTTTGGTTTGTGATTTTTTCGTGGATTCTTGCGACTTTAACTCTTGACCTATTGCGGTTTTGACTGCCCTTTGGTTTTCGGGACAGCCGCCTTTGCTCTCTGACGAGTTTCTTTTCGGACTTAGCAAGGTATTTCGGGTTATCAAATTTATCCCCGTCCGATGTTATCGCAAAATCTTTTATGCCAACGTCGATACCTGCAACCGCTCCTGTTTTGGCAAATTGTTCAATTTCAACATCAGTACAGCAGACAGACACAAAATATTTCCCGCTCGGATTTTGTGAGAGCGTTGCGGATATTATTCGACCCTCAACTTGTTTTGATACGCGACAATCAATTAATCCGAGTTTCGGAAATTTGATTGATTTTTCTAAAACTTCAATATTTTTACCGACTGTCTTGCTGTTATACGATTTTCTGCTGTCGCGTTTACTTTTGAATTTTGGAAATCCGGGCTTGTCACCACGTTTTACACGCCTGAAAAAGCTCTGATACGCCGCCTCTAAGTCTTTGAGCGATGACTGCAACGCTTTACTGTCAACTTCTTTCAGCCATTCCAATTCTTTTTTCAAAAGCGTCATATCTGCCGAACAATCGTTATAGTTAAACGTGGATTTATCAGTTTTGTATATCTCGATTCGTTTCCCCAGATAGCGATTGAACACAAACCGACAACAGCCGAATATTTTTTGTATGAGTATTTCTTGTTCGGCGTTAGGGTATATTCTGAATTTATAACACTTCTCCATATGCTATTCCTCTCTTTGTGACCGCTTTTGGTTCTCTATATACTGTTTTATCACAGACTTAATTTCGGCGTCGCCGAAATTCTGCGAACCGCCGACCGTGGCAACAAAATAGCTGTTAGTCCATAAGGTAGGCAATTTCGTAGTGAGTTCTTTAAATTCTTTACGCAGAATGTACGACGAATACCCTTTGATTAATTTTATGGCTTTGTGTATGCCATACTGCGGGTCTATTTCAATCAGCAAATGCACATGGTCTGGCTGTATCTCCATTTCGATTATATCGGCTCTTATTTCCGAACACTTCTCTTTTATCAGCTCCTCAAGCCGCTCGGATATTTTGTCAACAAGCACTTTACGCCGGTATTTAGGACACCATACAACATGGTATTTACACGAATAGACAATATTATTATTACTTTTATATTCCATATATGTATTATATCATATTTTGGTATATAATACAAGCGTTTTATTAAAAATTTAAAAAAGTTCAAATTTAGGAGGTTTGTCGCCAAGTTGAATTTCGCGCAAGCAGAAATTCAACAAATCCCCATGAATAAATTCAGGGGTCTTACGGCGACACTTGATAAAAAATGTCAGGAGTAATGTTCAAACTTAGAGTTGTGGGTCCGCGCTCGCGGGACGCGCCGTACAACGGCAGTCACATGGAATATATCGGACAGCGCGCGGGTGCAGAACGGAACGCGGGTATGAATCACGGATTATTCGGCGAAGTAAACGGACAAAAATGCGAAAAAACCGAAAGTATCAAAGATATGAGCGCATACGCCAATAGAATGACGAAAAGCGGCGCAATTATGTACAAGGCTATAATATCACTGACAGAAGCAGACGGTATTCGTCTCGGTTATGATAAATCACAGAAATGGCGCGAATTAATTCAAGCAAAAATACCCGATATATGCCGTAAAATTGGATTATCGCCAAGCGCGTTGGAATACGCCGCCGCTGTTCATCTCGAACAAAATCACCCGCACTGCCATATTCTGTTCTGGGACAAAGAGCAGAAAGTCAAGAAACAGCCGTATGTTCACTGGAAAATCGCGAATGATATACGAATCGACTTGACAAAATACGTTTTTGCTGACGAAATGGACGTTATAAAGACTGCGAAAAATATGGCGCGAAATGCCACATATAAGGAGTTGAGCGACTTTTTCACCGATTTTATCGACAATTTCGCGAACATGACTGCGAAAGAATACGGCGAAGCAGTTGAGCGGTTAAAACTCAATGAGGATTTTTCGCACGGTAAATTGATTTACAACAGATTCAAAGCGGCGGATATGCGCGAAATTGCACAGGACTTTCTGAAACTCCGCAATAATATCCCCCGCGACGGACGGCTTGATTTTAAGTTTATGCTACCCAAAACGAAGTCAGAGATAATAGATTTTATAAAAATGATATTATCGAAAAACGAAGATTGCCGGCGCGAATATACTAATTACGCAAATGCGGCGGAGGAACTGTCGGAATTTTATTCTGATAAGCCTGAAAGACACGCAGAAGCGCGTAAAAATGCGGAAGATGATATGATGAAACGGCTTGGCAATGTTGTTTTAAAAGCAGTGAAGAATTTTAATAAATTGGAACAGGAAAAAGATTATCAGCATAAGCAGGATATATATAAACGTCAAACCGCCGAAAATCTTATCACCGAAATATTTAGCGTTTTATCGCGTGTTTGCCAAACCGAAGATAATAAATTGTCGTATGCGTCGCATATTTCGGAACTGTCTAAGCAGGCGAAAAAAGAACGCGCCATCATGTATGAAAATACAAGCGGTTACGATTGGGAAAGTTAGAGCAACTCATCAATATTACGTTTACTGTATAAAAACCGCCGAACTTCCATTACGTTGCCAATTACCACATAAAAGACCGCATAATTTCTCACGTTTATTCGGTAATATGGATATTTTCGAGGTTTTGTTGACGGATACGGCGCAAATGCTTTCGGCATTTCGAGACGCTTTTCTATCGACGCCTCTACTTCATCTACAAGCCGCTCTGCCGTAATCGGGTCTTGCAGGGTAACGGCGATATAATTCACTGCTTCTGTCAAATCTTTTCCAAACAGAGGTAAATATCGCAGAGTATATTTTTTCTTATTCATGGATTTTGCCCCGTACTTTCGCAAAAACATCTTCGTGAGTGAGGCGTGAATCGGATTGTTCGGCAATTCTATCCGCCTCGTCTAATTTTATCTCTATATCGTCTGTAATTTCGGCGTATTTTTCAAGGCTCATTACTACCATAGAGCCGTAACCGTTTTTAGTGAGATATACGGGTTCGCCGCTTGAAACGGCGCGTTCGATTTCTGTGAATTTGTTCCGCAAATCGGAAACTGGTCGTATTTGTATCATAATCATGCTCCTTATTTATCAATATATTATCTTTATTTTATCATAATTCTATGATATTGTCAATAATAAAATTAACGAAAATCTGATAATCTTCCTGTTCTTTATTTATTTTAATAAACTGGAACAGGAAAAAGATTATCAGCACAAACAAGATATATATAAACGGCAAGCCGCCGAAAATCTTATCACCGAAATATTCGGCGTTTTATCGCGTGTATGCCAAGCTGATGAAAATAAAATATCGTATGCGTCGCGTATTACGGAGCTGTCGAAGCAAGCGAAAAAAGAGCGCACAATCATGTACGAAAATACAAGCGGTTACGATTGGGAGGTGTAATTTTTATAAAATTCACAAATAAAATTCTTGTAATGTAAAATATTTTATGGTATAATATAAATATATCGCACAGGGAGGCTGGTGGCTGAAATATTAAAAACTATGCCTGATAAGGTAAAAAACGAAGTAGCGCGGTATATAAATTTTATATTCTCTTTTAAAGAAGTCAGAAAAATTTATCTTTTTGGCTCATACGCCTACGGAACACCCGACGAAGAAAGTGATATTGTTATAGTTGACTGGGATTCGACGTTTGAGGCTGATACGCAAAAGGCGACATTACAGCGGGAGGTTGAGACAAAAGGGATATTGCTTTATGACGACCTTGGATATTTAGTACAGAGGGGGATTGCATGAACGAAACACAACGTGTAGAAATAAACGAAATCGTAAACAGCATATTGTCAAGCGTTCCTGCATCGGAGATATATCTATTTGGCTCTTTTGCCAAAGGAACCGAGCGAGACGACAGTGATTATGATTTTTATGTCGTTATCCCTGATGAAATCGGTATGCACGAGTTGGAAGCTTCACGTGCAATAAACAGAAGAATATCCAGACGAACAAGGGGCATTGACATGTTAGTGGGAACGCAAAGTAAATTTAACAGGCGCAAAGATTATTTTTATTCGATTGAGAATGAAGTTAAGGAAACAGGAGTAAAGCTGCATGGATAGTTTGGTTGCTGAATGGATTAAGTTTTCAGATACGGATTTAATAATTGCGAAACATTTATATGATACGCTGAAATTGTTATCTTTAGAAACGATTTGTTATCATTGCCAGCAATCCGCTGAAAAAATATTAAAAGCCTATCTTATTAATTCAAAGATAAAACCTGCAAAGACGCATGATTTAATTCTTTTGAGGGCGGAGTGCGAAAAAATCGGAAGTTCATTTGCCGAAATAGCTGACGAATGTATTGATTTGAACGATTACAGTTCACAGCCGCGATACCCCTTTGAAATACAGATTACTGAAAATCTTGCGCTTTCAGCTATTCAAGACAGTGAAAAAATTAATGAATTTGTAAAAGAGAAAATTAATTGAAGTTTAGGAAAAAAGAAATATGGATTTGAACATGAGAACAGAAAGCGAGAGGCAGGAAGCAGTTCACGGATTTAATGGAGGGGTAAAAACTTATGATAACAAGCCGGATTACCCAGAGGAACTTATAAATATAATTATAAGTAAAGTAAATTTGACTGCCGGTTCAAAATTGCTTGAAATAGGTTCGGGAACCGGCAGAGCCACCGTACAATTTGCGGACTTGGGGTTCGAGATAGTATGTATTGAACCCGGTATTAACATGATTGAGAGAGCAAAAACAAAATTAAAAGACAAAAGTATAGAATTTATTGCTTCGCGGTTTGAGGATTACGCCGAACCGCCCGAATATTTTGACGCGGTTATTTCTGCGCAGGCGTGGCATTGGGTTTCACAGCCGATTGGTTTTGAAAAATGTGCGAACACATTGAAAAAAGGCGGATATTTAGCCCCATTTTGGAATTTAAACCTTTTCTGCCTCGATGTTGATTTAGACAGGGAACTTTGGGCTATTATAGATAAATACAGCGGTCAGGTATCATGTATGCCGGAAGAAAATTATCCGCCGCGCATGGAATCTATTACATCTAACATTGCCGGGAGCGGTTTATTCTCGAAACCGGAAGTCATGCACTTTTATAAAGAAAACAACTTTACAGCCGACGGGTATTATACATATATGTCGGGAGGGAGCGGCTTAGATATAACAGATGCGGAAAAACAGGCGTGTCAAGAAGAATTGACGCAATTAGCCGAAAAATACAATGGGATAAAACGGAATTTTCACTACGAGCTTTATTTAACGCAAAAAATATAAACCCGCTCATAATAAGCATAACATTCTTCGGAGTAAAATAACGTAATTTCGTAATAACAAATATTAACTAAACAAAAATTCTATAAGACATGGTTGTTTTTAACGACTGTGCCTTTTTTGCACAGAGGGGAGGTGAGTCATATTTGAAGATTAGAGCAAAAATATTAATATTTATCGCATTACTGCTGATAGGTTTGCCTGTCGGCTTATTTTTTTCGTGGTGCATAAATACAATTTTAGCTGGAAATACGCTGGATTTGAACAACTTTAATATTGATGAGTCCATAGAAATTTTAAAAACAGACGAAAAATTCCGGCAATTAATGTTATACATAGAAATTCTGATTACAACGGGAATTTCCGCAATATTCCTGATAAAAAAGCGTGATACATTTGAGAGTGACACGACTGAAATTACAAACAACATCAGAACGCCGACAACAATCGGACAGGGACAGCACGGTACGGCGAGATGGCTTAAAAAATCCGAATATTCGCAGACTTTTTCGCATTACAGAGTTGATGTAAAAGATAAACCGTTTATTGAACCAAAAATAAAAAAGATTGACATAAAAAAATTATTTCTTGGAATGACGCCGATAGTTAAAATCAAAAAAATGTATAGAAAATTTTCGGGAAAAATGTCCGACGCGGGAAAAGCAATCTCACGTAAATGGCGTAAAACGCGAATATTCAAAATTTTATCTGTTGTTAGTGGATTTTTTAGCATGGTATATAATAAAATCTGCACATTTATAAACATAGAAAATAAGTCTTCCGGCGGCTTGGTGGTCGGATATGAGAAACATGGTAAAACGGAAAAAATCTATTATTTGTCAGACGACGTTCACAGTCTGGTAATCGGTACGACGAGAAGCGGCAAAACACGGTGCATGGTAATACAAACCATAGCGTTTACCGCGCTTTCAGGCGAAAGCATTATAATTAGCGATCCGAAAGGAGAACTCGCGGATTATTGTACTCTTTACTTGAAAAATCTCGGCTACGACGTTATACTTTTGGACTTTAAACAACCGCTCAAATCACAGCGGTATAATTTTTTACAGCTGATTATCGACGCAGTAAATCGTAAAGATTTCACGAGCGCGGGCGACTTGATTCAGGACATAACATGGTCGCTTGTACCGAAACCGAAATACTCAGATCCGCTGTGGTCGCACGGTGAAGCCGCGGTTATTTCGGGTGCGATTGCCGCTGTCGTTTGCGACAACAAAGATAAACCAGAACTACAAAATCTCACAAATGTATATCATTTTATTCTCAATATGTGTCAGGAGCAGTTTATAGAAACCGAGCCGGGAAAATATGAAAGTACCATACTTTTGAATGATTATATCGCAAATCTGCCCGATGAACACCTCGCCAAAGGTATCTTCGGCGTGGCGAAAATCGCTCCGAACCGTACTCGCGGCAGTTTCTATGCCTCTGCGCTGTCAACTCTGCAACTCTTTATAAATCAAAATATATACTCTATGACTAATACAAGCGATTTTATTTTATCAGAAACGGGGAATAAAAAACAGGCTGTCTTTATAATTCTCCCCGACGAAAAGACAACATTTTACAGCGTTGCGTCTATGTTCGTGAAACAGCAGTACGCCGCTCTGATTGATAACGCAGATAAACGCGGCGGCAGACTAAAAAATCGTGTGAACTTTATTTTAGACGAATTCGGCAATTTTACTGTGATATCCGATTTTACCACAATGCTAACGGTGGGCGGCGGTCGCGGCATTCGTTTTAACCTATTCGTGCAGAGCCTGGCTCAAATCGAGGAGAAGTACGGTCGAGAGAGTGCGCAGACTATCGCTGATAACTGTCATTGTTGGGCGTATCTGAAAACAACGGACGACGGAACGGCATCAAAAATTTCCAAAAGATTGGGCCATTACACAACGTCAAGTTATTCGCGGTCGAGTTCATTAAGCGGCGCGAGTTCAAATTCGTCCAGTTCCATGAATCTTATATCGCGTCCGTTATTGACGGAAGATGAGATTATGCGGATTGAACGCCCACATACGCTTGTGATGTATTCGGGCAGATTCCCCGCAATTACGCGACTACCTGATTTATCAATGTGGCAGTTCAATGCGGATTTAGGTCTCGGCGATAAAGAACACAACAGAATAGTCCGCGAAACACGCGAGAAAGAACGTGAAGTACGTAAATCCGAGCCGATAAAATTATGGGGCATTTGGAATGATATAATAAATAGGAAGAAAACTGAATTTCAACAGCAAATGAAATCACCGGAAGAAAACAAAAATCAAGAAGAAAATGAAAAGCCACCGAATTTGTCTAAAAGACAGAATTTTACAAATGATAATCGTTCGCGTAACGGCGACATCGAAGATATATTTTCACAGTGTGTTAATAGTGAACAACCACACGACTAAAGTCGCGGGCTTCCGGTTCGCACCGGAAAGTTTCTGCTTCAACGATTTCGTAACCTCTATCTCCACAGACTTAAAATCCGACAGTTCCTGCCGTACTATGATTAAATTTTTAACCTATATCTTCTAAACCTTTAGCCAAAATATTTTTGGCGGCGTTTATGTCTCTGTCATGTTTAGCACCGCATTTCGGACAAATCCACTCCCTGACATTTAAATTTTTGGTTTCGGCGTTTTTATAACCACAAATATGACACAACTGACTACTTGGATAAAACGGGTCGATTTTATAATATGTGCGTCCATACCATTCTGATTTATATGAAAGATACTGTGTGAACTCCGACCAGCTTACATCGGCTATTGCCTGAGCTAATTTGTGATTCTTTATCATACCTTTCACATTTAAGTCCTCGCTGATAATAACTTGGTTTTCGTTTACTATCTCACGGGACAGTTTATGTAAATAGTCTTTTCTGATATTTGCTATCTTTTCATGGATTTTAGCCAGTTTCTTACGCTGCTTGTTTCGGTTTGAACTTTTCTTTTGCTTCCGGCTCAACCGTCTCTGCGCTCTTTTGTACTGCTTCTCATATTTTTTCAGCGTTCGCGGATTTTCGTATTTTTGACCGTTTGATGTTATAGCAAACTCTTTGAGCCCTAAATCTATTCCGATTATTGTATCATTTTTGGGTAAAGTATTGATTTCTTCTTCGACCAACACGCTGATGTAATATTTATCTGAACATGTCCTGCTAATCGTTGCGGATTTTATTTGACCGTCAAATGTTCTATGCAGTACAGATTTTATCGGAGTTAGTTTCGGCAATTTGATTTGATTTTTCTCAAACGCAGCTTTTATATTACCATTTGTAAAATTAGTCGTGTAACTCTGATAACTGTTATATTTACTTTTGAATTTCGGAAAACCTTGATTTTTATTGCCTTTCTTAATTTCTCTGAAAAATTCTGATACGCTTTGTCTAAATCTTTAAGCGAGTTCTGCAACGCGAATTTATCGACTTCTTTCAGCCATTCTTTTATTTGCTTTAACTCGGTCAAGTCTTTACTGCATTGATTGTAATTCAGGGTTGTTCCGTCCGTTTTATATAATTCTATCCTTTTGGAAAGATAATAATTATTCACAAACCGGCAACATCCGAATGTTTTTGACAACTGAATTTTTTGTTCTTCGTCAGGATATATCCGATATTTATACGCCTTATACATCTTCTGCATCGTCTTTCTGTCGTTCTATATACTCTTTTATCTGACTTTCGGTATTTTCGCTCAATGTAGCGATAAAATACGATGGATTCCACAGATGTCCGCCCCACAACTTTTTTCTAAGTTCGTCTCCGAACTCTTTCATCAGCAGTCTTGCGCTTACTCCTTTTAACGCTTTCATCACGTCGGGAATAAAATGTTGCGGCGAACACTCCACTAACAAATGTATGTGGTCGGCTTCTCCGTTTATCTCTAATATATTAAAGTTATTGTCTTTAGCTATCTGACGAAGTATCTCATGCAACCGTTTTTCTATGGCAGATGTTATTACACTATGACGGTATTTTACGCACCATACTATATGATATTCTATACAATATACGTAGCCTCTGCCTTTATATATATTTGACATATGTTATCACCTCTATTAATATTATATCATAATCATAGAGGTTTGTCAAGTTCTTTTTGCAGGTTTACGCCGCGAACTCACGATTAAAATCACGAGTGTGCGCGGCGCGGGTCTTTATCAACTGTATATCGACATTTATCAATTCTTTTACGCGCGCCGATTTTATGCCGAAATATTCAAGCATAGAGTTTTTAAATAAACCGCTCGCGTATTTCTGTATTATATCTTTTATCTTTCTGGATATTTCTATATCCACAGTTTCATATCACCCTTTCAATACATCATAAAATCCGATAAATATTTTTATTTTATCTTCTTCATCAGGAAGGAAAGCTACATATGACGAATATTTTATTAACTCAACAAAATATTTTATATTCTTTATACAATTCTCGGTTGTAACAACCTGAATCTCGCCTTTTTTCTCTACTATATGATTAAGTCCGTCAAGCCCTACGCAATGAATGTATACATCAGGGTCAGCATTCCTGATAAATTTAAGAGTGTCAAACAATCTTTTTTTGAATTTATTAATTCTATTAATATCTATAATAAAATTTTCTACTTGGCTATTATGAATTTTTTCAAGTTCAGATAACCATTCTGAGAATGACTCAAGTTCTATAAATTGGTCTTCATATGTATTATATTCAAATTTTTTCAATATTTTCGCCCTCTTTATATCTATCGAAATTTTATAAATATTATATCATACTCTGCAAAAAAATTCAACATATAATCTTAAATTTATTTTTCTACGAAAAATAGCCTATAATCAAGCCTTTGAGAACAAAGATAAGCTCTGCGACTACTTCAAACGCAATCGCGTTTCTGAACCGTCTGCGAAACTGCGCCGCTTCGTCTTCTGCGGCTATCAATCGCAACAGACAGTATATAACCCTGAAAACCACGCCGACACGAATGAGAATCAGCACCACATTTGATATATCGTCCACATATTGCATACCTGTCACCTCATTTCGCTGATTTCATCGCACTTTTTGCCATTTGTACAAGCCGCGACGTATGATATACCGTGTTGACGATACTGCCGCCCGCTCCGCCGTTCAACAGCATAAACTCCTGTAGAAACTTGGGCGTCCGCATCGCCACAAACGCCATCGCCAGTCCGTAGAACGCATTGCCCATTATCAGCACTGTCAACGATAATTTCACAAGTGTTATCTGCACCAGTACCGTAGCCGCGTTCATGAAAAACTTTTTCATATACGGTACGAAAATCCCCTTGTCGCTGTCTATCAACCCGGTGCAGACTATCGGCATTCCTATACGCATTACGAGCATTTCTATACCCCTCATCATAAACTGAAACCACAGAATTATATAAATAATCACCATAATCAGCCCCGACAGTGCCATGAATATACTGTTTGAGATTGCGTTTACGATTATATCTATTATATTCTGTTGATTTGTCAGCTGGTCGATTACGGTAAGAGTTTGGTCGATTAACTGCGAAGCTACGGAAACAAGCGCGTCGTATAAAATCGGGAAACACACTGCCATCACCATAGCCCTGAGGAAATTCACGACAAGCCCGAACGGATCTGTGTCTGGGTCGCCCATGTCCCAGCCGACGTAAATATCGAATCCGCGTTTCAGAAATTTCAGCACAATCAGCGATACTCCGAAACCGAAGAACAGATTATATAATCCTGCAAAATTAATTGTATGTAACATTGTAAGTGATGTTGCCATGTATTTTTCAGCGTAAAACGACATAGGCACAAGGTCTTTCAGCATTATGTCCACGATAAACTGACTGCCTGTGATAATTGCTACGATGAGACCTACTAATATCCATTCCAATTTTTTTACCCCTCTATTTGTAAAATTTTATTTTATTGAAAATAACCCGAGACTAAGTTAATGATAGCGGAAGCAACTTCGGCGCATATGCCGCATATAATGGCAGTATTTATACGCGACTGCCACCGCTTATGATCCATTTCGTCGCTTGCCGCTTTGCGAACGAAAAAATACGCCACTATCGCAACCGACAAAATCGGCACTATCATCAGCATATAATTCGACGCATCTGTCAGCAGATTTTTCAGCCCTGTTCCGAGTCTTGAGCTTTCTATTGTATCTGCCGCCAATGCTGTATTTGACGAAAATATTATCAACGTTATGAACGCTGAAATAATTATTTTGTTTAACTTCCTTATAAATTTTATAATTTTATTCATATGATATTAAATCCTCGCCTTTAAAATAATATTGGTTAATATTTATCTCGAATTTTCGTGTCTATTTAGTCTGTCTTCCTCCTGCTGAGGCGTTAATTGATTGAAATAAAAGACCTGAGCATGGACACTCTACTTTTATTGGAAGATGATTCATACGAACATTTTGAGTTTCAGAGTTCATATAGCGAAGACGACTTGGCACGGTTCGCGATGTATGATTTACAGGTATATCACAGAGATAAAAGAAAAATACAGACAATTATAATATATTCGTCAGATGTGCGAAAAATAGATAACAATCTCCATATAGGGTCTCTCGTATATACTCCGATAAATATTATGATGTATAATTATGACGGAAATGCTGTATACAAAACATTAGAAACCAAATTAAAAAGTGGGAATGATATAACTGACAACGATATGCTTAATCTTATCTTTTTGCCGCTGATGAAGTGGGAGAAAAAGGGATTATCAAGAGTCGCCCTGACAAAACAATCAATAAAAATGGCGCAGACGATACCGGACCGGCGTAAGCGCGATATATGTACGGCAGCGGCATTTATGTTTTCGCAAAAATATTTAAATGAAACTGATTTAAACCAAATATTGGAGGTGTTGAAAATGACCGATTTGGCTACAATGCTTATTGAAGATGCTGTAAATGAAAACACAAAAAAAGTTGAGAAAGAAACAACAGAAAAAGTTACAGTAAAAGTTGAAAAAGAAACAAAAATTGAAATGGCAAAAGAGATGTTGTTAGATAAAAAACCGATGGAAGAGATAAAAAAATATACAAAATTGACAGAAAAAGAGATTAACAATATAAAGAAACCATTAAAATTAAAATAATACGCAAATCACAGGACTGCCTACACAAAATAGGTAGTCCTTATTTTTTTGCACAGAAAGGAACAGAACAATATGGAAAATAATGCAAATAGAAATTCGCATGAGACGCAGAACTTGTTTTTTCTCAGAAGTTTAATTATAGGCTATTTTTCGTAGAAAAATAACCCCAAAATAATTGTTGAATTTTTTCTCGGAATATGATATAATAATATCAAGGTCAGGTGATAGAATTGAAAAATGAAGTTACGCCACATTTCAAGGATGTGCTGCAAAAATACACAAGCGCACTGTTCAAGGATACGACACTTGAATATTTCGGCATAAAAACGGCAAAAGTTAAGGAACCGATAAACGTCGAATTACCGGGCTTAGAAATTAAAGAGACAAGAGCGGATTTTATATTTTTGTTAGAGGATGGCAAATGTGTACACTTTGAATTTCAAACGACATTCAACAAAACAGTATTGCCGCGATTCGCGAGGTATGATACTCGCATATATGACAGAGACAAGCGGGAAATCACGACAATCATAGTATATTCCGCAGACGTGAAAAAAGCGGACGCAAGTCTGAGGCTCGGCTCGCTGACATATGAACCGATAAATATAATGATGTGCGAATATGACGGAGACACCGTATATAAAGAATTGGAGGCAAAATTACAAAGCAAACAGGAATTAACGAATACAGATATGTTAAATCTGATATTTCTGCCGCTGATGAAAAACGAAATAGCGCGGGCAGAACTGGCAGAAAAGACAGTTGAAATGGCAAAAACGATAGAAGACGAGGCGAAAAGGAAATTATGCGAAGCGTCGGCTGTGGCATTTGCCGACGCATACTTAAGCAAAGAAGAATTCAAGAAAATATGGGAGGCGATCCGAATGAACGGAGCATTGGCAGAGCTTGTTAATGAAGAAGTAGAAATTAAAGTAAAAGAAACAGCAGAAAAGATGGCAATAAAAATGATAGAAGATAACGAACCCATTGAAAAAATTGCAAAATATACTGAGCTTGATATTGCCATGATAAAAAAATTGCAAAAAAGACAATTAAAAAATAAGAAAACAACATAAAGTAAATAGGCAGAGCGATAAGACTACCCGCATAAAATGGGGCAGTCTTATTTTTTTGCACAGAAAGGGGCAGAACCATATGGGAAATAATACAAATAGAAATTCGCATGAGAAAATGGCGTTATATATACGCCAGAACCGATTATTGCGCCTATTAATCCGTTTGCCACACAACCAATTACATCGGAATCGACGACAACAAAAGAAGTGACGACAACCCAAAATGAAACGACAACTGCATCTATAACTATGATACCGACAATAACTGTACCGCCGATACCTGCGCTTATTCCCGATAATACGCAGGAAATCAAAGAAAATAGCACAAGAAAAATCATCAGGACATATAAGTTATCAGAAAAAGAAAATCCCGACAACATTTCACGAGACGGCTTTGAATCGGACGGTTGGGATTATATTTTCGCAGACATTACAAAACAAGAAACAACTGACACAAAAACGCGGGAATACACACAAACCATCACTCTTGTTCCAGATACTGACAATGTTCAGGCGGTTATCGGCGTTCTCGCCAAAAGCATACCGTACACTTCAGGTGACGGTTACTCCGGCACTCTGATACTCGTCGAAAGTTCTGTCAAAGCCTCGATTTCCGGCACAAAGACAGTACCGTTCACTCTTACGGAGACACGGACTTACGATAATTTATCAATGAATGACAGTTCATATATTCCGAAGTCCATTTCAGACAAATATGGGCGGGTGCTGACGTTGAGTAATCTCATATGGCGCACAAATTCTGCGGTATATATCGACGGCGACGAACTCCCCGACAGTTACACAGGCGTTGCGACATACATCGGGACAGGGTACAAAAACGTCGTGACAGGATATACTGGAAGTGCAGAATATACGGGAACAATCAGCAAATCCACGCCGGGTAAGACAATCTATACGGTCACATTTACGGGAACTGAAATCCCGCCGCCGACCACGACCGAAGCTCCCACAACAACCGAGCCTCCGACTACAACCGCAGAACCCGCAACAGAGCCAGAAATTATAGAAGAACCTGCATCATTCAATCCTGTTTCGGCAGTTGCGGGAACTACAGGCGGCGCAGGACTTCTCGGCGCATTAGTGTTCTTTTTCTTCCTCCGCAAAAACGTGAAAGTCTTTAATTTCATCAAAGGCAAATACGACCAAATCGGCAAAATCCGCGTATCATATAAAACGCCGATTATAAACTTGACTCCTTTTTCGGATAAAGCTCAAAGCGGCGGTTTTATGTTGGTTATAGACAGTTTAGCTGCGCGGCGATTGTCGGGTAAAACTGCGGCTATCGAATACGGCGATAAACAGTTTAGTCATCTTATCAATTATTTCGGCAGCGGAAATTATGAAATAAAAGTAGATTTTTAGTCAAGAAATGCGAGGTAAAAGCATATGAAAAAGTTAATTAAAATTATTATCATTTTGATATTATCGACGAATTTATCAATCTCGGTGTTCGCGTATCAGTACAATTTTTCAAGCGGAGCGGATACTTTGAACACGTTCGACAAAACGACAGATATAAATGATTTCTACGACGATACGAACGTCCGCAGAGATAAAGAAGCAGCATATTTCCCGCCGGAATACGGCGTATTTTCTGGGAATATAGATACCGACCGCATAAATCCATATTATAATGCACACAATTATACATCGTCAAGTTCAGCGTCGGTGGTGACATCAAACGTCACTTTTAGTAACTCCAATAGTGTGGATTACGACGGATTTTTGCCTTCAACTTCGATTTACAACGATACACCTGCGAAAACACTTCCGGCATATTTTAGCGACGGAAGCATCGGCACATTATCAATACCAAAACTCAACATAAATGTTCAAGTGTACGAGGGGGAAAGTTTGGATAATATGCGAATAGAAGTGGGACACTTTTCGGGCACATCGGCGTGGGACAACAACGTTTGTATCGCAGGTCACAACAGAGGCGTTCCTACGAGCATCGGCACGATTAAAAACCTGAAAAACGGTGATGAAATCACATATATCACTCCTTACGGTACACGAATTTACGAGGTGTACTCAGTCGAAAAAATTGACGCAACAGACACTTCTGTACTCGGCCGGTCCGAAAATAACATCATTACAATTATAACCTGCGCCGAAAATCAGCCGCAATACCGCATATGTGTCAAAGCAAGTGAAAAAATTATTTAATAAATTGTTTGAAATAATATGGGAGGAAACCAGCAATGAACACAAATATAACGATTGACAAAAAATTAAAAGATATAATAAATGCGGCATCGGACTATAAGTGCATCAGACACATAGGTATATTCGGCTCGTATGCGAGAGGCGATTTCAGGGAGGCAAGCGATGTGAACCTGCTGTACGACTATGACGATACCGACGTCGAATCAAGGGACGAACTGCTTGAGTACATAGAATATGTGGATATGTTTGTACGGCACGAACTCCATGCGTCTAAAGCGGATTTTATATGGTACAAAGATTTGATTAAATCCAAAAACGCGCAGTTCAAAAAGGCTGTTTTAGACGAAGTCATATGGATATATAAAAAATGAACGGCACATTATATTTTATTCACAGAAAACAAAAAAATAAATTAGAGAGGACAAAATAACATGAGTAAACTATTACAGAACATAAAAAAGCATAAAATAATATCAATTTTACTGGCAGTGTTTATGATACTGCCAATAATATCGGCAATATCACTGTCAGCGTCAGCCGCAGACACAGTACACCTATACACGAAAAGCGGCATGGTGGAGTGGCTAAAGTGGGACGGAGTGGCGATAGAGACAAGCGACGCATGGTACAGCGACGGCATTGCGGAATACCCAGCATACTGCGTCGATCCGCACAAAAAAGGCGCAGGCGAAATAGACGGCGGTTTTGATGTAACGCTGTCGAGCAACGGAATCACCGCCCCGAAGATATACGGGATTGTGATGGCAGGGTACCCGTACAAGAGCGTTCAGGAGATATTCGGCACGACTGTGCCAACACCGGGAGAGGCTACATATGCTACAAAAATGGCATTACGAATATACCTGATGAACAAAAACGACGGGTGGGACGTGAGCAAATGGGCAGCAATCGATTCTGGATACGAATATATTTACGAAGCGGCGATGAATATATACAACGCAGGCACACAGAACACAGTGATACCGCCCGCACCGTTTGTCACCATGACCGCAACAAGCGGCAATGCAATGACGGAAAACGGCACTAATCTCGTAAAAGAGTACACTGTAACATCAAATGTCACCATAAAAACTTATACTGTGACACTTCCGGCGAATGTTCCGGCTGGCACGAAAATCACAGCTTCAGACGGGGTGACGGAAAAGACGACATTCAACGCCGTAGAGAAATTCATGCTGGTGATTCCACAAGGCAGCGTAACATCGTCAGGTTCAATAACACTTGATGTCAAAGGCGAAGTCGCCAATCAAGTTGTGTTGTATGGCGAGTCAAGCAATTCATCGTATCAGAATTATGCAGTGACTGGTGCGCCGCTCACTTTCAAGGATGCGAACGCATATGCGACATATGACGCTACGCCGACTGATACGACAGAAACACCTACAGAACCGACAACGCAGCCTGACACATCTTCGCCGCCGACGACTACAGAGACAGCACCGCCCGAAACTACAACGCCTCCTCCAACTCCCGGTACTCTCGAGATTGTAAAACTCGACGCTGGTACAAACACACCATTACCCGGCGCGGTGTTCGAGATAAAAAATAAAGTAGGTAGTATTGTTTATGTAGGTTCTACGGACGGAAGTGGTAAAATATCTTTAAGTTTAGACGCAGGATATTACAGTATTACTGAAATAACGCCTCCGCAAGGGTACGCGCTTGACCCAAATCCCCATAAAGATAATATTTTACTCCGCGAACGCGAGACTACGACCGTAACTTTTACAGACAAAAAATTGTCAAGTCTTGACATCACGAAAGTTGACGCAGATACGGGTGCTTTACTGCAAGGTGCGACAATCCGTGTTGCCAAAGACGGCGGGACGGATTCGTGGGACGTTGTTACGAACGCTCTCGGCGTTGCCGTTTTGAAAGATATTCCGGATGGCACTTATACCGTTACGGAAATCGTCGCGCCTGCTGGGTATCTCCTCAATTCTACGCCGCAAACAATAGTTTTACAGGCAGGCAAAACCGCGACAATCACTATGAAAAATAAGGCAAAACCGGGTATAGTCATCAAAAAATATGACGAAGCTACAGGAATTGTTTTACCGGGTGCAGAGTTTTCCGTCCAAAAAATGGGCGGCGAAATAGTTTACGAGGGTATAACTGATGAAACGGGCATAATCAGGGTTGACAATCTATCTGAGGGGTGGTATAATATAACTGAAATCGCCGCTCCGCAACATTATATTGCAACGACGGAAAGCAAACAAGTCTATTTAGAGGCAGGAAAATCCGTCGAAGTAAAATTCGATAATAGGAAAAAACCATCTCTGAAAATAATCAAATTGGATTCACAAACGAATCAACCTTTAGTAGGTGCTAAATTTCACGTCCAAGAGACGGAAAATTCCACCGTTTCAGATTATGTTACCGACGAAAACGGTGAGATTTTAATTCCCGATTTAAAAGAAACAACGTATAGTATATGGGAATATGAAGCTCCCGCCAATTATTTGTGCAATCCCGAACACAAGGACATAAGCCTTGAATGGGGTACGACAAAACAATTAATATTCACAGATACGGAAAAGCCTAAGCTCGAAATAAAAAAAATCGACGAAGCGACAGGCTTACCGTTGGCTAACGCGAAATTCCGCGTAACAGCTACAGAAAGTAAAACCACATCTGAATATGTAACCGACAACACAGGTACTATTTTAATCCCGAATTTAAACGAGGAAATATACAGTATAGAAGAAATTGTTTCTCCGTCAGGTTATCTCCTCGACCCACAACACAAAGATATTTCCCTTGGGGCAGGGACGACAAAAACCCTCATATTTACTAATAAAGCTCGTCCAAAGTTAGAAATTCAGAAAGTGGATTCCGTGACCAAATTACCTCTCGCAGGGGCAAAATTCCGATTGACAAAAACAGATGATTTAACAGTTTCGGAATATACGACCGATAGCACAGGTACGATTTTGATAAACAATCTCGACCAATCCACTTATACAGTAGAAGAAGTAACCCCTCCGGCGGATATATAAACGAAAATCAAACCAAAAATATTCAGCTCGAATGGGGCAAAACAAAGACTTTAGTTTTTGAAAATACACGTCTGCCAACATTGATTGTTACAAAAATCAATGGATTGAATTATAACCCAATTCCAAATACAATATATAGGATTGATTATGAAAGTACGAACGGCGGAATCGTATCGCTCGGTACATACAAAACCAATACGGACGGGCAGATTATAATCCCGAAGGTCAATATTGGGTGGTATATTGTGACTGAACTTCTCCCCGCTCCCGGTTACGCGAAAGCGTCAAATCCTGTAACCCGCGTATATCTTGGTCCGGGTGAAAACTCGTATCTATCAGGCGAAATAACGACAGGGATTGAAACATTATCGAGAAGCGGCGAATCTATGAATAATAACGGCGTTGTGCTAAACGGAGAGAGTGACGGCACAGAAATAGCGTATTTGTCATTGAGTGCGACTATATCGGCAGTTGACGGAAGTGATTTCGTCTCATATACAGACGGCGACTTGATACCCAATTATCCGCTGAACAGTATAGTTGTAAAGAAAGCGGATGCAATAACGGGTGAATTACTGGCAGGCGCAGTATTTGAGTTGCGCCAAGTCACAGGCGATATATCTGGCAGTTCAGGCACGATAATCGGTAGATATGTGACAGGCAATTCCGGCATAATCGTAATATCAGGACTTGAAGCCGGTTCAGGTTATATCGTGGAAGAGATTGTTTCTCCGCAAAATTATCTTTTATCCGAAAACAGCAGTCAGCAGACGTGGCTGAAAGGCGACGGCACTTCTGTTGTCGAATTGACTTTCGCAAATTATCCTTACGGCAATATTCTCGTGACAAAAGTCGATTCAGTTACAGGGAAACCGCTTTCGAACGCAAAATTTAAAGTAACAGACGGTACAGGCGCAGTTGCTGGAAGTTCAAATGGTATTTTTACGACAGACATAAACGGTGAATTTTTAGTTTCGAATCTAAAACCTCAATCGTATGTAATAACTGAAATAGAAGCTCCCGCAAATTATGAAATTAATGCAACCACGCAGACAGTAAACGTCGGCATGGACGGTAAAACTTATTCTGTTTCATTCTCTGACAATCCATACGGGTCAATTCTGATTACAAAAGTGGATGCACAGACAGGAAAACCTCTTTCAAATGCACGTTTTAGAGCTGTTGATAGCTCAGGCGCAGTTGTTGGCAATGCGAACGGCGAATATATAACTGATGAAAATGGCGAAGTACTCATACCGAACGTAAAATCAGGCGCATATGTTATAACAGAAATAGAATCGCCGGAAT
>Ga0123357_10000575_pt1 | contig 36320 bp, 37 predicted proteins | sample TergutEmb28metaG_FD_89873 | JGI IMG/M metagenome (GOLD analysis project Ga0123357, IMG submission 89873) | Embiratermes neotenicus P4 segment gut microbial communities from Petit-Saut dam, French Guiana - Emb289 P4 | ecosystem: Host-associated > Arthropoda: Insects > Digestive system > Gut ... | reverse complement strand
GTGCACGTCCGTGAGCTCGATGTTCCTGAGGGTGCCGAGCCCGTCGATTGGATGCTGTATACGACAGAGCCTGTTTTGAGCGGCGCAGACATCGAACGCGTCGTGGACTTTTCTCGGGCGCGTTGGCGCATCGAAGAATTGTTCAAAGCATTGAAAACGGGCTGCGCATTCGAGAAACGCCAACTCGAGAGCCTCTCGACGCTGCTACGGCCCTCTGCCTGGAAGTGGAGGTGCGCATTGCCGCCTAACTCCTCCAGTGCGAACACGTATTCGCACCCATCCTCTCCGCCAACTTCCTCGTCGACACCGGCAACCCTCGCACTCAGAACGCGCCGACCTACGGCGGTGGCTGGCATGACCGCGCCCCCGTCGACAGGAACCTTACCCTGGCAGCGGTGGAAGGCCACGGGCGCGTTCCTTCACAACTTCGCGAAATGGGATTGGTATGTCACGTTGACCTTTCGATTTGCCGTCACACAGTCTCGTGCCACTGAACTGTTTTGTCGGTGGCTCGACTCTCTGGCAGCCAATGCAAGGTCGCATGTGCTCGGGGCATATGCCCTCGAAAACCACGGGAGCGGTCTCATACATATTCACGCGCTCGTTTCCTTCGAGGACACGTGCCCCGTGACTACCGACCAGGGCGACGATCTATGGTCGTTTGGTCTATCCCGCGTGCGCGTGTTCGATCCAAGTGGTGGTGGAGCCTGGTATATCGCGAAAGAAGCCAAAAAAACGCGCGAACGCTGGGGCCTGAAATTGGGCTGTCCACGTACCCATCGGTGCCGTCGTAAGGGCGGCTGTGCCCGCGCTAAGGCATATAATCTCGATCCATAGCGATGCGCACGACGACCGGGGCTTCGCCTCAGTCGTCACGCACCGTGCTGAACCTTCGTGCGGACTTGTTCCCGAGTCCAATGGGATTGATATGCCCTAAAATCAATAGAGAGGATATGAACATGAGAAAATGTATGGAGTGTGGTTGCCCCATTGTTGGGTATGCAACCAATGCACCGGAGGAGAACTGTGAAACTAAAGGAAAGGAGACTGTTATGAAAACGGACATCAATAGAGCGCAGGCAATTGAAGAAGTTCTTTCATTCGACCTCACCCAGGTCACACCGGCTGTTTGGCAAGAGAAGTTCGATGAGACTACCACCCATCTCACACACCTTCCGGCTCCGAGCGCAGCGAGATACGTACCTAGAATTGCCAAGAAGTTCGGTGTCTCCAATCGGATTGTCTCTGAAGATATCAAGAAGAAGCACAAGTTGCTCGTAGAAGCCGTCGCACCACCGCATGCATACGATCCCGATGCACATCCGGCGATTGGTTGCACTCGTGAAGGCGAATTCTGGATTGCTGTTGCCGGTCCCCATCCGACGACGCGTGGATCGGATATCAGATGGCTCGGGATGACCGCGTCCGGAGAGCTGCGCGTCGGTCCACCTGAACCGACCAATCTCAAAGGTGCAGCGCAACTTTTTGTTGGTCAGTGGTCCGACAAATCGCGCCTGGGCTTCCTCACAAGCACCAATCCACCTGTGTTGATTACGACGTATTTGCGCGTGAAAGAGCTTGTCGACAAGTACGTCGAGTTTCCTCATGATGATCGAGCAGGTTTTGCGGCTGTTGTCGCACTTTGGATTATTGGCACATATTTGCATCCAATCTTCGGAGTGTTTCCGTATCTTACGATTGAAGGGGCAAAAGGTTCAGGAAAGAGCCGCCTCCTCGAGCTTATAGCTGCCACAGCATTCAACGGATTTCGTACCCCAAGTCCGACAGCCGCTGTTCTCTGCCGTATTGTTGCAGCTGCGCGCGCAACGCTCTGTCTCGATGAGACGGAGACTCTACATAGCAATTCCGACGATACAGCCAGTATTCGTGCACTCCTAAACGATGGATATAAACACGGTGGGCGCGTGCCGAGGGTTTCTCGAGACGGCGGCATTGAATTCTTTGACGCCTTCTCGCCCAAAGCGCTTGCAGGCATTGCGGGGTTGAACGACGTCACGGCGGACCGCGCCATTCGCGTGGTCATGGTGCGCGCCAGCGATCCGGAGAAGGGCAGACGCTCGATCGATCCGCGGGACGAAGAAATCGCCGTCATTCGCGATGCGCTCTACGAGACGGCTCTCACGTATGCAAACGATATCCGTCACGCCTACGAGCACGTGAAACTCCCGTCTGAGCTCATCAACCGAAGTGCGGAACTTTGGCGGCCACTGTTTGCCATCGCGACCGTCATCGACGCAACGAGTGGGACTGAACTCGTGAACGAGCTCACGCCGCTCGCCATCGAGGACACAAGGGAACGCGGCGAGCTCGATCCCCTCACCACGGCCGTAGCGGATGCTCTCTGGTACCGAGCCACGTCATCGGACGAGTCCGACCGCAAAATCCGACCTGGTGCTGTTGCAGACGAGGTTTTTGCCATGACTCGGCAGAAAGTCTCCCCAGAGTGGGTCGGTCGTCAATTCATCCGACGATTGGGATTCAAGCGCTCCGGCCGGGATAGCAACGGCGCTTACTATTACGTCGACCCCGCTATACTCAGTAGCCGGTTGGAGCGCATTGGCTGGGTTGCACCCGAACCCGAAGTCAAGCCGTGGATGACTTCGGCGCGTACGGAGACGTCGTCGTCGAACACGACCAGCATGTCTGCCGGTGATTCACAAGCCGCCTTACCTCTTCCTGACGGAAGTGACGGAAGTGACGGTTCTGCGGAGAGCCCGAGTCCGTTCCTCATGCCGGTCGCCAACGATAATGGGTAATCACGAGGAGATTGCCAATGACTTCCCTTTCTGACGTTGCCGAGTCTTTCGAAAGCAAATCGGGCGAACTCGAGTTCTCTGCGGGTCCCCATGCCCGCGGTATGCACCTCCGCTTTCGGGTTCGACCATCGCGGGCTCGTGTCTACGTCGGCGACCGTAGAGGACGCTTTCTCGTTGGAGGTTCCTCCCTCCGCGTATGGCTACGGTTGGCGAGCGGTCACGAGCGCCACATCGTGCAGGTACGCTTCGATGGCGGTAACCGGCTCTCGCGCATGACCGCAGACCGACTTCTAGCCACTGTCATGCACCGCCTTGTCTCCTTCGGACTGGAGCATGACGACAGCGTGCGGCTTGTCAGCAGTCTGCAAGAGCGCCTGACAGCGCACGGCCTCATTGCCGCGTGAGCACTGCCAACGCGTATCACACCAAAATCAGTATGCACTTGGTCAACAGCTTCGTGCCTGTCCAAAGCGGGAGTTGCTGGCCTGAACCATCTGGTTGCGGCAAGATTTGACTCCCAATGGGTCCCGATTTTCCCGAGGCGGCGTGACGCCTGCGCGGGCGCGCGAGAATCAGGTGATTCGCGTGAGTGACGGCCTTCGCGTTGCGGCAATTTCGCAGCCGCCTTCGCTTCTACTCGCTGTCGTCAGAGAGGAGCGTCGTTAGTAACAGCGCACCAGCGTCGGTGATGGCGTAACGCTTCTTCTCGACAGTCCAAAGACCGTCGACGCCGTGCTCGGGGCGGAAGTCGCGAAAGGCGCGCGCTACGTTGTTCCGCGGAACGTCGATGTCGCCGTACCGCACGAGTAGCTCCGCGAGATCGCTCGCGCGCTGTGGACCGAGATGACGGCGCTTGGCGAACTCCAGTGCCCAAAGGATCCGCGGCGTCCACACGGTGTCCTTGTACTCGACATCACGGTGAATTTTTTTGAGTGTTAGTTCGTTCGTGACTCCGCCAAGTGCAAGCTTGAGTTGCTCTTCCTTCTGCTGTCGAGGTCGCGGAGAAGGCACCTCAAGCGTCGGTTCCGACGACGTGGCGATGGGCAGTGGCACGGGCTGATACTGCGGGGGCAGAATCCGCGCCGAGCGCGAGAGCACCTCCGCACGCCATCGATGGCCACCGAGCCCAGTTGCAAGCGTTCTGTCCTCGCGTGTGACAGACTGAGCGAGATAAGCGTCGAAGACATCGATGGCCTTCGACTCGACGATGTCGCCGATGGTCAACCCGGCGGCCCCAGCAGCCTCACTCGAACTCCGGATGAACGACTCCGCCAGCTGCGGATCGTACCAGCGCGTTGTGGATGCTACGGCTGCTCGGTATGAGCGAAGGTCCACAAGTCGGTTTAGGTGAACGTGTCCGGATGCCGTGATGTTTAACCGTTTCGAAAGCGTCTGATTCTGGCGGCGTCCGCCTTTCGGATCGCGAAGCAGCCCGTTTTTGACCAGATTCTCCAACGACCAACGCACCAACGCGACCGGATAGCCCCACCCCGAGAAGTTCGCGATGGCGCGATCTACCTCCTCGAAGAGCACGCGCTCAGGACCAGCATCAACCGCGAACGAGTAGTACGCAAGAAGCCGCATCTGGAGTGCATGCGCAGGAGCGCCAGCAGGTTCGGCGTCGAAACAGTTCACAACGCGCGCCTGAAGCGTCTCGTACCCCGAGGAGTTGAGAAGGCACTCGAACGCGTACGTCGCCGACGAATCCGCTCGTCCGGGCGCAGCCCCATCGACGAGTGCGCGGACGAGGTCGAGCGCGGCGCGCGTATTGTGACCGGCGAGCCCAGCGAAAAGCTCGAGGGACTCGGACTTCTGCACTAGCAGGGTCGTCCGAACGAGCTTGCAGACGTCGACAACGCGCTCGCCCTCGGTTTTCAGACCACGCGGCAGGAGCGCGTTTTCTTTGGCATACTCCCCGTACGTAACCCGCTTGCGAAGAAGCTGATCGAGCGGTGGACGGGCAACGTGGAAGACGAACGGGAATGCGCTCGAGGTGAGGAATCCGCCTGGCTCTCGACCGAGTCGAAATGTGTCTTCGCGAAGGCACACAACCACGATGGCGTTCGTGTCACGTGTTAGCCGCTGCGCGAGGCCATAAATGGTGTGCTGATACTCGTCGGTGCTCAGGTCCAAGTTGTCGATCGCTATGAGAATGGGATACCGAGCATCATCCTCCCGAGTGAACCTTCCGTGGAGATGTCGAATGTACGCAACGAGGTGAGTGACCGGCTTGCTCGTCAGCTCCTCGAAGATCTCCATCTCCTTCCGCGGCCACGCCGTTGGATCCGCCACCCAGAGCTCGCGTCCGAGGCGTTTAGTGTTCTGAAGCTTGTTCAGTTGCAACGTCGAGAGTGTTTCTCTCGACGAATGTTCTCCTTGAAGCTTCGCGGCGTCCGATAGATCCTCACGATGCTTCAAGACCGTGAGGGTGGCAGTCTGAAGCTTGTTCAGCACCTCGTCGGCAACGCGTGCCTGCTCGGCGGAGCCGTCGATCCCACCGCCATGTCCGAAGCCCTCGAGATCGACGACTGCGCAGATGGCACTGCGATCGGAGCGGAGTTGAGCCAATGACCGTTGAAGGAACGTCGTCTTACCAACACCGACGTTTCCCACGACGACAACCGGCTGCTTCGCGCCAGTAGCCTCATGGCGATCGACATGCGCCACAAACTTTTCAGCATCGGTTGGAACGGCGTGGATTGCGTCCTCATCGATGACGGTCTCAGAGTCCTTGAGGAGGCGATGGATGCTGCGCTCGAACTCCTCGCTCGACCCGGGCTCGACATAACAACGCGTGAGCATGTCGCCACGGCGCTCTCCGAAGATCTCAGAAAAGAGGAAGTCGGAGATGTTCCGTACCAGTGCCGTGGCATTAGGGTCACGTTCCTTTCTGACAAACGTGAGGACGTCCTGGGGCACACGGGACGGTGGAAGCATCCCAGTCGGGGGCAGTTCAAGACGCTCGTGCAGGAACGAGCTCCCAGCCGACGCACGACCAATACAAGCGAGGAACTCGTCGAAACGTCCTACGATGTCGTCGTGACCGCCGAAGACTACGGCGTGCCCCTTCGTCCAAGGACGCGTTGGCGTCGACAAGCCGCGGAAGAAAATCCATTCGAACCCGTTTGTGGCGCAAGCAAGCGCAATTCCGCGCTCATTGCAGTAGCGGGCCGCCTGTTTGAGAACATCGCGCAAGGTCTCACCGCCTGTTCCGGTGAGCGACTGGAGGCTCCTAGACGGCTGCGATGAACGGGCGGACTTCGGCGTGAGCCTGAAATTTTCACCTACGCGCTTCGCTTCAACGATCATCCACGCCTGTCCATCCGCGCGAAGCTCATAGTCAATGAAGTCGCCGGTGCCGGTGGGCAGCTCGCGCTCGATGCTGCCTGTGGGCCAACCAACAGAGCGGAGTATCTCGTCGATCAACTCAACCCTTGTTGTCGCCTCATTTGCGGTCTTCTTCCGGCGCGCCTCGAAAGACTTGAATGCAACGCTTACCGATTCGCGCGCCTCGGTCGGCGTCATTGTCGATGGCAGCTTGCCGGGCATCGTGACGAGTGCAAACCAAATCGAACGCCAACGCAACCCCCTGTTGGAGATGAATCAGTGTCTTCTGAACCTATCGAGGTTCTCGCGAGACGAAAGCGGATCTCTTCACGATGAAGAGACGCACAGGTACCCTCGGGGTCGGAGACCGCTTGACGAGCCGTCCCTCAACCGAACGTCATCGGGACGATGTAGCGCGTTTCGCTGACCGCTTGGTCTTGGGTCGTCCAGCGGGACGAGCTACCGGGGTCGCCTTCTTCAGCAGGTGCCCCGGATGGACTCGAAGAGCATCGGCAAGAGCAAGCAACGTGGCCAAGGTGATGTTGCTCCGAGCCGCCTCGACCTGCTGAAGGAATCGGGTTTCGAGGTCGGCCGCCTCACTGAGTTGGGCTTGGGTGAGACCTTTCTTAATGCGCAACCTCCGCACATTCGCCCCTACCGACCGAAGCAGAGAAGCGAGGCGTTCGGTGGACATCCACCCGCGGGTACCCGGGTCTGCTTGTCAGAAACACGCTAGGTAGATCGCGATTCAAAAAACGTGTAACGTGTTCCGTGTGCCTCTTTGTTCGTCCACGCCAAACTGCCAGCCTCACCGCTCAGTACGCACCAGTCTCACCGGACGTTCTGCGCAGAGGAGCGCTTCGCCGCTTGGCCGATAGAGGGGAATGTACGGTTCAGAACAGGAGATAGAGCATGGCTGGATGTCGTGATTGTGCACGATGCACCGAGACACCCATCAAGACGCTGATTTGGCTGATACCGCGGATTCTTTGGTGGTTTCTAACTGTTTGGAACATTCGGCTTTTTCAAAAGAGATGCCCACAGTGTGGTCACAAAATGTCGATGCATCAGATGGTCCGTGGTCGCTTCCAGGATTGAGGAACCCATGCGTTCTCTCGTTCGTCTCCACGGTCCCCATGCTCTCGTTACGGTGCCCTTGCAGGAGGTGATGTAATGAACATTCAGCCGCAGCCCCAGCAACCCCAACCCCAACCCCAACGACACACGAACGCGCTGCTGTCCGTGTGCCTGGGTCTCGGCTCTTTCATACTCTGCGGTCTGACGGCCATCCCAGCGCTGGTGCTCGGGTTGAAGGCGAAGAAGGAGATTGACGCCTCCCCCGGGAAATTCTCGAACGGTTGGATGGCCCTGGTGGGGATTATCTCCGGGGGAGGCGGTTGCATTTTCTTCGCGCTCTTCGTCATCGGCGCCATCGCAAATCTCGCCAAGCCCAAAACTCACGCTCAGGCAACGCCCGTGGCGGACAGTTCCAGTGTCCCCATCACATCTATGTCCGCCAACCCGACCACCAGTGCGAACCCTGTTGCTTTTGCGAGTGCAGAGCGTGCGACTTCTGCGAGTGCCGTGCCGATTGTAGCCATGGAGGACGCAGCCCCTCCGAGCGACCCAATCGCTGAGGCCAAGGCAAAGGCCGAGGAAGAGAAGGCAAAAAAGCTGGAAGAGAAGAAGCGCCTTGCTACACGAAAGTTCGTTGCCGCTAGCCCAGATGGAATCGGCACTGCCCTTGGGTCGAAGAACGACCCTGACGAGCTTTGGGCGACGACGTACAACGACAACTTTGTGCGCTGGAACGGGAAGTTTGAGCGCCCGGGAATCATTGTGGAATTCATCGCAAGTACTGGGGACTACACGTCTTTCTCGTGCAAGGATTTCGATCCGGCCCACGATGCCACGAAGTTCGACGTTCATACGATGAGGAAGTACGCACCAATTGCAGTCGAAGGCCGGCTGACTGGTTATGGGAAACAGCTTGGCAAATCGAAGCTCGAATTCGAGCTCTCAGACTGCATTGCGAAAACTCGCTGAGACATTGGCATAAAATACAAGAATCACGTGAGGTACCCCATGCGCATCTCAGCCCAAATCTTTCCGCTCGTTCTCGTATGCTCGACCCTCGGATGCGGACCGTCCGCGAGACAAACGGGGAATTTGCCAAGTCACCATCCGGAAGACGTGATCACGTCCCAAGCACCCGAGCAGGAGGGGGTGAGGAACGTCGGAACGTCTGACAGTGACTGGTTGAGGAACATCGGAACGTCCAGCGACAGTGACTGGTTGGCCTCAGAGGGCGAATCGTGTCGACAACCTACCCACGACTTCGACTGCGACGGTGTTCAGAGCTATCTGGATCAGCACCCAGGGGGGGAACATGCCGGTGAAGCTAAGGCCCTACTTCACGCAGGAGCGACGAGGATCGAGGAGCTCTATAACGCACACGCAAAGCGCGTCGTTGCCAACAGTCCGAAGAATGCTGACGTGGTGTCCAAGCCGACGAAGGCGGAAGTTACTCGCCTCACTGGCGAGTGCACTCACAACAAGGCAGCTAGCTGCTTGGTGCTCGCGAGAATGTTCTCCGTCGGCAACGGGGTCACTCGCGATCAAGCAAGAGCAACCGAACTGTTCAAGAAGGCATGCTTCGAGGGGAGCACAACAAAAGGATGCCACACGGTCGTCGGTAATATGCTTGCGGATGGTGAGGGCGTACCGAAGGACCTTCAGAAAGCACTCTCCTCTTTCGAAGCAGGATGTGCCGAAGGTGATGCGGCGTCATGTCACGATGCAGGCACGATGTTTCAGAACGGCGACGGGACGACGCCAGATCTCATCACTGCCTTCCGCCGATACTGGACAGCATGTGACGCTGGCTTTCCGACGGGCTGCTTGCGGCTCGGAATACTCTACCGAAAGGGAGTGTCTCCGATGCCCAAGTCGCCAACACGGGCACGCGACGCTTTCTCGTGGGCTTGTGATGCAGGCCAGGCCGAGTCCTGTGGCAAGTTGGGTGTATTATACACCCTCGGTGAAGGAATCCCCGAGGACCAGGCAAAGGCATTGACCGCATTTCGGAAATGCTTGCACAGGAGGTTACGAGGAGGGCTGTCGGAATGCGGAACTTCTTGCAGATAGCGGCCAGGGCCTCCCACCGGATGAGGCGCGGAAATTAGCTGACAGGCGAGCAGCAAACGCAAAGAAGGAAGCGAAATATCCGGGACTTAGCTCGTGGCTCTCTCGGATGCGGCAAGACCCAGCAACCCTGGATAACCTGTCTCGCGCGGTACAAGAGAGCTTTGCTACGCAGCTCAAAAAGTCATGCCGGTGGTACCTCGCGGGTGAGGTTTTGCAGAAGTTGGGCGACCACACCTACGAAGTCGTGCTTTTGAACGACGACCGTCAGCCCGAATTTCACGTGATCTTGAAGACTAAGAAGAGCGACTTCAAGAAGACGGGGCCTGCGGTTGTGTGCATCCGGCCGGACGAGGCGTGGACGACGGTTACGACTAAAGCTGGCTTCATTGAAGAGCGAATGATTTTAGAAGAGGCCCGGTGATTTCTGCGCGTATTTGTATTGGATTCACGATTCGATGTGCTGTTACGTATGATGATATGTAGACGAAGTGGACACTCTTACGACTCTTACGAATAGCCAGCGCGGGTGCATCCATAGTCATAAGTAGCTGGCGGTCGGGCCCCCACGAACCGCCATTTGACCGTGTTGTGGACGCCGTCGTTCGTGCTCTTGGTATTCAATTTGACCATTCCATGAGTCGGCGATCGTTCCCGTTCAACAAGCGTATTTCGGCATGCTGAAAGTCGTCGCCCAAGCACGATAAGAATTCCTGTCCAGCGGCAAGCTGATAAGATCTGGTTTCCGGGGCGGAAGCCATCTTCGACGGTTGACGTCGACTTCACGAAACACGTATTCATTGTGTCTGCCCCACGGGTACAGTAACCTGGTGAAAGGTGCATTCAATGGGTACCTTCCAAATGAAGATAAACCCAAGACATCGAAAACCGTCAACTGGATGTTGACAGCCTCATACATGGTTGACAGGCTCTTCTTGTGCTTACTCGTCATCAGCGCGGTGTCTCGAACCTGAAGCCGGAACTGGTCCAGCGGATTCGTGATGAACTGGCGAAGGGGCCAGTCAGCAAGTCGGAGCTTGCTCGTCGGCTTCAGGTCTCCCGGCCGACCATCCTTTGGTATTTGAAGAAGCTGGCGAACCAGCCAGACTCAGGAACCATGCTGGTGATGAAGGAGGAGCCGAATCCTGTAACGACACAGGTGACCCACAACGACGTCATCGACCGAGTAACCCGAGCATGTGACGAAGTTTCGGAGTTGATTGCGACGGTAAAGGGTTCTTCTTCGTCTGTTGCAACTGCCAGTGTTGCATTCAAGGGATATGCTGTCCTGGAACGATTCCTGAAGCTTCTTGCAGAACTTCGACAGGAGATTTCGCCGCCGCAACAGAATGTGTTCGTGCAACTGGCAACCATCCTGAATCAGCCTGTAGATCCCACATCCCTGACGACGACTGAGCGGAAGGCCATGGGAATGGAGAGCGATGCTTCGGCCGCTTGATAACCCGGTGCTCTTTGCAACCCGTGTGCTTGGCATGCAGGTTCACGAGGGGCAGGCGTCTTTCCTTCTGGATGCTCATCCGCTCCGGGTCTTGATTGGAGGTAGGCGCGCGGGAAAATCCCAGGCTCTTGCCATCCTCATTGCATGGCTGGCGGTTGTGAACGCAGTCCAATGCAAGCCGTTCAAGATTCTCGTGACTGCGCCGACGTTGGATCAGGCGAGAGTGCTCCTCTCGTATGTGAGAAAACTCCTGTCTTCTCCCCTTCTGGAAAAGTTGGTCACGCGCGAGGTAGAGAGCCCCTTCCCCGAAGTACAGCTCGGCGAATCCGTGATTTTGATGGCACGAAGTCTTGCCGACCACGGCAGGCATGTTCGTGGGCACGGTCGAGATCTGGGACTTATCGCCCTTGATGAAGGCTTTCTCGTGAGCGAAGAGACAATCAAGGAAGTCCTCTCCCCACTATTGGCCGATACGGGCGGCACCATGGTTATTGCCAGCACGGCAACGTCCGGTGTTGGGTCCTACCTTCATGCTCTCTATGAGCGTGGGAAAGAGGGAACCGATGCGCGGGTAAAATCGTTCTTGCTTCGCACGCTGGACAACCCATTCATCGACCAAGATTTCGTCCGTAGCCAGAAGCAAGAGATTAGCCAAGAGCAATGGCGCGTCGAATGGGAGGGGGAGTTTTCCTCCGCGGCAAATTCGGTATTCACCTGGAATGACATCTCCGCGTGTGCCGGGGTCGATATCGAATCGAACAACGACAGACAGGGAAGGTTCACTATCGGCTTCGACCCCGCAAAGTTACGTGACCGCTCGGCCGTAATTGTCTTGGAGTCGTTGGCGATGCCACGTCAGGTGGTTCATCTCGAAGATCTCCATGGGCGGGACTACACGAGGCAGGTGGAAGCCGTAACAGCTCTGTCGCGTCGCTACTTCAATGCCAAGGTCGTGGTGGATGCAACCGGCGCGGGACAGGTGGTGACCGACCTACTGCGTGCTTCTGGGGTTTGCGTCGTGGAACCGATTGTCTTCACCGCAACCAGGAAGGCCGAGCTGGTCACGTCTCTTGCCGTTGCGCTGGAGAAGAGGGAAATCCGGTTCCCCGCGGACCGCCGTCTTCTTGATGAACTTCGGTTTTTCGAAGCTCGAAGGATGCCCAACGGAGCCATCAAGTACGAAGCGACCGGTCAGGGACACGACGATTTTGTGTCCGCTCTTGCGCTGGCCTGGGCAGGTGCTGGGGGCGTCGTGCGAGACCAGAGCTTCGCCGCTCTCAACATGCCTCCCTTCCTCCGTTCCAGTGACGTGCTGACGACAGATGCCGCAGGACGGGCGCGGGTCATGAGCCTCGAGGATGGCTTTCCGCAGGCAGCATGGAGCGACTGGCCAGGCTTCTGATGAAGCGAGTTCTTGGAGGGTTTCGGAACGATTCGGGACGGGGTTACAGATTGCGGTGTAGGACGGGTTCTTCGTTCGATGTCTACGGGCAGCCATGGCCCTGGCTCTTCTCTGCGCGCGATACCTCTCACCATGAACGGGGTTCGATTCACCGCGGCGACCAAACACGCGATGGTGACGAATCTGGCGGTCTTGGTCGAGCGCCATCACGTGCGGCTGCCCCAAGCCTCGGAGCTTCTGACCGAACTTCGGTTCTACGGAATGCAGGACAATGCCGAGCGGTCACACGAAGTACGGCGCGCCCGAGGGAGGTCGGTTATCCGACGACCTCACAACGGCGCTCATGCTGGCACTCTACCAAGTCGACGGTGGAATCCGCGCCGCTGGCAGGGGGTCCGACCTACCGGCCTTCCTGACGACCAGCATGGGCTACTCGTCTTCGGGCTCCGTCGTGCCGGCCGGAGGACTTCCGGACGTGTGGGAGGATTTGTGAGTGAGCCAGGGGTTTTCACAAGCACCTCGTCATCCGCAGGTCGTTGCGGCTGTGCGTGCTCGAAGGTCAACTAAATCTGGCGCTCAAATCCCCGGCCACCACCACATCCTCGTTTGGACGACAAGTTGCGCCGACCCCCAATGTGTCGAGCGTGGCTCGCCGGCCTTGAAGACCATGCCGCAAACGGACGTTAACCGTTGGGTCACCTTGTCGTACTGTTTGTCCAGGCAACTGCCAACCGCCCTATCGGTGAGCGAGACAAGCACGAAGGCACGTTGTCCAGCTTCTGCGCCTGCGAGCTTCTCAACATCGGAAAGCCACAATTTGAATTGGTCCTTGTTGTTCCAACCTGGCCAGTCCCAGGCTCGCTTGATCTCAATCCACGTCTCGTCCCACAGTTTCGACTTCGCCAGCCAGAGATCGCACTCTGTCTTAGGCGAACCAGGCGTCGCCAGGGGCGCGTACGGGCTCTCGACGAAGACCGTCCCGTACTTGGTGCACTCGGCGTAGCAGGCACAGCGAATCAGCTCCTCCTTCGGAAGCCCCTCGTATGGCGGGTCGTCATGAGTCCCGCACGCTTTGATGGCCTCGAAAGCTGCTGTGTCCAACGTACAAAAGAGTTCCTGCGCTTCTTGCGACTGTGCCACGCGAACATCCTTGGCCAACATCGGTCGGTGCGCAACGGTGACTCTCCAGCGCCTCATCAGGCCCCTCGAACGCGCACATTTGGGCGCCCTTCTCCGCGACAAACCAAAGACGAACACTGTGGCCGCGTCTTCGAGGTGAAAGGTTGACACGTTAGTCTCCGCGTCTCGGATTCTCCAGGCTAGACAATACTGACCCATGGACGTCGTCGATGTAGTGCGAATTCATTTCGACAAGGACGGGGAGGTACTCGAACATCTCGTTCGTGGTCGAGAGGCCAGCACGAATGGCAGCCTGGGCGAGGTTCTGCACTCTTGCGCACGCAAGGAGCGTGATGGCGTCGAAGTCTCGCAACCGGGTGCGTGAGATATCCTGGTACCGAAACCCGCTGTGGACCGAGTTGTTGCGGAACTCTCGCACGTCAGCGAGTAGAGTCTCGATTTGTGACTTCCAGGCCCCAATGGTCGGATGCTCTTCAAGGCGCTTCGTAAAGGTTGGTGACAGCGCTTTTGCCCCAAGGCCGTTTGGAAAGCCGAGCGCCCATTGCAGGCGAGGAACGATGTCATCGTTCTTGTTAAGCAGCCAGACGGCCTCCATCGCGAACCAGCGAAATAGAACACGCAACTGGAGGCCAGCTTCCCCTTGAGCCTTTCTCGACCAGTGGTGCGATCGAATGAGGCGCTGAGCCAGCTCGGACTTGGCGTGGGTCAGGAGGAATTGAGGCCAGTCACATTGCGGGAACCGTTCGCGGGCGACCCAGAATGATGGACCTTGCTGCCGTCCTTGCCCCAGCGTCCGGGGATGTATAGAGCGCTTCTCCAAGTTCTCGAAGAGCCCACTCGCGAGTAACACCATCGGAGAGAGACCTCCCGCCACGGAACCAAGGACGTCGAGTGCCTCGTCGAAGCGTTCCTCGGCGATCCGTCCAGCCTCGTGCTCGGTAACGTTGTCGTGGACGATCGTTGCAATCCGCATGCAGTCGTCTGGCCGCTCATCCTCGAAGGCAGCGGCGGATTGTCGTAGAGCCTCGCGTTCTTCCATCGTGTCGGTCCGTGGGTTACGAATTTCCACAGACCCGAGCGTATAGGTTCGCGAATACCTCATCCCTCGGTGATCGAGGAGACGAACGACTAGAATCATGTCACCCTTCGTAGCCGTGATCGAAGAACGTCTACGAGATGCTGACGGAGCATTGTGCGGGCGATGTTCCAACGATCGCGCTCCTCGGCGAGTTCGGGAGCGATTGTGAAGAGCTCGATGAGCAGTCGCGTATCATCGCTTCGAGTAGCAGTTCGATAAGCAGCCTCGCAGGCGGCCATCAAGACGAGCGGGTCGTTCGGCGAGGCAGCAAGCGCACGGCGAGCGGTGGTCGCAGAATCGTGTCCCTCGGAGAAAGCGAGAAGGATGATGGTTTCGAGCGCCCAGAGGATGCCAGGATCCGCATCGGTCCTCTGCAATGCTTGGAACGCGGCATGAGCAGAAATGAGATCGCTGCGCTGGCAAGCAATGAGAACGGCAAGTCGGTGAGCTTCGTGCTCCGTGGGGTTATTCTCAATCCAGCGCTCGCAGAAGTAGTGGGCCTCCACCATCCGGTCTTCTTGGACGAGTGCCCTCACGAGGTGCCCGAGGGCTGGCCCGGTAAAGTTAGCTTTGCTTGCCACCTCGCGCGTAATCTCTGTAAGGCTTGCTCGGTCATCGTTGTGTGGTTTTTTTTCTGACAACTCTCGGAAGTAACGATTGGTCGGGTTGGCCCGGTAGCTCACTGCTGACAGTTCAAAGTCGTTCATCGTAGCCAATAGTCCGCGAGTAGTTGAGTAGCTCTCGGCGAGACAACAGAGCAACATGTAGACAGCCTGGTCGGTCATCCTCTTGGCATGCCTGGGCGATGTCCTTGCCGAACCGCCGCTGGATTGCCTCTATAGGGAGACGCACCCGAGTCCCGATGAGCAGCGGGTCAAGTTCTACGAGACGGTAGCCTTGGTCTTGCCAACGCGGAGGGCCGCAGCAAGCACCTTCACCGGGATAGCGCGAGCGAACGACTTTTCGTAGCGCATGCCTCCTTGTGGCTGGACGTACTGCATCGTTCAGGAAGTATTAGATATCAAATACCACATAGCCACGTCATCGCTAAAGTCGGCTCAGCATCTCTTCCACCCACTCCTTCACGCGTGTTGGCGTTGGACGTGGTTCGCCTTTCAGCCAAGACCGAATCGCCACCATCAACACGTCGTGAAGCGCCACGTCTGCTTCGTCGGCAAGTCTCTTCACCCGGTCGTAGAGATCGTTTGGGATGCGGAAGACAAGGGGATGCACCCCGCCTTCCTCGTACTTTCGAGGTCGCCCGGGCCGACGCTTCGGGACTTCCTTCTTCTTACGTGCATCCATCCGCCCGACTGTACGGCACGTTTCGCATATCTACAAATGTACTCGCTTCGGACTCCATGGTCTTGACGACGCGGATAATAAAAGATATCTTTTATTGGTGACCAAGATCGCTGTAGCTCACGAGATGGAAGAACTTCAGCATGCGGTAGAAGCAGCAGACCTGTTGCTGGACGTGTACCGCTGGAAGAACTTCCCGACCGATGACCAGTATGGACGCGCACCGGCAGCTATCGGAGCGGTGCTCAGTCTCGTGCAACTTCGAATCATTCAGCTTGCGCGCGTTCTTCGGGACGATGAGGACCCCAGCACCATCGCGACTGAGCACAACGAAGCGGGCTCAGGGGACCGAGGCGTGGTGCTGGAGAGTTGGTCACCCAAGCGGCGGGAGCAGAAGGCGCGCGAAGCTCTCCGACAAGTTCAGCGGGAAATCAAAGTCGCTCGTGAACGATAGAACGAGGGGCAAAGCCGTGAGAAAGGCGTGTGAGGGACAGCGCTCACGAAACGGAACCGTGGGTTCCGAAGCTCGCACGGCCGTGCTCGTCGACTTGCACAAAAGGGAGCCATCGGTTACGTTTTGTGAGTGCTCCGCTCCGACACCAGCGGACCGGATTGGAACCGGCTGTTCGAAATCGCTTCTGGCCAGGCCGGTTATTTCACGACCCAACAGGCCGCAGACGCTGGCTACTCGACGCACCTACTGCGAAAGCACATTCATGCGGGCCGTGTCACCCGTTCTAGGCGTGGCATCTACCGGCTCGTTCACTTCCCGCCGAGCGAGCACGAAGAGCTGGTCACCGCATGGCTTTGGTCCGAGCAGGTTGGTGTCATCTCGCACCAAACCGCGCTCGCTCTTCACGGGCTCTCCGACGTACTGCCTGCGCATGTTCACCTCACGCTCCCCGCCGCGTGGGGCAAGCGCCGTTTCCGTGTACCGCCCGGCGTAGTACTGCACCACGCGGACGTTATGCCCGAAGACCGTGCCTGGTTTGGCGCGGTTCCGATCACGAACACGCTCCGCACACTCCGCGACTGCGCGGACGCGGGGTTCTCCCCCGAGTTGCTCCGACAAGCCGCTCGGCAGGCTCTTCGCCGAGGACTCGTTGCGCGCAATGAGCTTGGCGATGTCGACCGCGCGCTCGCGTCCTTCAGAGGACTGGGGACATGAAGTCGGCTCGCACGTACAGCTCGCCGGAGTCCTTCAAACAAGCGCTGGAGCAACGGCTCAAGACCTCGTCAAAGAGCGGCGCGGACTTCGCGCGTCGCAGGCAGCTTCTCGTCTTCGATCGCTTCCTCGCGCGCATCGTCGCGACCGTCGGCGACGCAGCAATGCTCAAGGGCGGGCTCGTCATCGAGCTACGTCTTGAGCGCGCACGCACAACCAAGGACGTCGACCTGCGCATGGTCGGCGCTCCTGAGGACCTGCTCGCGAAGTTGCAACAGGCCGGACGCCTCGCCCTTGGCGACTTCATGACCTTCGAAGTCGTACCGGGCGTCGACGAGATGCTGAATGACGCAGTCCAGTACGACGGGCTCCGTTTCCGCGCGGAGTGCAGGCTTGCGGGCAAACTCTATGGCCAACCTTTCGGTGTTGATGTCGTGTTCGGCGACCCAATCTTTGGTCCGCCCGATGTAGTCGTAGCGAAGGACGTCCTCGCGTTCGCGGGCATCGCACCGCCCACCCTGCGGCTCTACCCGATTGAGACGCACATCGCGGAGAAGCTCCACGCGTACACGATGCCGCGCACGCGCCCGAACTCGCGCGTGAAGGATTTGCCAGATCTCGCGCTCCTCGCGTCGGCGCAGGAGCTCGACGCCAAGCGGCTTCGCACAGCGCTCGAACAAACCTTCACGTTCCGTAAGACCCACGCGCTGCCCGGCGAGGTGCCTGTGCCAGCCGCGTCTTGGGTCACGCCTTACGCCGCGTTGGCGCGCGAAGATGGTCTCCGTTGGGCGACGCTCGACGATGTGACGATGGCGACCAAGGCGTTTCTCGACCCACTGCTCGCCGGAGGTCTTGACGCCACATGGATTCCCTCGGAGCGGCGCTGGCGGGCGAGCACCATCTGATGGACGCCAACGTCCGTCACCCCGAACATGGGATGCGTCAGCTTCACCACGTGGTACCCGAGGTCGGTGTACTGACCGCGCAACACGCGTGGCTTGGTGCATCGCGCGTCTCGCCGAGCGTGAGCCGCCAGCTTCGGAGCTTGGACGCACGGCCACGTCCAGACGAGCCTTGGAGACATCGATTCCTACATTCGACATGACGACGGGCTGGCTCGAGAGCATGTTCTCGAAGGTGCGCGGCGCGACGCCCTTGCTCCCGTGCGCGTGCCGCGTCGAACGACTCGGTCAGCACGAACCGCAGCAAGAAGGCTCTTGGCCTAGAAGCTCTCGCAGTGGAATTCCAGAACGGCTTGTGGCTCTTACCAGAACCAACGATAAGAACATTGGTCTGCGAGCTTCTTGCCGACTCTCCGTCATCTCATATTGGGGACATTGCTTTAGGACTTTGGTTTGCTCATGAAGCTGTTGCCGCAAACACAAGGATTGAGCCTTCCCTCGTTGTGTTCATTCGCACAGGCAACCAACTTATCATTGATGGCAATGCTCATATCCCATCCAACGTGACGACACAGATGACTTTCCAGCTCCGCATGGCATAACCGACCAGACCCATTACTTAGACTTCTGGGATAATATAGGAATAAAGAGAAACAGGACATAGGGCATCGTATAACCTTGGTTCATAACGATTTTCGAGCGAAGCGTCGAATAAATTCGCCAATGAATTCAATGACTTGCCTTTTACGACCGTGCACACACGTGCACGATCCAGGAAATTCGGACCTGCCTAAGCAACCAGCACTTGCGTATTGTGAGTCTTAAATCGTAGATTAATGGGAGTCGCCTCACGCAGTTGTGAGGACGTGAGTAATAAATTGCCCCCGCGCTGCCGGAAGCAGCCGAGGGCTTGGTCGCTCTGCGAAGGAGAGCAGACATGACAAATATAGCGCGGAATGAGAGCGCAGAGGCACTCCAAGAGACACGGGACGCATTTACGGAGGCATGTAGAATCCTCGGATATACAGAACTGACTCGTGCGCTCATAGAGACACAGAACTCATTTACGGAGGCATGCAGAGTCCTCGGAAATACAGAACTGACTCGTGAAGCCGAAGAAGTTATCGACATTCTCGGGGTAACCGAAGACGGCAAACGCCAATGTCGCCTTGCTCCGTTTTATCGAGCCATTGTTACGGAAACTGTTGACAAGGCCGCTCAGCTTCTCCGCAAACATCCAGAGGCTCTTCTCTCGGATGACGAGCGCGCTCTGTTGGACCTCATGCTCAGGACGGCGACGTCATGAAGCCCGAGACCTGGGCTGGGCTAAGGATTGCCCTCTACGCAAGGTACAGCAGCGACCATCAACGTGAAACCAGCTTGGAGGACCAAGCCCGCCGCGCTGAGCAACTCGTTACGAGTCGAGGCGGAAGGATCGATCCGACCCTTCGATTCATGGATGCGGCTCGAAGCGGTGCGACCATTCACAGGCCCGAGTTCCAGCGGCTTATGAACGCCGTGGAGGACGGACACGTGGACATGGTGGTCGCTGAAGATGTGTCCCGGCTCTCTCGTGACCTTGGAGACGCCGCACACATTTTGAAACGCATACGCCATCATGGGGCGATGCTTGTCAGCATTGCTGACGGCGGCGTGGACTTCGCCAACGAAGAGTCCTTCACGCTGTTCGGAATGAAGGCGATCATATCTCAAGTCTACTTGACCGACCTTCGGTACAAGACAAAGCGTGGTCTTGAGGGGCGCATGCTGGCCGGCAAGTCCACGGGAGGAAGACTCTTCGGCTACCGCACCGAAGTAGAGAAAGGCCCCTCTGGCGACGTCATCGGCGCGCGCATCGTCGTCGAGCCTGAAGAAGCCAAGATCGTTCGGCGAATCTTCGAGATGTCCGGCTCAGGACATTCGTTGCTCAGCATCGCACGCGCCTTGAACGTCGAAGGCGCGCCTGTTCTCCGGCCCTCGAAGAAGAACCGGAAGAAAGGGTGGGTTGCCTCCACGGTTCGCGCCATCCTGCACAACGAAACGTATGTCGGGAAGCGCAGTTACATGAAGCGCGAATGGTTCCGAGACCAGGACACGGGGAAACGCCGCTACAAGCTGAGGACCAACGGAGTGATGATGCAAGAACAGCCCGAGCTACGCATCATCGATGACGATCTCTGGAAGGCCGTCCAGAGCCGACTTGCGGCGGTCCGTGTAAAGTACACGCCAACGCCCAAGAGGCCCTCGCCGAAGGCGACCGGAGCAGCCGGACGAGTGACCAGCTACCCGTTCTCGGGGCTCCTCATCTGCGCGCACTGCCAAACGCCCATGGTCATCTGCGGGGGAAGCCCGCATCGCTACTACCGTTGCGGCGACGTCATGAAGCGTGGAATATGCACCAATCGGCTCCCTGTCCAGGAACGGCGCGTCCGCTCGGCTCTTCTGACAGCTCTGACGGAGCACATCGCGTCTCCGCGTGCAATCCACTACCTGAGAAAGAAGTGGGCCGAAGCCGTAGGCGATGGGGCCCGCCGCAACGAAGAGGAGCTACAGAAGGCCCGAACACGTCTCGCCCGGTGTGAACAGCGGCTCCGGAACTACATCGAGATGTGGGCCGATGGGATTCGAGATCCTGAAGTCAAAACCGCCTGGGATGACGCCAAGGCCGAGAAGGCTTCGGTCCGGGACCAAATCACCACTCTAGAAGCGGCCACGTTCGAGCCACTCCGACTCCCGACCCCTTACGAGGTCGAAGACACGATCCTCAACCTGCACAAACTGGCCGAAAAAGCTCCTGTAGAAGCCCGAGAGGTGCTCGGCCGCATGTTCGGCGACGGAAAAATCCAGATGCACCCCCAAGCAGATGGCAGCTACCTCGCCAAAGCTCAACTGCTTCCCCTCGTGCTCATTGTCGGCCACAAAAGAAGAAACCCTCACCCTGCGGAGCAGAGCGAGAGCGTATACATCAGTAGTTGCGCGGGTAGGATTTGAACCTACGACCTTCGGGTTATGAGCGAGTGTCGAAGACCTTTCCACGCTTGGTGTCCTTGTCTTCCGCCAACTTACGACGGGTAGACGTGATGTCAATCTTGCCGTCCTTGGCATCTCCCGTCATGCTGTGGCCCAATCGTGGCCCAAACGCGAAAACGCGCGACGAAAGGAAGTGCCGGCGCACGGCATGGAGAACCTCGAGAACCGTCGACCGATGAGATCGCCTGGCTGGCAACACGGGTCCTTCGCTACGCGGTTGCCCTGCATGAAGATCACCGTCGAAACAAAGGCGGAAAGAAGAAGAACACTCCGACCGTCGAGGGAGCCTTTCTTGCTCATCTTGTCGATGCGGCACGGAATCTTGAGGCGAACCAACGGATCAATGTATCCGGGGACATCAGCATCACACACCGGGATATCAAGTTGGTTCGCCTTCGAGATGGACTCACATCGCTGATCGAATACGAACGAAAGCTTGGGAAAAAGCTCTCTCCCGCAGCGCGGACGCAACAACGGTTACATCGCTTCGAACTTTTCGGATTGCTGAACGAAGCGCAACGCAAAGTCGTGGAGACATTTAGCGCCTCGGAGTACGGACCGAGTACTGCCGCAGCAATGCTCATCAGCAAGGTTTACGGGATAGTCGACGCGTCACGAGGTGTCCGTGTTCAGGACGAGACAAAATCGTTTCGGAGCAAGTTATTCCCTAAGTTCCGATTCCCGGACGGAGCACTCGTACCAGACGAAATCGCCTATGATGTTCTGCCACCTTCCGACACGGGAATGCTCCGCTACGTCGTCGACGAAGTTCTGTTCGGCAGCGAAATCGCCGCTGACGCAGTCGTGTCCGCGTGGGAGGCTGCGCACGACCCAGATCAACTCCAATCGCTCCACACGTCCGGAAGCCCTCCGGCCGGCACGACGGAGCCCGAAGACGAGTAGCCCATGCTGGTCGTCAGGAAGGCCGGTAGGTCGGGCCCCCTGCCAACCGCACGGATTCCACCGTCGACCTGGTAGAGTGCCAGCATGAGCGCCGTCGTGAGGTCGTCGGATAGCCGGCCTCCCGCGGGTGCGCCGTACTTCGTGTGACCGCTCGGCATCGTCCTCCCCTCATAGAACCGAAGCTCGGCCAGAAGCTCGGAGGCTTGGGGCAGTCGCACGTGATGGCGCTCGACCAAGACCGCCAGATTCGTCACCATCGCGTCGTTGGTCGCCGCGGTGAATCGAACCCCGTTCATGGTGAGAGGCATCGCGCGCAGAGAAGAGCCAGGCCGTGGCTGCCCGTAGACATCGGACGAAGAGCCCAGTTCCTATCTGTAACCCCGTCCCGAATCGTGCCGAAACCATCCCAAAATCTGCTTCATCAGAAGCCTGGCCAGTCGCTCCATGCTGCCTGTGGAAAGCCGTCCTCGAAGCTTATGACCCGCGCCCATCCTGTGGCATCCGTCATCAGCACGTCACTGGAACGGAGGAAGGGAGGCATGTTGAGAGCGGCGAAGCTCTGGTCTTTCATGACGCCCCCAGCACCTGCCCAGGCCAGCGCAAGAGCGGACACAAAATCGTCGTGTCCCTGACCGGTCGCTTCGTACTTGATGGCTCTGTTGGGCATTCTGCGAGCTTCGAAGAACCGAAGTTCATCAAGAAGACGGCGGTCTGCTGGGAACCGGATTTCCCTCTTCTCCAGCGCAATGGCAAGAGACGTGACCAACTCGGCCTTCCTGGTTGCGGTGAAGACAATCGGTTCCACGATGCAAACCCCAGAAGCGCGCAGTAGGTCGGTCACCACTTGTCCCGCGCCGGTTGCATCCACAACGACCTTGGCATTGAAGTAGCGACGCGACAGAGTTGTTACGGCCTCCACCTGCCTTGTGTAGTCCCGCCCATGGAGATCTTCGAGATGAACCACCTGACGTGGTATCGCCAACGACTCCAAGACAATTACGGCCGAGCGGTCACGTAACTTTGCGGGGTCAAAGCCGATTGTGAACCTTCCCCGTCTGTCGTTGTTCGATTCGATATCAACCCCGGCACATGCGGAGATATCGTTCCAGGTGAACACCGAATTTGCCGCGGAGGAAAACTCACCTTCCCATTCAACACGCCATTGCTCTTGGCTAATCTCTTGCTTCTGGCTACGGACGAAATCTTGGTCGATGAATGGGTTGTCCAGCGTACGAAGCAAGAACGATTTTACCCGCGCGTCGGTTCCCTCTTTCCCACGCTCATAGAGGGAATGAAGGTAGGAACCAACACCGGACGTTGCCGTACTGGCGATAACCATGCTCCCGCCTGTATCGGCCAATAGTGGGGAGAGGACTTCCTTGATTGTCTCTTCGCTCACCAGGAAGCCTTCATCAAGGGCGACAAGTCCGAGATCTCGACCATGCCCGCGAACATGCCTTCCGTGGTCGGCAAGACTTCGTGCCATCAAAGTCACGGTTTCCCCAAGTTGTACTTCGGGGAAGGGGCTCTCAACCTCGCGCGTGACCAACTTTTCCAGAAGGGGAGAAGATAGGAGTTTTCTCACATACGAGAGGAGTACTCGCGCCTGATCCAAAGTTGGCGCCGTCACCAGAATCTTGAACGGCATGCACTGGACTGCTTTCACAACTGCCAGCCATGCAATGAGGATGGCAAGAGCCTGGGACTTCCCGGCACGCCTTCCTCCAATCAAGACCCGGAGCGGATGAGCATCCAGAAGGAAAGACGCCTGCCCCTCGTGAACCTGCATGCCGAGCACACGGGTTGCAAAGAGTACCGGGTTATCAAGCGGCCGGAGCATCGCTCTCCATTCCCACGGCTCTCCGCTCGGTCATCGTCAGGGATGCGGGATCTACAGGCTGATTCAGGATGGTTGCCAGTTGCACGAACACATTCTGTTGTGTCGGCGAGATCTCCTGTCGAAGTTCTGCAAGAAGCTTCAGGAATCGTTCCAGGACAGCATATCCCTTGAATGCAACACTGGCAGTTGCGACAGATGAAGAAGAACCCTTTACCGTCGCAATCAACTCCGAAACTTCGTCACATGCTCGGGTTACTCGGTCGATGACGTCGTTGTGGGTCGCCTGCGTCGTGACAGGATTCGGCTTCTCCTTCATCACCAGCGTGGTTCCTGGGTTTGGCTGGCTCGCCAGCTTCTTCATATACCAAAGGATGGTCGGCCGGGAGACCTGAAGCCGACGAGCAAGCTCCGACTTGCTGACTGGCCCCTTCGCCAGCTCGTCACGAATTCGCTGAACCAGTTCCGGCTTCAGATTCGTGACACCGCGCTGATGACGAGTAAGCACAAGAAGAGCCTGTCAACCATGGACGGGGCTGTCAACATCGGGTTGACGTTTTTCGATATCTTGGGTCTATCCTTGTGAGGATTTTGCGCGCTGCATGCATCTCTCGCACACCCGCATGCCACGGCGCCCATGACGTAGACGGCAACGAACACGTGTTCGTATCCAGGTGCTCGACTACCGGCTACGCCTTATTTCCCGAGGCGGCGTGACGCCAGCGCGGGTGCGCGGGTGTTTGGGACCGTGGTGACCGTGGTTACGATGCGCGCGAGGGCTAACGAGCCCAAGCACCATCCTGGTGGATGCAGCGCGAGCAGAATAGAATAGCGGAATGACAAGGGCTACCACGGTCTGGGAAATCCCCAATGACAACACATCGGAGCTGAAGCGACTCCACGAGAGAACGATCGATCTCGAGAAGACGCTGGAGGATTGGGTCGAGAAGCACCCCGATCTCGTAGAACCTGGGTGGAGTTGCCCCCGTAAAACCGGACAGGGTCAGGCGGTTTGTTGCAATCTTCTGTACTCGCGAGGAGAGCGGAAGTTCAAGCCTTTATGGGGAGCGTATTCGTTGTAGTCCTCAAACCACGTTGCCAATTGACGCATGACCGAGGCGGCATCGTCGAGACGGTGGAGATAGACGTAATCGCGTTTGAAGCTTTTCACGAAGGACTCGGCCATCCCGTTGGACTCCGGTGAGTAGGCCGGCGTCGTGCAGACCACGAGGCCGAGCGAGCGACCCAACTCACGCGTCGGGTGAGCCGTGTAGGGTGGGCCGTTGTCCGAGAGCCATTGCACGGCATGGGAAGTTCGTCGCGCTCCGGCCCCGAAGCGCTGCTCGACGGATTCGACCATCAGGTCGCGCACCATTTCGCCCGTGATGGCACCGCTGGTCGCCACGTACGTCATCACCTCGCGGTCGCAACAGTCCAGCGCGAATGCGACCTGCACCCGTTCCCCGCTCCAGCATCGGATCTCGAAGGCGTCCGAGCACCATCGCAGGTTGCTCTTGAACGTGATGACTTTGCCGTCATGGGTGGGTGTCACGCGCCCCGTGCAGCGTGCCAGCAACAGACCCGCCTCGCGCATCACTCGGTAGGTCCGCTTGGGATTCACCCGTCCGTGCAGGCTCCTCGCCGCGCGTGCACGATTCACCAGCGCCGTCACGCGCCGATACCCGTAACTGCCGCGCGTATCGATCACCTCGTGGATCTCCGCCAGAAGCTCGGCGTCGCGCTTCTCGTAGCAACCGCGAACTCGGAGATTTCGACCTGATAGGCGCTCCATCAGATTCGAGCGCGCGACGCCCAACGCGTCGGCGATCGCTTTCAACGGTCGTCTCATCTCTTGTTGGGCAAGAGCAACCGCGAGATCCGTTTTTTTGAGCGCGCCAGCTCCACGGCTTCTTGGAGGATCTCGTTCTCCAGCGTCTTTTTTCCCAGCAGTCGTTCCAATTCACGAATACGCGCCTTGGCCTCTTTCAACTCGGATTCTGCAACGACCGGTTCGCCTGCGCCTAGGCCAGACATCGAGCCCTCGTCCATCAGTTTTCGCCAACGAAATATCAGGCTCGCCGACAGCTTGTACTTCCGAGCCACAAGAGAAACGCTGCTCCCGGGTTGCAGCGCCTCTTCCACCATTGCTCGCTTTTCTTCGGTCGAAAACACTCGTCGCGGCGATGCTCGACGGGCGTCCGGTAAAACTTCCACTTCGGGTTCCTTCGATTCAGCCATAGGTCTGTCCTAGGTCTAGGCCTGACCTGTCCGGTCAAAAAGGGGGCTTCTTCACTGGGCTCACGGTACTTGCTCGCCAACTCATGACCGATGGCGGCCGGATCGACTTGCTGTGCCTCGACTCCGAAGGCCAACTCGTCATCGTCGAGCTGAAACGCGCGGACGCCTATCGCGAGGCTCTCGCGCAGGCGCTGGACTACGCGGCATGCATCTCTGTGCTGTCGTACGAGGAGTTGAAGGACCTGGTTGACAAGGCCCGAAAGAACCGAGGCGATGAAGACACGTTCGACGAACTCCTTAAGGGAGTGCCTGGTGGTAACGCTCAGGACAGGGAGCCAGACGCCACGGGGCCCCGACTTGTTCTCGTAGGAACCGGTGCTGATGAATCACTGCGTCGGATCGTTGACTACATGACTGCGAAGTACAAGGTTCCGGTCAATGGCGTGTTCTTCGACGTCTCGGTCTCGTCGTCGGGCAGTACCATCCTGGTGCGAAGCGCCGTTATCGCGGATGAGCAAGCGCGACGTCGGGGACGCGGTGGCATCACCCATGAGGAACTCTTGGGGCTCGCGGAAGAACGCGGTGTAGATGCCTTCGTCACGCCCATTCTCGACGCGTGGCAAGAAGGAACTAACCGAGCAGGCCGTCCAGAGCGTGGGCAGAAGTGCTGGTCTCTCGCAACCAAGTCGGATGGAAGGAGTGGGGCTGCGTGGCTTTACCCCTATAATGAGGAATATGACAAGGTGAAGACCGCGTGGCTCAAGGTGGATATCTCGAAGCTCGCTACTGAGTTGAATCTCGACGAGGCCGAGCTGCGAAAGTCGCTCTTGGATGAGGGCATCACGGTGGTTGATGACAACTTGATCGAACTGAGCAGCAAGGCCCACGCGAAGAGTGTTGTCGACTGGATTCGGAAGTCGTTCCCTGCGCCCGTTCCCGTTAACGACCAAGGTGTCTGAACTGTCCCCAAACGTCTTCCTGGCCGGCTTTGCCTTCCCGGAGCCCTCGTGCGCTCCGAGTTCTTCACGAGGGTGTTCGCATGGGAGCGTTCACTCCTTCGCGCCATAGACGAACCGAAGAAATTCGCTTGTCGCTGCTGTTGTGAAATCGACCAGCTCGCCAAACGGATGCCCTGCAACGTCCACCGAGATGGTTGCTGTCAATCCTTCGCCCGAATGCTGCACGTGAAGCTGCAATCCCGCTGCCGTTGTTGTGTCCCACGATTTTGACTTCTTGATGCCGACAAGATCTCCGGCACTTGCTGCCTGGGCCGCGGAAGGAGCCAGCTTCGCAAGCCAACGTGCGAACGCCCAAACGATAGGGTCACTCTTTCGCACCCAGCCGCATACGCGCTGGTACTCGGTCACGGAGTGACCCGCGACCAACCTCAACGTGTCGTCGGAAAGATCGATCTTAAGTTGGGGTGTGTCCGCCGAGGAATTCTCATTCGCAATGCAGATGGCTGCATTCCGATTCGTCGAGACCCACCGCACCTTGTACTGAAAGAGTTCCTCATCCCGCGCGTGAATCGATGCGAGCAAGGCGCCAATCTTCGTACGCGCTGGCTTGCAATCTTCAACCGGTTTTCCGTCCTGAGGACTGACAGGTCTGAGCCACACCTCTCGGAGCAAGAGCGTTCCCGCCTTCCGTTCGTGATGGAGTTCAACAGAGGTTTCCCATAAGGACGTTTGCACGCCTCGGTAGCGCAATCGTGCAAGCGCAATGAGTTGCTCTTCATTCACGCGCTCGACGGAGGGAACGACCACATGGAACATGAGATGATGCGGTCGTCCGTCCCCGGACTTCGGTAGCTGCTTTGCCGATAGGCGCTCACGCGCTGCAAGCGCATACCCGCGGATGCGAGCCTCCGAGAGATCTTCGGAATTGAGCTTCGCAGCGAGTTCAGTAAGCACACGGTTTTGGCGCTCGTTGGGCGCCAACTCGTTGTCCCGACCAATCTTGTCGGTGCGCTCGTGTGCCCAAAATCCCGCGATGCGTACGCCGAGAAAGAGTTCTTGCTCTTCGCGATCTTGTTCCGAGAAGTACTCGGTAGAGGAACCCCCAAGGACCGAAAGCGCGTAAGCCAGGACCTGGTCCACGACACGACCGACAGACGCACCGTATTTCACCTCGAAGACGTGCCTGCACCGCCGCGCATCTTCGGCCTCGATATCCGCACCGGCCCATTCGTTGTGCGTCTTGCGTGTGAGGCGGAATGCGTACCCCGGCCACAGCGTGTCGAGGTTCAAGAGAAGGAGCGTTTCGAGTCCTTCTTCTTTGACCACAGATGTATCAACGCGCTCCGGCCATTCGATGACCTCGTGTCGTTCGTGCAACACGAGATCGGGACCGAACACGAACTTACGCGCTGGCTGCGGGACAATGAGCTTCGAGACGTCAATGGGCATGGGTGTTACTCGCGATGCACAGGTCAGAGCAGTAGAAGGATTGCGGCAGCTCCGGCTGCCGAGTGAAGACCGCCTTCGTAGCTGCCGATGGTGGCGCCCCTCGCGTCCTTGATGTGGTCCTTGTCGATGGATCCAACCCGACTGCCTCGGGCATCCTTGACCGTGCTGCCATCCACGTACCCAACGCGTGTACCTCGCGCATCTTTGATTGTGCCCTTGTCGATGCTGCCGATGCGGCTCCCCCCCGCGCTCTTGATGGCGTCGCCATCGATACTGCCTACAACCCTCCCGCTTTTGTCTTTCACTCGGCTCACGCCATGGATCATATATGATTGAGCTGCGAATGGATCATATATGATCTCGATGTTGTTCGAAGCGGCCGTGAAGCTCGCCGGGCGTGGCCGCTGCCAGTCCGAAGACCAAGCAACATAAGGAAACCCCGGCATTCCGAAGAATTGCGCGTCGTTTGGCCAAGCGGTCTCGGGAGCTTCGGGAGAGCAAAAATTGGACTCTGGAAGTGGCGGCCGAAAGGTGCAACTGCGAACCCGCTCACGTTCGCCGGATTGAGGGAGGAGAAGCCAACCCGAGCTTGGGGGTCCTCGTGAGCTTTGCGAAAGCGTATGGCCTGACGCTTGGTCAGCTTCTTGACGAGTGAGCGGTCCTCAAACGTTCGGTTGTGGGACGGTTGGTTATGCTGCCTCCGACCCCTCGCAAGTGTCCGATTTCTCGTGGGTCAAGTTCACGTCCAAAGAAGACGGTTTTGGGATGCCCATCGTCACATCAAACGCCTGGTAGATTCTGTGAAGCGTGCTCTTGCCGATGCCTATCTTCTTCGCGGCTTTGGAGAGCGAAAGACCACGACGACGCAACTGAAGCGCCTCATCAAGATTAATGCACGCCTTGGGGCGGCCAATCTGTTTGCCCTCTCGTCGAGCGCGCTCAAGACCTGCTTTGGTCCTCTCAATCATCCTGTTTCGTTCCTGCTCTGCGACCCAACCGAAGATGACGAGAAGAAGAGGACGCGTCGGGCCGCTGCTATCGAGCCAGCTCTCTCGAACGGAGACCACTTGCACACCAATACGATCAAGTTCCAAGACAGCTTGCAGATTGCCGACCATCGACCGACCGAACCGGTCTAGCGACCAAACTACAAGCACATCGAAGCGTCCGGCATGAGCATCGACCATCATGCGGTCGAACTCTGCGCGGTGTTTTGCGGCAGACCCAATCTCTTCGTAGACCTGCACAATCTCCAGACCGCGAGTCCGAGCAAGCATCGTGACTTCTGGGCGCTGGTTTTCTGAAGTCTGTTTGTCCGTGCTTACTCGGAGGTAGAGGGCCGCGCGCTTCGTCTTCTTGCTGTCGTCCATGGTCTTCCTCTCCATCGTCATCGTGAACGCGCCGCTTTGATTTCGGCTTGGACCCGCTTCAGTTCCTCTTTGGCGTGTTGCTGCCTTCGGCGTGATGACCAAGGCTTCAGAACCACACCGGCCTCAAGGGTGTTTGCCTCGTTGTGGTTGGCTCCGATGGTTTCAGGGTCGGCTTCATCACGAAGAACATGACAAATTTGAGCAAGTCGAAGATGCACGAGAGTGAGCACCGCTCCGATAGCTGTCGGAGCCTTTCCGTGTTGCGCTTCCGTCGGGAAGTTCTTCCAGCGATACACATCCAGCAACATGTCTGCCGCTTCTACCGCACGCTGAAGTTCCTCCATCTCATGCGCGACAGCTATAGCCTTCATCTGATAATTGATGATATCAACTAATAATGCCATGTCAACCCCGATGGCATCCATCGGTGGAATATTTGTAGGCATCAACAAATGCGCGTATCACCTGCGGATGGTTGCACGAAGGAAGAAGGAACCCGAGAAGCGTCCGCGAGGTCGTCCGCTCAAGTACGGAGACGACGTTCACCGAATCGTCTTCCGCATCCCCAACGATCTCTTTGACCGCATCAAGGCACTCAGCGACGAAGCGGAGGTCTCGATCCAAGACCTACTCGTGGTCGCGTTCCGCGCCTGGTTGAAGAGTAACGACCCCAAGCCAACCCCAGCCCGCGTGAAGCAATGGGTGGCGAGTCTAACTGGTAATAGTTGATGTTAACAAATAGCTTGAACGTCCCGATACCGCCCGTAACGCAGGATGGAACGGTCGCAGACGCGATGACGGGACCGGCGGGGCGTCGCGCTCGTTCGCTCACGCCCCCCAATGGATCCCAAGGTGGCGTTTGTGAAGTGCAACAAGAAGCGCGTCGAGTTGGTCGAGAGAGTAGCTTCCCGGCGCAGGCGCACAGGTTTCAGCCTTGCAGATGTAGCGGGCCATTCGCATAGGAACGCCGACGGTCAGGTTATTCGGGGCCACGCTGAACGTCCCGCATCCATTGGTGAGATTGCGGAACTGGTCGTTGACTTCCACTTCCCACTCGTCGAGGTCGCCGTCGATATCGATGACATCACAAGCTTCCACAACGAGATGAGCGTGCGCCGTCCAAAGGTCACCACGGAAAGGAACAACATGTAGAGCGCCGACGCCCGCGGGGACATTCGCGAAACACACTCGTCGACGTAGGCGATCGATTGCCTTGCGGATGGAGTCGAGCGCTTTACAGAGCCCTTTGGTAGGAATGACAATCTTGAATTCCGTGAGGACTGGGAAAGAAATCGTCCGCATTCGTCGGGCCATGCGAATACTGCGTTGTTTCGCAATTCTCTGCGAACACGTGGGACAACACCGAATACGGCAACGAAAGACCTTCCCGCATTCACGAATCTGGTAAGCCCACCGATGGTAACCAAGCGCTGTCAATTCGCAGGCCCGCTCCTCATGCTCAGGAAGAGGAGTCCACGCCATCGCCATCACCGTTCTGTAGAGAGTCTTCTATGGCTCCCGCCTCTTGTTCCGAAGAAGGGAGTATCGCGCGTGCCACCAGTCGTGCGGCTCGACGGCGAAGCTCATCGCCTCCCAATCGTTGTTCGGGAATGGAAGTCTCGCTGTCGATGAGCAGCCCTCGCTTGCGGAGAGTATCGCGAAGCCGCACAAGTAGTTCTTCACACCGGGATGGGTCGACGCCCTTGGTCTCGAGATGCTGTTGGCATCGGTAGGAAAGTTGGCTAAGACCGCGTGGATCAAGAACGCCTCGCAGATTGAGAAAGGCTTGTCCAAGATGGATATCATGCGCACGGCCGTCTTGCCTTGTGCGGAGGCACACGCGAATAATCAACTGCCCGCGAATTCCCGTCATTGTCCGCCAATTGGGGTGGACGGAGCGCGACTTGACCTTTCGGATTCGCAACCGGGCGTTGCCCAAGTCCCAATGGGGACGCTGAGGGAACTCGAGTTCCTTCATTAGTGAGCCCCATGGCGCCTGTGGCGTCGGGCCACCTCAATCGGCTCGACCTTCCTCGCATCGAGCCATTGCGCGATCTCGATTGGGTCGAAGCGGACGAACCTCGGTCCAAGCCTCACGTGAGGGATGCGCTTCTGTGAAACGAGCCCGTGAACAGTTCCGAGGGGTACACCGAGAAGACGCGCAACGGCCTTGTAATCCAAGAAAACGTTCTCTTCCGACTCGGGTTTATCCATACTTGTCATGCTGTCGATTTAAGGCAGGTCCCGTCCCACGCTTCTGCAACGTTGGCCGTGTTGTTTGCAGTTGACACGGCAATGGGAATTACCTCGCCGGGCCCAATGGCCAACACCTTGAAGCGCTCGTAGTCCTCCACGAAAACGTTTGGCGTCAGGTGCGAGTAGCGCATCGTCATCATCACGGTCTGATGACCAAGAATCCGTTGAAGTCTGAAGATATCGCCTCCTCTCATGCACCAGTGCGACGCAAACGAATGTCTCAAGCCGTGAAATGTGATGTAGGGACGCTCTCGGCCATTTCGCTGGACCTTCGGCAATCCCGCGCGTTCGAGCACACGATGAAGAACCTCTTGGAAAACGCGCGCCGAAGGCGTGTGCATCGCGTTGGCCTGGTTGGGGAAGACGTAGAGGCCCGGACACTTCAGGCGCCACGCGCGAAGAGGCGGAAGGAGCGCGTCGAGGATCGGTACGTGCCGAACGCGATTCGATTTGGTGGGCCCCGTGAAACTCCGCTGGACCGTGATAAGACGCGTCTCGAAATTAACGTCTCCCCATTGGAGCCCGGCCAACTCCCCCGCACGCAGTCCGGTGTAGAGTGCCGCACTGTAGAGTGCAAATACCAACTCCCCTTCATCACGCGCGGCTGCAAGGAACCGGCGAATCTCATCTTCGCTCCGGAGGTATTGGTAATCGAGACTGAAGAGCGCCACCTTCGGTTTATTGAACTTCGGTACGAATGCGACCCACGGCACCTTGAAGGTCGTCGCAAGACGAAGCATTGAGGCGAGCAACGTCACGTGGTTCGCCAACGTCTTCTCGGTCAGGTGGTCGCGCGCGTTGATGTAGTCGTCGACATCCTCCACGCCGATGTCCCGCACATTCAGCTTGCCGAACGTGGGCCGAAGGTGCTTCCGGATGATGCTCTCGTCGTCCTTCTTGCTGCGTTTTCGAACCGCTCGCTTCTCGAGCCAGTAGTTGGCCAGCTCATCGAAGGTGTGCTTAGGCGGAAGACCCGCGCGAAGGCCGTTCTTGATTTCTTCGACCTCCGCCTTCTTCCGGAGCTGAAACAAATCGGCGTCCCGCTTGAAGTGGAAACACTCGCTCTGTCGCTCGCCGTGCTCGTCGGTCCATCGAGCACGGTACGCTTTGCCATGACGGCTCGCCATCTCTCCACCGCGATCTTTCCGCGTGGAAGAATTTTCGGCACCTGCAACGATCGGCGGTCTGGTTGCAGTTCCACCCGTGCAACCGCTTGGCCCAAAACTGGCCCAAGAAACACGAAAGGGAACCTGGTCAGCGACCGGATTCCCTTCACATTTCCAACAGTTGCGCGGGTAGGATTTGAACCTACGACCTTCGGGTTATGAGCCCGACGAGCTACCAGGCTGCTCCACCGCGCGTCACCGTCCGGCGAACCGGAACTGGTGCCTCAGATAGTCGGCTCTCGCGGCTAGGTCAAGGAAAGCTTTGGGCTACGAGCGCTCCGGTCGCGCTCTACAGCACAACTCCCACATTTCGCGACTCCCCACATTTCGGTCACGGAGTGGCCGTTAGACACTCTCTATTTCGCGACTCCTAAATTTGATAGTTGACTTGGATCGCTTGGCATTGGCGCAATCTCTATGATCGCTTGCTTCTGCGGCTCCATCGGAGCACCTTGCAAGTGTCCGGCGCTCAACCCATGACAGGAAATTCGCCATGACCAATTCCCCAACTGCTTCCTCCTCTGCGGTTCCTCCCAAGGGCTGGTCGGTTCTGATAGCCAGTACATTGGCTTTCACGGTCTGCTTCATGGTGTGGATGATGTTTGCCGTCATCGGCGTCCCGCTGAAAAAGCAACTTCACCTCAGCGACACGGACTTCGGTTGGCTCACGGCCATGCCGGTGCTCACTGGCTCGCTCATTCGTGTGCCATTGGGCGTGTGGACCGACAAATACGGCGGGCGCATCGTCATGACGATCTTGATGGTCATCACGGTGCCAGGCATCTGGGCCATGGCTTGGGCAACGGAGTTCTGGCACTTCCTCGTGATAGGCCTGTTCGTCGGGCTTGCGGGTGGCTCGTTTTCTGTGGGCACGCCTTACGTGGCGCGCTGGTTTCCACAGCGTTTGCAAGGCATGGCCATGGGCGTGTTCGGCGCCGGCAATTCGGGTACGGCAGTCAACAAATTCATCGCGCCCGCGTTGGTCACGGCATTTGGCTGGAAAGCGGTTCCCCATACCTATGCCGGAGTCATGCTCGTCACGGCGATCATTTTCTGGTTGATGACCGCCAGCAATCCCGCGCACATCGTGCCAAAATCCGTCACGCTCGGCGCCCAGCTCAAAGCGATGAGCGATCCGCGCGTGCTCAAATATTGCCAATATTACAGCTTCGTGTTCGGCGGTTACGTCGGACTGAGCCTGTGGCTGGTTAAGTACTACCGAGAAGAGTACTTCAAGGGGGACGATCCCAAGTTGCTTGCCGTTGCGGCATTTCTCGCAGCCTGTTTTTCGCTGCCCGGCGGTGTTCTGCGCGCATTTGGCGGTGTGCTGTCCGACAAATTTGGGGCACACCGAACGACCTGGTGGGTGATGTGGGTATGCTGGATTTGCCTTTTGATTCTAAGTATCCCCGGCCTCACCGTCGTGCCCTTTACGGCCGCACTGTTCGTGCTGGGTATTTTCATGGCCTTCGGCAAAGCCAGCGTATTCAAGTACATCGGCGACCATTATCCGAAGAACATTGGCGCGGTCAGCGGCATCGTGGGGTTGGCCGGCGGGCTCGGCGGCTTCGTACTGCCGCCCATGTTTGGCAAGTTGCTCGAGCTCACCGGGATTCGATCAACCACGTTCATGCTGATGTTTGCCATCGTCTGCATATCGCTGGCCTGGATGTATTGGACCGAGGTGCGCCGCACCGACAACGTGGAGTCGTCAGACTCCTCAACTTGAAGCCCACGTCCCTGAACCCCAGGGCACTCACGACAAGAAGGACTCCCTCATATGTCATCTCCCCAATCCGCGTCGACCGCGTCGAGCGGCCGCGTACTCAAAATTTGGACGCCAGAAGACAAATTCTTCTGGGAACGCGAAGGCAAATCCGTTGCTTTCAGGAACCTTTTGATTTCCGCACCAGCGCTGATGCTGGGCTTCATCGTCTGGCAGATGTGGAGCGTCATCGCCGTCAATCTGCCCGGGCTCGGCTTCAAATTCACCGGTGACCAATTGTTTTGGTTGGCCGCCGCGCCGTCCCTCAGCGGCGCCACACTGCGTATCTTCTATTCTTTTATGATTCCGCTGGTTGGCGGACGGCGCTGGACAGCCGTCTCCACAGCCTCGCTGCTCATTCCTGCCATCGGACTGGGCTTTGCGGTGCAGGACAATACCACCAGTTACAACACCATGCTGATTCTGGCGCTGCTCTGCGGTTTCGGAAGCGGCAACTTCAGCTCCAGCATGGCCAATATTGGTTACTTCTATCCAAAAGAACATAAAGGCTCCGCCCTCGGACTCAACGCCGGAATTGGCAACTTGGGAGTGTCGGTCGTGCAGTTCATGACGCCCGTCGTGGTGACCATGGGCATGTTCGGCGTGGGGGCTTCGCAAGTTCTCACCGCCAAGAACGGAACAACCTCGGAAATCTGGCAGCAAAATGCGGCCTTCATATGGGTTCCGTGGATCGCGCTGTTCACGATTCTGTCGTGGTTTTTCATGAATGACATTGCCTCTGCCAAAGCGTCCGTCCGCGCGCAAGTCGTCATTTTCAGTGAAAAGCACAACTGGCTCATGTGCATTCTGTATCTTGGGACCTTCGGTTCTTTCATTGGTTATTCTGCGGGCTTTCCGCTGCTCATCAAGAGTCAATTCCCCGGGGTCAATCCGCTGCACTACGCGTGGATGGGGCCCCTCGTCGGCGCCGCCATTCGACCCTTCGGCGGCTGGCTGTCCGACAAGATCGGTGGCGGAATCATCACGTTCTGGAACTTCCTCGTGATGACGCTCGCCGTGCTCGCCGTGCTCTACTTCCTTCCCAAAGGCCAAGGCATGTACGCCATGAAGGGCATTGGTCCTGAAGCGGGCAACTTCTGGGGATTCTTCGTTGCATTCCTCGTGCTGTTCGTCACGACGGGCATCGGCAACGGATCGACCTTCCGCATGATCCCGACGATCTTCTCCGAACTCAAACTGCGCGAAGTTGCCAATGGCACGCCGGAGCAGCGCGCCGGAGCAGCCCGCGAAGGGACGCTGCTTGGTTCCGCGGTGGTTGGATTCTCCGCGGCCATTGGCGCTTACGGCGGTTTCTTCGTTCCCAGGGGCTACGGCATATCCATCAACAATACCCATGGACCCGAAGCAGCCCTCTGGATCTTTGCCGCGTACTACGTCGTTTGCGCGGTCATTACGTGGTGGTGGTACTCACGCAAGAATGCGGAGATGCCATGCTAACCGCTTTCGATTTGACGTGATCTCCTCGTTGGGGCCTGCGCTGCAGTCCTCAAAGCCTTTAACCCGGATAATTCACGACGACTCCACTCAGACGTGCCGATCCCTTTGCTGCGAAGGTCGTACGGCTTTTGTCGGACCTGCGGCGTACATACAGTACGCCTCGGTCCTGCGATGCGGCGTGCGCCCTTCTCGC
>Ga0123357_10000574_pt1 | contig 36329 bp, 32 predicted proteins | sample TergutEmb28metaG_FD_89873 | JGI IMG/M metagenome (GOLD analysis project Ga0123357, IMG submission 89873) | Embiratermes neotenicus P4 segment gut microbial communities from Petit-Saut dam, French Guiana - Emb289 P4 | ecosystem: Host-associated > Arthropoda: Insects > Digestive system > Gut ... | reverse complement strand
TGAAAATATATTCTTCTCACGGGAACTTTATATGAATTTACTATAACCACGCCGCTGTTTTTCGGATCCAGCCCGTTATCATCGCTGGCGCTTATATAAACATTTACCTTATTACTGAGTTTCTCGTTGTCTATGAAATAAAGATCGTCGGACGTTTTCATGGAAATCAAAGGAGGAGTTACGTCTACGATTATGCCGGAACTCTGAAAAACGAGAAAATCTTTATCGGTGTCTACGTCGAGCCTTAAAGAATACTGCCCTTCAGGCGCAATCACATTACCGTCGGTGTAACCGTTCCAAACGATTTTTTCCGGAAGCTTATTTTCTCCGTTGATGAGTTTTATTATTGCGTTATTCGAATCAGTTATCGTCAATGTCCAAGATTGCACGGTGTCTGAAGACGCAATATGAGGAATAACTACCATGCCTTCTTTTGATTTTGCCGTAGGAGAAAAAATGCTATTTTGTATTTCAGCCGTCAATAACGACTGGCTCTTTGCAAAAGCGGATAAGGAGCATATCAACAACAATAGGGGTATTACCAATAATTTTCTCATGATTTCGAATAAAATAACATAAAAATCGGACTTTTACAAACGGGCAATAAAAAACTCCCCGCCAATTATTGACGGGGAGTTTTGTTTGAATAAGATTACAGCTTAAATTTATATCCTGCGTTCATTCCCAAAAGCCCATAGTTAAATTTCGCTGAAGAGGTATCCCAACCTCCGATGTAATCGGTTCGGGCATCCAAAGAAGATTGAAAATAACTGTATGATAAATCCAACAAGAGTCCAAAATCGAATTCATAGCCCGCCGAAAAAGCAAAATACAAACCGCCTTTATCGTTTATTTTTACTATATCTCCGTCACCCGGAAAATATGTTTCATTGAAAAATTTGGTTATGTCTTTGTTTAAATTATCCGTATTAAAAAACGCATACCCTATATTCCCTTTGATAAAAATTCCGGGAATCTTTTTCAAAGGGTTTGCCTGAACCGTCACATAAACTGGGATATACGACGCGCTCATGTCAACTTTATAATAACCGCCGCTGCCATCATCATATTCTAACGAAATCATTTTTCTTGATAACATGTATTCGGCACCTACGCCAGCTTTTAAAACAGAACTAACCGGATACAAATACTCGGCGCCAAAGGAAGTTCCTATGTTTGAAGTTGCCGAATGCTTTGCGTCGCCGACATATCCCAAAATATAACCGAGATTACCATTTTCATCTTTTCCTTCTTCCATATTCACGGAGCCAAATAAACCCAAGCCGACTTTAACGTTTATTTCTCCCTTTGAACCATTCCCTGCAAAAGCCGAACTTGATATTATTAAAACCGTCAGCAAAGCTAATAAAAATTTCCCCATTTTTCCCCTCATTTTTGACAAAAAAGCCCCCACATTTTATGTGGGGGCTTTTCAGGCTACTATTTCTTTTTTGATTTCTTTGACGTTTTCTTTTTTGCCGGCTTTGACTTTGCCGCATCTTTTTTATCTTTCACGACTGCCTGCGCCGCGGCAAGTCTTGCGATAGGAACTCTAAACGGAGAGCATGAAACGTAGCTCATGCCTACATTATGGCAGAACTCGACTGATCTCGGGTCTCCGCCGTGTTCGCCACAAATTCCTATTTTCATTCCGGGACGAACGTCTCTTCCGAGCTCTACGCCGTAAGCTATAAGTTGTCCTACGCCTTCAGTGTCAAGCGTCTGGAACGGATCGTCGGCAAGAACTTTTTTATTTAGATAGTCGCCCATGAAAGCGCCTATGTCATCTCTCGAAAAACCGAAAGTCATCTGCGTTAAGTCATTGGTTCCGAACGAGAAAAATTCCGCGACTTCCGCCATTTGGTCTGCAAGAAGAGCCGCTCTAGGAATTTCTATCATGGTGCCGAAAGAATAGTCTATTTTTTTGACGCCAGTAGCCGCCAAAACTTCTTTATAAACTTTCTCGACTATCGCTTTCTGATTTTTAAGTTCGTTGACAGAGCACGTAACCGGAATCATTATTTCCGTATGGATCTTTTTGCCGGATTTCATAAGCTCCGCGGCGACTTCAAGAATTCCGCGAACCTGCATTTCCGTAACTTCCGGGTAAGTCACGCCGAGCCTTACGCCTCTGTGACCCATCATCGGGTTTGTTTCGTGGATGTTGTCCGCGCGTCTGCGGAACTCTTCGATAGATATTCCGATGCTGTCGGCAATATTTTTCTGAGCAGACTCGTCTCTCGGTATAAATTCGTGAAGCGGCGGATCAAGAAGCCTGATTGTAACCGGGAATCCGTCCATGGCTTCAAGAGTTCCCTTAATGGAATCTTTGAAGAACGGGAACAATTCGTCGAGCGCTCTCTTTCTTTCTTCCGTAGTATTCGAAGCTATCATTTTTCTCAAAGCAAAAAGCGGTTTTTCTGAATTTTCTCCGTAGAACATATGCTCTGTTCTGAAAAGGCCTATTCCTTCGGCACCAAACATTCTTGCTTTCTGAGCGTCTTTGGGAGTATCAGCGTTGGTGCGGACTTTAAGAGTTCTTATACCATCGCATATTTTCAAGAAATCAAAAAGCATGGTGTTTTCAGTAGCGTCAACCATTTCAAGTTTGCCCTCGTAAACATTGCCTTTTGTTCCGTTAAGAGTTACCCAGTCGCCTTCTTTGAAAACTTTGTCGCCTATTTTCATAGTCTTTGCGCCGAGGTCAACATGTATTGCGGCGCATCCGACTATGCAGCATTTCCCCCATCCGCGGGCAACGAGAGCGGCGTGAGAAGTCATTCCTCCGCGAGCGGTAAGAATCGCCTGAGCGGCTCTCATACCTTCAACGTCTTCCGGGTTTGTTTCTTCTCTGACCAAAATAACTTTCTTGCCTTCTTCGGCGGCTTTAACGGCGTCTTCAGCCGTAAATACTATAGTGCCGGCGGCTCCGCCGGGACCTGCCGGAAGACCTTTTGCCAAAATAGGAGCCGATTTTTCGGCTGACGGATTTATTATAGGATGCAAAAGCTCATCAAGCTGAGCCGGGCTTACTCTTAAAACGGCTTCTTCTTTCGATATGAGTTTTTCTTTCACCATATCGAGAGCCATTTTTACCGCAGCCGGTCCGTTTCTCTTTCCGGAACGGCACTGAAGCATCCAAAGTTTTCCGTCTTCAATCGTAAATTCTATGTCCTGCATGTCTTTATAATGCTTTTCAAGTTTCTTCTGAATTGCAAAAAGCTCTTTGTAATCTTTAGGCATCGTCTGTTCGAGAGTTTTTTCGCCTTTGTTATGCTCGCTCATCGAAGCTTCGTTTATCGGAGCAGGGGTTCTTATTCCGGCTACGACGTCTTCGCCCTGCGCGTTTACAAGATACTCGCCGTAAAATCTGGAGTCGCCGTTGCCCGGGTTTCTTGTAAAAGCTACGCCCGTCGCGGAAGTGTTGCCCATGTTCCCGAAAACCATCGACTGAACGTTCACTGCAGTTCCCCAAGCGTCCGGAATACCTTCAATCTTTCTGTAAGCTATCGCGCGCTTGCCGTTCCAAGAAGCAAACACTGCGCCAACGCCGCCCCAAACCTGCTCATAAGCGTCATCCGGGAAAGCCTTGCCGAGAACTTCTTTAACTCTAACTTTGAACAGCTCGCAAAGTTTTTTCAAATCCTGCGCGTCAAGTTCGGTATCCTGGCTGACGCCTTTCGCTTTTTTCATTTCGTCCATGATTCTTTCAAGCTGCTTGCGGATGCCCATATCGTCTTTGGGTTCTATGCCTGCCGCTTTTTCCATAACGACGTCGGAATACATCATTATAAGCCTTCTGTAAGCGTCGTATACGAATCTTTCATTTTTTGTTTTTGCGACAAGCGCGGGAATAGTGCTTGTGGTAAGGCCCACATTCAAAACGGTTTCCATCATTCCGGGCATCGAGCTTCTTGCGCCTGAACGTACCGAAACCAAAAGAGGATTTTTTTCGTCGCCGAATTTTTTGCCGATAATTTTTTCAACGGCTTTCATCGCGACTTCTACCTGTTTTGCAAGTTCTTTAGGATATTTTTTACCGTTATCGTAATAATATGTGCAGACTTCGGTTGTAATTGTAAATCCGGGAGGAACAGGAAGTTGAAGATTTTTGTGTCCGGCCATTTCGGCAAGGTTTGCGCCTTTGCCTCCAAGCAAATTTCTCATGCTGCCGTTGCCGTCAGCTTTACCGCCGCCAAACGAATACACGTACTTAGGCATTGTAATTCTCCTTTTTTTTGCGGAAATTAATTCCATAATATTAATATTGTATTGAGGTAGGATGCAAACAACCGACAAATTTTACTAATTTACGTCTCGCAAAGTCAAACAAAAAAGCTCCCTGCCGAAATCGGCAGGGAGCTTTGAAATATATAGATTAACGTTTTGAGAATTGGAAACGTTTTCTTGCTTTCGGTCTTCCGGGTTTTTTCCTTTCAACCATTCTTGAATCTCTGGTTAAAAGCCCTTCTTTTCTTAAAATAGCTTTCGCGGCTTCATCTATTGAAAGTATGGCTCTTGCTATGGCATGACTTACCGCTCCGGCCTGTCCGCTTACGCCGCCGCCGTTAGCATTTACGTAAAAATCATGTCCTTTCGCGCCGCTCCAAACTGCAAGAGGCTTCAGAGCTATCTTTTTATTTCTTTCAAGTCCGCCAAAATACTCGTCAACGGTCTTATTATTTATAATTACCTGCCCGCTGCCTTTAGAAACGCTTGCTCTGGCAACAGCATTTTTTCTGCGTCCTTTGCTTACATAAGAAACTTTGCTCATTTTTTCCTCTTTAATTATTCTAAAAACTATTTAGACTTCGCAAACTGCGCGCTGTGCTCGTGCTTATCGTCTCTGAATACTTTAAGTCTTTTAAGCTGTTTATCCGCAAGTTTATTTTTGGGAAGCATTCCCTTTACTGCGGCAAACAAAGCTTTCTCGGGAGCTTCCTGCATAAGAACTGAATACGGCTTTAACTTCGCTCCGCCCGGATATCCGGAATACGTAAAATAAGTTTTCTGATCGAGCTTTTTGCCGGTAAGCGTCATTTTAGCGGCATTGGTAACCACGACAAAATCGCCGCAGTCAACGCTGTCGATATAAATAACTTTCTTTTTGCCTCTCAAAAGGTCTGCAACCTGAACCGCAAGCCTTCCCAAAACTTTACCGTCCGCATCTATTAAATGCCATTTTCTTTCGATTGCTTCTGTCTTTGGTAAGTAAGTCTTTTTGTTCATCGTTAAACCTTGTCCTGTAAAATATAAATACTGCCGTATCGAATGCCCGGGGCGGACACCGCATACCGGCAGAGGTCTGGTATTATAAAATATTTCCGTTTCAAAAGTCAACTGCGCGCAAAACCTTGCAACACAATAATTTGACGGCAAAATCAGACATATATGCGTTTGGGATCTCACACGCATATCACATAAACGACGTCTATCTCCGCGCAATGACGAATACCGCCATTGCGCGATGAATACATGCGATAAGTCTGTTTATTTATTGCCGGTAAATAAAAGCGTTGCGTAGGCAACGGCAGGTTTATCTAACAAGGAGTCCATACTTTTTTGTCCCACCACGCCAACAGTCCAGGAGGAAGGGCCGTATCCGTAAAGTATGGCGTCGTGAACCATTTTGTTATTGCTTACATCGAAAACCGTCACATGTATGGAAAGATTGCTTCTTCTTCCGCTTACGGACGTAAGGCGTTCTTCCCAGTTCGTTATTTCAGGATATATTATGTGGGTAAAATTATTTTTACGAGCGTATGCTTTTGCCTCTTCCATCGTCATATCCGTATCGCTTACGGTAACGTCGTTTGCGCGCTTGCTTAACGCTACATACAACCTGTCGGCAGTCAAGCTTCCCGACCCGGGATATACCTTATCTCCGTATTGGCCGTCTTCCGGAAGAACAATTAATATTTTATCGGTTCTTTTTAAAACAGGACTTGGCGCATTGAGATCTTTTGACGCGCTGTCATCTATCTTGTAAGGCGGGACAGCGTAAGCGTTCAAAGCAAAACAAAAAACAAACAGCAGAGACAGAAACAAAATTTTCTTCATTTGGAAGCCTCCTTTTTTATACGGCGGACATAATTTACGGCAAAAACAAATGTTTTTTACTCTTGTTCATTTCCATCTTCATCTTCTACCAGAATTTCGCCAAGAGTAGGTTTGTCGTCACTATTTGCGTATTTTTTTACCAACTCTTTTTCCCTGTCGAACTCAAGTTTTTTGACCGAAGCTTCTATTTTTCTTTCTTTGGCGTCTGCCTTTATTACTTTGGCTTCCACCTCTTCGCCTTCTTTTAAAACGGATTGATTCTTATCGGCATCTACGGAAGAAGCCTCGCTATTTTTGATAAGAGCCTCAACCCCAGGTTCTATTTCCATAAAAGCGCCAAAGTCTGCGGTGCGGACGATTTTTCCTTTTATAACCGTTCCGGTTTTATACTTTTTATACGGATCTTGGCGGACGTGTTTTATCGATAGCGATATCTTTTCCGTTTTCGGATTAACTTCAAGAACCACAACTTCGACTTCATCGCCCTTTTTCACGAAATCTTCGGGACGATTGGCTTTTTTTGTCCACGAGAAATCGCTTATATGCACGAGGCCTTCTATACCTTCGGAGAGTTTCACGAACGCGCCGAACGGCATTAAATTCCCGACCACGCCTTTGACTTTCGTTCCCGGAGCGTAATGCCTGTAAGCGTCGTCCCACGGATTAGAGCCTATTTTTTTAACGGACAGCGATATTTTTTTATTTGCAGCGTCGACGTTTATTATTTTAACTTCTATTTCCTGGCCTTTTTTGACATTCTTTTTAAACTCGGCTTCGCTGTCATTCCATGAATATTCCGAAGAGTGTAAAAGACCTTCCACTCCTGATTCAAGCTCGACAAAAGCTCCAAAATCGGTAACAGAAATTACTTTTCCTTTCAAAACAAGCCCTTCGGGAAACTTTTCTGCGGCCGAATCCCACGGATTGGCGGACAAGCTTTTCATGCTTAAAGATATTTTTCCGTCGGGAGATATTTTCGTTATTTGAACGCGTATTGTTTGCCCTACTTTAAGCAAATCCTCGACTTTCTTTATTTTATACCACGCAATCTCGCCTATATGCAGAAGCCCGTCGACTCCGCCCAAATCGACAAAAGCTCCGAAAGTCGTAATTCTTGAAACGGTTCCGTCTAAAATTTGCCCTTCGGCTATGGATTTCAAAAGAGATTCTTTTTTTGCGGCCTTTTCATTATCGAGAATTTTTCTGCGCGAAACCACGACTCTTCCGGCTCTCTTGTCAAACTCGGTTACGGCAAACTCGTAAGATTTTCCGACATATTTTTCTGGGTCTTTCACAAAAACGCTGTCGACCTGCGAAATCGGCAAAAACGCGTTTACTCCCAAATCGACTATGAATCCGCCTTTCACGGTTTTTAATATAGTTCCGTGAACGTGCTTGCCTTCATTGATATGTTTTTCGATATCATTCCACTTTTCTTTCTCTGCGACGGCTTTGTAAGAAAGAATCGGCTGGCCTTTCAAATTTACGACTTTGACTTTGACGGTTTTGCCGGCTGCGAGCTCTTTTGGGATATTTCCCTCTTCAAACTCTTTTTTAGGTATAAGCCCCTCGGACTTTAATCCCAAATCGGCCAAAAAACCGTCTTCGCTTTCGGAAACAATCGTAACTTCTATTTCTTTCCCGACCGATAAATCGCCTACGGAATCATACTCTTTCATCAAGTCGGCCATGCTTACTTCATCGTTCTCATCGAACCGTGTTATTGTTTTATTTAAAGTTTTATTTTCAGCCATTTGCTTTACTCCCGATTTATTTAGCGCCTCTGATGCCAAACTGCTTTTCTGCCTCCTCTTTCACTTTTTTTATTATCCAATCCGGAGTCGAAGCTCCGGCCGTGACGCCTATTTTTTTGACATTCTTAAACCATTCTTTTTTTATATCGCGCGCCGTTTCTATATGACGCGTTTTGGTAAAACCTGAGCAAATCTGCGAAAGCCTTGTGGTATTGCCGGAATTTTTTCCGCCCACGACTATCATCAAATCCGAGTTTTTGGCAAGCTTCTCGGCAGAATGCTGTCTGTCGAAAGTAGCTTTGCATATGGTGTTAAAAACTTTGACTTTAAAACGTTTTTTGAAATATCGGACGATAGCGTTAAAATTTTCCGGCGTCTGAGTGGTCTGGCTGACAACGTTAACCGTCGCGTTTTTATCTAGTTTGATTTTCTTTGCTTCTTTAAGGTTTTCGACCACAACGCATTTCCCCGCCCCGTAAGAGACAAGCCCGACGACTTCAGGATGCATTTTTTCGCCGACAATGACTATCGCTTCGTTTTTGACGCTTAAATCTTTTATTATATCCTGCGCTCTTTTTACGAACGGGCAGGTTGCGTCTATGATTTTAATATTTTTTTTCTTTTGAAGTTTTTTCCCGAGCTCCAATGGTATCCCATGAGTGCGCAGAACTATCACGCCGTTTCTTATTTTTTTGGGGTCTTTAAGGGTTTTTATTCCCTCTTTTTCAAGCCTCTTTACTTCCTGCGGATTATGGATTATCGGTCCGAGAGTGTAAACTTTATTGTTTGAGTTCAAAGTGCCCTGCGCAAGCTCTATGGCTCTTTTAACACCAAAACAAAAACCAGATTTGTCCGCAATTTTAATTTTACATTTTTGATATTTCATCTAAAGCTGCCTGAGAAAGTTTGACGTAGTCGTCCTTGAAAAAATTTTGAGGCGGATATAAAGGCTTTCCGTATTTTATTACTATTTTTTTAAACCTGGACATCTTATTGGTATTTTCTATGCGCGTAGGAATTAACGGAACTTGCGCGTTGCAGGCAATCATGCCGGCTCCGGAATGGGCTTCTCCTAAAACGCCTTCCTTAGACCGTCTTCCTTCGGGAAAAACCAAAAGGGCGTGCCCGTCTTTTAAAATCTGAAAAGCGCTTCGCATCGCGTGTATATCCATAACGCCGCGCCTGACCGGGAAAGCATTTGTTCTCTTGATGATAAACCCTAAAACCGGTTTATCGAAAAGCTCCTGTTTTGCCATAAATTTTAACGGACGCTTCATCATGCTTCCGGCTAAAGGCGGGTCGAAAAAACTTATATGATTCGGAGCTATTATTACGCCGCCCGTTTGCGGAATGTTTTCTCTTCCTTCAACGCGGACCCTGTAAAAAACCGTAAAAATAATTTTAAACAAATTTTTACCGAAGTTATATAAAAAAGGAGCTTTTTCTTTTACCTGCATATTTTTTTTAGAACCTCGTAAAAATCAGGGAAAGAAATATCCACGCATTCGGCATTTTTTATTACGGTTTCGCTTTTGGCGACAAGCGCCGCAACGGCGAGAGTCATAGCTATTCTGTGGTCAAAAAACGAATCCACCTTTGCGCCTGACAAATCCACTCCGCCTTCTATTATAAAACCGTCTTCAAGTTCTTTTATCTGCGCGCCCATCTTTGAAAGCTGGCTTGTTATAGCCGATATCCTGTCGCTCTCTTTTACGCGGAGCTCTTTTGCTCCGGTAATTTTTGTAACGCCTTGGGACATTGCCGCAATAAGAGCAAAGACCGGAACTTCGTCAACCATTCTCGGTATTATATCCGCGCCTATATTTACCGCTTTAAGTTTCGAATGTTTTACGGTTATGTCGGCGACAGGCTCTCCGGAAACTTCTCGTTTGTTTTCAAGAACTATATCCGCGCCCATTTTTAAAAGCACTTCTATAAATCCGTCTCTCGTTGGATTTACTCCGACGTTTGTTATTGTTAAAGAAGACCCTGGAACTATCAACGCCGCCGCTATAAAAAAAGCCGCCGAGGAAATGTCTCCGGGAACAGTAATATTTTGCGGGCTCAATTTCTCAGCCGGATAAACTGTAACACAGTTGCCGCGAACTTCTATTTTTGCGCCATAAGCCTTCAACATTCTCTCGGAATGATCCCTTGACTTTACGGGCTCGCAGTATGTTGTTGCGCCGTCGGCATAGAGTCCCGCGAAAAGGACCGCCGATTTCACCTGGGCGGTCGATTTATCGCTTTCGTATCTTATCGGTTTAAGCGGATTTTTCCCGCGAACCGTCAAAGGCAGGTTGCCGTTGTTTGAAGAGATATCCGCCCCCATTTTCGAAAGAGGGTCAATCACTCTTTGCATCGGGCGTTTGGACAAGCTTTCGTCGCCGGTTATTTTGCTGTCAAAATTTTGCCCTGCAAGAATTCCGCATAATAACCTTGTCGTCGTGCCGGAGTTGCCGGCATATATTTCTTTTTCGGGTTTGGCAAGTTTCAAGCCTGCGCCGGAAATATGAAGAGTGTCGCCGAAAGTTTCAATCTTAGAGCCCATCTGCCCGAAGGCGGCTATGGTTCTAAGGCAATCGTCCGACGGAAGATAATTTTTTATTACGGAATTTCCATGAGCTAAGGAAGAGAGCATGACCGCTCTGTGGGTTATAGATTTGTCGGCGGGAACTTCTATTATGCCTGACACTTTATTTGCTGACTGAAGTTTTATATCCATGATTTTATGCGGCTTGTTTTTTGAGTTTATGCTGCGTAAAAGGTGTTGCTTATTTTTGGGTTTTCAATATCTCTTTTTTGACTCTGCTTTTATTTTTTAAAACTTTTTTAAATGAATTCAGCTCTTTTATAAAAGCATTCAGATGTTTGATTACGTTCTCGCTGTTCGCGGACAAAACCGGAGCCCACATGTCGGCGCTTGAATTTGCAACTCTTGTCGCGCTTTTAAACGAACTTGCGGCTATCAAATCTATCTCTTTATTTTTTTTCTTGACGTCCTTGTAAACCTTGTTTAGAGAAAAAGCTATTACATGCGGCAAGTGGCTGGTAACAGCCGCAAGATTATCGTGCGTCGCGGCGTTCATTTTTATTATTTTGGCGCCCGTCGCTTTCCACATATCCGCCACTTTCTTTTCGGCTGCTTTATTATTGTTGCCGGTAATTACAACGTTTGCATTTTTAAACATATCTTTATCCGCGGACAGTATGCCGTTATTTTCTTTCCCGGCCATAGGATGAGCTCCCACAAACGCCAATTTTGCGCCTTGCAGTTTTATCGGTTTTTCAACCGCCGATTTCACGCTTCCGACATCGGTGACAACCGCGTTTTTTTTAGCCGTCACGGAAATCCTTTTATACATTTCCGCAATTGCGTCGACCGGGATGCATATAACTATGATGTCCGCCGGTCTTGACGCCTCAAACGATAAAGACACTTCGTCGACGGCTTTCATTTTAAGAGCCGTTTTTTCGGTTTCCTGGCGTCTTGCGATTCCGGTTACATGGTAACGTTTGCCGGCATACTTTTTTAACGCAAGCCCTAAAGAACCGCCTATTTGCCCGAGTCCGATTATGCAAACGTTAATCATTATAGAATCTCTCGCCCTACCGCTTTGGCGACCAAATCAAGCTCTTTCATAAGTGTTTCGAACTGAGCAGGAAGCAAACTCTGCGGCCCGTCGGAAAGAGCTTCTTCCGGATTGGGATGAACTTCTATTATGAGACCGTCGGCTCCGGCGGCGACGCAGGCTTTTGCCATAGTTCCGACGTGTTCTCTTATGCCTATTCCGTGAGAAGGGTCTAAAATAATCGGCAAATGCGTAAGTTTTTTAAGAACCGGTACGGCGTTTAAATCCATGGTAAATCTAGTGGAATCTTCAAACGTTCTGATTCCCCTTTCGCACAGCATTACGTTGTAATTGCCCTGAGCAAGAATATATTCCGCCGAAAGCAAAAATTCTTTTATGGTGGTAGCCATGCCTCTTTTCAAAAGAACAGGCTTTTTTTGTTTTCCCACGGCTTTAAGCAAATCGTAATTTTGAATGTTTCTTGCGCCGATCTGAACTATGTCGCAATACTTCGACAAAAGCGGAACCTGCTCTACGCTCATAGCTTCGCTGACAGTCGGCATGTGAAGTTTTTCGCCGGCTTCTTTCATGTATTTAAGGCCCTTTTCCCCGAGTCCCTGAAAAGCGTAAGGAGAGCTTCTCGGCTTAAACGCTCCGCCGCGCAAAATTGTCGCGCCGGCGTCTTTCACGAGTTTTCCGGTTTTGAACATAATCTCTTTGCTTTCAATGGCGCACGGGCCGGCCATAACGTGAATTTTCTTTCCGCCGATCTCGACGCTGCGGCTGATTTTTATAACCGTATTGGTTTTTTTAAACTCTCTGGAAGCAAGCTTGTAAGGTTTTTGTATTTCGCTGATATGCTCCACGGCGTCCATCGCTTCGAAAGAATCTTTGTATTTTTCGGCGTACTCGCCTATCATTCCGATAATGGTAACGTCTTTGCCTTTTGAAATATGAGGCTTGTAACCAAGCGATTTAATCTTGTTCGTTACCGCTGTAATGTCTTTCTGTTTTACGCCTTTTTTCAATGTTATTATCATGTTTTTTCCTCTTCTATTTATTCAAAACTTTTTTTAATTTTCTGACGAACATCTCGTTTTCGCCGCGCAAGCCGACCGTCACTCTTACCCAGTCTGGAAGATCGTATTCGTCAACGGCTCTCGTTATAACGCCTTCGCAAAGCATTTTGGAAAACAGCTCTTTTCCTTTAAGCGGCGATGAATTGATAAGAATGAAGTTTGCCGCAGATTCAAGATATTTTACGCCGAGCTTTTTTAACTCTTTGTAAAGATAAGCCTTTTCTTTTCTCATAAGCGCCTGGCCTTTTTTAACCTGCGCTTTATCTTTGATGCTCGCGATAGCAGCCGCCTGCGCCAAAAGGTTTACGTTAAACGGCGGGCGGGTCCTTTCTATGTAATCTACTATAGTTTCGTCGGCAAATCCGTAGCCTACCCGCAATCCGGCAAGAGCGTAAATTTTCGAGAACGTTCTGAAAACTATAAGATTCTTATTGTCTTTCAAAAAATCCAGTCCGTCGGGATAATCTCTTTGAAGCTTTGCATATTCAAAATAAGCTTCGTCCAAAATTACCAGCGGCTTTACCCCGTTTTTATTTTCGGGCAACGCTTTAAGAAATTTCGAGAGCTCGGCCTTCGTGCTGTAAGTTCCCGTGGGATTGTTCGGATTTGTCACAAAAACCGCTTTCGTTTTTTCGGTAACGGCTTTCGCCATCGCAGGCAAGTCGTGCGCATATCCGTTTTTCATAGGAACGATAACGGCTTTGGAATCCATAAGCTTTACCGCCATGGCATATCTGACAAACGCATGTTTGGATATGACTATCTCGTCTTCCGGATTGAAAAAAACCTTGGCTATAAGCTCTATTATTTCGTCCCCGCCGGCGCCGGTGAAAATATTTTTGGCGGGCATTCGATAACGCTCCGAAATCGCTTTTTTAAGCTCGAACGAGTTGGAATCGGGATAGAAAAAAACTTTGTTTAAATTATCCTTCAGCGCTTTAACCGCTTTCTTTGACGGGCCAAGCGGGTTTTCGTTGGAAGCGAGCTTTACGATTTTTTTTAAACCCATTTCTCTTTTAAGCGTTTCTACGGGTTTCCCGGCTACATACGGTTCAAAACCCATGCAGCTTTTTCTTATTATTTTTTTTACTTCCATTTTATGTCTCCTAATTGACTGGATAAGATCCTAAAATTTTCACAAACACGCTGTTGCTTTTAAGTTCCGCAACTGCTTTCGCGACTTTCTTGTCTTCGATATGTCCTTCCAAGTCTATGAAAAATATGTATTCCCACGCTTTTTTCTTCGTGGGGCGCGACTCTATTTTTGTCAAATTGACTTTATTCTTATCGAAACTTCCCAAAATTTTATGCAGCGCTCCGGGCTTGTCTTTTATCATAAACACAAGGCTCGTTTTATCTCGTCCGCTCGGGCGCGTCGCGATTTTTCCCACGACGAAAAATCTCGTAAAGTTCTGCTTGCTGTCTTGTATGCCTCTTTCCAAAACAAACAAATCGTATATTTTCGCAGCCGCTTCCGGCGACACCGCCGCGGCATGGCTTTCCTTGGCAACCATTTTCGCAGCCTCAACCGTCGAAGAAACCGATATGAGCTCCGCATCGGGATAATTTCTCATGAGCCACGTTCTGCACTGCGCAAGGCCGTGGGGATGAGAATAAATCCTCAAAATTTTCGCCTTCGGATCTTTCACCAAAAAACATTGTTCTATTTTCAGACTGATTTCGCCGCACACGGTAAGTTCGGTATCAACGAGCATATCAAGCGTAACGTTAACAGACCCCGCGTTGGAGTTTTCAACCGGGACTACGCCAAAGTCCGAACGGTCTTTTTCAACATCGTCCAAAACCTCGTTTTCCGTCGCGCACGGGACAAAGAACCCCGAAGAGCCGAACTTTTTCATCGCCGCCTGATGGGCAAAAGTGCCCCACGGGCCCAAAAAAGCTATTTTCATGGGCGTCTCAAGGTCCCTTGACGCGCTGATTATTTCGCTGTATATATTCTCGACGGCCTGAATGCTTAAAACCGGTTTCAATTTCTTCAATTCGCCCAGAACGTTTCTCATGACTTCTTTTTCCCTGGACGGAACGTAAACGGCTTTTCCGGTTTTGTTTTTTACTTTCCCGACCTCGAGAGCAAGCGCCGCGCGTTTGTTTATAAGCCTGGCAATTTCCCTGTCGGTTTTATCTATGTCTTTTCTGATAAAATTCAAACTGTTTTTCATAAAATCTCCGAATAAAAAATAACCCCTTTTTTGAAGGGGAATAATCGTTTGCATATTATACTAAACACGGCTTGTTTATTTCAATCAGATTTTTAAAAGATTTTTGATGTTTTTGGCGAAAATCTTTTCTTTGTTTTCGGATGATATCGTGAGAAGTTTTAAGGCCTCAACCTCTTTTTTAGGAACATTAAGCGGGAAATCGGAGCCGAAAAATATTTTGTCAAAGCCGTGTTTGGCAAAAAACTTGTTTAACAGCTCGAGCGGCATGTGGCGTATGCTCTCCGAAGTATCGAAGTAAATATTTTTTCCGGCAAGCTTTTCAAGCGCCTCTTCCCACATCAAAAAACCGCCCATATGAGCGCCTATAATTTTAAGCCCCGGGAATTTATTCATAACGTTTAAAATTCTTTCCGGAGAAGAGCGCACCTCTTTGCTTTTGGAACTAAGCTCTACGCCGCAGTGGAAAAGAACGGGGATACCGAGCTTTTCCAGCTCGCCATACATCGGGAACGCTCTTTCCTCGTCGACAAAAAACAGCTGAAATTCGGACTGGAGCTTCACGCCGCATGCGTTGTCTTTGATTCTTTTAAGCTCTTCTTTATAATTTTGGAAATCAGGATGGATGGCGGCGAAAGGTATTATTCTCTTATCTTTTATCGAGAAAAGCCAGTCATTAATGGATATTACCTGATCAGGGCGCGACGCCACGGACGCTACGACGCTTTTAGATATTCCGGCGTCATCCATGTATTTATACAGATTGTCGAGCACCGGCATGGTTATCATCTCGCGGCTGAAAGACTGTTGAAGATTTTCCTTCGCCCTTGCCACAACCTTTTCCGGATATGCGTGAGTATGAGAGTCTATTATTTCCATTTTCGGGCCTTTAGCATAAATTGCTTTTGGTGCAGCTGACAAGCATAATCGCGGCGACCAAATAAATGTCATCGACACTTGAACCTCTGCTCAAATCGCTGACGGGCAGCGCAAGACCTTGAATTATCGGCCCCAAAGCCTGAAACCCGCCGAGCCTTTCGGCCATTTTGTATCCGATATTTCCGGCATTCAAATCCGGGAAAATAAAAATGTTGGCTTTCCCGGCAACATCGGAATCGGGCGCTTTCCTTTTGGCGACCGACGGGATAATTGCCGCGTCAAACTGAAGCTCGCCGTCGACATTAACGCTTTTATCGTTTTTAAAATGTTCTTTTAAAAGCAGCACCGCTCCCAAGATTTTTTGAAGCACCTGGTTTTTTGCGCTCCCCTTGGTAGAAAACGAGAGAAGCGCGATATTGGCGTTTCTCTCTGGGAAAAATTTTTTAAAGTTCAATGCGGTGGAAACCGAAATATCTTTAAGTCCGATGGCATCGGGTTCAAAATTGACTCCGCAGTCGGCAAACAAAACCGGTTCTTTTATAACCTTGTGATTTTCCGGAGGAATCATCATAAAATACGAAGAAACGTAGTTTATGCCTTCGGCGGTGCCTATCACGCGGATGGCCGCCCTCAAAACATCGGCGGTATCGTAGACGGCTCCGCACACGCATGCGTCGCATTTGCCGCTTTGCAAATACATCATGGAAAAATAAAGAGGCTGTTTCAAAAGATCGAGCACGGCCTGAGGTTCCATGCCTTTTTTCTGACGAGTGCGCACAAAAGTTTCGATCTTTTGCTCATCGAGCAAAGCCATGTCCATTTTTATGATTTCCATGCCGTCAAGACTCACTCCGGCGGAAATCGCGGCTTTTTTAACGTCTTCAACGTTATCCGCAGGCAAAACGACTTTGGCGACGCCGTCTTTAACCAGCATTTGCGCCGCCGTCAAAACTCTTGCGTCCGTGCTTTCGGGAAGGATAACCGTCCCGTTAACTTTTTTTGCCAGACTCAAAATGTGTTTTCTGATATCCATAATATCTCCATGATGAAATTTCTATCTGCCGCCGTCCGTTTCCCTGATTTCCACTCTGCGGATTTTGCCGCTTATGGTTTTTGGAAGCTCTTTTACGAACTCTATTATCCTCGGATACTTATACGGCGCCGTAACTTTTTTGACGTGTTCCTGAAGCTCAACGACAAGCTCGTCGCTCGCCTTATAACCTTCGGCCAAAATAACCGTGGCTTTTACCAGCATTCCTCTTTGCTCGTCGGGAATTCCCGTAATGGCGCACTCCAAAACGCAAGGGTGCTCCATAAGCGCGCTTTCAACCTCAAAAGGCCCTATTCTATATCCCGAACTTTTTATGACGTCGTCGGATCTTCCAATGAACCAAAGATATCCGTCTTCGTCTCTGTAAGCGACGTCGCCGGTATCGTATATTCCGTTATGCCACGTTTTTTTCGTAAGAGCCTCGTCACCGTAATATCCGCAAAAAAGCCCTACGGGTTTTTCGGCGTCGGTTCTTATCACAAGATGCCCTTCTTCTCCTGCTTTGCAAGAGTTTCCGTTTTCATCAATAACGTCGACATCCCATCCTGCCGACGGTTTTCCCATTGAACCAAGCCTGGGCTTCATCCAAGGAAAATTTGCGGCAAACACTACCGTTTCGGTTTGCCCAAAACCTTCCCTAAGTTCAAGCCCCGTGGCTTTTTTAAACTGCTGGAAAACTTCCGGGTTTAAAGGCTCGCCGGCGGTCTCGGCATATTTCAGTTTCGACAAATCGTATTTTGAGATATCTTCCTTTATTATATGCCTGTAAATTGTCGGAGGCGCGCAAAAAGAAGTGATTCCATACTTAGATATTTTTTCAATTAAATCTTTCGGGTGAAACCTGTCGTAATCATAAGTAAAAACGCAAGCTCCGCAAATCCATTGTCCGTAAATTTTTCCCCATGCGGCTTTTGCCCAGCCGGTGTCGGCAACGGTTAAGTGAACGCTTTCATCGTCTAAATTCTGCCAAAATCTTGCCGTTATGATATGGCCCAAAGGATAAGTGAAATTATGGAACACCATTTTTGGCAGGCCTGTTGTACCGGACGTAAAATACAAAAGGAAAGGATCTTCATTAGTTGTAGCTTCATCTCCCAAAGGCCTTTCAAAAACATTTGAAAATTTTTCGACTTCTTTGGAGTACTCAATCCATCCCGGAACTGCGCCGTTAACAGAGACTACATTTTGAAGCTGCGGAAGATACTTTTTCGCCTCATTGATAACGCCGCTTACTCTTTTTTCCGCCACGGAAACTATCAGCTTTACATTTGCGGCTTCAACTCTGTATTTTATATCTTTAACGGTTAAAAGATGCGTCGCCGGAATAACCAGCGCGCCTATTTTATGCAGGGCAACGCTGCAAAACCAATACTCATAACGCCTTTTGAGCATCAGCATTACCGCGTCGCCTTTTTTAATACCGAGCGACTTGAAAAAATTTGCGGCTTTGTCGGCGTTATCTTTTATATCTTTAAAAGTGAAGACACGTTCGTCGCCAGATTCGTCGCACCAAATCATGGCTTTTTTATTAGGTTCGGCATCGGCAATAACGTCAACTATATCAAAACCAAAATTGAAGTTTTCGGGGACGTTTATACGGCAGTTAACGGAAAAGTCTTCGTAAGATTTATAGGTTGGTTTCGTGAATTTCTCTACTAACATTTGATCTCCGGGAATATGGCAATTATATCATAATATTTATTCGACGGCTTGAAGCGCGGCATTTTTAGCCAGCTTGTCTGCTTCATCGTTTTTAGAATTTCCGGTATGGCTTTTTATATGGCGCCACATTAAAGATATTTTTGAGTTCTTTACAAAATCGACATAATCTTTTGAAAGGGCGTTTTTTGGCTGCCACTTTCCCGTCACAAATTTTTCTATTCCTTCATAATCGTAATTTATGCGCAGCTTTTGAACGCCGTTGTTTTGACACCACTTCAACGTTTCGACAACGGATTTAAGCTCTCCGCCAAACTGCCTGAACTCAAGCTCTTTTATAGTCCCCGAAAGTTTGGCTTTCAATTCGTTTCCAAGATAAATGACGGCTCCGTAACCCACGACGCCGTTCATAAATGAGCCGTCGACAAATGCTTCATAAATTCCGCTTTCTTTACCATAACAATCGGCGCCGTTCAAATTATCCCATATCTCATTTACAATTTGCTCGGTTTTATTACCCGCAACTTTTTTCTTAAGAGAAAACGTATTAGTGGAAGGTTTGTAATAAATCGAAAGTTTGCCGGCATTGCCCGCAAGAGTAATCATAACAAGATAGTCTCTAAAGCTGCCGTCATCAAACGCAGCTTCAATATCTCTTGCCTTTAAGGCTTTGCAAAGCTCAAAGGCTTTATCTTCCAGCTCTTTTTTATACAATGTGATAGCCATTTGAAGATTATACAACTTTTTGCCAAATTTGATAAAATACAACGGTATTTTAATCTTAGAGGTAATAAAATGAACCTTAAAAGTTTTGACATTCCCGCTATTTTCAGCCAAGCTTGGGAAGTTCTCAAAAAAAACATAAAACTCTTTATAGTTTTTCCGTTGATTTCCGCCGCAGTCATCTTTACGCTTCTTTGGCTGGCGGTTGCTTTACAAACTATTCCGTATGCCGGATATGCGTTATTTGGGATTCTATTTATAGCATGCGCGCTTTTTGCGGTTTATGTCCTTTTTGTGTGCGTAAAAGCGGCAATAAGAATTTTAAACGGCGAAGCTGTGTCGATGAGAGCATCATTAAGAATTGATTTAAACGAGTATCTGAAGTTTTTGGAAACAATAGTTATTATGTTTGTTGCGGTTATTGTGGTTTACGTTGTTACAAATACTCTTCCCGGAAAAATTCTCGGCAGACATTTTATAACTTCTGTTCTTACTTTTATCTTATCAATAGCCGGAGGTTCATTGGCGTCCGTAATTTTGCTGCCTGTTCCATTCATGGCGCTTGAAAATAAATATGAAAAATTTTGGGATGTTTTTAAACAATCCTACGAGCTTACCATGCCAAAGCTTTCACAGCTATTGATATTTGTATGGATATCTTTTGCGGTGATTCTTATAGGGATGATTCCGTTTGGACTTGGTTTTATAATTACATTGCCAGGAATTTTAATAGCGTCCGCGGTAGTATATAAACGTCAGTTAGACGTCAAAGTAAGCGAAGCCTCTACTCTTCCTCTTTAATTGCCAGCTGTTTTTTTGCCGGCGCGCCCAATTCTTTAAGTTTCTCTGCTCTTCTTATAAGACTGTCGCCTTTTCTGTCAGGGTTAGAAAGTTTTTTTACCGCTTCTTCGGTTTTGCCCTTGGCTTTGCTTATAAGAGCGTCTGTTTCGGTCAAAATCTCGACAAAATCTACGAATCTGTCGTATAAAAGCCCGCCTTGTTTTGCAATTTCCAAAACATTTTTCTTCTGGTTTTCCTGACGCCACATGTAAGATATGGTTTTAAGCGTGGCAAGCAAAGTCGACGGAGTAACTATTACGACGTGATTTTTAAACGCGTATTCCGCAAGGCGAGGATCTTCGCGCATAGCTAACGCCGCCGCGGCGTCAACCGGCACAAACATCAAAATATAATCCGGCTGCGTCAGCGCTTCCAAATCCTGATAATTCTTTTCCGACAGTTCGTCTATGTGTTTCTTGATGCTCGCTATGTGCTCTTTTAGAGATTCTTTCTTTTCGGCGTCGCTTGACGAATTGAAATATCTTTCATAAGCCGTGAGGGACGCTTTTGAGTCTATAACTATATGTTTGTCTTCCGGAAGATTTACTATGTAATCTGGAATTTTTCTTCCGTCATCGGTGCCGAAAGATTTCTGAGAAACGTAATGCACGCCTTCAACCATACCCGCGACTTCGAAAATTCTTTCAATATTGAGCTCGCCCCAATTGCCTTGGGTTTTGCTCTCGCCTTTTAGGGCTTCCGCAAGATTGTTTGCGTCTTCGCTAACCTGTTTGTTTAACTCCATAAGTCTTTTTAGCTCGCTGTTCAAAACGGCCTGCTGCTGTGATTGGTCGCTGTGAATTTTTTCGACTTTATCCTGAAACTCTTTTATTTTTTCTTTAAACGGAGACACAACCGTTTCCAGAGCCTGCTTGTTCAAATCCGAAATTTTCGAGTTTTTATGCTCCAAAACTTTAGAAGCTATGTTTTCAAATTCGGTCTTTAAAGAATCTTCGAGAGTTCCGCGGTTAGACAAATCTTCCTGCAAATCTTTTATCTTCTGGGTTTTTGCCGAGCTTCTGTGGACAAAGAAAACAGCCGCCGCAAGAACTCCGAAAACAAAACACGAAACGGCTATAAATATATTCATCATTACTCCTTTTTTGTTATAATGCTTATATTATATTTTTGCCGTTAAAAAATGTAAAGGAGAAAAAAATGTCTAAACCAGCATTTGCTATCGGGGATGTTTTGAAGGCCGGTTGGGCCGGATTTAAAAAGAACGCCAAATTTTTGATCGTTCCGATTATCTTGATTTTTGCATTGGTGATAGTTTTCTACACGATACTGTTCGCGATGCACGCGCAAGGAATGTTGTATCACGGCATGATTGGCAGCGCGCCGGCGATGGTCCTGGTAAGATTTTTCATAATCTACATTATTTACCTGTTAATTGCCATATATCTGGGTCTTTCTCTGTTAAGAACCGCCATTGATACGGCAAAAGGTAAAAAATTATCCTGGGATATTCTTCATAATGACATCGGTTATTATTTCAGATACCTGCTCACTATAATACTTTTTTGCGTAGTCATATTTGTAATCCCCGCCTTATTGCTCGTGGCAGCTATAGCTACGCACAATGTTGCGGCCGGCATTCTTATATGCTTTGTTGCGTTTGTTCTTTGCATAATATTGATGTTTTTGTTTTCTCCTGTGATATTTTTCGCGGCAGACAAAGAACAGAAAACCGACTTTGTCGGTTTTTTCACGAAATCTTATCAGATTGTCACAAAAAATCTTGGCCAGTTGATTCTTTATACGCTGGCATTAATAGGTATATTTATTTTGGCAGTCATTGTTCTTGCAATCGTTCTTTCATTGCTTGCGGTGATAGTTTTGCTCGCATCCAGAGGCAACCACGCTGTTACAATAATTACAATGATGGCATTATATTTGATTGGAATATTTGCCATATACATCTTAGTAGGGTTACCGATATACGTATCAACAGCTACGGTCTATAAAAAACTCGTTTATCCGAAAAAAAGATAATTGCCGAAATAAAAAAGCCCGCGAGTTTAACGCTCGCGGGCTTTTTTATTTCCAGATTTTTTAACCTTTACAGATTTCCCTATAGCTGCAATACTTGCAGGCAAATTGGTTTGACGTGCACGGAAACTCTTTTTTATCTTTCGGAATATTTTTATTTATATCGGCAAGATAATCATACATGTCTTTCGTTTCTTTTTCCACTGTTTTTGCAAAATTTTCAATAGACGCATTATCTACTTTAACGTTTCTTTCGCTATAAACCGGATACAAATAAACATCTATCGGAACAATGTCTTTCGCTTCTTTACCGAAATTGAAATTGGCCCAAAGAGAGTAGCCTGTAAGCTGTTTTGGGTGTTTTATATCGTCCGGTTTGCCGGTTTTCCAATCTAAAATGTATATTTTATCTTCAACAGGCAGCAAAAAGTCGACTTTGCAAAACGCTTTGTAATTATTGATTCTCGTCTCTCCAAAGCCGTCGGGTTCTATAATCCATTCTTTGCTTTGAGCAACCGCGTCTTTTGATATCCATTGGAACCGCTTACTTGCCAGCAAATTTTCTAAAACGCTTTTGACTTTGGCGTATATTTCTTTAACGTCCACTATTTCGTTGCCGTAATAACTTTCATAAAAAGTTTTGGCATGGACGTATTTATCGGTCATGTTAAAAGCGTATTTAAAAAACTTTTCAGTGTTTATGGGTTTTGCGCTGATTTGAAAACGTTTTAGCGTGTCGCGGATTATATCGTGAACTATGTTGCCCGTTTCAAGCGCTTTGGAAGTAAGCGCTTTGAGAAACTGTATTTTTTCAAGCGGAATTTCTTTGTCGAACTTTGCGTAATAATCATAAAAATACTGCCTCTTGCAGTTTGAAAATCTGTCGTAACGCGATACCGACCAACCCAGAATGTCGGTGTAAGGAAATCTTTTGATCTCATTCATGTTTTGTCTTCCTATATTATAATTGTGATAAGTCCGGCTAGTCCTATACCTATAAATAAAATTGCCGAAACCCATTTAATAGCGCTTGTCGGCAATTTTTTGCCGAGAAAAACTCCCAAGGCTATCCCTAAGAGATTTGCAAGCAACATTCCGAAAAATGCTCCGATGAAAACGGCAAGAGGTGAGCCGTTTGCCGCGAGAGTCAATGTGGCTATTTGAGTTTTATCGCCGAATTCTGCGATAAAGAAAAAGAACAGCACCGTAAAGAACGGATTTATTATAACTTTATTATTAGTCTTTTCGGTTTCATCATTTTTACCCAGTAAAGTCCAAACGCCAAACAATATAAAAAGAATGCAGGAAATTGTTCTTATTATTCCCGTATCAACAGCCGAACCTATCAACCCTCCTGCGACTACGGCTATAAAGTTTGTAACCGCTATTGCTGCGACTACGCCAAAAATAACCTGATACGTTTTAAAACGCGTAGTAAAAGCAAACGACGCCAGCTGCGTTTTATCGCCCATTTCCGCAAGAAAAATTAAAATGAAAGATGTCAGAAAAGTTTCCATGCTGTTTAATAATACGGCGTTATGAGCCTTGCGGCATTATTTCTCAATCGCTCCAAAAAAGGCAAATTCACGGAATCTTGCAAATTGGCAGGTTTTGAAATTTTCTTTTTGTCTTTAATTATTTTAAAAAGCTTCGAAGCCAGACTCTTGCTTACAATTTCCATATTGGCCTCAAACAGGAGTTTAAAACTTCTGACATCCCAGTTTGCAGAACCTATACAGACCCATTCGCTGTCGACTATAAAAAATTTGCTGTGGTCAAAAGGAAGCGGCGTTTTATAAATTTTTACGCCTTTTTTTAAAAGTCTGAAAAAATTAGGTTCTTCGGCCCAATTCATAATTTTATGATCGCTTATTTCCGGAATAAAAAGCTCCACCAAAACGCCGCGCTGCGCGGCAAGCTCCAAAGCGGTTAAAATTTCATTTTCCGGCAGAAAATACGGAGTAACTATAACTATATGTTTTTTTGCCATATTTATTCTGCCGTGCAAAAGAGCTTCGATTTTTCCGTTATTCTTATCCGGGCCGTCAGGAATAACGCGAGCAAGCATTCCTCCCCTTTTGGCATAACGAACATATCTTGAACGCCCGGTCATTTCCTCTCCGGTAGCGAATTCCCAATCGTCTTCAAAAACTTCCGATATCTGGTCTATTACGGGGCCTTCTATCTTAAAAGTTATATCTTGAACCCCTCTTGCCAAATCTTTTAAAAGCACGTTTTCTTTGGAAAGGTTCATTCCGCCAAAAAACGCCGTTTTCCCGTCAATAATTATTATTTTCCTGTGATTTCTCAAATTTACGAACGGCATCGATATAGGTATCAGCGGCGGCAGGAAAACGGCGCATTGCACGCCTTCTATTTCTTTCAGTTTTTTTTCTATCGATCTTCTGAAAAAACGCAGCGTGCCGATACCGTCTACCATCACTTTCACTACGGCTCCGTTTTTTACGGCAGCTTTAAAAGCTTTAAAAAACTTATCCGTTTCGCTGTCAACGTCAAAAATATAGCTTTCCACAAGAACTTCTTTTTTCGCATTTCTTATTGCCTCTAACATTTCAGGGTAAGCCTGAGCCCCGTTCTGCAAAGGTTTTATGTTATTGGACTGCGCGAAATTTTGAGGATATACGTTAAAAGAGAAATCTATAAACTGTTTTAAATCTCCGAACTCTTCCTGCTTTCGGACTATTGAGCGCCGCCCTATCATTCCGCGCTTTTTTCTTAGTTTTATGCCTTTTCTTTTGACTCTGTTGATTCCGAGAAAAATATATAAAATAGTCCCGATAAACGGCGATAAAAAAACAAGCGCTATCCACCCGATAGAGCCTTTTACGTCTTCCTTGTGCAACAATATATGCATGGTTGTCATAATGACAAGACACACATAAATTACCAATACAAGGATTGAGAAAAACGTCATTGAGTTTGAGTGTATGAGAGTAAGAAGGAGTTCCATATTTGTTCTATTATATAAAATGTTTAAGCCGTTTGAAATTATTTCTGCGGCTATGCTATAATGACCTGACGTCAAAAAAGGAGCGGTTGATAATGATCGATTTAAGAATATATAACGGTAAAAAAGTTTTTATAACCGGGCATACGGGTTTTAAGGGTTCGTGGCTTTCTTTATGGCTTACATCTATGGGCGCCGAAGTCTGCGGGTATGCGCTTGCGCCTAATACCGATCCCGCTCTCTTCGATATTTTAAAATTAAAAAAAAGAATGCGCCATATAAAAGCCGATGTGCGCGATTTCAAAAAATTGCAAAAAGAGCTTTGTTCCTTCGCTCCGGATATAGTTTTTCATCTCGCCGCACAACCTTTGGTAAGAGTTTCATATAAAGATCCGCTGGAAACATATCAGACTAATGTTATTGGAACTGCAAATCTTCTTGAAACCGCAAAAAACTGTCCGCACGTCAAAGCCGTAATAAACGTTACCACCGATAAATGCTATAAGAATAAAGAACAGGATTATGCTTACAAAGAAACCGACGAACTGGGAGGATATGATCCATATAGCAACTCCAAAGCCTGTTCAGAGCTTGTAACCTCTTCATACAGAGACTCTTTTTTCAATCCTAAAGATTTCGGAAAAAAACACAATTTAGCGTTGGCTTCCGCGCGCGCGGGTAACGTTATAGGCGGCGGAGATTATTCTTTGGACAGGCTGCTGCCCGATTTTGTAAAAGCCATAGAAAATGGCGAAGAAATAATTTTGAGAAACCCGAATGCCGTGCGTCCTTGGCAATTTGTTTTGGAACCTCTTTACGGATATTTGCTGCTTGGCAAAAAACTTCTTGAAGGTAATGTTAAATTCGCAAGCGCATTTAATTTTGGGCCTTACGACAGCTCAATAATTACGGTGGAATCTGTTGTAAAAACGGCGATAGCCTCGTATGGCAAAGGAAATTATTCTATAGACAAAGGCGTTCATCCGCATGAAGCCACTCTCTTAAAATTAAACAACGAGAAAGCCGAAAAAGAGCTCTCATGGAAACCGATTTATTCCGTCAAAGAAGCTATAGAAAAAACAATAGATTGGTATAAAGCTTACGACGACGGCGAAAATATGTTTGAGTTCTCGTTGAATCAAATAAAATCATTTGAGAATCTGATATGAAAAAAATCTTGATAAAATCTTTAAGAAGCTTAATAGTAAGCTTGTCCGGAGTTTATTACGCCGTGGCAAAACCTGACGTAAAAACCGGCAAATATATTGCAGTTTCGGGAAAGGTCTTGGGCAAGGAAGAATTAAAAAATTTAGTCGATGCTTCTCTTGATATGTGGCTTACGACGGGCCGTTTTAACGATAAGTTTGAAGCTGATTTCGCCGCTTTTCTGAAAAGCAAATATGCGCTTACCACAAATTCCGGTTCTTCGGCCAATCTTCTTGCATTATCGGCGTTGACTTCTCATAAGCTCGGAGAAAAACGTCTTAAAAAAGGCGATGAAGTCATAACCGTTGCCGCGGGTTTTCCGACAACCGTAACGCCTATAATTCAAAATGGACTTATCCCTGTTTTTGTAGACGTTGAAATAGGAACTTACAATATTGCGATAGAACAAATAGAAGAAGCGATAACGCCAAAAACAAAAGCCGTCTTAGTAGCTCATACGCTTGGGAACGTTTTTGATTTAGACAAAGTAAAAGAGATTTGCGATAGAAACGGATTATGGCTTATAGAAGATTCGTGCGACGCTCTCGGGGCAAAATTTAACGGTAAATATGCGGGAACAGTCGGGCATATAGGAACTTTCAGTTTTTATCCCGCGCATCACATAACTATGGGTGAAGGCGGAGCGCTTTGCACGAACGATGCTCAGCTTTATAAAATCATAATGTCATTCAGAGACTGGGGCAGGGATTGTTGGTGTCCGCCCGGGAAAGATGACACATGTAAAAAAAGATTTGCGATGAAATTCGGGAACATGCCTTTAGGATATGACCATAAATATGTTTACTCTCATTTGGGATATAACTTAAAAATTACGGATTGGCAGGCTGCTTGCGGAGTTGCCCAGCTTAAAAGGCTGCAAGGTTTTATACACAAAAGGAACGATAACTTCGATTATCTTTACAGGCATCTTTCCAAGTGGACAAAATATCTTGTTTTACCGCGACTTTCCGAAAAAGCCGAAGCTTCATGGTTTGGTTTTACAATAACCGTAAAGCAAAATAATAAATTTACAAAAATGGATTTAGTTAAATTTCTGGAAGAGAATAATATAGGCACGAGGCAGCTTTTTGCCGGAAATTTATTGAGACAGCCCGTATTTACCGACAGTGATATTGAGATGAGAATAAGAGATTCGAAAGCGCTTAATTCAAGCAAGCTGACCGAAGAACATTATAAAATGCTTCCAAATACGGATATCGTTCTTAATTCGACTTTTTGGATAGGGGTATGGCCGGGCCTGCGAAAAGATCAGATAGAATTCATGATTTCAAAATTCGACGAGTTTTTCAAACAATACAATTAGCTTGTTTTTCTCCGTATACCTAGAGATCTTTGACAAAATTGTTTTAACAAAAGCGGCAAAACATATTTATAAAAATTTTTCTGAAACTTATAATATCTGAATGACAACAATAAAGTCTTAATACAAAATGAAATATTGCCTTCATATATATTTATAGCTTTTCTTAAATGCCAAATGACATGATTTTTACATACAGCGGCATTAACCTGTTTAAATTCTTTGGATTTTTTTCCAAACACATAAGCAGCTATATCATTGTAACAGGATATATCTAATTTTATTCTCTTGAAGTAGTCATATCCTAATAAAAATGAGTCATTGTCAACTCTATAACCTATCATAGGTCTTGAAATCCTCACCAATTTTACACCTTTTTTAATAATCTCATAATAGATATACAATAAACTATACGCGCTGCCCACAAATCTTTTATACTTTGCAAATTCATCCCAGAGACACTTTTGAAATATAAATCCGCTTATATAACCGAAATATTCGCCGAGTTCCTTAATAATATTCGAAGCCGGCGGCGAATGATACAACAAATCCGTTTTTGTGTCTGTAGAGCAAATATCCTTAGGCAATTGTTCTTTAAACTGAATGGGATTTAATAAATAAATACCAGCTTTATATTCTTTTATTTTTTCAAGAGCAACGTTTATCGAATTAGGCAATAAAACATCGTCGCTTCCAAGCAGTTGGCAATAATTCCCTGACGCGATTTCAACGACTTTCAAATAGTTATTGTCAGCGCCCATATTTTTATCCCAACGAAAATACTTTATATTTTTATGAGATTTCTGAAATTTCTCTATAATATCCTTAGTATTGTCTTCCGATGCGTTATCGGATACGCAAACCTCTACGCTGTCTTTGTTATTAGAATCAAGCTGATCGAATATACTATTCAAGCACTCAGCCAAATACTCCGATCTATTATAAGTCGGTATGCATATTGAAAGCTCAAATCTGTTTTCCATATTCAAATAACTCCGGATTTTTGTATTTCATCAAACACACGCTTCGCCGTCACTGCTTCCATACACGGAACTCCAGAATCCTGCCTTAAACATTTTTTCATCCAGTCATCAGTTATCCATTCGCAAACAATCGGACACGTATCATTGGCGCGTATTGAAATATTTCCTTCGTATCCGTACACGTTTGGGTCAGTCGGACCAAAAATTACAACCGAGGTTTTTCCTCCCAAAAATTTTCTAAGATGAACATATCCGCCTTCCTGATCGATTAGCATCTTCGCTCTTTTTAGCAAGACTTTCAATTCTTCAAGAGATGTTTTGCCGCGCAAATCGAAATCGATGCCTTTTATTTTATCGTTAAGATCTGTCCCTAACTGAACCAGCGGATAACTCGCATATTTTTTCTTCAATAAAACAACCAATTCGTTAAATTGCGCTACTCCCCATTCTTTCGTAGAGTTCCTTGAGACAAAAGCCGCATCTGTCCCTTTGTGTATAACAATGAACGCTTTCCCGCTCAGGTTAAACTTCTCAAGCACCGACTCTTCATTTAAAGAGATCTTTAAAGGCTGCAAATAATCTTCTTTTATGTTCAAAATCCCGTACAAATCAGGCTGTTGAATCCTTTTTTGTCCTCTTAACAAACAGTATCTATTAACCGAAGATGCGCTTATGGAATCATAAAAATACGAGTTCTCTTTATAAAATGTTTTATATTTCGTCAATAAACCGTACAATTTGGGATTTACTCTTTTCACATTTTTCGAAACTTTTACAACTTTCGGGAATCTAAACCTAAGTTCGATTACTATGTCATAGTTAATTCCATTATCCAATTCGGTACAGGTTATATAATTCGCAGCGAAAACGGTCTGCAAAATTTTCTTATTCGGATTAACGTCACAAACGTCGATATGTTTTATTTTCGAAAATTTGTAAAAATACTCGATATAATTTGCAACGATACAAAAATCCCCGATGCCCCCGCTTGCTATAAAAAGAACTTTCGATTGTTTTTTTCTGCTGTAAAATATTTCGGATTTAATATTTTCTAAAATCAAAAAGGGAAGCTTAAAAATAGAATATTGCACGAAAAAAATCAGAATTCTTACTATTCCCGACAGATTGAATTTCCCGTATTTGACCGAATACTTTTTACATTTATGCTGCAGTTGTCCATAAAAATCTATATTCATTAATCCGCCTTATAAATGAAATAAAACTTTAAATATTATATAATTTATTGCCATTTCATGACAAGGAAAACCCATAAAATGATAAATATTACATTTGGCATAAATGACACATATGCTAAATATTGCTCCGCAACTATCGCATCCGTCTTGACAAACCACAAGCTTCTATCCGATGAAGACAAAATTCATTTCTTTATACTGGGCAATTTAAGTGATGCTACGAAAACTAAATTGTTATCGCTTAAGCGAATTCAAGATTTCGAATGTTCGTTTATCAACATTGATGATTCCGTTTTTTCAAAAATACCGTTAAAAGGTTATCACGTATCAGGCTGCTACAGACTTTTAATTCCTGAAATTCTTCCGTCTTCCGTAGAAAAAATCATATATTTGGACAGCGATTTGATTTTAAATATCGATATAAAAAAACTATGGGATATCAACATTGATAGCCATCTTCTGGCCGCCGTCATAGACGAACCTCAAAATAATAGAAAAAACACATACTTCAATGCCGGCATCTCCGTTTACAATGTAAAGAATTTAAAAGCTTTCAACTTTCCGGACAAATGGAGAGGTTATGTTGAAGCATTGCCAAAAGGCGCGACGCTTAAATATTACGATCAAGACATATTAAACGCGATTATAGATAATGTGTTATTCTTACCGCCCAGTTGGAATGTTGAAAAATATAATTTGAGACAGATGCTGAAATCCGGAAAAAGCATAAGCGAATTATCGAAAGAAATATATATTATCCACTACACCACGCAAGCAAAACCGTGGTTCCCGCTGTCGGATCATCCGTTCAAAAACTTATACGTTAAATACGCTAAAATGACTCCATGGGCCGACGAAATCGCAAACCACTCGTTAACGGCAAAAACATCGTATCTAGCAAAACTCATTTTAAAGTATTGGCTGATTCATCCCGTATTTTTTTTAAGACCCAAATTTTATAGAAAAGTCCGCGAAAACGGATTCTTAACGACCATAATTTAATCGGAGTATGTAATGAAGATAGGCTTTTGCGTAGACAAGGTAATCACAGGCGGCGCCGATAAAATTATGCTTGGCGTCATTGACAAACTATTGGCATTGGGCAAATATGAAATACTCCTATTCACAAAACACACGATTGCAGATTCTTATTTTTCAGATTACTTCAGAAAAAATAATATCGAAATTATTCAGCTGAGATTCCCGGAAGAAAGACCGTCTGATTTTTTTGCCAATATTAAATGGCGGTTTGCAAGAAAAAAATGGGACACATCTAATAAAGCCTTTATTCATGATAAGCTAATGAAATGCGACGTGCTCATAGATTTTAAAAATGGCGTTTGCTTCGATACGGTAAAAAATATAAAAACTGCGTTAAAAATTCTATGGATTCACACTTCGGCAACTTTTGCAAGAGATGTCATAGCAGAAAACTGTGACATAACGGCTTATGATAAAATAGTGTGTATAAGCAAAGAAGTCAGGGACGATATACTCCGATACGGCTTGGCAAAACCGGATAAAACATTCTATCTTTACAACTATAATTTCATGAATTTCGATTATATAGCGGAAAAATCAAAAGAACATTTGCCCGTCAAAGACAGATATTTCCTGTCCGTATCGAGACTTGATGAAGGCAAGGATATATCCACTTTAATAGCAGCCTATAAAAACTTCATATCCGAAACAAATTCGGACATAAAATTATATATTATTGGGGAAGGCCCGCTTGAAAAACAGTTCAAAGCCGAGGCGGGAGAACTGTTGAACGACAGGATACTTTTTTTAGGCAACATAAACGAACCTTATAGTTATATGAGGAATGCGGAAGCTTTCATATTATCCTCCGAAAGCGAAGGGTTCGTCCTGGTCTTAATAGAAGCTATGCTTTCGGAAACGCTCGTCATATCGTCCGACTGCCCTTATTCTCCGAAAGAAATCTTAGAAAACGGACAATGCGGTATTTTGTTTGAAGTAAAAAACTACATGGAATTAAGCGCCGTCATGACTAAAATATACAATAAAGAAATCGACAGACAAGCCTATATCAAAAAAGCTTCCGCAAGCTTGCACAGATTTAACAAAGAGGACATCTCAAAACAATTTACAGCTTTATTTTCTCGTTTATAAATATAATGCCTAGACCTATAAAAAACAGATACGATTTATTAAGACAGAATATCGCAAAATTTATTTTTGACGGCAAAAGCCGCCAAAACAAAACTTTCGATATCGACAACGTCAAATCTATTCTATTTCTCCGTGACGACAACAAAATAGGCGATATGGTTGTGTCTACATGCCTGTTCCGTGAAATAAAAATCAAATATCCAAATATAAAAATCTCGGTTTTATGCGGCAAGGACAATAAAGACATAATCGGGCACAACCCTAACGTAGATGAAATTATAGAATTGAAATACGGGTTTGTTGAAAATATCCCGCTTTTTATAAGCCTCGGCAAACGGCATTTTGATCTCATCGCCGATTTCCTTCCGTTAAAACCCAAGCCGCGTTATTTAGCGATGCTTCGGCTTTTGAAGCCCGAGTTTCTTACAGGATTTTATAAGAAAGATTATAAAATCTATACTCATTCGTTCGAAGAAAATCTTAACGATAAACATATAACAAAATATTATGAGTTATTTTTAAATTTTCTGGGCATTAAAAATCCGTCATTAAAATACGACGTTTTTCTTGGAAGCGAAGAAGAAGTTATCAAGCGCGGTATAGGGAGCAAGCTTCAAGGCAAAAATATCGTCCTCAATATTTTTGCGGCAAGCAAACATAGAAGGTTAAGCATAGAGAAAACTGAAGACTTGATTTTGCGTATTAAACAAGCGACGAAATGCAATATATTCGTTTTGTCGCATGACGAACAAACGTTTCAAGCTGTCCAACCGTTGGAAGCATACGGCGCGACGATTTTCCATTCGAAATCTATTCTGGACACAGCCGCTTTGATAAAGCTTTGCGATTTGGTAATTTCTCCGGACACCGCCATAGTCCATATTGCAGCGGCTTTTAATAAAAAACTTGTCGCTCTTTATCTCGATTATTCCGACAGAGAAGAAAAAACCGATATAATCTGGGGACCGAACTATAAGAATGCCGCTCAAATACGCCTCGATAGAAAAAACGGGGCTCTTTCAAACGATATCGAAAATATCCCTAATGAATTAATAATGTCAAAGGTCATTGATTTTTTAAATCAGAGTGAAAACAAATGATTAATATTTTATTCGGATTTGACGATAAGTTCGCAAAATACGCCGCCACGGCTATGGCTTCGATTTTAAGCAATCACAAACTTAACGGCAGCAACAAAATATGTTTTTTCCTTCCCGACATCATAAGTCCCGTAAATAAGGAACGTCTGCTCGATTTGAAAAAGATGCAGGATTTTGAGTGCCTATTTTACAAGGTCGACAAAACGGCTTTCGAAGGACTGCCTATAAATTGCTGGAGCGTCGCGACATACTTTAAACTTCTTATTCCGGAATTATTCAATGTCGATAAAATTTTAGCGCTTGATTCGGATATAATAGTCAGAAAAGACATACAAAGTTTATGGGATACGGATATTTCGGATTATCTTGCCGCAGCCGTGCGCATAGGAGACGGAGCGGATCGCGACGATTACTTTAACGCCGGCGTAGTCGCTTTTAACGTCAAAGCTTTAAAAGAATTCGATTTCAGACGGAAATGGAGAGATTTTATAAAAGTTACTCCGGCAAAAAGCCTGGTTTGCGTTGATCAGGATATACTAAATCCGATTTTGGAAGGAAAAGTCTATTTTTTACCGATGGAATATAACGTTATAGGCAGCTATTACGATTACATGCTCAAAAACCATACGACCGACAAGATAGTAATACAACATTATACTCCGGGGAAACCTTTGGGACTTGATTGTCCGCCTTTCCTTAGAAAACTATGGTTTAACTATCTGTCGCAAACCGCATGGAAGCAAAGCTGGCTTATATTCATGTGCCATTTCTGGATAAAACTTTTTCTCTTAAACCCTATATTTTTTCTAAAACCAAAATACTGGAGAAAGTTCAAAGAAATTCGCAGACAGTCGAAATCCGGCGAACGGTAATGTTTGCTGTCTGCCAAATTGAACTTTATTCGGCCTTGCCTCCGAACATAGCCCCTATTTTACCTATCAAGGAATCTTTTCCGAAAATTGCCACGGCGGTTGAAGGCGCGTCAATATTGCTTTGAGGGTTTGAAATCGTACCGCCTATATTTATGACTAACGGGTTGTTTGCGCCCGGATGAACGTCGGCGCGCATATTAAGCCTTTCGGTTTTGAAATCCGTTGTTCCAGTTAACTTGACTGAAACAAGCTGAGATATAAAACTCATGTTTTTTATGGTCATTCTTCCGATAAAAAAACTCAAATCTCCCGAGAATGACTTATATCTTAGGGAGTTCCATTGCTGTTGTTCCAACCCGGTTATCCCAAGAAGGCTTGACGCCTGCTTGACCGCCGACAAAGCCGAAAATGCTATCTTTGCCGCATTATTCGACTGAACAAGTTTGTCCAAGTTTTCTATGGTGCCGCCGGCAACGTTAAAGTTTGCAGTCCCGCTTATTTTATCGAGCTTTGCGGTGATGCCCGTAAGATCGGCGCTCAATGTCGCTCCTTTTTCGGAATGCAAATACGGAATTTTTATTTCACTCGTTTTAAGTCTTAGCGTTAAATTTAAAGGAAGAGCGGAAGCCTGATTTGCCGCTGACTCTTTAGACGGATTCGATCCCGCAGGGCCGTTTGCGGATAAATCCGGATATCCGTTCAAAATTAGGCCGTCACTTACAAGATTTACATTGACGTTTATAGCGGTTTTAGCTTTACGGTAATCCGCGGAACCTTCGAAATATTTGCCGTTTAAATTGCCGCTCAAAGACGCAATACGTATATTGTTCAAGGAATGCATGCCGATATTTGCATGCACAGAATCCGCAATAAACATAGGGTCATATTTAAATGACGCGTTTTCTACTTCTGCTGACGCAGCCATATATTTTGGCGTTACAGTAATATCCGACTTTATATTTCCTTGCGGATTATATTTCTGTATCAGATCCGGTATTATATTAGAAAGCGTCCCAAGATCGAGATCTACAAACGCTTTGACTTTATAATCCAAATCTTTTTTCCAACTGACGCTTCCCGAAACGCTTGCCTTAGAATTTCCGATTACAACATCCGAACTCAAAATCTCCGCGGAATTTTTTTCCAAATCCGCATTTATGGAAGAGCGTATATTTATCTTGTCTACGCGGAACTGAGGCAAACCTTTTACAAACTGCTTCAATACCGAATTATCGAATGAATCAATCTGCATATTTAAGCTTAATTTGGGAGCTTTAAAACCTTTCACATTCGCCTGAGCGGTTATGGAAGCATCAGAAAGTTTGGTTTTGAAAGACGAAACCTCAATTGTGGCTTCGGCAAAATTAAACTCTTTTAAATCAACATTGGCTTTAATGTCTATAGGCAAAGCAAAGGATTGCGTCGTTTTAGGGTTCTGAAAATCAAAAATAAAATTCGAACTGAGAGCAAACGGGGCCGCAAAGTTCATATTTTTCACATTGACGTTTAAGTTTTTAACGGCAATGATTGTCCCGGACTTTAAATCTTCGAAAGAAATGTTTGAGTTGTTAATATAGAGTCTGCCAAGCGAAATATTTTTGATATCTACTCCGGCGCCGCCTTTACTTTCAGATGGCGCGCCCGCTTGAGACTGCGAAGAATTAAGCTTCTGCAAAATATCGTCAAAATTATATTTGTCGTTATTATTGCGGACAATTTTAACATTCAACCCGTCGATGCCTACGACTCTGACGCGTATTTGTTTTTTAAACAGCGGCTTTAATCGGACTTTTATAACGAATCTGTCCGCCGCGGCGAATGTGCCTTTCGAAAAATCAGGTTTCTCGCTGATTGAAAGATTCCTGAGCGTTATGCCAAAAAAATTAAACGAAAGCCTGTCGTATTTGACCTCTCTGCCGACATACTCCTTAGCGGCATTGTTCACATAGCTTCTTACTCTATCGTCCGTAAACACGGATTTTAAAACCACAAGGCCTATAATGCCGAGCACTACGGCAATGCAAGCCAAAACAACAAAAACTTTCAGTATTTTTTTTAACATTTTACACCTCTCGTAATTTATGAAATCGGTTTATTATACTACAAAAAAAGACGGCGTTTAACGGATACATTATGCCGTTAAACGCCGATTTTTTCGTAAAGATACGATTAGCAATCTTTTTGATTGCGCCTGTGCTCAAAAAATATCAGCACCGCAATAATGCCCACGCATACAAGCGAAGATGTTAAGCGGCTAAAATTCATCCCGCCAAGCGCCTTAGGCTTTGTAAGAAAGTCCCCGAAAGTGGCTCCGAATGGGCGCGTAAAAATAAACGCTATCCAAAAGAGCACTATGCGGTTTAGCTTTGTAAAATAATGCGTCAGAACTACAACAAGAATTATTGCGCCGGTAACCATTGCCCCGTGTAAAAAGCCAAGGCCCAAGTTGTCGCTCAAAAAATCGCCGAAAGCCGTGCCAAGGCTGTTTGAAAATAAAACAGCTATCCAAAAATAAAGCTCTTTTGTCTTATCTGTAATAGGATATACTTCAAGGTTGCCGTATTTTTTCTTCCAAAAAAATAAAGCCGAGAACAAACACACCACAAGCAAAAGGCTGCCCCATGCGTATCCGAGATGAGCGGTTCTGTCTAAAAAATCCGAGATCTCGGTACCGAACGTTGTTGTAGCGATTATAACAAGCCAGAATATCGGAGGAATATACTTTTTTACGTTTAGCTGCGTGAACAACATGACAAGTAAAAAT
>Ga0123357_10000573_pt1 | contig 36332 bp, 33 predicted proteins | sample TergutEmb28metaG_FD_89873 | JGI IMG/M metagenome (GOLD analysis project Ga0123357, IMG submission 89873) | Embiratermes neotenicus P4 segment gut microbial communities from Petit-Saut dam, French Guiana - Emb289 P4 | ecosystem: Host-associated > Arthropoda: Insects > Digestive system > Gut ... | reverse complement strand
TGACATGGCTGTTGCGGTGGCGCCGAGACACTATTTGGTTCGTACCAGCTGGGTGGTCGGCGACGGCAAGAACTTCATCAAGACAATGGGCGAGCTTGCCGATAAGGGTGTCAGCCCGACAGTGGTAGGCGACCAGATTGGGCGGCTGACACACACTTCGAATCTGGCTGCGGCCATCAATCACCTGCTGGACACCGGTGCACCGTATGGCACGTACAACTGCACGGACGGCGGCCAGCCGATCAGCTGGGCCGATATCGCCAAAGCTGTGTTTGTGAAGCATGGTCGTAATGCCGATGACGTGACGGAGGTAACGACGGACGAGTATTACGCCGGTAAAGATGGCATCGCACCACGGCCATTGCGTAGTGTGCTGAACCTCGGCAAATTGGTGGCGACGGGGTACGACGTGCCACAGTACCCGGTGGGCGTCGTCTGAAGGGAGCCGCGTGAAGACGCTTGTGATTGTGCCAGCTTGGAATGAGGCCGAGGCTCTCGGTCCAACATTGGCTGAGATTACGCAGGCTAACCCGACGGTTGATGTGCTGGTCGTGGATGACGGATCGACCGACGCCACTGCTGAGATTGCTCAGTCAGCCGGTGCGCTGGTGTTGAAATTGCCGTTCAATTTGGGTGTTGGTGGTGCTATGCGGGCGGGCTACGAATTTGCCAAGCGTTATGGCTATGACCAGGCAATTCAGGTTGACGCCGACGGTCAGCATGATGCATCGGAAATTGCTGCAGTGCTATCTGGCCTGGCAACTGCTGACATATGTTTGGGTGCGCGCTTTGCCGGCAAGGGGCAGTACTCGGCGGCTGGACCAAGGCGGTGGGCGATGGCCATGCTGGCCGCGATCGTATCCAGGATGGCGCACACGAAATTGACCGATATCACTTCGGGGTTTCGTTCGGCCAATCGGAAGGCTATTGCCCAGTATTGTCGCCACTACCCGGCCGAGTATCTGGGCGACACTGTTGACTCGCTCGTGATGGCTATTCGTTCTGGTTGCACGGTGACGCAAGTACCGGTGGAGATGCTGGCCAGGCGTGCGGGGCAGGCGTCGCACGACCCGTTCAAGTCGACCATCCTGTTGGGCCGCACAATGTTCGCGCTACTTGTCGCGTTGACGCGCCGTCGGGTGACAGTAAGAGACGGTGACTGATGCGGGCGACGGTCTTTTTCATTGTGATAGCGGTGTGCATCATCGTCGGTATCGTTATGTTGCTTCGGTCGCGCCGGTTGAAAGAGAAATACGCGGCTTTGTGGATGGTTGTTGGTGTTATCAGCATCGTCTTGGCGGCATGGCCAGGTCTTCTGAATTGGGCTGCAAGGTTGGTTGGCGTCCAGGTTGCCTCAAACTTGTTGTTCACATTGGCCATACTTTTGTTGTTGGGCGTGTGCCTGCATCTTTCACTGGAGGTGTCGGGCCAAGAAGACAAGATTCGGCGGCTGGCAGAAGAGGCCGCTATCGCAAGGCAGAAGCTGGAAGCGATGGACGATGGTGGCGATGGGCGAGGGGCGTCGGAGAGTGACTGACCAAACGGTGGTGCCATGGTATGGTCGACGCGTCGCGACCTGGTTGTTGCTAGTACTAGTGGCGCTTGGTGCGGTATTGACGGCGGCGGCTTGGATAGTGTCATCGCCTACGGGGGCTGGACCGGACGACGACTTCCATCAGACGAGCATCTGGTGCCCCGGGCCCATCGGCAAGTTTTGCACGATTCTCGGCTATGTCGGTGGTGACAAGTCACAGCCGATAGTTCAGGTGCCTGCCGAGATCGAACAGTCGACTTGCTACGCGTTTGAGCAACCAGAATCGGCGGCGTGTCTTATGAGCGATTCCGATGTCGTTGGCAGCTCGTCCAGGGTGAACAACGGTGGTTACCCTGGCCCTTACTACCGAGTGATGCATATTTTTGTGACATCTGGTTCATCGGCGGTGGACAATTTGAATCTGATCGTCAGATCGGTCAATGCCTGTGTTGCAGCACTCTTTTTCGGGATTCTGGGTTGGCTACTGCCGCAGTCGATGCGGCGCTTGCTCGTTTATGTGATGGTGGGATTCAGTGTTCCGCTTGTGATCTATTTCCTGACGTCGATCAATCCCTCGGCGTGGGTGTTGATCGGTGTGCCAACGACCTGGTTTGCAATGACTGGGCTGTTTGCCATGCGATCAGGTGGGACGAAACCATGGCGGCGGCGGGCGTTGGCCGTGTTGGCGGTGGCAGCCGTCGTTTTGGCTGCGTGTGCACGCACCGACGGTGGGACCTATTCTTTCGTGGCTGTTCTGGCAGTGGGGGCTGCCCACCTGCCCGATATGCGACCTTCGAAGTGGCGTGCCAACCGGCTGATCATGATGACGATGGTGATTGTGGCCCTCATCGGAATAGTCGGGACGTTCAGCGGTTCGCAGGCCGCTGGCGCGTTCGGGCTTGATGCTGGCAAACCAAACCCCGGTGACCTCAGGTTGGCAATTTATAACTTGATCAACCTGCCGAATCTGCTGGCTGGGTTCTGGACGGGCAATTTGGGATGGTTGGATGCGCCGATGCAGCCAACCACGACGGTGCTTAGCATGGGTGTCGGTGTGGCGTTGATGTTCGACGGGTTGCGCCGGATGCGTTGGACGAAGGCACTGGCGGCAGCGGGGGTGGCGTTGCTGTTGGTGGCGGTGCCGATGGTCACACTGCAGTTGAGCAGCTACCAGGTAGGCCAGGGCGTTCAGCCGCGTTACATTGCGCCGCTAATGCTATTGCTGGTTGCTGTCTTGTTGGGTCGGCGCTGTTCCGATGGTGCCCGTCCCTTGACGTTGCTTCAGACATGGGCTGTGTACCTGTCGCTGGTGTTGGCCCAGTCTTGGGCGTTGCACGAGATCATACGGCGTTACGTTAGCGGCGACAATGGACCGACCCTGGATCTGAATAAGCAGATCGAGTGGTGGCGCGCTGGCATACCGTCGCCAATGGTGGTTTGGTTGGTTGGCAGCGTGGGATTTGCTTGTGTAGCACTGCTTTTCTTCCTCGTGCGTCGGCGGTCTGCGATAGCCTCTGAGCGGCTGGCCAAAGGCGTCACCGATGAGTGATCCTTCAAATGGTCAAGGTGGTCTGATTTCCCCAAGTCGGTCCGTCGGTATGTTGGCCGCCAATGGCTGGGGGGCTGTTTCTCTGGTGGCTGCAACAGCGGTCGCGGCACGGGCGTTGAATGAGTCCGACTACACGCAGTTCCTGGTCTATTGGTCGTTGTTGTTTGGCGCACTTCAAGTTGTCACCGGTTTGCAGAATGAATCAACCCGCTCGGTTAGCGAGTCGGTATTGTCATCAACGAGTGATTTAGACCACGCCCACGCGAGAATAATCGCGATGCCACTGATCCTTGGTGGCGTGCTTGCGTTGTGTGCTTTTGCTTTCGGCTTGTTTTGGGCCCCCCACATTGGCGTCGGTGTACTCGTGTTGGCGGTCAGTGCGCTGGTTATCGTTAACTACGGCTGCGCGTTCGCGGTTGGCGGCGTCCTTGCAGGTCGGCATCAGTGGGGCACTTTGGCATTTCTTAATGGCTTGGAACCTACCATCCGGCTTGCGGCTATGGTGCTTGTTGCTGTTCTTGTGCCAAGTTTGAAGGCGATGCAGCTTGCTGCGGCGCTTCCTGCCCTGGCCTGGCTGACCACCATTATTCCGTTGAGGCGAGTGCGTGCTGCTACTTCGGCACGCGGTGACGTGCCGTTGGCCAGGCTGTTGACAAACGGGGCATGGTCGATGGTTGCCGCGGCGGCGAGCGCGGTTCTGCTGAACGCGTTTCCGGCGATTGTCCGGATGGTTTTGGGGGGCAATGCGGCGGGCCTCGCCAGCCTGTTGCTTGGCGTGCAGCTTACGCGTGCCCCTTTGATGATGCCGCTAGGTGCTTTCCAGGGCATAGCGATAGCTGGTTTTGTGGCCGCCCGCCGAAATCGACTGCGAGCCCTGGTCAAGCCGTTCTTCGCGGTCATAGGACTTGGAATTGTGCTTGCAATAGCTGCCGCCTTGCTGGGGCCGTGGGTCATGCGGTTGGTCTTCGGCGCTAAGTATGTTCTCTCCGGCTTGGTGCTTGGAGGTCTGACTTTGGCTGCAGTGTCGATTGCACTACTTACGCTGAGCGGAACTGCAACCATTGCGGTAGGAGCTCATAGGGCATTCATGGCTGGTTGGATAACGGGGGCCGCCGCGACCGTGGTGCTCTTGTCCGTGTTGCCGTTGCCTGACGCTGGCCGGGTGATTCTAGCGGTGTTGATTGGTCCATTAATTGGTGTAATGATCCACCTATTTGCGATTCGAAGCCGCGACCGGGCCGCTGTGACATTGTGATCCGTGGTCAGCGTATCCGGGTGATCCTCACGCGGTGCTGGTAAGCTGATAACGCTTTGGAAGCTCACGTCAAGGGATGGTGCGGTAGTTAGTGTCTGCAGTCGGCCAGCTCAATCGTTCTACTACACGCGCGGACATCCAGTGGATGCGTGCGCTAGCAGTGGGGTTGGTGGTCATCTATCATTTGGCGCCAGGGCATCTGGTTGGGGGATTCGTCGGTGTCGATGTCTTTTTCGTCATTTCCGGGTTCCTGATCACGACAAACCTTTTGACCAAACCGCCCAAGAATGCAAGAGACGTTGTTGCTTTTTGGGGTAGACGAGTGCGCCGCCTTCTGCCGGCGGCTTTTGCGGTAATCATTGTCACGCTTATTGCTGTGGTGGCATTTGGGCCGATGACGGAGTGGGCAGTCAGCGCTCGGATGGCCCAAGCTGCGGCTCTATATGTGGAAAACTGGTCTCTCTATGCCAACTCGGTGAATTACATCGCATCAACGGCGCCAGCGACACCATTCCAACATTACTGGTCGCTTTCGGTTGAGGAACAGTTTTATCTGGTCTGGCCACTGATGATGGTGTTGGCCGTCTTGGTGGCACGTCTGAGATTGTTCCGCGGGCGCTTCAGGCTCATCGCCTCTGTGGGCGTTGGGGTGATTCTGGTGGCTTCGGCTGCATACTCTATTTGGTATACATCGAACAGTCCGGCGGCAGCCTATTATGTGACCCCCACCAGGATGTGGGAGTTAGCGGCCGGTGGGGCGGTTGCTTGTATCTATCCCAGGTTGAAAGCCGGCTTGGACAGATTTCCTGCATTGAAGGTGGCGCTGGTAGCGATTGGGTTGGCCTTGATTGTGTGGTCGGGGTTCAATCTGGACGGTACATCGTTCCCGGGCTGGTTAGCGTGGCTACCGGTGGGCGGTGCCATGATCGTCATTGCTGCTGGTCCAGCCGATTATCGGGTCTCATTTGATCGCTTTCTAAAGTGGCGACTCGTCCAGGCGGTGGGCGATATGTCTTACTCGATCTATCTGTGGCACTGGCCACTTGTTGTGGTGTTACCGTGGGCACTCGGCCGAGAACTAACGAGACCAATGAAGCTTGGGTTGCTCGTCGTCATTGTTGTGGTTTCGTGGCTGTCCAAGACGTTTATCGAGGATCGGTTCCGTGGTTCCAGGCCGTTGGGAATACCGCTGCGGAGGACATTCATATTCCTCGTGGTTGGTATGTTGGTTACGGCGGGGCTTGCGCAGCTGGTAATCATCGGCGTGCAGGTCATCGGCAAACCGGACCAGCGTCCAGTGATACCGGGTGACGCAGTATGCGTCGGTGCGGCAGCACTACTTGATCAGAACTGTGAAACCCGGAATCCTCACGGAGCGCGCTTGTTGACGCCACCGATACAGGCAGCGAATGACCGGACATCCGCTAATGCCGACGGTTGTGTCTGGGATTGGAATAACCCCACGGACGTGCCGATATGTGAATACGGTTCAACTGATCCCAACGCGACGACGATAGCGTTGTGGGGCAACTCCCACACATCGATGTATCTGGAGCCGGTTGTCGATATCGCGAAGGCTAACAACCTAGCCATACGGACCTATTTTGCTTCGGCTTGTTACCCGTCATTATTGCCGTTGGACTTCGCAAGCAAGGACCAGCAAGACGGGTGCACAGCGTTCACGACGCAGGCGCTTGCCGATATGAAAGAGCATAACGTCAAAGTTGTTCTGATGTCGCAACGAACCGATCTCAACCCGCTTGTCGGTGTTCCGGCGGGCGAACAGGAGTCGGCGCTGGATCAAATGAATACCAACCTCATCAATCTGCTCTTGGCAGATGGGATCAGGGTGGTGGTGATACGTGACGTGCCATATTTCCCTGACAACATCGTCGATTGTATTGCCCTAAACTCGCGGAATCTATCGGCTTGCGACCAGTCTCTTGCGGCCAGTCTTCGGCCTGATCCCGTCTTTGACGCCTCGGTAGCACTGGATGGCAATGATGTATTCAGTCTCGATCTGACTGACGCGGTGTGTGACGCAACGACGTGTTACGCAGTCGTGGGCGGAGTGATCGTTTACTGCGATTCTGGCCACTTCACCACGACCTTCGCCAGAACCTTGGAACCATACATTTCCCCGGTGCTGTTACAGGCGGTTAAGACTTAAACGTGCGTCCACAGTGTTCTTGGGGCGCCTAGTTGAAGTGGAATAACCGCTGCGCCAGTCGATAATGAGCAACGCAGATCATACGACCGATGGGCCCAGGCAGGTTTGCCAGGATGATCCTAAGTTGACGGTGTAGTTGCGAAGCCATTTGAGCGTCGGTTTCTTTGATGCTTGCCCACATCGCGCGACGTCGCTGCAAAGCTTCGGGAGTTCCTGCCAAGACAGCGGCGATCGACGCGGAAGCTACAACAACACCGAGGTAGCTCATCATATATGAAGCCAATTTCGGATTTCCGGCACCATCCGGAAGCTTGACAGATGCCGCCATCATTTCGGTGACGCGAATTAGTTCGTCAACCCGTTTTACCATCGATGATTCGTTGACAGATTGGTCGTCACGGCCAATGAAGTAGCGATAAAGGTCAACCGGAAGGTAAAAAAGGTCCTTTGTGTAGGGCAGTGGGTCATAGACGAAGAGGTTGTCGACATAAAACGTGTGCTCGGGAAGGGAAAGTCCGCAGTCGCGCAACACCTGGGTTCGGTAGATTGCCGAATGCATCATGATGTTTTGCCCCATCCTGAACGGGCCGGCTTCGTCCCAAGTGAAGAAACGATCTTTAGGTAGGGCGCCGTCGTAGGCGACCACTCGTTGGGCGCCGTGAGTGGCGTGTTCGTAAACGTAGTTGACGATGAGTATGTCGGCCACTTCGTCGCTGCTCACGAACGCCTCTAATTTATCGACCGTGACACCGAACGCCGCGCTGTCGAGCCAGTCATCGGAATCGACGACATAGAAGTAGGTGCCTGTGGCTGCCGCGAGTCCTGCCATGACTGCGCCGCCGTGGCCTTTGTTGTCTTGGTGAATGACTCTGACGACTTCCGGATACCTGGTCTTCCAGGTGTCAGCTATCGTGGCGGTGTCGTCGGTTGAGCCATCATCGACGATGATCACCTCGATGTTTTCGGTACCGTTGACAAGTGTATCCAGACAGTGATCCATATAACTGGACGAGTTGTAGCATGGCACGACAAGACTCAATATCTTATCCGACGTGGGTGGTGTCACGTTGAGATCTCCGTCCAGTTCAGGCTTAACTGCGGCTGTAGGTGTTTAACCCTCTAATGTCGGGTTTCATCTTACCTGCAGTGGTTGACGTGCGTGGCCCTACGCGGAGCCCTTGCTACTGGGGTGCCAAGACCTTGTAAATTGCGGTGCTTATCAATGTGTATCCATCTTTGACTGGGTGTATCCCGTCGGCTTGGTAATAGGCGGTGTTGCCGCCCAGTATGGACTCGAGATCGATGACTCGCAAGCCGAGGTCCGCACCCACCTGGCGGATCTGTGGGCGGATGATTGTTGCCAGTGTGGACTCGATTGTGTCGTTGCCGTCGACAGCGCCGATCGGCGTCATCACGTACACGGTCGGATGTGAGGGCATGGCGATGAATGACTGAACCAGTTTCTCGTATTCTGACTTGAAAGTGGCCTCAAGTGCCGGCGCGTCATTCGGGGTCTTCGCGTCATTGGTGCCGAGCATTATCAGGACAATCTGGGCGTTTGACACGAGAGCCTGCTGGTAGGAGGGCTGCGCCTCGTATGGCAGGTTACCACCGGAGTTCGCCGTAGTTCCGCCGACACCGAAGTTCAACACCGTATATCGGCTGCCAAGGTCTTGCTGAAGCTGTGCTGGGTAAGTGTCGGTCGACGCAACGCCGTAACCAAGTGTGATGCTGTCGCCCACACAGGCAACGGTGGTGAGCGAAGGGGTGGGTGATGGCGACACTGTGGGTGTGGGCGGAACAACGGAACTAGTACCACAGGAACTGATTAGCAACACTGACGCGCCCAGCAGTAAACCAATCAGTCTCGGTACCAGTCGTTTCATATACACCATCCTTTTGGTCGTGTCAGCGGGTAACGGCCAACCGCGACCAAAGTTCCACCCTACCAGAACGACCTCAGCGGCGGGTTGGGCAATTGGGTCGTACTTGTAAAGTCATAGAGAACCGATAGGGCGGCATGCCGGACGTCGCTACGGTGGAAGGCTCACTACGAGCCTAGAAGTTGGGTCATCGCTGGTTCGATCACCGGTCTGAGGCTCTGGGCGAATTGCGCCGACAGGTGGTTGTCGTCCATGAATACGATCACACCACCGATGACAGCCGGGCAGACCCCGTCCGTGGTGCAGAGAAGGTCGTTCACGGCTACGCCGATGATCTTCGGGTCCGCGGTGCTCATCGTGATGTCGTAAAGCGGATCCTGCGATGTCGTGTTTGTCGAGTCGCGGTAGTTGCAAGCCGACCATTTCGTCGGATGGGCGGAGATGCAGTCGGGGATGTTGACCCCCGGCGCCGGCGTGTCGCGGATCACCAAGACGTTCACGCCAGCGGCTTGTAACTCGTTGTACACCGCCTGCTGCGATGCTGTAACGCTGGCCCAGTGGGTCTTTTCAGCTGCCCCGTCGAGTGTGTCCGTGCGTTCAGCCGACAGAATGACAAGGTCATAATTACCAGAGATGGCCTCTTTCAGCTCCTCGTCACCCAGCGCTGCGCAGGCAGCGGTCTCGCCACTCTCCCGGAAAATCTGGATGCCAACATTTGGCGCGCAACCAGCTCCGGTCAAGGTGTCGCCCACCCAGCCGTTGTCTTTGGCGATGTCGTCCAGTACCGGAGCCCATTGCATGGCATGGGAGTTGCCGATAAGCAGTACATGTTTGTCGCCGGTGGTGGCGCCGAAGTGGCACCGCTGGATATCTGTATATGGCGGCATCGTATTGCACATGATCCAAGGATTGTTGGCTATCACGCTTGGTTGGTAAAGCAGTGTTGAGGTGTCCTTTGTGGCGCATTGCTGGTTGAGCACCACACCGGCGCCGATGCAAACCCTGGAGTCGGAGTTATTGCCGAACTGTTGTTCTGCCATGTTTGCCGCTTGTGCCTGCTGTGCTTCTTGGCCCTGTAAGCGCAACTCCACCGACCGAACTTCCAGCGAGCACGCGATCACGGTCAACGAGATCGTCAGGCCCAACAAGAAGGTGTTACGCAAACTTTTGACAAAGACCGGGCTGAATCGCGGGCCATCCTCGACGAACCGTTTCGTCAAGTACGACACGACCAGAACACAGCCGATGATAATCCATTTGATAGTTGTGTCGGCGTTTCGCCCCATCACCATCGGTACGAGGACAATGGCCGGCCAATGCCAAAGGTAAATGGAGTATGAAATGTCGCCAACGGTCTGAACTGGCCACCAACGCCAGAATATATTGGGCGACCATTTTACGTCGTCCGCGGACACCAGGATTGCCAGGGCTGCGCCGCCAACCGGCAGCAATGCTGTGAAGCTGGGGAACGGTGTGGCCGATGAGAACCAGAAGGCTGATGTCATGATCATGGCGACGCCGACCCAGGCCAATATGGCTCGCAACGATGCAGACCGGATTTGCCAGCCGCTATTAGCCACGACGGCGATCAGTCCGCCGGCGGCCAGTTCCCACATGCGGGTAGGCGTGATGAAATAGGCTGCCGTGGGGCTGGTGTGGGTATACCAGACTGAGAATGCGAGCGAGGCGACGGCTACCGCCCCCAGCCCAGCAGGAATCCAGAACTTCCGTCCGGATGTGCGCCTCGTCAACCATGCCAGCAGCATTATGAGCACTGGCCAGACCAGGTAGAACTGCTCTTCAACAGAGAGCGACCAGTAATGCTGTATGGGTGTGTGCGAGGCGCTGGCTGCGAAGTAGTCGGTGGCAGTGGCTGAGAGTACCCAGTTTTGCCCATACACGGCGGCACCGATGGTCTGGGCCACGATGTTAAGGTGCATGGTGCGCGGTGCCCAGACGAACGATACGATCAACGCAACGAGCAAGACGAGACAGGCCGCAGGCAGAAGACGGCGGATGCGTCGCGCCCAGAATCCCAACAGGTCGCGGGGTGCTTGTGGCGGACGTCGGATCAGGCCGGACGTTATCAGGAAGCCCGAAATCACGAAGAAGACGTCTACCCCCACGAAACCGCCGGCAAGAGGGTATGGCCAAAAATGATTCACGAGAACTAGGGTGACGGCGATGGCGCGCAAGCCTTGCACATCGTATCGCAGCGCCCGCTCAGCCATGACTCTCCATTTCTGGATCTGGGTATCCGAAGCGTCGCTGACACAACGCCGGATATATTCTACTACCCATGCCCTATTGCACGGGGTGAGCTAAACTACGTAATGGTTGCGGGAAAGAGAAGAGGTCTGGTTGCTTCATGAGTGACGACATAACTCCTCCACGCGGCTTCACGCCGCCTGTGCCGCCGCAGCCGGCGCCATCCAGGGCCGCGCAGACTGACGGTGAACATTGGCTCTATGGATCTGATGTGAAAGCCGCCAGTCGCGGCATCGACACTTCGGGGCAGCCCACCGTTCAAGAGACACCGATTGCGCAACAATCAGTTGACATGTTTCCTATGGACATCTTTCGGCCAGCCAAAGTGGTTCCAGTGCCACCGATACCGGAACAGTCCGACTGGGACGTGCCGGCGCTGCCCTGGGAAGGCCCTGACGACGGGTCCGACGATCAGATGGTGGACGAGACCGCAGGTGAGCCGCCTGAAGCGACTCCTCCGACAGAGCGCCCCCCGCGAAGGGCGTTTGCGGCGGTGATTGTGGCTTTCGTCTTGTTGGCTCTTGTGGTCGGTGGAGCGTATTTTGCAATCAGGGCGGGCCAAGCCGTCAACCCGTTCAACCCACTTCCCACCCCCACGCCAGTCGATGACGGCAGCACGCCCACGAGGACGGTGCAGGTAGGCAGCTGCTTCGAGTTGTCAAAAACAGCGGATTCCAACTATGGCAGTATCTGGGTGGTCGACTGCACGCAACCGCATGATGCCGAGGTGTTTCTTAACCAAACCATTACGGAGGATTCCTACCCGACGGCGGCTGCCTGGGACGCCTTGGAGGCCAGCGATTGCGGCCCGGCGTTCCAGACATATGTTGGCTCAGAAATGGTGTCGAGCAGCTTGAAGACGCAATACATCAAGCCGACATCAGACGCTTGGGACGCCGGCAACAAGCAACTCATATGTTTTGCCCTGGATCCTTCAGGTGACAGGCAAACCAGCGTGGCCAACAGCGACGAATAGTGTGGGGCGATGAGGTGATGGGGGAATTCATTCCCGGTTTCGTCTTTGCCGCGCTACAATGACCGAGTCGGAGGAACGGCGCAGACGCTGAGGAGCGAATCGATGCAAACTGAGGTGATTCACACATTCGTTGTGCTTGCCTATAAAGAGTCAGCCTATTTGGAGGAATGCATAAAGAGCGTTCTCAACCAGAAATATCCTAGTCGGGTTGTGATTGGCACATCCACGCCGAACGACCATATCCGAGGTCTGGCCGAGAAATACAGCCTTGACATAATAGTCAATGACGACTCACACGGCATCGGTTATGACTATGACTTCGCGGCGAGCTGCGGCGAGACAGAACTGGTGACAATCGCACATCAGGATGATTTCTACGACTACACCTATTCCGCCAGAATGGTGGCTGCGTATGCCGAAAGCAAGGACCCATTGATGGTCTTTCCAGGCTATTACGTCATCAAGGATGGCAAGAGGCGCTACATGGATTTGAATTTCGTGGTGAAAGGGATTCTGTTGTTCCCGCTCCGGTTTCGATCACTTCGGGGTACCCGGTTCTTCAAACGGCTGGCGCTGAGATTCGGTGACCCCATTTGCTGCCCGGCGGTTGCCTACGTAACACGAAGGTTGCAGATGCCCTTGTTTGCTTGTGATGACCTTTCCTGCAGCGTTGACTGGTGGGCGTACGAAAAAATGAGCACCATGCCGGGCGAATTCGTCTATGTGAAAGACCGACTGATGGGTCACCGGCTTCATGGTGACACCACCACAGCCAAGACCATTGGAGAAGATCGGCGGACGATTGAGGATGTGTACATTCTTGAGAAGTTCTGGCCGAACTGGCTGGCCAAGGTGATCGCCAGGCCATACAAGTTGGGGGAGCGCGCAAACAGGCTCGACTGACGTCATACCGTCAACGGCGCCGCTGGACTGGCAGTAAGCGGTAAGCTGTCTTCGAGAAGGAGGCGTCGATGGCAAAACGAGTGCTGGTGACTGGGGCTGGCGGCTATATCGGGCGGCCAGTGACGGCGCTTCTGCTGGATGCCGGTTTTGAGGTCGTTGCCTGTGACCGCGTACCTGAGGCGTTGGATCCTAGAGCTCAATGCATTGGTGAAGATATCTTTGCCGATCACGGCGATATGTATGAACGCCTCGGTGGTCCGGACACACTTATTCACCTGGCATGGCAGGACGGCTTCGTCCACAACTCTTCAACCCACATGCAACGGCTGTCTGATCATGTTCGCTTCCTGCACTCGATGATCGACGGCGGCTGCCAGCATATTGCCGTGATGGGCTCGATGCACGAGGTTGGCTACTACGTCGGCGCAATTGACGAAAACACCCCATGCAACCCGCTGAGCCAATATGGAGTCGCGAAAAACGCGCTACGCCAGTCGCTGCTTCTTGACGCGGGGAAAGGAACCTTCGATCTTCTCTGGCTTCGGGCGTATTACATCGTAAGCGCGGACGAACGCGGGTCGTCGATATTCGCAAAATTGCTTCAGGCTGCTGCGCGAGGTGATACCACCTTTCCGTTCACGTCTGGCACCAACCAGTATGACTTTATCGGACTAGATGACCTTGCTGCGCAGATAGTTGCCTGCGCCACACAGACGAAGATAACGGGCGTCATCAACACATGTTCGGGCAAGGCCGTTTCGCTTGCCGCCCGCGTTGAGCAGTTCATCGCCGAAAACCATCTGAACATCAAGCTTGAATATGGGGTCTTTCCTGATCGCCCCTACGATTCACCACTGGTGTACGGTGACCCAACGAAGATAATGTCCATAATGGCGGCTTACGCTGAATCGAACCATCAACTGTGAAAGCCAGTGCAACAGCCGAAGGGAGCCCCGACGTGCCGTCACCGACACGACACCACAAGCCGTCGGTCGCTGTAATTGTGCCCTGCTACAACGAGGAGGTTGCTGTTGGGAAGGTCGTCGCGGACATCCGCGATGCTGTGCCGCATGCGGAAATCTACGTCTACGACAACAACAGCACTGACCGGACGGTCGCGGTGGCCACTGAGGCTGGTGCGATAGTTCGGTCCGAACCGAACAAAGGCAAGGGTAACGTGGTGCGGCGTGCCTTCGCCGACGTGGAAGCCGATATCTATGCGCTGATTGATGGCGATGATACCTACGATGCAAGTGCTCTTCCAAAGATGATCGATACCGCTATATCACAGCATCTTGACCACGTCTTGGGGGTACGCACGCCGGACACGACATCGTCGGCCTACCGCCCAGGCCATGAGACCGGGAACAAGATGTTCAACCGGATCGTGAAACTGTTGTTCGGCGACGCGGTGAGCGACATGTTGAGCGGGTACCGCGTGATGTCTCGGCGATTCGTCAAGTCTTTTCCGGCGGTGTCGCGCGAATTCGAAATCGAAACCGAACTGACAATTCATTGCATGAGCCTTAGGGTTCCAAGCGCTGAGGTTCCGGTGGGGTTCAAGGATCGGCCGGCCGGTAGCGAAAGCAAGCTACGGACATACCACGACGGGTTCCGGATATTGAGGTTGCTGGGTACGTTGGTTCAATACGAACGCCCATTGTTCTTTTACGGGGTCGTCGCCGGGATTTTCGCGCTGGTGGCCGTCATCCTTGGTTTACCGGTGCTTTGGGAGTTTGTCAGCACGGGCCTCGTGCCGCGTCTTCCGACAGCCGTCCTGTCTGCTTCGCTGATGATTATTGCCATGCTTGCGCTTGTTGTCGGGCTGATTCTGAATGCATTGATCATGACTCGAAATGAAACGGCCCGGCTCTTCTACCTGAGTTATGAGCCAATCGCCCCAATCGGGAAGCATTAGTGTGCCAAGTTTTCCGAAAAAGGCGTTCCAACGCATGGTGTCGGAGGTTGCGTATGGTTGGGAAACCAAACGCGATGGTCTGTCTCGGGCTCAATCGGTGCTCATGGTACTCGCGTTAGTGGTGTTCGGCACAATATTCATTCGTGTGGTGATTGCCCCTGAGCATGGGCTTGCCACACCGTCAACGCTGGGGTCGTTGGCTGTTGCGGTTCTTCTTGCCGGATTCTTTGGGTTGAAGTGGCGGCCGCTGTCACGTCTGGCGTCTTGGGTGGATGGCCGAAGTCGCAGAAGACGTCGTGCCATCCTTTTGGGATTGCACCTAACTTTGACGCTCGTCTCGTGTGTCGTGGCTCTTGGGGTGTATCAACCCGTGCGCGGTGGGTGGGATGTGGATGTGGTTTCACAGGCGGCGGTGCAATGGGCTACAAAAGGCACTCTGACCGACGTGCAGACGCAGTACTTCGAGCTATGGACGAACAACATCGGTCAGTTGAACATCATGCATTTGATCGCGCTGGCAGTTGGTCCGTCGGCGTTCGCAATGGTGGCGCTGTTATCGGGGCCGGTGTTGGCTTCGATCACTATTGCTCTTGTCTACGGCGTCGCCCACGAGCGTGCCGACACAGGTACTGCCTTGCTCGCCGGTGCCGCTTCTTGGGTTCTTGTGGGCATGAATCCATACGTCGCAGTGCCATACACCGACATGTATGTGCTGCTTTTCCCTGTATTGTTGATGTTGCTGATGGGAAAGGCCTATCGCAGCCCGACCCTTCGCGGACGTATGGGTTGGCTTGTGGCCGTTGGGGTTGTCGCCGGCATTGCGGCGCAGATCAAGATCACAGTCCTGATCGTTGTCATCGCTGCCGCTGTGATTATCGCGGTTGCCATTGCACTTGTTGGCAGGGGCCGCCGGCTGCTTGTGGCCCTCGGTGCTGTGTTGATGGTTGTCTCGACGCTGGCAACATTCGAGGCGGCGAGTGCCGTGTCGAACGGGGCACTTCCGGCTGGGAACGACCGCAGCCAGGCCATGCCCATGGAGTACTGGGTAGCGACCGGATTATCAGAGCCGTACGGCGAGTGGAACCTGGACTTGATGGATTCGTTGGCGGCGGCCACGAGCACCTCGGGTCGCCGCCAACTTGCTGACGTTGTGATTGAGCAACGCCTGAACGAACTGGGTCCAGGTGGGTATGTGGCATTCCTTTACAAGAAGCTCACATGGGTCTACTCCGACGGCACCTATTTTGCATTCGGGGAGGCACAGTTGGCGCCGGGCGCAGCGTTTGCATACTCGAACGTCGTTGCTCACGACATACGGACATTTCTTGTGCCAACCGGGGGTTGGCAAAACGCAATGTATTCAACTCTCATTCAAGGTGTCTGGCTCATCGTGCTTGCCGGGGTTTTGCTGGCATTTTTACGGAAGCTGCGAGCGCCCTTCGATTGGTTTGTAAGCACATTGGCACTGACGGTATTGGGTGTCACGGCTTATCAAGCCATCTGGGAGGCTAGGGCCCGCTATTTGTTGATGTTTGTGCCGCTATTCATCTTGCTGGCCTTCGTCGGTGCCCGTAAAGCCGTTGTCGGCGTTGCGGAAGACCAGCCTGCGGTACAAAACGAAATTCCAGACGAAGCTGCAAAGGATGGCCACGATCTTGCCAAGGATCAGGTTCGGTGAATAGCCGAATACGGTCTCGTTGAACGAGATGTGGCTGAATAGCCATATCACTGTCGGCTGGATTGCCCACTGACTGATCAGGGTGACAACCAGGAAGAGTGTGACTTGGCGGCGCAGTGAGGCACCTGGCGCTTTGAAGGTGAAACTGCGGTTGCCGAAGAAGCTGAAAGCCATGCCACACGTGGTTGAGACCAGATTGGCCAGGAAGAATGGCACACCAAGAAGAACAATCAGTGAAAATACGATGAAATCGATAAGCGTGTTCACGATGCCGACAAGCGAGAATCGGGTTGTGACGGCCAATAAACCTTTCCCGGTGGCTAACCGCGATAATGGTTTGGGTGGGCGTGGATCCATGCTGTTTCCTCCGACAACACTTGGTGGTGTCACGAAGCAGCGCGCTCATCGGTGGCGAATGGCACGTCACCCGTGGTCTGGCCGATCGTGAACCTTGGCCGGTGCTTGACCTCGTCAAAAACCTTCGCGATGTATTCGCCGATGATACCCAGCGAGAACAGTTGCAGCCCGCCCATCAAGAAAATCGCGACCGTGGTGCTCGTCCACCCTTGCACAGAACGCCCCAGGAAATAGGTGACCAGCACCCAGATTATCGCCGCGAAGGCCAATACAGACACAGCCATGCCGAGCAGTGTGATGAAACGGAGTGGTCTTGACGAGAAGCTGGTCACACCGCGGATCGCCAGCCCCACCATCTTGGTCAGTGGGTACTTGCTTTCGCCGGCCAGACGGTCGGCGCGGTCATATTCGACAATCGCAGTTTTCAACCCGACCAGTGGCACGATGCCGCGCAAGAACAGATTGGACTCGCGGTATTGCGCCAGTATTGCCAGAGCACGTCTGGACATGAGCCGGTAATCAGCATGGTTGAAGACAGTCTCGACACCCATGCCCGCAAGCAACCTATAGTAGGTCTGTGCGGTCAGTCGTTTGAACAGCGTATCGGTCTTTCGGCTTGCGCGCACACCGTAAACGACGTCACAACCATCGGCGTATCGGTCGAGGAAGCTGTTGACGATGTTGATGTCGTCCTGCCCGTCCGCGTCAGCGGAAATCGTCACATCGAAGTCAGCGCGCACACTCATCAGGCCGGCCAACAGTGCGTTTTGATGACCGAAATTCCTCGTCAGGCGCAACCCACCGAACTGGGGTGAGGCTGCGAGAGATTCGATCAAACCCCAGGTGCCGTCCGATGATCCGTCATCGACAAATACAATCTGGCTCGTTTCGGCAACAGCGCCAGCAGCGATCAACTCGTCAAGTTTTGACAAGAACAACCGGCTCGATTGTGGCAGCACCGCCTCCTCATTGAAACAAGGCACGACAATTGCCAAACGAGGGGTCGAACCAGTACCCACGTTATCGTGGTTGGTCTCAGTTGTCACGTGGGCATCATATCATCGCGGAATGTCGAGTTGTTAGCCGATAGGCACCTCCGACTATAGTTAACGATATGCAGGTGACGGTCAGTCCGGTGGTCAGCAATGTGGCCGAGCAGGCACTGATTCCGGTAAATGACTTGGCTCGTGCCGATTATGGGGTTGTTTCAAGGGCGATTGATGGTGTGGTTCGCTCAGCCCGGTTTGTCCTTGGTGAACAAGTTGCTGGGTTTGAAGCCGAGTTCGCCGCGTTCGTTGGGGTGGACGAGGTCATTGGTGTCGCGAGTGGTACCGATGCGTTGGAGCTGGCGTGTCGTGCGGTCATGCCCGCTGGGCGGGATCTGGTGGTCACCGCAGCCAATGCCGGCGGATATTCGATGACGGCGGCGCGTCGTGCCGGTTTTCGTTTGGGTTTTGCTGATGTCGACGAGTCAACGCATTTGTTGACGCCATCCACGGTCACTGCGGTGTTGAATGAGCGGGTTGGTGTGGTGGTGGTCACGCATCTTTACGGTCGTGCCGCAGATGTGCCTGGTATCAAATCGGTATGTGATCTATTAGGCATTGCGGTGGTTGAGGATTGTGCGCAGGCGATTGGGGCGCGGTTGCCCGAGGGGATGGTCGGGTCGTTGGGTGACGCGGCAGCGTTCTCGTTTTATCCGACGAAGAACCTTGGTGCGGTTGGTGATGGTGGTGCTGTGGCTACGAATTCGGCTGAGGTGGCGCACCATGTTCGAATGTTTCGCCAGTATGGCTGGGATGGCAAATATCGTATTGGTATTGACGGTGGCCGGAACTCACGTTTGGATGAGATCCAGGCGGCTGTGCTGCGGGCGCGTCTGCCCCTTGTTGATGGGTGGAATTTGCGACGTCGTGAGATTCTTTCGCGGTATGCTGCTGCGTCATCGAGTGATGTTCAGGTGTTGGGTGTTTGGGATGAGAGTGATGTTTGTCATCTTGGCGTTGTAGTCAGCCGTGGTCGTCAAGCGCTGGTGGATCACCTTAGTCAACGTGGTATCCAGACCGATGTGCATTACCCAGTGCCGGATCATCGGCAGAAGGCCTTTCTTTCCGAGTACGGGTCTGTCGATTTGCCGGTCACCGAGCGCTTGGCCGAGCAGGTGCTGTCTCTGCCGCTATTTCCTGAGTTGCGCGAGGACGAGATCGAGCGGGTGTGCGATGCTCTGCGGGAGTTCTCGCTATGACCTCGCCGCGTTATTCGGTGGTTATCCCGGTATATGGCAACGAGCAGACGCTGGCGCAGGTGATTGCCAGCCTTGAGGGAGTGGCTCGTGATCTGCCAGGGGTGCTGGAGGCGGTGTTTGTGGTTGACGGTTCTCCGGACGGTTCGCTGGGTGTCCTTGAGGCTGCGCTTCCTCACGCCGCCATCTCGAGCCAGATCGTCGTCCATTCTAAGAATTGGGGGTCATTCCCGGCCATCCGCACTGGCTTGGCAGCGGCCCGCGGCAAGTTCATTGGGGTGATGGCGGCAGATTTGCAGGAGCCACCGGAGCTGATGGAACAGTTCTTCTCCGCATTGGAATCGGGGCAGGTTGATGTTGTGGTGGGTAGACGCGAGTCCCGTGACGATCCAGCGGTGTCATCGTTGATGTCGCGGGTCTTTTGGGGATCTTATCGTCGTGTGGTGAACCGGGACATTCCCCCGGGCGGAGTTGATGTGTTCGGTTGCACAGCCGAGGTGGCGAAGCAGTTGTTGGAGTTGAACGAGGGTCATTCCTCATTGGTCGGGTTGCTATATTGGGTTGGGTTTCGGCGCCTGGAAATACCCTACGCGCGGGTTGCTCGATCCGATGGCCACAAATCGGGTTGGAGTTTGCGGAAGCGTGTCGGTTACCTGATGGACAGCGTCTTCTCGTTCACTGCGATACCGATAGCTGTGCTTGGCGTGACGGGCGCGATTGGCCTTGTGACCACCGTCATTGTCGCTGTGGTTGTCTTGGCGTCTTGGCTGGCGGGCAGAATCACGTCTCTTGGGTACACTCCACTGATGCTCGTGATCCTGTTCTCGATGTTCATGGTGTTGTTCGCGTTGAGCGTGATCGGTTCGTATGTGTGGCGTGCCTATGAGAACAGCAAACAACGCCCGGTGGCGATCGCGGCGTCGCGGGAGACGTTCGATGCCGACCAGTGACAACCGTCATTCTGTCGTGGGATCCGCCTGGCGGTTCCTGTTGGCTGGTGGGGCGAATACAGTGGTGACTGGTACGCTGCTTTCATTGCTAACCCTGGTGATGGACGCGAGGGTTGCTTACACAATGGTTTTCGCGGTGGGTGTGGGGGTCTCGACACTTTTGGCTGACCGGTTCGTGTACGGGGTACGGTTGGGTGCGAAAGGTATCGTCGCTTACGTCGGGCTGTATATCGGGGTATATCTAGTTGGCCTGCTTGCGGTACATCTCTGGACTGCCAGTGGGCACCCAGCCGCTGCTGCAGGCCTTGTCGTTGTCATCACCGCACCGTTGACATTCCTTGGTGGAAGAATCATTACGCGATACATCGCTGCACACCAACATGATCCGACAGACACCGCGTCGACAATACTTCAGGAGGCATAATGACATACTTCACCCACCCGCAGGGCATCTGCGAAACCACCAAGGTCGGGGAAGGGACTCGTGTGTGGGCATTTGCTCATGTGCTACCCGGGGCGCAGATTGGGCAGGATTGCAACATTTGCGACCATGTGTTCATCGAAAACGATGTCGTTCTGGGTGACCGCGTGACCGTGAAGTGCGGTGTGCAGCTCTGGGATGGGCTTCGAGTTGGCGATGATGTGTTCATCGGGCCAAACGCGACGTTTGCAAACGATAAGTTTCCCCGTTCGAAGCACTATCCGGAACGGTTCGCGACAACGACGATCAGTGACGGTGCATCCGTCGGAGCCGGGGCAGTCGTCCTACCAGGTGTTCGTATCGGACGTAATGCGATGGTCGGTGCGGGCGCGGTTGTGACGAAAGATGTGCCGGCGAACGCGATCGTTGTGGGTAACCCGGCGGTGATCACGGGTTATTCCAATGCGCAACCTCAGCCAACTCCGATATCGGGTCTTTCTGCGGCCGGGGTAGACGTCGAGTTGCCCGGAGGCGCCAAATTGGTGGCCATCAGCGTTGCGGCGGATCTTCGCGGGTCGCTTGCCGCCATTGAGCTGACACAAGACCTTCCATTCGTGCCGGCGAGGTTTTTCGTCGTTTATGACGTGCCAACTGCGCGCGTCAGAGGCGAACATGCTCACAGAACCTGCAAGCAAGTGTTGGTGTGTCTGAAAGGAGCAGTGACCTGTCTCGTCGACGATGGTAGCCGTCGAGCATCAGTCCTTCTGGACGACCCGAGCAATGGTCTTTTCATGCCGGCGATGCTCTGGGGTGCACAATATCAATATTCAGAAGACGCGATCCTGGCCGTCTTCGCTTCGAAGCCGTACGACAACACGGACTACATACGCGATTACGAAGAGTATCTTGGTGTTCTCTCGCCGCAAGGTTGACGAGGGTGTCCTGAAGGCCGAACTGGCGTGACTGCGGCGTTGCGCGGTCACCGTTCGATTGTTGGAAGTCTTGGGTTCCGAAGAGCCATGTGCAGTTCGGAACGCATGAAAATTCGCGCGAAAAGATACATAGCAACGGCAACGAGCAAGTACTCGTACACAATCGGCTGGAACAACCTGGCACCCATGTACATCTCGACGAGAATGAAGTTCAACACCAGCAAGATTATGAAGTCGGATCGGGACCATCTGATCATCAGGGCCAGTAAAGCCATCACGGAGGCTAGCGCGCCGTAACTTTCGTGCTGAGACGGCAGAAGCAGGAAAAAGATAACGGGCGACACAATCAGCAGATCAAGGGAACAGCTTGTAAGGGCTTCAGCATCACGGGCGTTTATCGTCAGCGCGATTAGTGAAATCAGAACGAGCACGATCGAAGCCAATCCGAATCCTGTGCCGGCTTTCAAACCTGCGGCTGGCCCGACTCCGAGATTCCATATGTCTGGCATCCATTGTGATGATGGTCCAAATAGGATGCGCCAGATGCCCCACAGTAGTCCGCCCCCGGACCCGGCGTCGGTGCTTCGCGCGACCCAGGTGCCCACTGTTGCTTGGTAGAGCGATAATCCAGCGCAACAGCCCGGCACGCTGATCAACAAGACTCCGAATGCCGTTGCAAGCGGTGATAGCTTTTGCAAGATGCTCATCTTTTTGACGTTTACCAGATAGATCAACACCAAGAATGGGGCTATGTAGATAGCCATGAGCTTGAACGAAATTGCGATCCCCAAGAGGAACCAAGCAAGAATCGGTCGACGACGGAGGGCGGCAAGCAGCACTAGCAAGTCGAGCGCAAGATACACGCTGTCGGGCATGCTTGTCTTGAGAGTGTCAAGGAAAAATGCCGGCAAGAACGGTACGATCGCTGCAGCCAAAAGTGGCCGCCATGAGTTGGCTTTCGGAAATATTGTGTCGACGATGAAATAGGTTGCCACGGAAGCGACGACGGTTCCGGCAATAGAGAGGCCTTTTAGACAGATTGCAATGTGGTGGGCCAAACCGATCTTGGTGAATACGAATATGATGAAATACCAGATCGAGGTATAGTCTGCGCCCTGGGCCGAACCAACAGTTGAGATACCTCTGAAACCGGTTGACGCGATGTAGTCCCACCAGCGCGATATTGTGGCGACCATGTCACCAGCCACCGGGTATACATGACCTAATGCGAGCATCATCATGGCCCACAACACGGCCACACAGACGCCGAACGCGACTTGTGGCAGGGTTTTCAATTTCCCTGGTTGTTCGGTGCTCAACTCGTCCCTCAATCCATAGGTATTTCGCTCAACCAAAGCTTACGCTACGGGCGATTGACACTAGGAATTCCGATGCGACGGGAAAGACGTCGCTGAGGTCGCTACGCGGCGAGGTTCGTCCGGCTGAGATACACTATAGGGATTGTGAACATTAGTCTGGAGAGATAGCCATGTACGGTAGCCTGCCGGCGTCGTTGTTTTTTGTCGTCGCGTGTTTGCTCGCCATGTCGGGGCTGTATTTCATTCGGAAGTCCGCGAAACAGCTGTCTGGAATTGCCTGGGTCGTGACCAGTCTTTTGGCCCTGACATGCTGGAATGCGGTGGTCGGTGGGTTGATCAACCTGGCGCATATTCCTGTCAACATCGTGTCGATCGGTCTTGGCGACCTGGCTGCGGCTGTTGTGTTGTGGGCGATCACCTGGCGGCGCCGCGAACGTCAGCAGTACGAGTGGCGCATCGCCGACGCAGTCGTAACCGCTGGGTTGTGCGCGTTTACGGCGGTCTTCTTCGCACTCCGCACCAACGGAATGCAGTTCAATATCCACTACAGCACGATCGACCCGGCGGCCTGGCTGCTTAATTCGGTTGATGTGGTTAAGACCCAAGCCGTGCAGGGAATGTACTATCAGGAGTTGACCAATGGATTGTTCATACAGGCTTTCAGCCCGCTGACGACGCCGGATTATTTCTACAAGATCTTTGTATTCAGCGGTGGATTGTTCTTGCTCATCGCCGGATTGGCCTTCTATGCCGCAATACGGCGCTATTTGAACACCAAAGTGATGTCTGTGGTAGGCGTTGGGATCACCTTCTTGTACTTGTTCGGATACCCACTTTATGCCACCCTGTGGGGGTTTGTTTGGCTCAGCATGGGCGTGATACTCATCACTTACCTGACGTTTCTGGCCGACGCGCTTGTGGCGGACGAAATCGACAAATGGCTGGCTGCTGCATTACTTATGATCGGCTGTCTTGGACTTATCGTTTGCTATGCGATGTTCGCGCCGGTTGTCTTCATTTCGATCGGCCTCCTGATCGTTTTGAAATATCGAGGAAAGTTGATCCTCTCGAAAACGTCGTTGGTTGTCGGTTTGGCCGTCTTTGTGATCCCGGTCGTGATCGGCTTGGTTTATATGTTCGGCGGGGTTTTCACGGGCGGTACGACCGTGGGTGGTGCGCTGGCGACTGAAGGCGCCAGTTATCGCGATCTCTTCTCGAACTTCGTGCCGTTCACACCGGTCGCTGTATTTGGTGCCTACAAATTGTTCCGCGCCCGGCAAGTGAACATCCAAGTGGTGCTTCTGCCAGTTCTGCTGGTCTTCATGGCGGGTGTTTTCGTCTTGGGAATGATGGGGAAGGCTTCGTCCTACTATTTCTTCAAAAACTACAACGTCCTCTGGCTTGTGGTCTTCTACTTGGTTGTGGCGGGGATCTCGAAGATAGCAAATCGGGAAACCGTCTTACTGCTCGGCATGTACGGGGTCACGTGGGCATTGATTCTCGGCTTGTCGGCAAGCGGGTTCGAGCATCAGATCCAGAACCGCAACTCGTTGTTCGACCCGGTGGCGAAGTCTACCGACATGAACGATATTCTCAGCGCGAATCGATGGGATCTGAAGACGCCCGGCGGTCTCGGCTCGGAGCAGGAGGATCTCTACCATTATGTCTACGACAATTACACGAAGGCCGGTGTGCCCACGATCCCGATTGTCTGTTATTGGGAGGACGCATATTGGTATCAGGCGATAAGTAGCCAACGCGATGACGATTGGAGCTACGCGACCTATAACAATCCTGCCTGGATCATGAACATGGTCAAGCAATCATCTTCACAATATGTCGTGGTGCTGACCGGTACGGAGAGTGTGGCATATCAAGAAAACCGTGCGTATTTCGACGCCTTGCCTCACATCTATTCCAACGGCGCCGGTTTCGTGGCTCGCCTCCACTAATGACGATTGGAGTGGCTGGAATGTCATATGAGCCGAGCCTCACGCGGGGCGAATTGGGCAAGGTGTCGTTTGTGATACCGGTCTACAACGCCGAGAACACAATCGTGCGATGCCTCGACAGCATCGTCCACCAGGACTACGAGCCAATAGAGGTGATCGCCATAAATGACGGGTCAACGGATGGTTCGCTTGGAATTCTGCGAGAATATGAGGCCGGCCATGACAATGTTGTCGTGATAGATACGCCGAATCGGGGGGTCTCCGTTACCCGTAATGATGGGATTCGGATGGCGACCGGTGAATATCTCGCCTTTGTGGATTGTGACGACTACATAGACGACGACTATGCGAGTACCTATGTTTCGCAGATGGATGCCAGGCACGATATCGTCGTCGGCGGGTGGCGACGGCGCACAGGCGCCGGAAAGCTTATGTTCGAGCGGGAGCTTTCTGGCTCTGAGTGGGAGAGTTACATCAACGTGTACACCTGGTCAAAGCTATATCGGCGTGATTTCCTGCTGGAAAACAATGTCCAGTTTCTTGACTATGGAATCGGTGAGGACATGTACTTCGCCTTCACCGCACGTGCACGTCATGCCCGGATGAAAGTCATCGACTACGTCGGGTACACCTGGGTGAACAACGACGTGAGTGTCTCGAACACGGCGCATAAAGGGCTGAAGAAGAACTTGGACGTGCTCTATCTGCTCGACAAGATAAACGCGCTTTTCAACGTCAAGCCCGAGATGCTGAAGTACTACTACAAGCGATTTCTCGTGTGGTGGTTGCTCTATTCGGGGAAGCAGGCGACGCCTGATGACTTCCTTGCCGAGCATGACCGAGTGATGCGCTGGATAGATGAGAATCAGGTGCGGTCAAGATTGACACCGTTCAGTCCAAGACTACGCGGCGAGAAGTTGTTCGAGCGATTGTCGGTATTCACCTTTGGAATTATCGAACGCCTGCACCTGTTGCGCCTATTTTCCTTGGTGTATTGCCGAGGGTAACATCTGGTTGGTGGAATCGCGAGGAGTTGACGTGAAACAGCGAAGCAGCCGTTCGCGTGTCTTGTTCTACGCCCACTACAACAAGTTCGACCGCGTCGATGACTATGTGATCTATCAGCTTCAGCATATGCGCCCGTTGTTCGACGAAGTGATAGTGATTTCCAACACCCCGGTGTCGGCGAATGACCAGGCGAAGCTCAACCCGTGTTGTGATACCCTGATTCAACGACAAAACGTCGGATACGATTTCGCCGCGTGGCGTGACGGTATGAACAGCTTCGGCTGGGACAAGCTGGCAAAATGCGATGAGGTCACCGTCATGAACGACACGTGCTTCGGGCCGCTCGTCGACTTCAAGACCATCTACGACCAGATGCAAGCCCGGGGCGTGGATTTCTGGGGGATGACCACCAACATCGCGTTGACGGATCTTTTGGTGGACAGCAGCGGCAACGTGATTTTCGCACCCGCCCACATTCAAAGCTATTACATGACATTCAATGCCAAGGTTGTGTCGTCGGCTGTATTCAAGCAGTTTTGGACAGGGGTGAAGGATTTCACCGATGTTTTGGATGTCATCACCAACTATGAGATCCAACTGACGCAACTTTTGGCGTCCAACGGATTCACCTACGGTTCCTATTACGATGCCGTCAAGTATTGGGGAGTGGACGAACTGGACAAGACCAAGGTTGATATCAGCGCATGGTCAACCGGTGACATGACGAAATATAACCCGGGGTACACCTGCAACCGCCCGCTGTGGCTTTTGGAGACCGTCAAGGGGTACCCCTTTATCAAGACGAAGACGGTTCGGCTGGTGCCGGCGCAGTTGGATGCGCTGAGGGACTTCATCCGTGGTCACACCGACTACCCGGTGGAACTTATCGATTGCTACATCGGTGCGCGCTATTATTCGCTTTGGCAAGAAAAAGACCACGACATCCAGTTCCTGCTGCACTCCCGGGCCTTCCGACTGGGGCGTTTCCTGTTGGCGCCGCTTCGCTTGGTGAAGGGCGCCTTGAAAAAGGGCAGTTCGGACATTTCAGAGGTTGCCGGCGGCCGGTGAAATCCTGCGATTGCGCCCAGAATGATGGGAATAGGTTGCCGCTCAGTGCATCCGCTGAGGCCCCCAGATGACCGCGAAACCGCGGGTGGTCGGCACGCGTACGCGCCGCCCGACCGCCATCGACCCGGCATCCAAAAGGTCAATATCGCTCCGTTTTACCGCCACGACCAAAGGCAGCACGGACGATGCGTCTCGTACCATGCCGACCGGCCAACTGAAGCTGTTTTCGTCGATGTCACCGTTGGCCCGAATGGCCGCCACATTTGGGTTTCTCGCGTCCAGCGCGTCTGGATCCAGCAAACCATCGGGCCCGGTCAAAAGCGGCGCCACAATGGTTGCCTGCGGCAAACTCAGTGCACCAACCAAATCATCGAGCCACGTTCCGTCGACTGGTCGGAATGCCCGAAGCATCACGACGACCGCCTCCGCGTCAGTCGGCACAGCCGCGAGATCCAAGCCGTCAGGCTGCGGCAGCCATACCGGGCGACAAACAGGCGATGCAACGCCAGCTTTCAGCGCTTCAAGCTGGCCCGCCGCCGCGCCGGCGCATATCACCGCGGTATCCACCGCCCAGCGTGGCCTCACCAGGTGCCAACTGGGGTCTACAGGGAATCCGCCGACACCGTCGCTGACCACGCCAACCCGCTGCAAATATTCACCAAGTGCCCTCCGTCCGGCCTCGATCGCATACGTCTTGTTGCCGATCTTGTGGGCCGTCGATGCCACAGCCTCACGCCAGTGGTAAAGCACCAACGGCACATGGCACACGTTCAACACACGCCCCAGGCTGTGGACGCGCAGCAGCAGGTCGTAATCCTGAGCCCCGTCGAATTCCGGCCGCAAACCGCCCACCTCTTCAACCACCGAACGCCGCATTATCGACAGATGGTTGGTGTAATTGCAGTGCAGCAACATGTGGGGCGACCAGTCGGGTTTGAACGACGGCCCCTTGCGTCGTAGGCCGTCCTCGGTCAGCAAATCCTCATCCGAATACAGGACGTCAATACTTGGGTCGTCAGCCAGCCTGCATGCCACTTCGTTCAACGCATCCAACGCCAGAATGTCGTCATGATCAACGAACACCACATAAGGCGCTTTCGCCTCGGCCAGCGCGGCGTTCGTATTGGCCGAGATGCCGCCATTCTTCGGCAGACGCACATAACGCAGCCGCCGATCCAACCCCGCCCGCTTCTGTATCGCGGCCACTCGCGCCGGCTCGGTCGAAGCGTCAGCCAGAATTGCCTCGAAATGCTGGTATGACTGGTTGATCAGCGAATCGACCAGCGGCGCCAGGTAGCGGTCCGGGGTGTTGAACATCGGGATGACGACGCTGAACAGCGGGTCGATCCGCCCGTCGCGCAGCGGCGGTCGCCAAAGGTCGGGTTCTGTTCGTAATATGTAACGCTTGTACCCACGCCGCGCCCTTGACACCAAAGCACTCGGCACAAGACGCCGGAGGGCACGCCCCCGCGCGGAGTCGGACGGGAAAAGACGCTTGGCAAAAGCCAGCAAACGCCGCATCGTCACCGTCCTTCAAGTAGTGGTCTCACTTTAGCAGGCGGCCCGTAGTACACTGGCGACACAGGAGGAAGGCATGGCTGGATCGTCCAATCATCCGCTGGTTCTCGTCGTCGATGATGATGTGGCGCTGGCCGAGATGTTGCAGATCGTGCTGCGCCAAGAAGGCTTCGACACTGTCTGGTGCGGCCGCGGCGACAGGGCGATGGATGCCTTCCGGCGCCAGCGTCCGGATGTGGTTTTGTTGGATATCATGCTGCCCGGTGGTGATGGCGTCGAAGTCTGCCGCACGATCCGCGCCGAGTCGGGCGTGCCGATCGTCATGCTGACGGCCCGCAGCGACACACAGGACGTGGTCAGGGGGTTGGAGGCCGGGGCGGACGATTACGTCGCCAAGCCGTTCAAGGTGCAAGAACTTGTGGCCCGGCTGCGAACCCGTCTGCGCCGCATCGAGTCGGAGGTTCCAGGCGCCGAAGTTTTCGTCAAGGACATCGTCATCAACCCCGCGACGCACGAGGTGACGCGAGCCGGCAAAGAGGTGTCGTTGACGCCGCTGGAGTTCGACCTTCTGATGGCTTTGGCAAGGCACCCGCGACAGGTGATGACGCGCCAAAAACTGATGGAGGACGTCTGGGGTTACCACCACTCGGGCGATACGAAGCTGATCAACGTGCACATTCAGCGGCTGCGTTCGAAGATCGAGAAAGACCCGGAGCGCCCCGAGATCGTCATCACGGTCCGGGGGGTTGGCTACCGGGTGGAAGACAATGGCGGCAATTGACGGCGCGGTGCGTCGTCCGGCGCTGCCCCAGCGCATCTGGCGATCATCCATCGCGCTCCGCGTCATCGCGACCACGTTGGTCGCGGCGCTGATCATTCTGGCTGCCAGCGCCTGGCTGATCCTCGTCCAGGCGTCGCGGGGCATTCTGGCCGGCAAACAGGCCAGCGTGTCGGCTGAGGCGTCGACAGCGCTGGATCGTATGCAGCTCTCGTTGACCGATACCGACCTTTCCGTTGCCTCACTGAACGAACGGTTGAACCAGTTGGTCGATCAGGCGACGGCTTCCTCGCAACAATTCCAGGTGATGATCGAGACGCCGGTGACGGGCTTCATCTCGCGTGGGCTTTCCGCGGATTCCGTGCCGAGCGCTTTGGCCGACAAATTGGCCGGCTCGAGTTATCTTTGGGTGGAGCCAACGCTGGTGTCCTACCGTGACGGCACACCGTCGGTTCCGGGGTTCGCGGTCGGCGGCAACTTGCGGGTGCCCTCCGGCGATTTGTACCCCGTCTATTTCCTGTTCCCGCTGACACAAGAAGCCAACACCCTGGGTGTTCTGCAGCGGGCCGTATGGTCGTCGATGGCGGTGTTGGCCGTCGCACTGGTGTTGATCGCCTACCTGGTGGCGCGGCAGATCAGCCGCCCCGTTCGGCAGGCTTCGGCGGTGGCCCAACGTATCGCAGCCGGCGATTTCGAGCAGCGGCTGCCGGTGGTCGGTACCGATGACCTGGCCAGCTTGGCGGTGTCGATGAACGACATGGCGTCGACGCTGAACGATCAGATCGGCCAGCTAGAAGAGTTGTCGCGGGTGCAGCAACGGTTCGTCGCAGATGTTTCGCACGAGTTGCGCACGCCGTTGACCACTGTTCGCATGGCATCTGACGTGCTTTACGATCAGCGTGACGAGGTGACGCCGGGGCTGACCCGCACCGTCGAACTGATGCATGACGAGGTCGACCGTTTCGAGTCGCTGCTGACCGACCTGTTGGAAATTTCGCGGTTCGACGCCGGCGCTGCGATTCTGAGTGTCGACGACATCGATTTCGCCGCCCTGGTGCGCGACGAGGTGGCTGATGTCGGTTCGCTGGCCGATAAAGCCGACGTCCAAATCCAGGTGGACGTGCGGCCCGGCCCAATGACTGTGGAGGCCGATCCGCGGCGGGTGCGGCGCATCATGCGGAATCTGTTGTTCAACGCGATCGAGCACAGCGACGCCCGACCCATCGAGGTGGCCGTGGCCGGTGACGAGCACAGCGTCGCGGTTACGGTGCGTGACCACGGCGTGGGTCTACGCCCCGACCAGACGAAGCTGGTGTTCCACCGCTTCTGGCGGGCCGACCCGTCTCGCCAGCGAAATCTCGGCGGCACCGGGTTGGGTCTGGCGATTGCCTTGGAGGACGCCCGGTTGCACAACGGTTGGCTTGAAGCCTGGGGCCAACTGGGTCAGGGCTCGTCGTTCAGGCTGACCCTGCCGCGCTCGCCCGGTGAAACCATCGACGAGTCTCCGCTGCCGTTGCGCCCGGCTGACGCAGCGCCTGGCCCGGGCACCGCCGACGAGGTACCGCCAGAAGAAGGGGTGGTGACCGATGCCAAAGCCTAAAGCCCGCTCCGTCATGCTGCGCGCAGTCGCACGGTCTCGACGTCTCATCCTGTTGCCGTTGCTGACAATGATGTTGGCCGGGTGCAGCCTCATCCCGACATCGGGCCCTGTGCAGCAGGTTGACCAACCGCCGGTCGGCGGCGGCGCGCCGCCCGTCGATATCGAACCCGCGACGCCGATTCAAAACGGCACACCCGACCAGATCCTGGGCGGGTTCCTGGCGGCGGTCTGGTCTGGCAACGCCAATCGGTTCAACGTCGCTCGTCAATATCTGACGCCACAGGCCGCCCTCGACTGGGACCCGACGGCACAAGTGACCGTTTATGATTCGAATGGCCATGCGCCGACCGTGACCGACCAGTCGGCCAAACTCAAGGCGCCTGTGCTGGGCGTGGTGACCGACGGGCGCTACACCGCCGTCAACCAGCCGGACTATTCGCATGACTTCGCGATGACGCAAGTCGACGGGCAGTGGCGAATCGGTGACCCGGGGCCAGGCATCATCGTGTCTTCATACGCCTTCGAACAGGCGTACAAGTCGGTTCCGATGTATTTCTTCGATCCGTCGCTCGATCATCTGTTGACCGAGAATCTTTACATGAACTGGGGTGATGCCACACCGACAGCCGCCGTCGAGGGCTTGTTGAACGGGCCGTCGGCTTGGCTCAGCCCGGCCGCTGTCACCGTCATACCGCCGCAGACGAAATTGGCGGTGTCTTCGGTGCCGGTGGAATCCGGTGTGGCGCAGCTGACTCTCAGCGACGAGATTCAGAGTTTGTCACAGGCGCAAAGGATCCAGATGGTGTCGCAGATCTGGTGGACGTTGCACGACAGTTTTCCGACGATCACAGGTTTGAGCATCACCGTTGACGGCGCTGCCTTTGCGGTGCCGGGGCAGGACGCCGAAGGGGTCGTCAGGCAGTCGACGGTCAATGGCTACGCGCCCGCCGATTTGACGGCATCCACAGGCGAGTTCGGGTTGCTGGACGATTCGACGCTGACCGAGATTTCTTCGGCCGCCGGCGCCACACCAGCGCCGCTGGCAGGTGCTTTGGGCACGGTCTGGGGTGACACGCCCACAGCGCTGGCCGTCGGCGCGGACAACACGACTGTGGCTTTGACCTCCGCCACCAGTTTGTGGATCGGGTCGACGAACTCGGATCAGCCGCCGACCAAGGCGTTTGACGCACCCGGCTTGACGCGTCCCCAGATCAACCAGGACGGGGTTTGGGCGATCTCCCAGGGCCCTGTTCCCACCATGTGGTTGGTCGGTGGTGACGGCGCGATCGAACAGGCTGATCTGACCGATTTGACCGGCGCGACGGTGACGGCGTTCCGCATCGCGCCGGATCGGACGCGTGTCGCTGTCGTGGCCAACATCGACGGCCAGGATGTGGTCGGGTTCATGCTGATCGAAAGCTTGTCGCCGCTGGTTGTGACATCGTGGCGTCCATTGGTGGTGAACACCGATCACGGGCTGTTGGCAACCTGTTTGGACGTCGGGTGGGTGTCGGCGTCCCAACTGGTTGTCCTGGCGACGACCAGCCAGAACGGCAGTCCGACCGTTTATCGCATGGACATGGATGCCGCGTCCGTTACGTCGATGGGGCCAATCAGCGATCAACCGGTGGCGTTGGCCGTCACCCCTCGGACGGACGGTGGGACGACGGCGGTGGCGCTGACTGTGTCCGGCACGGCGTTGCGATATGAGGACACCACCCGTTGGACGGCGGTGGCATCGGGGCTGACGGCCGTGGCATTGCCGGGGTAGTTTTCCACAGGAAAAAACTCGGGTGCCGAATCGCTCCCTTTCTCGCGATAGTGTGGGCATGACTGATGCGAGATTGCTTTTCGATGCCGCTGTCGACCTGTTTCTGGGTGGGCAGTGCCACGGTTGCGGGGCGCCCGGGCGAAGCCCTTGCCCGGCTTGCCGCCAGGGGCTGGAACCACGCCCCCGTCCGGCCGTCCGGCCGGGCCTGGATGTGCCGGCGGTTGCGGCGCTGGCCTACGACGACGCAGCCGATTTCATCATTGCCTACAAGGATCAAGACGCCTGGCAATTGACGGGCCCGCTCGGCCTGGCGCTGGCGGCGGCGGTACGAGAGGTTGCCCGGGGCGTTCACTCGCGTACCCCGATCGTCGTGGTGCCGGTGCCGTCTTCCCCCGTAGCCGTCCGGCGGCGCGGTTTCGATCACACCGCCACCCTGGCGCAGTGGGTGGCCAGGCGGTGTGGCTTTCGCTGGTCGCCACTGCTTCGACGGACGACGGCCACCCCCGACCAGGCCGGCTTGGCGGCGTCATCGAGGCGGGTGGTTCAGGTGGGCACCATGGCTGCCCGTCCGGGCCGGGCTCCGGCGGCGGTTGTCGTCGTCGACGACGTCTTGACCACCGGTTCGACCATGATCGAAGCGGTGCGGGCCTTGCGGCAGGGCGGTCACACCGTCCTCGGCGCTGCGTCCATCGCGGAAACGCCGTTGGGTCGACACTTCGCATAACCCCGTCCGGTAGTCTGTAGTTACACGGAAGGAGACCAAGATGGAAATTGTCATCTCGGGACGCCGCATGACCGTCACAGAAGACGTGCGGCAAATGGTCATCGACCGCCTGGAACGCGAGGCCGAACGGATGTCCGACCAGGTGCAACGGGCCGAGGTCGAATTCTCGGCCGGCGAGGGCAAGAATGCGCCCGTCACAACGGTTGAGATCACATTGCGATCGAAGGGCCCGGTGGTTCGCGCGGCCGGTGCCGCCGACGACAAGCGGGTCGCTTTCGATGCCGCCGTCGACAAGCTGCGCACCCAGTTGCGCCGGGCCGCCGACCGTCGCAAGACGCGCCGGGGCCTGCGGGGGCAAAACCTGGCGTCGCTGCCGGTCAACGATTCGCCGGTGACGATTCCGCCCGTCAAGGACGAGGCCAAGCCCGACACTCGCCTGGTGGCCGGCGTCGAGGTCACAGGTGACGGGCCGCTGGTGGTGCGCGAGAAGAACTTCACCTCACCCAAACTGACACTCGGCCAAGCTTTGGACGAGCTGGAACTGGTCGGCCACGACTTCTTCCTCTATGTCGACGCCACGACGGGCCTGCCGTCGGTCGTCTACCACCGCAAGGCCTACGATTACGGCGTCATTCACCTGACGATCACCGACTGACGCAGCATGAAGAGTTTCGAGCAGTTGTGGGCCGAACTTGGCCAAAAGGCGGTCGAGCGCCCGGCTGGTTCGGGCACCGTCCAGCGCCTGGACGCCGGTGTCCATGCCATCGGTAAGAAGGTCGTCGAAGAGGCCGCCGAGGTGTGGATGGCCGCCGAATACGAGTCGGACGATGCCTGCGCCGAAGAGATCTCGCAACTGCTGTACCACCTGCAAACCATGATGATCGCCAAGGGTTTGACCCTTGAAGACGTCTACCGGCACCTGTGAGGGCCTCATGACAGACGAATTGTTGAAGATCGCCGTGCCCAACAAGGGCTCGCTGGCCGAGGGCGCGGCCGCCATGCTGACGGCTGCCGGCTTCCGCCAGCGCAGCGACCCCAAGGAACTGGTGCTGGTCGACCCGGCCGGCGGCGTCGAGTTCTACTACCTGCGCCCGCGCGACATCGCCACCTACGTGGGCGAGGGCACGCTGGATTTGGGTATCACCGGACGCGACATGTTGCTGGATTCTGGCGCCAACGCCAGTCAGGTCATGGAACTCGGCTTCGGCGGCTCGACGTTCCGGTTCGCCGGCCCGCCGGGGTTGACGCTGTCGGCTTTGGACGGCTTGCGCATCGCCACCAGCTACCCGGGGTTGCTCGGCGCCTACCTTAAGAAACACGGCGTCAAGGCCCGTCTGATCACGCTGGACGGGGCCGTCGAATCGGCAATAAGGCTTGGTGTCGCCGATGCCATCGCTGACGTCGTCGACACCGGCACGACGCTGCGGAAGGCCGGTTTGACGCTATTCGGCGAGCCCATCTTGGAGTCGACGGCCATACTCATCGCCCGTCCGGACGCGCGCGAGGACGCCGCCGTCGTCGAGGCTGCCCGCCACCTGAAGGCCAGACTGGAAGGCGTCATCGTTGCCCGCGATTACGTGCTGATCGACTACGACATCGCCGACGCCGACCTGCCCGCCGCCACCAAGTTGACGCCCGGCCTGGAAAGCCCGACGGTGTCGCCCCTGGCCAAAGCCGGCTGGTCGGCCGTCCGCGCGCTGGTGCCGCGTCGCAACGCGCAGCAACTGATGGACGACTTGTGGGCGGCCGGGGCCCGGGCCATCCTGGTAACCGAGCTATCGGCGTGCCGTCTATGATCGTCAATTTTCGGGATTTGGGCGGTCACGCCGGGGTCGGCGGCCGTCGCGTGAAGCCCGGCCTGCTGTTGCGTGGAACAGCGTTGCACGATGTCACCGACGACGACCTGGCGGACCTGAAAGATTTGGGGGTGGGCCTGGTTTTCGACCTGCGTGCCCTGGATGAGGCGACGGGGCGTCCGGACAAGCTGCCGGCCGGTGCTACCTACCGACGCGAGCCCGGCGTGGCGTCAATGGACGAGGTACACCGCGAGCTGCTCGATTGGTCCGTGTTGATGGATCAGTTGAGCGCTTCGGAAGAAGCATTGACGCAAATGGAATCGTTCCAGGGCGGTATCTACGGCGAGATGGTCGAGCGACCGCAGGCCTTCCAGGCGCTGGTGGGCGAGTTGCTGGCGCAACCGTCGCGCCCTGTCTACATCCACTGCTCGGCCGGCAAGGACCGCACCGGCGTGGCCAGCGCCATAATTTTGCGCCTGCTGGGTGTTAGCCACGACGACATCATGGCCGACTACATGGTTTCGGCCAAATACCCGCTGCCGGATTACCAGGCGGTGCTGGACCAGGCCAAGAAGCATGGCCCGCGCATCGGCGCCCTGATAGGCATGATGCTGACGGTGTCGCCCGCCCAACTCGATTTCGCGTTCCAGCACATCGACGAGGTCTGGGGAAGTTGGGATGGTTTCGTCGCCGACGGGCTCGGCCTGACGCCGCAGGACGTCGAAACGCTGCAGCAGTCGTATCTCAGTTGATCCCGTGGCGCTTTAGGATGTCGTCGATTTCCTTGTCGTCGGGCGTGTCTGGTGTACTCGCCACGACTGGTTTCACGATGGCGGCCGGCTTCGGCGATGGGGGCGGGGTGGGGCCGCTGGACGGCTTGGCCGGCGCGGTGTCGCTGGTTGAGGCTGCCGCGGCGTCGGGTTGCCGTCCACCCTGCAGAGTGGCGAGCTTGCGGTCGCGAATTTCCTCGCGGCGCTTGGCCGCCTCTTCGCCGCTGACGTGGGGGACGAAGCTGCCGATGAGGTACAGCACCAGGCCGACGGCCGCGACGATCAGGCCGATGAACACCGGCGTCGTCATGTAGGTGGCGTTGGCCCAGTTGATTACGGCGTTGATGCCGTTGATGACCTCGTCCATCAGTCCCATGATCAGCAGGCCGACGGGCATCAGAATGAACCCGAGGCCACGCCACATGACGCGCCAACTGCGCTTACGCAGCCAGCCGAACAGAAGATAGGCCAGCCCTATGACTGCCAACACAACGGTCAAGACGATTGCGGCGGCGTGTACGCTCAAACCAAACATGATTGCAAGCATACTGGGTTCCCTGTGTTTTCGTAGTGAATCTGGGGAATACCCGATTGGATTAGGGCACCGTTGTCGGCTAAACTGGCTTGTCAATGGTCGGACGTTGTCCGAATCCACGTGAAGTGAGGGCTTTCCTCCACCTGGGCCGCCTAAGTGGCCGGGTCGGTACGGTGTGATGGGCGTATGCCCGTCCTACCAGAGGCCTTCGCGCACGCGGAGGCCTTTCTGCTTGTCAGAAGCCCGTTTCCCAAATGAAAGAAGGCAGGTATCAGTACAGAACCCCGCATCAATGAGCGGATCCGCGTGCCCGAGGTGCGCCTTGTCGGCGCCAGTGGCGAGCAGATCGGCATCGTGCCGATCGCCCAGGCTTTGCAGATGGCGCGCGACGCCGACCTCGACCTCGTCGAGGTGTCCGGTGACGCCCACCCGCCGGTCACCCGTCTGATGGACTATG
>Ga0123357_10000572_pt1 | contig 36340 bp, 32 predicted proteins | sample TergutEmb28metaG_FD_89873 | JGI IMG/M metagenome (GOLD analysis project Ga0123357, IMG submission 89873) | Embiratermes neotenicus P4 segment gut microbial communities from Petit-Saut dam, French Guiana - Emb289 P4 | ecosystem: Host-associated > Arthropoda: Insects > Digestive system > Gut ... | reverse complement strand
TCCGAATACGGTAATCATAACAGCGGAGTTTATAACGGTAAGGCAATAGTGTTTTGATTAGTATTTTCATTGTTATTAAATTTGTATATAGGACCGCCTTGTCTGTAAAGATAAGGCGGTTTTTAATCCTTAATAATATTAATTTTTAAACAATGACACTATGTCATGAGATTTCAAATAATGTTCAAATAGTAATTTTTATATTAATAAAACTTATATATTTATTTTATTATTAATAATTTACAATTTTTAATATTAACGTCTGGGGGGCGTGTGGTCGGACGTTCGAATCGTCTCACCCCGACGGTTGAAAGAGAAGAGGTTAGGAGGTTTTCCTGACCTCTTCGCAGTTTAAATACTGACGGATTACTGACGGAATTTTGGCAAATGGATAGTGAGATTTAACAAATGAAGGGGGAAAAGAAATTGGATTTGGTTTCTTTGGGTTGTATTTGGTTATAATCGGTTTTGGGTACTTTTAAAGTTAAAGCCTAATTGGTAATGAATCACTTAGGCTTTAATGTTTAAAAATTGATTTTCAATTGTTCTTCAATAGAATTTTTAAAATTCTTACTACTGTTCTAAAGCTGTTTTTACTGCTTGATAATCCCAATAATAGTGTCCATTTTCGTAATAACACATTGCCGTGTGGGTTCCAATATATCTGACAGCATCTGGACATTTTGATTTATCAACCGTTGCTGCGTTGTACAACACAACAATATTTATATTGCCTTCACTATACGCTTCTTTTGCTTTATCACATTCATATTTTACATAACTGCGATAATCCACACTATAGCCTTTAGCACAACTCATTGAATGACTATTATAACTATTACAAGGACTACTACTACAACTGCCACTTGTTACTGTATTTGTCTTACTCCCAACAATAAGGACAAATGTTTTAGAGGCATCAAGCCTTTCTTTGAGTGATTTTTTAATATTGCAATTCAAACTGTCGTCTCTTGCTTGTGTTAATTCGTGAGCATCGTGAAAGTCTAAACTCCAATGATTGCTATCTTTCCACTTGTAGAGTTGTTCTACTGCATCTTTGTCACCGTCCCAATCTCCGGCGATGTAAGTTTTTGTTCTGTAAGCCATTTTTTATTCCTCCTTTAATTTAAAAAAATTTATTTTATCTCTCTTTGATTCATGTATAATAATTGATACCATAGACGGATATGTAAACTTAATCCTACTGATTTTGAATGACCAGATTAATAGCTCAAGCGATTCCTGTTCTGATATTGTATCTTGAAATCTTGTTATCCCTGAACCTAAAAGAGGTATTGATACAGAGCGACCAGCATAAATTATATCAATTTCATTCCAAAAGTTTAAGAGAAAATTAACGTAGTCATTCATGCTTAGGTATGCTCTATTGTCATTATCAAATTTAGAAAAAGCAGTCAGCAAATAATCATCATTTTGAAAAATTGTTCCCAGTTCATACTTCTTTTTTTTGCCATTAGACCTACTATCGTTATTTTGAACAACTTTGCTATTTAAATGTATATCATTGTCTATCACGTAATCTAACTTACTTATGTCATCTATTTTGGATTTTATGTATATGCCATTAAGAGTGTTATCTGCGATAATTTTGTTATCAACCTGAGTATCAAAATACTCATTAAATGCAATTACTTTTAAATTTTTTTCCTTGAAAATATCCCCTATTTTAACAATCAAAGTCGAATTATTGATACATAATGTTGTCTTATCTTGAAAGTTCGCAATCATCCACTCGATTATAAAGATAATAAATAGTATCAGAGCTATGCCCATCCCAACTGATATTTTATGATTAGCAGGAATTTCAACTACGATGTAAAAAAATGACGAAAGTACGCTTACAGCCGATAAAACCACTAAATAATTTTGTAGTAGTTTTTTATCATAAAATCTCACTTTTAATTTCATTTGTTCTTTCTATATTCATTATTTATAGTGAAACATTATGAATAAGATAAAGCAAATTCTATACCGCTCGACCAGAACTGACAAAACGGCATGTTTTTACTTTTGATAAATGACATTACAATTAACCGAACTCTTAAATTTGCATTATATTATTGCCTGTCTTTCCTTTATGCTCCAAAATGAGTTAAAAACAATCTCTTCCAATCACATTTCTTGTCAAAACATATTTTTCCAAAATCTCATTGACACTTGGTTTTATTTCTATTGTGTGGAAAATGGAATGTCGTCAAGAAATTGGAAGGATAACCTTTTTTCTTATAAGTGGATTTTTGAATATTTATCTTGTCCCTATCAACCAAATTAATATCAATACTGCTAAAAATGTACCAACGAGAATTAAAATGCCAAAACCAAGTATATTAACCATATTGGAAAAACACCCACCATTCTGTGACTGAGAAGGGTCATCATCTCCCATCACCATACCCATCATAAAACCTTTATCAAAATCATTCATTTTAATCGCATTTATAGATAATCTTCCTTATTTGTAACTGTATCCCACAATCCAATTTTTTCTTCGTTGTGCCTGTCTATTCCGATATACGATAAACTGCTGTCTTCATATCGCTTGAATTTATATACAGCATCGTTCATCAATGGACTGTTAAAAACATTCAGGCTTACCAACAGTTCAAAATCGCTGATTTTCAATCCAGTAACCTTTTTGAAAAGTCCCGGTTCAAGTTGGGTAATCACATCTTTGAGCGTATGTTCACGATAATCTGTTAGATACATGAATATTGGTATTCGCGTAGCAAATTTTATCAGTTTGTCTTGCACCTGTTTGCGCAGACTTTTGTATTGTTTTTCTTCTTCGCTCAGTTCTTTCTTCTCGGTAGACGTTAAATCCGTATCATTTGATTTTGATTTTAATTGTTTGATTTTGTTTGATTTATTTACAATAGTTTCCAAAATATTATTTCCTAATGCACGAAAACCTTCGATATTCTTAATGGCTTCAAGCGCTTTGGGATTATTCAATATTCGTTGTAAGGTATTATTATCCACGTTCACAAGTAAAGCGCTTTCCCAACGGCGAGCCAACAATGTAGCTTCCGTTCCGCTCGTTACTATATCCAGAATTTTAGTGGCGTCAATTTGTGTCATACTGCTACCGTCATACGACAGAACAGGCAGGAACTGAATAAAATCTTCCACTTTCTTTTCGGGACTTGTTTCGCTCACATCCAAACGGCAGGCATAATCGGAAATCTGCCGTAATGCTCGATTGGGTGCGAAATCGAAGATGTAACATTCTTCTTTCAAAATTTCTTCTTTGTTGGGTGAAAGGGCATCAGGATTTTTGATTGTCCAAGGCGTTTGGACACGAAATGCCGCCTGAAAATAAGTTTCGGGACTTGATAAATTTCGCAACATGAAAATGCCGCTCCAAGGTTTGATAGAAACGCCTGTGGTCAGTTTACCGCAAGAAAGTGTTATTGTTTTTGTTTTCAACGGATTGTCCATAGCTTTATAAACAGGTGCCAGGGCGTCTATGCCAATGCCTGCCTGAATGCCTGCTGCAACAATCACTTTGTAATCGTGATAAAAAGTATTTTGTCTTTGTGCCAATAGATTAGCCATAGCTTGGCAGGACGCGACATCGGGCAAAAACCAAAACGTATGAGTGAGAATACCCAATAAACGGCTGTCGGAAAACGGGAAAGGTGGTTTTTTAGCTCCTAATTTGAGATTGTCGATAGTGGTTTCGAGTAATGCGCCGCGAATTAAGTCGAGCCATTTCTGCACTTCGTTTTCATATTGAAACTTAGCGTTTTCACCTATTCCTTCCGCCTTGAAAAATACGTTCAAATCAAATTCATCAAATTCACCCTGAGCAGCAATCTGTTCTATGGTTTCTGGAAGTTGGTAAGTCATCATTAATAATCGCGGAAGAGCTGCATACGGATTGTTATCGCCAATCCATTCATTTTTGGCTCGTTGTTCATCGGAATAAGTCCAGTTAAAAATCTGGTCTTCAATAAATTCCCCTGTGGCAATTGCACGAAACGGCGTTCCCGACAAATAGAGATAATGTTTTGTTTTCAATGGGGATATATCTTCTTCAAAATTAGGTAATTTGTCCTGTTCTTCCCCTTCGATAAACTCCGATTCTTTTGCTCCGATAAATTCTTTTGTACTGTCGTGCCATGCGCCAAAGTGATACTCATCCAACACAATACAATCCCATTCGGTATCATGCACCCATTCGTTTTTTGACTTGATTCCTCCGGATTTGTTTGTTCCCAGAAAATCTTGAAATGAGCCGAAACATACAAGCGGATTGTTTTCGTTCAAGAAAAGAACGCCACCGAGCAAAGCTCTTTTCGACACAAATTGCCAGCCATCAAAATCGACATGAGAATGTAAATCTTCTTCCCATGCGCTTTCTACTGCGGGTTTGAAAGTAAGAACCAAAATCTTTTTCCACCCCATTCTTTTTGCTAACTGATAGGTTGCGAAGGTTTTGCCGAAACGCATTTTGCAATTCCAAAGAAAATGGGTTGTGTTTGTAAAGACGTTGCGCGCAACGTCTCTACTCGCGTTGTTGAAATACATCGCTGTTTTTTCTACTGCCTCTGCTTGTTCGGGGCGCATACTAAAATTTTGCGTTCGACTAAGAGCAAAATTTTTTCTTTCTTTGACGGCTACAATTGCTTTTTCTACATCTTCGATTGAACAGCGAAACCATTCGCCGTCCGTATTGATAAAACCATTGTCGTGTAAAACTCGATGAACGGCATGGTCGTCAAATGCGCTACCATCGGAACGCATAGCGGATTGTACCATTACAATGCGATATTTTACGCCGCTTGTTTTGAGTTGCTCTGCTACGCGCGTTTGTGCATCTCGGTCGGTATAACCTATTTTGAGTAAACCTGTATGCGTTTCAACGCCAATCAATTCGTATGCGTAGATGGTTGGCGTAGTTACGGGACGCTGAGGAAAAAAGTCGTTGTTAGCCATTGTTTTTTTAATTGATGAAAATGATGTTTTTATTCATCTTTGTTTGAAGTTTTTAACTTTGCAAGTTTTTCTAATTTCTTCCAATACGTGCTCCAATCATTATTATTCATTGGGTTTGTCTCATCATTATACAACCAAAATTTACATATTTTCCCCTGTTCATCTCTCTGTATAGAATCTGGATTTCCAATTTCTAATATCATTTTTTCCGTCAGCCCTTTGTATTTTGTATAAATCGGAAAGTCGTCATACTTCACAAAATCACTTTGATTAAAGCCTATTGGCTTATAATTGCGATTGAATATAACCCATTGTCCTTTATTATTTCTTTCCATACCTCGTGGTAAATTTAACCTGAAAAAATCTGGTAACATACTTAAAATATTAAAAATTAAACATATATAGTAAATATTCATTAATCCATCGGGCTAATCATACTCTCAATAAAATCTATTTCCTCTTGAGTTAAGCCATATTTTTTGTATAACTTTTCGTCTGTCCAAGTTTCCGAGAAATTCTGCATTGGAACAAAAGAATATGTATCCTGTGTCATGTTTTTATTTTTTCTAATTCCTACTAATAAGCGAAAAAATTTAGTCTTCATATAGGTAATTACTTTTTTTGTTTCTTCTTCTGAATTAAAATAACCAACCCTTAAAAATGTTTCTGTACATAAATCAAATGGTTTAGCAATTGTAGGAACACCAATAATTCGAGCAGGTATTGGATTGCCAATTTGTCCTGCTGCTCCATCCGCTTTTGAAATAAAAATTCGCCATTTACTTAAATCTTCTTTCCCTTTTGTAATTGAATAATTAGCAGACAAATATTTGTTTACTCGATTATAATTTAAAATTCCCAATAAATTATAGCTGTTATCAATGTTTCTGTCGCTTAGTATGGATAAGTTATTTTTGATAAAATCAGAACCAAGTCCATAAGGATTTCTTGATGATACTTTTGTCGCAAATGATATTTCCTTAAATAATTCAATCTTGTTTAAAATATTTAAACACATTTCATCTCTTACGAAAACGTCACCACCTTCATTAAGAAATCTTTCATTTTCATTTATTAGTTTATTTGAATCGTGCATATAATATTTACATTTCCCTTCATTTTCTCTATCCCATAAGAAATAGCAAACTCCCCCTTCAATACTAACGCCGGGAAAACAATCAGAGGCATTGATATAGTCATGTAAAATTCTAATTTTCCTATCTTTAAGCATTTCATCTCTAAATTCATCAAGCCCTTTTCCTCCAGTGAACCAACGAGACGGAATAATCATTGATAAATAACGCGGATTTAATTTCTTCGCTTGTTGAATGAACTTGTGGTAAATAGACATAGCACTTGAACCTGTTCCTCCTCCATCACTCAATTGATATGGCGGATTTCCAATAATTACATCAAATTTCATATTAAAATTTTTTTCGATATTTTCTAAGTGAATAAAATTATAAGCATGAGTTTCCATGATTTCTTCACGGTCGTACTCTTTTTGGCTTGCTCCGCAATATTGGCATTTACCGTTTCTCCATGTGTGTGACATTCGATCGTAGTAGATATTTCCCTGCTCATTGTCAAAAGCAGTGCAAACCGAAAATTCACCGTTTGCCGTTTTGCTGCAATACACACTTCGGCGTGAAATTAAAGAAGTGATTTCTGTAATGGCAATCCCAAAGAGCTGATTTTTTAAAACATGATTGGCTCGTTCCTGTTCATCGGGAATGCTCTCTTTCAAACCGTTCATCAGCCGTTTAGCAATTTCGCGCAGGAAAACGCCTGATTTACAAACAGGGTCTAAAAATCGTGCATCGGGATTGTTCCAAAGTTCTGATGGCAATATGTCCAAAATTTCGTTTGCCAGTGAGGGTGGTGTAAAAACTTCGTCGTTGCTCAGATTTGCCAAACACGACAATACATCGGGGTTATAAGTCTGTTTCATTTTCGCCAAGTTTTAAAAAGTGAATCAAGGGATAATCACCAACAGGAGTTGGCAAGAAAGCAGGGTCTCCTTCGTCAGAAAACAGCGGTATCTCATTTGATTTATATTTTGCTGCATTATAAGTGTGCAAATCACCTTTCAACAAATTAGCCAAAGTAAAATCCCTGCGTTTTATGTTATTATTAATTAAACTCCATTCGGAAAATACGATGGGCTTAGCTTCATCATCGGGAGTTTTCAAATCCAAAGCATCACCCCAAAGAATATTCTTTTTCAAAAGATATTTTATGCTACGGCGACATTCTTCTTTACATTGATTGGCATAAAATGTGGTGTATATTTCGTTGAAAATATCGTAAAGCCGCTCGCAACATTCGTTTACGTTGTCCGGCAAAATATCTATGCCATAGATACTTGAAACGGCAAGTACAGCATAGCGTTCGTATTCCGGTTGATTTTTTGCATAGCTATTTTCTACAATGGCTAACTTCCGGCGCAGTATTTCAGATAGAAAATTGCCGTTTCCGCAGGCAGGTTCAAGAAAACGTGAATCTATCCGCTCTGTTTCCTGTTTCACGAGGTCGAGCATGGCATTCACTTCTCGTTCGGCGGTAAATACTTCGCCGTGGTCGGCTACCCGCTGTTTCGATTTGACTTGTTTTATCGGTTGATTTTCATTCATTTGCTTACGAATTTTGAGCAAAACTCCTATTCATTTAAGCAAATAAAAAAGCGTGAAACTGTCCGCATAATGCTTATTAGTAAGTAACAGGCTCTAGCAAAACCTTTGTGTTCTAAAAGCACGGACAGTTCACGCCTAACGACGTGAACTTCCGCTACTCATTCTCGAACACGTCGTGAAACTGCTAGATTTCGTTACTCACGAGAATAAGAGCGTTTAAGCTCAATTATATTTTAATCAATATTTTAACTTTCTGTATTCATATATTTATTTTTTCAGTGTGCAAAGTTAGTTTTTTTATTGCAAAATAAAAAATAGGAAATCATACATTTACTTCTTTCTTACTGCCTCATTCTTATTACTTTGCAATTTTTGTATATATTCTGTCTGCTGATTATTCTGTGTCTTCAACGCCTGATAATTATCCATTTGCTTGATATTCATTGCTAACGACCAAAAAATTATCAATGAAAGAACAAAAAATACAACCGATGTTCGTAAAAATTCAAATCCGAAAAATGCAATTTTCTTAGGTTGTGCATATGAACCGTTTCCTGAAAAAGACAAAGTACCCAATTTCTTATTTATTGCATTGGTCTGATTTTCAGTTTGCTGTTTGATTTTCAATTCGATAAAAGTTATCAAAATTGATGCCTGTTCATGTACAATTTTTTCAATCTCCTCTTTGGAAACAGATTGATTAACCTGTTCTGCCGGTTTTTCTGCTTGCTTGACTATTAATCCTTTAAGCGTTTCAAACATATTATAGACTTCTGCCGAGTCCATTTTATTACTACTTGTTGTCATAATACCTTATTTTTTAATGATTTAAAAATGATGTCCTGTTTTCTTTTTCTTCTTGTATTTATGTTGCTTCAATAATTCTGCTTCTTCTGGGTCGTAATCCATTCCTGATGATATTGGAATATCAAACAATCCGCCCAATGCCGAACCTGCATTTTCCAAAACTGATGAGTGATTTTGTGAATGATTATATTCCTGATGAGTGTAAATATTTCGTTCCCTGTCATTCTGTTTCAACTGAAAATCAATCTTGCTATAACTGAATTGCCTGTCAATCTTAGAGCCGTTGAATTTGTATTTGTTCTTTTCAAACATTACGCCCTGAACCTCATCTGTATTGCCTTTGGTTTTAAAATCCATTGTGATGCCTTGCTTTTTCAATGCATTATCTAACTCTTTCCAATTCCTGCATTTTGGAACGGAGGCTTTCAGTGCATCGTAAATTTCATATTTCGTTTTGTCTGGCTCTTTTAAGCGATGTATTTTCACGTTTTCCTTGCCTGTAGCAAAATACAATCCATACTTTTCAGTCAGTTCTTTGCAAATTTTCTCACTACGGTAACGGTCATTGCTGTCTGAAATAGTTTTGCCGTAATTATCCACGCGATTGAAAACGATGTGTATGTGGGGATGCTCTTTGTCGAAATGCCGACCAATTATAATTTGGGTATTTACGATGCCCATTACCAATAAATATTCTTTGGCAATCTGAACCATTTTATTATTCGTCAATTTATCTTTATCCTGTGCGGAAAAATCCAATGATATATGCCCGACCATTTTGGAAACTTTTGGATTCAGTCCGGCTTGGGTATTGAAACTGCGAATAATGGATTCTTTGCTTTTCATCCGCAAACCTGCAGTCGCCAATATTTCCGTTTGCTTTGCCTTGTCAAGTACGTAATTGATAACGCCTTTGAAATCCTGCCCCTTAACTATTTTCGCTACCATTTTCAATTTGATTTATTACGTTATCAATTTTATCTGCCAGATAAAAGTATTCACTTCGGGAATTTGAATATCCTTCAGTGTTTGCTCTCTTCGCAATCTGATTCAAATTATTTCCCATTCTCGAAAGATTACGGATACAATCCATTTGTTCAGACGTCAATCGTTGGTGGATTTGACAACCGATTATTGCCATTCGTGCGACTTCGGTATAAGTCATTCCGGCTTGTTTTGCCTTTGCTTTCAGGGCGTAAAAATCCCTCGTGCAAGGCCGAACCGGAATCCGGTATTGCAGTTTTTCGGACGGATTTAATTTCGGTCGTCCGCCTTTCTTATTGTCTATTTTTATCATATCTTTTTCGTTAAAATTGAGACCAACGGGATTATTTCAAGAGTTAAGAGGCACTCTTAACATAAACTTGCTCCGCTAAAAATTGATTTTTGCTCGTTGGTCTTGAGTTTGTGGGTTAATGTATTTTTAATCCTGCTTTTTTCTTCTGAACCTCCTGCTTTACGACCTGTTTTTTTCCGCACAGGTAGTCGTTCAAATCTTTATACTCTGTATAATTTGTCGAGCGATTATACACAGTCGAGTGTGACGATTGAATAAATTCGGTTGCCTTTCGTCCGGCATCGTCATTATCCAAATAGGTGTAAACAGTTTCGTGCTTTTTTAGAAAACTCATCGCCTTTTCAATATTTGCGACCGAATTAAGTATGACGACACCGTGTTTCGTCTTTTCGACTTTTTGAATAGCGAGGTAGGAAAGAAAATCCCAGAAGCCTTCAAAAACCAAACATGAATCGGCATTGTTACCAATTATGGTTACATCTTTTGGCGGAAAACAGCCTTTGAATCCTGTTGGGCTGCTCAATTCATATCCGCCTCTGTCATTCCTGAACCCAATGGAAAAGAAACGTCCGCTTTGGTTTTGATAATGCACTTCCCTGCAATACAGGTTTGCCAATGTCAAATCAATTTTCCGTTGCTCTACCCATTCAATTAACTTCGGATGAGTAATTGGAATAATGCATTCAATTTTATTTTCAATTTTATTTGAAAAATTGTTTCCATGAAAAGAAAAAGAATTGATTGTAAAATTATTTTCAAGTTTGCTCATTGCTTCCGAGAAAGAACAATTCTCTATTTTCATTACTAAATCAATGATAGAACCGCCTTCGTTTGTTCCGAAATCATGCCATAAGTTTTTATTATAATCCAGTTTGAAACTTGCGTTATTGTCGTCTCTGTACGGACAATGATACATACCGTAATAGTTGTAATCTTTTACCGGATGAATGTTCTTTTGTCCGAGATACACATGGATATTTATTTGCTTTATTTCGTAGAGGGTCATGATGTATAAATTTTTGTTGTTTTGTTGTGAAATGGAGTTAATTTACAGTGAAAAAGAAAGTTACAAACACAACAAATACACAACAAATTTTTAGTCTGTTGCGATTTTTCACAACAAAGCTGTTTTTTGTTGTGCTTTTGTTGGGAACTTGTTGTGTAAGTTAATTTATTAATATTCATAATTTTAAATGGTATTACACAACATTACAACAAAATCTTGTCAATGTCGCCCCGATTAATTTCAAAATAACGTCCTTTTCTTTTCATTGAAAACAATTCTCCATCCGTTCCAATATTGTAAAAGGTATAATCACTGTTATTTTCTGTTCTAAATCCCCAACTGTCTTTCAAAATACTGCGGACTTGTGTAATGTCGGTTTTCAATCCTGCGTTACGTGCTATATCCAAAAAATCAGCAGGGCAACACAAAATCCTGTCCTTTTCGAGTTGTTCCATCACGTCACTGCAATAAGCAGCCATCTCTATTTCGATTTTGTTTGAATTATACTTTTTGATTTTCTGCAAAGCAGGCGTTTCAAGCATTGAAGGATTAAACCACATACGTGATTCATTTTGGGTAGAAAGTTCTCGATTCAATAGGAAATGTAGAAAATACGGAATCTCTTTCCCCATTTGATAACGCAAATTAATGTTGTCATTCTCAACAGGATTAATCTTTCTTACCCAAAATCGGACTTCTTCTTTGGGAATGATAATTGGATTTCGTTCATTATTGGAACAAAGTATAAATTTGGCGAAAAACTCAATTTCTCTACGGTCTTTTCCTTTTGCTTCTATCTTGTAATCGCCGGCAGTCGAAAGATTTTTTATCTTTTCGGTATCTTCCATTTTATTCAGTAATAACTCATCAACCAAAACCAACAGTCTATGCGCCCAATCGGCATTAAACTGACTGCGGAAATCTTCGTTGGTGTTGAACGTTGCATTCTTACCGAAAATCGTCTTCAGAAATCGCAGAAAAGTCGTTTTACCTGTATTCCGTTCATTGGAAACCAACAACAGGATAGGTAGCATTTGAGTTGGTTGAGTGTAAAGGATTTGCAGATAATCCAGTCCCAACTCAATTTGTTCGCCGAAGATATGTTCCAAAAAGGAACAGATGTAAGGAAACTCGCCCGAACAGGGAACATGATTGATTGGCTCGTACTGATTTAGATATGTTCCATGAACCTGTTGATAATTCACATGGTCGGGAATGATGCAAAAGCTATCGTACTTTTGAATTTCAGGAAGATTGTTCTTGCCGAAATCTTGCCGAAGCGTTTCATAACTCCAAAGGATTTTTTCTTCGATATAATCACCACTGATGAGTGGTCGCGGAACAACCTTATACAAAGATGTGCCAATGCGAATGTATTTTTCTTTCATTGGAGTGATTTTTTGCGTCTTGAACGATGATTAATACCTAAGCCGATGGCATTCAAGTCAAGTTTGGACTTGGTCTGGTTTTCTGCCCATTCCAAAATTTCTTTCCGAGAGAAGACTAATTTGTTTCCATAAACTTTACATGGAATAGTTCCTGCTGAGGTAAGCTTGTAAATTTTTGCTTTGGAAGTTGGGTAACCATGTTCCCGAAGCAATTCCAACACATCGTTTAGTGTGATTGTGTCTATTTGTGAATGGGTTAGACGGTGGACAGTAAACGGACACTATTAGGACAACGTAAATCTATTTTAGAAATCTTATTATTTCGTGATATTTTTTTGTTCTTTCAGTTCGGAAACCACTTTTTTGAGGTCAAATTTTTGCAAACTCCAAGGTTCTTTTTTATTACCTGTGGAAATAAACCCATCATCAATCCATTTGTTTAAGGTTGGTCGGGATATTTTCATAATCTCGCAAAGTTTCTTTTTGCTAACCTCTTGATTTCCATTATTAACTATAAAACGTTCGAGGCGAGTAATTGGTTTTTCAACATCTTTTATCACAGGTTTGGGCATACTCTCTTTTGAAACAATATGGATTGAACTAAAATCGCAGTTCTTAAACAGCGGATGGTCACGAAGTTCATTAGATAAATCTTGCCAAACTTTGAGTTTGGCTGCGTGGATTCGGATTATTTTTGGGCGAGGCATATATAGGGCATTTAATGTGACATTTATTAGGGCATTGTATTTATATATTATTGGTAATCAAATATTTTTTATGGGGCATATATAGGGCGTTTAATGAGACATTTTAAATGTAACCCTATACTCTCCGTCCTTTTTAGTACCAATAAACTCGACTAAGTTTTTGTCTCTTAATTTTCTCAAGTTCCTTGTTATAGTTCGATAATGCTTTCCTAATAATTCACTGATTTTATCAGCTTTAATTCTTTCTTTTTCATTGATAATTTGCAAAATGTCACGTTCAATTTCAGTCAATCCTTCCAAATTGAGTTCATTGCCGTATTTTATATTTTCGCCGGGATTTGAATAATCAGCGGGAATAACTTCAATATTCTTTTCTCGAATGGTTACCCCAAAAACTCCCAAAGTGTCAAAATCAAATTTTGCCTGTCCGTTTCCATTGGCAATAAGCTTCTGTTGTGCCGTCGTTACTCCCCTTGCAAAACGATTGACCACTTTCATTACGCGCAATACTTCTGCTAAAGTTGGATTTCGGTAATCGCTCACATTCGGAAAATTTTCGGGTCTGGCATTGCCGTACAAACCTCCCGGATTGATAATTTCTATCCGGTCTGAATATTGATAAAACTTTATATATGAATTAATTTCGTATGAACGATGGATGAGCGCATTCATCAAAAACTCTCGAATAGCCCAATCAGAATAATTGTAAACATAATCTTCAAATAATGCGGAAACAGGGATAGGGCGTTTTTTGATGATATTCAGTTTTATAAACCTGTCCAATTCATCAGCAAGCGTAATCAAATTCCCATGAAACTGCAAATCTGCTATTACATTGCTATATATCTCTTTCCCCTCAAATTTAACATATTGCACGTATGCAACAGGGAAAAAATAATGAACATCTTTACCAAATGCCAATACGCCGGCAACTGTCGGGCAATCTGAACGTAAATCGTAAAAACGTAAGGAAGCCAATTGCATTTTTATTTCTCGATTGTCATCAGCAAGTATCTTTGTATCAACAGCGTTAGGTAAATATTTCTTCTTAAACAAATCAATATCCAAGTCATCAATACTTGCTCTGGTAAATGGGAATTCATCAAAGTTAGTGATATTTGACACACGTCTTTCAATTAGCATACGTTCTTCCATTTCATTGGCAATGGCGCGTCGCGGGCCAATTCTTATCCAAATTATGCCTTTGTAACGGACAGGCGGAAAATGTGCCGGCGTTACTTCAACAACAATCACATCGCCTTCATCAAAAGAAACTTTGTAAACTATCATAGCAGGTTGGGGTAAAACATTTCCATCGGAACGGATTGCAGAGATATTTTTCAACATCTTGTCAGTGGCTTTCAATCCGGATAGCTTACAAGTTTTATCATGCACGCCAAGTAATAGATACCCGATTTGTTTATTACCTGCCATATCGTTTGAAAAAGCACATATTGCTTCTGCAAATTTATCAGTATCGTTTATTGAGGTTGTTCGCTCAACTCTATAACTCTCAGTATCTACAATAAGTTTTTGTAATTCTTCTTTTGATAACATAATGTTTTATATCTGTGTGCAAATTTACAAAATTTAAATTTATTAGCCTTACAAAACCTTAACAGCTTCGTCAATAATACTGCTTGCAAAGCTATCTAAATAGGTGTTTGTTGTGGATAAATCGCTGTGTCCTAAAATCTGAGAAATAATTTCTCTCGGGACTTGGTTATCTTGCAAAGTCATTGCCATTGTATGACGGCTCACATAGCTCGTCAATGTCATTTCCGTAATATCCAACGCTTTCGCTAATTCTTTCAGGTTTTTATTGTTTCTTGAAAACCGGCTACGGATATGGTTGTATAACTGTTCGCCGGAATATCCATTTCTTGAAACGATAGGAACGAGGTAGTCCTCAATCAAGATTGTATTTTCTTTAAACCAATCCAAATGACTTTGAATTTCGGGCGTAATTTTGATTTGAATAGCTTTTACTTTTTTTCGCTTCTTTGGTTTTGTTCCGTTTGTAAACGATATAATCCCCACCGTTATAGCGAATTATATTTCTTTTCGTCAGCAAAGCGGCATCTATAAATGAAATACCATAGCAATAATATGAAAATAAAAACAGCCTGCGAGTAAGTTCCTATGTGTGATTATCTATTTCAGACGACTTTATTTTAGTCATACAATCCATTGGTAAATAACGTTTAAGCGTTTCTTCCTCAAGGGAAGCAATGTTAAAACCTCCTTTACCAAACGGATAAGTGCTTGCAGACGCTCCGCCGTCCTGTATGGCTTTATTCAAAACCGACCGTAATGCTTTGAAATAATATTTGCGGGTATTTCCCTTGCAACCACGTTTTTGCAGGAAAATATCGAATGCTTTAACATATTTGATGTCAATTTCGGAAAATATTTTTTCAGAGAATTTTTTGTCAAACAGTTTTAAGATATGCAATGTCCCTTTGTAGCAGATTGCATTCCCTACGTGATTGGTTTCTTTGAGCGTTTGAACAAGATTTTCGAAATAATCATTAATCTTTCCTTTCTTTGAATAGTTAAAGAAAGCGTCCTCAAATTGATTGATAGTCCAGTCTTTTTTCTCTTTTTCAAAATCAGAGATGATTTGAATGATGTCAGCTTTTCTTTGGGTAAGCCATTCGTTCAATGGTTTTCGGTCTGGATGTAATTTTGCTACCCGTCTGTCCGTTACAAATAATTCGTTTGTTTCGTCCCATTGGTGGGGATAAGCGTATATTCCCAAAGAAAATGATTTTCTCTTTCCATCTTTACGGACTACTAACCAAAGTGCATAACCATCCTTGTAAAGATAGTTATCACCTGTCCATAATTTGAAACTAATATTTTTCATCGCTAAAAAATTACTGACGTTTTACTGACGTTTTTTGAATGATAGGATAAAAACAGATATAAATAGCTATTTTTTAAACATATCATTTACAGTGACAAAAGTAATGAAAAATAATGAATTACAAAAATAAGCAAAATAAAAATTGTCCTCTGGGGGGCGTGTGGTCGGACGTTCGAATCGTCTCACCCCGACAAAATATTAAAGCATTGATAATAAGCAAATAAAAACTATTATCAATGCTTTTTTATTTGTTAAAAACGAATATTTATAGTGATTTTGAACAAACTAACAATCTCGCGTATTTATTATAATCGAATTTGATATAAGTGGGATGTCCTGTATAAGATTTTTCTATTGTTATGCCTGTTATTTGCTCCATAATAATTTTATAATAAAGTCCATGAATTTACATATCCACCACGCATCGAAAGCCCACCGTTGCGCAACGGTCGACCCCCGGATACATTAGCAACTGTTTGGCCGCAAATTTCACGGATTGTATGCCGCCGTCGAAATACCAGATGGAGCCTTCCGCCCGAAAGCAGCTGCCTCCTTTCAGAATGTCGAAATGAATTCTTTCGTCGCTATACTCGCTTTCGGTAAGTTCCCACGTATTGCCGCACATGTCCCATATTCCGTAGGGAGAGCGACCTTGCGGGAAAGCTTTTACCGGAGTTGTCGTGCCGTCCGTCGCTTCGTTGTATTTTCCTTTCTCAAGCCGGTTGCCCCAGGGATAGGTCAACTGTTCCTTTCCTCCGGCGGCAAGCTGCCATTCCTCCTCTCTCGGCAGTCGTTTGCCCGCCCATTGTGCATAAGCTCTGGCGTCGTCCAAGCATACGTAAACCACCGGATGGTCTTCCTTTCCGGGCGGAATTTGTCCGTTGATCCAGTGTTTCAGAAAATGGGTCTTTATTCGGGGCTGATAGTTTGTGGCGTCTAAGAACACTTTGAACTGGCGGTTGGTAACCGGCGTTTCATCGATTGCGAAGCGACCCACATTTACATGCCGTACCATCGTCACAGGCTGGCGAGGAGTGGGTATCCCTCTGTTGATAAATTCATCTTCCGTGGACTTATAATATCCTGGCTCCCGACACGTGAAAACGACATCCATATCGCCTTTCATTGGCTCTATTTCGACCATTCCCGCCGGCGGCGAGGCGTATCTGCGGGTGGGCGTCACTTCTCGAAGTTTCGTGGTTAGAAACGGCGCCTGGACGTCGGATGTCGCCTCTGTTGCAAGCGAAGCCATCTTTTGCAGGAAGGCATCGATGCCGGCGGGAATGGCCGTTTTTTTACAGGCATAAAAACAACCGATTCCGCGAGGAATCATCTTGCCCGACAATGTTCCCGACGTTTTATCCGGAGTGATTCTGCGTCCCGCAACCAAGTCGAAGTAAACGTAATCGTCGTCGATAGTGATATGTAGAAGCTCTCCCTCAACGGTTACCCATGAACGATTGACTAATGTCCACAACTTGGAGTTGGCGTCCTCCCAGAGAGATGCATATACGTTGGGGAAAGGATTCGTATCGACGAGCGGCGTCCGGTTTGCTGAAGAAAAAAGGCCGGCAAATCGCTGCTGAAGCGGGCTCATGGTCTTCAGGATATAACTGTCGCGCGGGTTCCATCCGACCCATTGTCCGAAGATGTTTTCCCAAATCATGATGCCGCTGCCGTTTATCCACGCCGTTTGCAATTCTTTCGAATTGTCGTGCGACCATCGCTCAATCCCGTGCTGTATATGCCGCTGTTCTATCCACTTGTTGCGAAGTATTCCGGGAACTTTGCTGTCGCTAAACTCCTGTCCCCACGACGAGTGGTGTGTAGCAATCTCTTCGACCGGCAGGTCTAATTCGCTCTCAAGAATGACTCCTGCACGGACGGAGTCAAGTTTCATGCGAAATTCATCGGCGCCATGGTCTAAGGTGTCGAGGAATATGCCGTCGGCATCGATAGCCTTCACCATTTCGGCGAGAGCGTCGATGTCGGACATTTCTTCGCGGCGCGTGCCCGTATCCCACGGATTGTAATCGATAAACACTTTTACGCCTCTGGCGTGAAACGCGCGCGTAACTTCGCGAAGTCCCTCCAATCCTCCGGGCATGTCGCGATAAAAGTCGAACTGGTTGCGGTTGTCTATGCCAATGAGCGGATAAGCTTGCCAGAGAATGACGGAATTGTATCCTCCGAACCGTTTGACGCCGTCGTCAAGAAATTCATCCACCCTGTAACGCTGATTCACGGGATCGTAGAACGCTTCATCATCAAGCATCAGGAAAGAACAGTTAAAATTGTTGATTACCCACTGAAAATCAGGACGATTGTATAAATCACCCCGATAATTGATTCTTTTCACGGTTTGTTCCTTCCATTCGTGAAGATTCGCTCGAAATTCATCCCAATCCTTCGGGTTGGTCGGAGCCAGAATAATGGGAGGCTGGTCGGGCTCAAGACCCTGAGCTTTCTTGTTGTCGCCGTATCCGCAGAATATGTTTGCTACAACGAGCAGCATTCCTAACGATATTTGTTTTTTGTACATAAGGGTTCTCATCTTTTTCGATATTTCAAGTGAATAAATCACACAAAAGTAATCATTTTTTAGAATCGGAAATGAAGGCGTTTTCCATTAGAAATAAAATCGACCGGTTGGATTTGAAATAAATGAAAATAGCATTTTCGTTATTCTCAATTCTGAATTCTCAATTCTCAATTCTCAATTCTCAATTCCCAACTCCCCCTCAATCTCATCGAGCGAAAACCCGCGGCTTGCCGCAAACCGCAGGAGTTTTTGCCTGATTTCCCATTCGTTCTTCCCTTTGACCGTTTTCTTCTTTTGTTCGATCAATAACCGGAGGCGTTCGCGGTTTTCTTCCGGATCGATGCCTCTCAAAGCTTCCTGTACGAACGGTTCCGGCAGTTGTCTCTTCTTCAGTTCGAATCGGATTTTATGAATTCCCCAGCGGTTGTATTGCGATTTATCGTTGACAAAAGCTTTGCAATAGCGCTCTTCGTCAATGAATTTTTCTTTTTGAAGTTGGTGGAGCAGTTGGTTTTGCTGTTCGACCGGGATTTTCCACTCGTCCATTTTCCGGCGGATGTCGCAACAGCACCGTTCGGCACGGCTGCAATAAGCGGCTAAACGGTGTAGCGCTTGTTCGTAAGTGAATGTATTCATAATTTTGCCATTAGTATTCTATCATTTCCCGAAATATCTTTCACTAATTTCACCGAATGGAAGTGTTTTTTCTCAAGCGCCTTCGCCGATGCCTGTCCGTAGCGGGAATTAGTTTCGAGATAGAGCGATCCGTCTTCTTTCAACCGGCTACGGGCAAAGTCGGCAATCCGTTCGTAAAAAAGCAACGGATGATCGTCGGGAACAAAAAGTGCTTGATGCGGCTCATAATCCAACACGTTCTTTGCCATGCTTTCTTTCTCCCCGTAGGTGATATATGGCGGATTACCCACTATACAATCCAGCGAAAGAGAAGGATAAGCCAGCGGTTCATCCTTCAAAATATCGTGTTGAAAAAAGTGAATAGCATTCGCTTGATTTCGGATAGCATTTTGCCGGGCAACCTGTAAAGCCTTATCTGAAATATCCAAAGCATAGACTTCCGCTTCGGGCATCCATTTAGCTAAAGTCACGGCGATACACCCGCTTCCCGTGCCAATATCCAATAACTTATACCTTCCGCCCTTCGTTTGGAGGGTAGCGGGGCGGGTTGCTTCCTCCCGGATGATCCATTCAACCAGTTCTTCCGTTTCCGGACGTGGAATCAGGACGCTTTCATCGACGGTGAATGTCATTCCGTAAAATTCGGTCTCGCCTAAAATATATTGAATCGGGCGGTATTTTTTCAGGTCCTCTACAATCTCTTGTATCCGCGAATATTCATTTAAAGAGATTTGCTTATCTTTGCTCCGCAAAACGGACGATTGATCCATGGAGCAAACCGATTTCAAAATCAAATAGCTGAACGATTTGATTTCGTCGTCGGGATAAAAATCCTGCATTTGTTCGCTGATGAAACGAAAAATAGTCTTCATGATGCAAAAGTAATCATAATGAACGAGATTGACAACAGTATCCTCTACATGCGCCGGTGCTTGCAGTTGGCAGCCTGCGGAAAAGGATTTGTAGCGCCGAATCCGATGGTGGGAGCGGTCGTTGTTCACAACGGCCGGATTATCGGCGAAGGTTTTCATGAAAAATTCGGAGGCCCCCATGCCGAAGTGCAAGCCATTACAGCCGTGAAGGACAACGAACAATTGAAAAATGCTACGCTCTATGTGAATCTGGAGCCCTGTTCCCATTATGGAAAGACGCCCCCTTGCGTCGATTTGATTCGTGAAAAACAGATTCCCCGGGTGGTTGTTGGTCAGGAAGACCCTTTCCCTGAAGTTTCGGGGCGTGGGATAAAGATTCTCCGGGAAGCCGGAATCGATGTGGCTTGCGGCATTTTGGAGGACGAATGCAGCGAATTAAACAAACGGTATTTGACCTATATGCTTCAACACCGTCCCTACATCCTGCTGAAATGGGCGCAATCGTCGGATGGCTTCATGGATCGGCAGCGGGAGGAAGAGGATGGACAAAGTCCGGTTAAATTCTCGAATGAATTCACCCGGATGCTTGTTCACAAAACTCGCGCCGAAGAGGCGGCCATTATGGTGGGAACTCGCACGTTGCGTCTGGATAAGCCTTTCCTGAACGTCAGGTATTGGAAAGGAAACGATCCTAAAAAAATAACGGTCGACAGCCGACGGCCGTTGCAACAACAAATCCGTTCACTTTACGAACAACAAATCCAGTCGCTTATGGTCGAAGGCGGAGCCAAATTGATACAGTCGTTTCTTAACGAGAATCTGTGGGACGAAATTCAAATTGAGGTGGCGTCGTTTCCTCTGTTGAAAGGTGTAGTCGCTCCAATTCCTAAGGGAATGCTGCAAAGTGTTCAAAAATGTGAAAATTCAACGCTTTTTCGCTATAAGAATCGCTCTAACTCCTAAAAAAATATAAATATTGCGAAACATAGCGGTTAAAGTAAAAAATGTTTCTACTTTTGTATGTTAAATGTGAACTAATTTTATGAAATCAAGAGTAAAAAAAGGATTGTATTTGTTTAGTTTTTTCATACTTGCAAGCTTGATGGCTTCCTGTCTGGGAAATAGTAATGCGGAAGATACATATTCCATTACCGATGCGGAACTGTTAAGTTTCAACTTATCGAACAATTCGGACAACTACGATTCAATACCGGGTTTAGCCAATGTCGTTTTCACTATCGATCAGCAGGAACCGGTGGGTCAGATTTACAATTACGATTCATTGCCTTATCTAACGACGGTAGATGCAAAAGTCCTCGTTACCTACGTAAGCGGCAGCGGTATGGACAACGTATTAAATATTACCGACGGCGATTCGACCTGGGTGAAATCGAGCGGCGATTCCATCGATATCTCCAAGCCGTTAACATTTAGAGTGTATGCCATAGACGGACAAACAAAACTGTATAATGTCCAGTTGAATATTCATCAAATCGATCCCGATTCGGTGCAATACCGGCAAGTTGCTTCCGAGCTGTCTTTTTTACAAACGGACGAAACAAAGACCGTGGTATTGAACGATCAGTTTCTTACGTATTCCAAGCTTCCGTCCTCTTCCTCAGGAATGGATAGCGTTATCGTGCTCTATCAATCGTCGGATGCGATGGCTTGGATGCCGGATGCTGCTGTTTCCGGGCTTCCTGTCCACGCGGTTGTCCGTGAAATTCAAAGCGCCGGCGACCGGCTGTTTGTCTATACCGATGACGGCGAATTGTATGTACGTTCCGATCCTGCTGTCGATCAGTGGGTATTAATTAATAAACCGGAGGCCGTAAAAGTAAAAAGCGTCTTAGGCTATTTAAATTCCGATCCGAAACATCCGGAAGGATTGAGTTTGATCGTTGAAACCGCAGGAGTCAATACATTCGCATTCGTCAGCAACAATTTGACTCAATGGGAATACGACAGCATTTCGCCTACTCCCGTCCCGGACGATTTTCCTGTGCGTGGCTTTTCAAGTTACAATTATCAAGTAATGTACACTTCGCGAGTCTCCATTTTTGGCGGAATTTCGTTGGACGGAATCGTACAAAATGCAGTCTGGTCAACGGAAAACGGACGCTACTGGGCAAAATTAACCGGCGATGCCAATGTCTTTCCTCTGTTGGAAGGCGCTAATGTTTTTTATTACAACGATGGATTCTGGCTGATAAACGGCAAATTGGCCGATGGCTATAACAATGAGGTTTACTATTCGCCCGACGGAGGCGTAACCTGGTCTGTACTGGCGGGGAAATGTCAAACGCCCGAAGAGTATCCGTTACGCTACAACGCTTCGTTAGTTATGGATAAAGAGAATAAACATTTTTATATCATCGGCGGCCGGCGGGCGTTTGTTTATCCCGATGTGTGGAAAGGACTATTGAATAAAATGGAATTTGATCACTAAGGATATACTTTTGAAGCATTTTAAACGTTTTTCATTTAGAGAAATAAAGTTTTATGATATTTGCTTCGAGAATATATTCCTTATATAAAGTAATAGGTATACTGTTTTTTTGTTTTACCGGCGCAACAGCGGTTGCGCAAGAGTATAAATATGAAATAGGAGGAGCGATTGGTTTGTCGATGTATATGGGCGACGCTAATCAAACTGCTTTACTCAAGGGATTTCATCCTGCCGGCAGTGTAGTTTTCAGACGGAATTTCAATTTGCGATGGGCATTGGAAACCGATCTGATGATGGGAAAAGTAAGCGGTGATTCAAAAAATGTCGAAAATGTCTTCCCTAACGGGAGTGAAGCTTCGTTCGCTCGTAATTTCTTTGAACTGGGAGGTCATATTGAGTTTAATTTTTTGCCTTACAGCGATAAATTTGCTTATTTGAACACAAGTAAAATAGCGCCTTATTTACTGACAGGATTAGGGATTACCGCAGCTTCCGGTTTTAGCAGCGTCAATCTACCATTGGGATTAGGTGTAAAATATAAGGTGAGGAACCGGATTAATCTGGGCTTGGAATATGCGGTACATAAATTGTTTAGCGACAGTTTCGATGCCCCTGATAAAAAAGGATTTAATTTAGACAATCCATACAATATTCAAAGTGGAGTGTTTAAAAATAAAGATTGGTATAATACGTTGATGTTCTCTGTCACATGGGACTTTGGCCCCAACGACAGGAAATGCACAAATGAGTAATATGTCATTAAAAGAGAGTATTGATTTGGAACGGCTTCCCAAGCACATTGCCATCATCATGGATGGCAACGGGCGATGGGCGCAGAAAAATGGGATGAACCGCCTGATGGGTCACAAGGAAGGCGTTATTTCCGTTAGAAGAATAACGGAAGCCATTGGTAAATTGGGTGTTGATTATTTGACGCTGTACACTTTTTCGACCGAAAACTGGAATCGCCCCAAAGAAGAAATCGATGCTTTGATGGAGTTGATGATTACTGCCATTCAAAACGAGGCGAAAGATTTAATGACAAATAACGTGCACTTGAAAGCCATTGGAGATATCGACCGTTTGCCGGTGGCTACGTATGACAATTTAATGCATACGATCCATCAGACAAGCCGGAATACCGGCTTGAATCTGACGTTGGCGCTTAGTTATTCTTCGAAATGGGAAATAACGGAAGCGGTAAAAGCCATTGCTGCGGCTGTGAAAAACGGATCGCTAAGCATTGAGCAGATCAACGAACAGACTGTTTCCGAGCATTTAGTTACCTGCGGTACGCCCGATCCGGATTTGCTCATCCGGACAGGAGGTGAACAACGGATCAGCAATTACTTGTTGTGGCAATTGGCTTATGCCGAACTTTATTTCACCGATACGTATTGGCCTGATTTCAGGGAAGAAGACTTATATGCTGCTATTGCAGATTATCAACAGAGAGAACGACGGTTCGGAAAAACAGGGAAACAATTACAGGTAAATAATTAAATGAATGTATTCCAAGCAATCTATGTATAAAAAAACTTTTTTCTTTTGCCTTTGGGCTCTCATTGCGATTTCTGGGAAAGCGCAGGATAACAATACTCTTACCAATACTACTACAACCAGTGGTGCTACGGTGTCTGATTCGATAGCAGTTTCCCCGCCTGCCAAAGAAAAAATCGACGAAGAACTTCCGGTGATATCCTATTCGCTCAACAATAATAAATTATACACGATTGCCGGCATAAAAGTGTCAGGAGTGGAAAATTACGGATATGAAGACTATGTATTAATCGGTATTTCCGGCTTAGCGGTCGGACAAAAAGTAACGGTGCCGGGAGAGGATTTTACATCCGCCATAAACAAATTTTGGAAGCATGGATTATTTTCCGACGCACAACTATTGGCGACCAAACTGACAACCGACAGCGTGTGGATAGAAATTCGCTTAAAACCCACGCCGGTCATTTCTTCTATCAACTATCTGGGGGTGAAAAAGAGCGAACGGGAAGATATCGAAGCCAAAATCGGTGTGGCCAAAGGCTCGCAGATTACACCCAATATTATCAACCGCATTCGCAAGCGAATCAAGGATTATTTCGATGAAAAAGGTTTCAGCAATGCAGTGATTACCATCCGTCAATCCGATGACGTAGCCAATGAAGGAAAAGCAATTCTTGAAATTGCGGTAAATAAAAATGAAAAGACCAAAATCAAAAAAATCACTTTCACCGGAAACGAGAATCTGACGGATTTTGATTTGAAAATGGCCATGAAAAAAACCAATGAAGCGCTGAATTTCAATAAATTGATTAAAAATCCCAAGTATTGGGTAATTAAACTGTTCAGTACAAAGAAATTTGTTCAGGAAGAATACAAAAAGGACCTGGATAATGTTATCAAAAAATACAATGAAAAAGGATATCGCGATGCGGATATTCTTGCCGATAGCGTGGTACCGGTAAATGACAAGAATGTGGCTATTTATATCCATTTAGTGGAAGGACAGAAATACCACATCCGGAATATCAGTTGGGTTGGAAATACATTGTATCCGTCATCCACGCTGGATTATGTATTGAATATGCAGCCCAAAGACGTATATAACCAGACTAAATTAGAAAAACGTTTAACGACGGATGATGATGCGGTGGCTAACCTCTACTACAATCACGGTTACATTTTTTCTTCCTTGCAGCCCGTTGAAACAAACATTGAAAACGACTCGATCGATTTGGAAATCCGGGTGACCGAAGGAGTGCAGGCTACCATCCGGCGAATTGCCATTACAGGAAACGATCGGGTGTATGAAGATATTATCCGCAGGGAACTGCTCACCAAACCCGGCCAGTTGTTCAGTAAAGAAGCAATCATGAATTCGCTCCGGGAAGTATCTCAAATGGGACATTTTGATCCGGAAAACATGACGCCGAATATAGAACCTGATCAAGAATCGGGTACGGTGGATATCACCTACCCCTTAGTCTCCAAAGCTAACGACCAGGTGGAATTTTCGGCAGGCTGGGGGCAAACCGGTGTGATTGGCCGGATGAGCTTGAAGTTCTCCAATTTTTCGTTCAGCAATCTGCTACATCCCAAAACCTATAAGGGAATCATTCCGCAGGGCGAAGGTCAAACCTTGACTCTGAGTGGACAAACCAACGGGAAATATTATCAGTCGTACAGCATTTCTTTTCTTGACCCGTGGTTTGGTGGCAAACGACCCAACTCTTTTCAACTTAGCGCCTATTATATGATCACCACGCAATTGGACGACCGATATTACAGCAGCTATTATAATCCGTATTATTACGGCGGATATGGTAGCTACGGCAGCGGATACGATTATGGGGGAGGCGCTTATGCTTATGATACCAATAAATCCATGAAAATATTCGGAGTTTCGGCCGGATATGGGAAACGGCTTTCCTGGCCTGATTATCTGTTTAATTTCCTCGCTGAACTCTCTTATCAACGTTACATGCTGAATAATTGGGGTAATTATTTTCCCATTAGTAATGGAAATGCCAACAGTCTTTCGGTAGGTTTCACCCTATCCCGAAATTCTACCAATAATCCTGTTTATACTCGCTCCGGATCGCAATTTAGCGCCTCCGTCAATTTCACCCCTCCGTATTCCCTGTTCGACCACAAGGATTATGCGTCTATGAGCGTCGACGATCCGAGAAAATACGAATGGATCGAGTTTCATAAATGGAAATTTAAAGGCAAGGTATTTATTCCTTTAGCCAATCCGGATGTGGTAAAAAAGACGCCGGTGATAATGGGTCGCGCCGAATATGGATTCTTAGGCTCGTATAATCCCAATAAACGAACCCCGTTTGAAACATTTTATGTAGGAGGCGACGGTATGACCGGTTACTCCAGTATCTATGCTACGGAAACGATCGGCTTGAGAGGATATGAAAACGGATCACTGACTCCGTATGGAAGTGAAGGATATGCCTATTCACGCCTCTCGGTGGAACTTCGCTATCCGTTAATGCTCGAACAGTCTTCTACGATTTACGTATTGGGATTTGTAGAAGCGGGAAATTCATGGCACGAAATCTCCACCTTTAACCCATTCGATTTGAAGCGTTCGGCCGGGATTGGCGCTCGTATTTTCTTGCCTATGATTGGTTTGATGGGGATTGACTGGGGCTACGGTTTCGACAGTCCAACGCCGGGAGCCGCTATTTCAAAAGGACAATTCCATTTTATATTAGGTCAGGAATTTTAATGTGATAATCTGATAAAAAATAAAATATTAACTGCTTTTATGTGTAAAATTATGAAAAAAAGAATGGTAATCGCCTTTCTATTGACTCTTGGAGCGATAGGTGCCCATGCGCAAAAATACGCTTTGATCGATATGGATTATATTCTGAAAAATATTCCGGCATACGAAATGGCCAATGAACAATTAAATTCTATTTCCAAAAAATGGCAAACTGAAGTAGAAAGTGTGCAACAGGAAGCTCAGAATCTGTATAAAACCTATCAGGCCGATCTGGTTTTCCTTTCTGCCGACATGAAAACCAAAAGGGAAGCGGAGATTGTTGCTAAAGAACAAGAAGCGCAAGATTTGAAACGGAAATATTTTGCTACCGACGGTGAATTGTATAAAAAAAGGGAAAGTTTGATTCGCCCCATTCAAGATGAAATTTACAATGCCGTCAAAGAAATTGCTGAAAAGCAAGGCTATGCTTTGGTCATTGATCGAGCTTCCGCGATGAGTGTTATTTATGCTACGCCCAAGATCGATATTAGCAGCGATGTATTGACGAAGCTCGGATATTCAAAATAATTTATGTACCTTTGTCCTCTATTTTAATATAAACTTATAATTTGATTATTTATGCTTAAAAAATTTGTATTAGTTGCTCTTGTTATGCTTCCTGTCATCGCATTTGCTCAGGAACCTAAAATTGCTTATGTAAATTCCATGGAAGTAGTCGTGGCTATGCCCGAATATAAGCTGATGCAAGATTCGGTGAAAAAGTCTGAAAGTGAATTTCAAGCTGAACTGAAAGTTTTATCGGACGAGTATGCCAAAAAACTCTCCGATTATGTTGCTCAACGTGATTCGCTTAATGCAAGTATTAAAGCTCGCCGGGAAGCAGAATTGACGGATGTACAGCAAAAGGCTTCTAATTTTGAACAATATGCTGCTCAAAAACAAGATGAATTGCAGCAAACGCTATCAGTTCCTATTCAGAATAAATTTCAAAAAGCGGTGAATGATGTAGGCGCGGAAAATAATTTCCTTTATATTGTTAATTCACAAGCTCTGCTTTACGTCGCTCCCTCCGCTGTGGATGCAACGCCGTTGATTAAGAAAAAATTAGGAATCCAATAAAAGAAAGTGACGGGTGACGGGTGACAAATACTCGTCACCCGTTTCTTGTCACTTGTCACCCCCAATGATTCCAATAGGCATATTCGATTCGGGCTATGGCGGTCTTACCATATTGGATAAAATACGCAAACGGCTGCCCGAATACGATTATGTATATTTAGGCGATAATGCACGCGCTCCCTACGGGAATCGTTCCTTTGAAGTGGTTTATGAATTTACACGCCAAGCCGTTCAATGGCTCTTCAAACAAAATTGCCGCTTAATTATTCTTGCCTGCAACACCGCTTCGGCAAAAGCGCTGCGAACAATCCAGCAAAAAGACCTTCCTCTCATTGATCCGCAAAGAAGAGTATTAGGTGTGATTCGCCCAACCGTCGAAAGTATCGGACAAGTAACGCATACACGGCACATAGGAATTTTAGGCACACCCGGTACGGTTTCTTCCGCTTCCTATCCGCTCGAAATACAAAAATTATTTCCCGATCTGCTGGTCGAAAGCGAAGCTTGCCCGATGTGGGTGCCTCTTGTTGAGAACAACGAACACAATAAGCCGGGAGCTGACTATTTTGTTCAGCAGCATATAAACAATATACTTGCGAGAGATCCGCTGATCGACACCCTCGTTCTGGCCTGTACTCATTACCCTTTATTGAAAAAGAAAATACGCTCTTTCTTGCCGGAATCGGTACAACTGCTGTCGCAAGGCAAGCTGATCGCCGGGAGCTTGGAAAATTACCTGCACCGTCATCCCGAAATAGCATCTCAATGTTCAACAGATGCTACCTGCCGGTTTTATACGACCGAATCGGAACAGAAATTTGAGACAATGGCGTCGCTGTTTTTGAAAGGGAAAAAAGTAGTAGCCGAACGAATCAATATAGAAGATGCGAAATGAAGCCACACGGAAATTCATTCAAGATCACCGCTTCGACGATGTTAGAAAAGTTGCGCTTCAAGCATTGCCAATCACAGATGTAGATATTCCCTGGGCTCTGACACAAATGGAAGGCAGGCAACGGGCCGAAAACAAAATTCCGTCGTGGTACTTGTATGACGAAATTATTTATCCTCCGCATCTTGCTTTGGAACAATGTTCATCGGAATCAACCGCCCGCTACAAAGCGCGATTGCTGTCCGGCGATTCGCTGATTGATTTAACCGGCGGTTTCGGAGTAGACTTTGCTTTCATTTCCGGTCAATTCAAGGAAGCGTATTATGTGGAAAAACAAAAGGACTTATGCGAGATCGCCGCTTCCAATTATGCGGTTTTAGGATTAAATTCCGCTAAAGTGATTCCTGCCGATGCCATCGGCTATTTGAAAAATACGTCGCCGGTGGATGTACTATTTATTGACCCCGGACGACGTTCGAATTCCGGGAAAAAAGTGTTCGGCATAGAAGAAGCCGAACCGGATGTATTGAAAATACAGGATTTGCTCCTTGAAAAAGCCGGAACCGTTTTGATCAAACTTTCGCCGATGCTCGATATTTCCCAAGCGCTAAAACAGTTGAAAAACGTAGCGGAAGTCCATGTCGTGAGCCTTGAAAACGAATGCAAGGAATTGCTTTTCCTGCTCAAAAAAAATCATGCGGCAGAGCCTTTGATCACTTGCGTGAATTTGAACAAAAGAAACAATCAGCCGGAAATCTCTTTTTTGCTATCGCAAGAAAGAGCTAAGGCAATCGATTATACTTCCGAAATCGAACCGTATCTTTACGAACCGAATACTTCGCTCCTCAAAGCCGGATTCTACAAAGGGTTGACGGACTTATATCCCATCCGGAAATTTCATCCCGACAGTCATCTTTACACTTCCACCCTATACATTCCCGATTTTCCCGGACGGGTTTTTCATACCGAAGCTTGGACTACTTTTCATAAGCAGGAGCTGAAACGTTTTCTAAGCGATACAAATAAAGCGTCTATTACGGTTCGCAACTTCCCGCTTTCGGTTGCCGGATTGCGGAAAAAATTAAAAATAAAAGAAGGGGGAAAACGCTGTATCTTCGCAACAACCCTCGCTAATGGAAAGCATATTCTCATAAAAACATTTTTTTTTGGTCAATAATGTTTAAAATAAAAATGGACATACCTCATATTGTCAAAAAAAATATATATCTTTGCAAAATCAAACAAATAGTAGTAACATTGTAGAATTAAATTTAGTCATGAAAAATAATCAAGTGGAAGATGACAAGGATAATGTCATAAATTTGTTTTTACGTAAAATGTCTATCATCTTCCTTATCTTTGTTTTAATCATATTCACAGGTTTCTCGGTTTTATATACGATAAACGATATAGAACCCATTAAATATTTTCTCTACTTATACACGATGCAGCATATTATATGGCTGTGCGGGATTTGCTTCTTTAAGGAAATATCCATTGAGTCTTTGATAATGATGTACTTGTCTTACATCTTGGTAGCTATATACCCGCTTGCCTGTATCTATTGGAATGCAGGAGATCCGGTCGTCTTTTCCTGGTACCTGCTGATCTTAATCGGAGCCATCGTTTTCAATTTACGAAATATAGGATTATGGATTTTTGTAACGGCAATCGTAGTAATTTCCGTATTCTTTTTCAGTTCCGCGTTATTTCCATTTAAAGAATTAGAGTCGGTGATGATACGGTATGCTAACATTATGACGGTTGCTTCCACCGTTCTCTTGACTTCATTTTTCGCTATTGTTTATACGCAAAAGACCTCGATTGAAGAATTGTTACGCGCCCAAAAACTACAAACAAGCACGGAAGACGCAGAAAATTTAGAAAAAGATAAAATCCTATATAACGACATTATTAAATATTTAGAGAAAAAAAAACCTTTCAGAAATCCCGATTTCAATGCCCGGGAGCTTGCCAATGCCTTAGACACCAATGTCACCTATATTTCAAAAGCCATAAGTGCCGGCAGCGGCGGCGATTTTCATACATTACTCAACAAGTTCAGAATAAATTATGCTATGTCGATGCTCGACAAGGGAGCCATGAAAAAATACACCGTTGATTATATCTACACGGAAGCCGGCTACAAACACCGTTCTACTTTCAACGCTGCTTTTAAACTCATTACAGGCATGACGCCCTCGGATTATGCTTCCCAGCAAAATACAGACAATAATCCAAAACTTTAAAAGACTGTACATGTGTACGGATTGTTGAATCAGTACAATTCTATCTTTTCTCTTTTGTATAAATTATTAGCACACAAATGGTAATGAAAAAAATGTTTTTAGTACATTTTTGACAATATATAGTCTGTTTTTTTGAAAGATATACAAGAGTGCAAATGAAATTTGCACGTTTTATTTATTTGCCTTAGCTTTGTAAAAATTTTTACAAACAGAATCGAAACATAAAAAACAAAATAATAAACAATATAAAAATGAAAAAATTCTTTTTATTAGCGGGAATATTTATCGCTGCAAGTATTTTAACTAGTAAAGCTCAAGTAACCATCGGAACAACCGAAGAGCCTGTGAAGGGAGCCATGCTCCAATTAAAAACAAAGAGCGATGCCGATTCGAAGGGAGATATCAATGCAACGCAAGGATTGGATTTTCCGCGGGTAGCATTGGTGGTCAGAAATCAGTTGCAACCCATGTATTCATCTACTGAGGCTACTAATTTAACCTCGCAGGAAAATATGGATCACAAAGGATTGGTTGTCTATAATGTGACGAATGATCCCGCAGCCGATTTGTCCCCCGGCCTCTACCAATGGGATGGCGCGCAATGGACCGGTTTGGCAGACAAACCGAGCGCTGCTAAAATTGATTTCCCGGCCGATTGCAGCGAAATTACGGTAAACGAAGATTATTTCAGCGGTACGCCTTTAAATTCAAGCAACTATATAACCATTCCCGTCAATGTCACCCAAGTGGGGTATTATACCATCTCGTTAGTTCCCAACCCTGCTAACGGGTATTACTTTGCTACTTCAGGAACATTTATGACCACTGGCCCGGTTTTAATTACCATTCAGGGGGCTGGTCAACCCAAAAACCCTACGCCGGACGGCGAACCCGGCGATGCCTTAACGCTGGTGTGCAACGCAGATACGTCCACGTGTACTCCTTATGTTTTAATTCAGGACGGCGCCCATAAACCTTATTTTGCTATGTCCTGTAATTCGGTAAACGTGATGGGCGTGTATAAAAAAGGAGCAACTCCCACCACCGGTGAAGAAATCCAGCTACGCATCAATGTCTATGATGGAGCTTTAGGCGCTGCGTATTCTGCGAAAACGGACGTGATTGACGGTTTATGGTTTGAAGGATCGGGTGTCTTAGGTACTGCTGGATCGCAAGTTATTGATTTATACGCACACGGCTCCTCGACCAACACGGCGCCTAAGACATTTACGATCACTACAAACAGCCAATCGACCACCGCTACCTGCACCGCTATTGTAACTCCGGTAATTGGACAAAAAAAAATCATTGCGTTTGGAACTAATGATTATGGTTTTGCGAGTGGTGCTGGCATAGGCGGATGCTATGACATGGTTACGGACATTATGAATTACGGAACTGATCCGAACAGTATTGTGAAATATGATGGTTTTACTTCTGTTGTTTGTCAGGATCATACTGGTAGCTATACGGGTCCCATAACTTCCATTCCCAACACAGACGCATTGATGAAACCCATAACGCAAAAAGGGACAGGATATGACATCATCATCATTTCTTATGCTGCTGCTATCCTTAGTCAACTTCAAATTGATTCATTAACAAACTTTGTAAACAATGGCGGCGTTTTGATAGATATTGATCAGTTTAATACACCGAATGATATTAATTTAATACAATCTATTTTTGGAGAGACGCCATTCACTAACTATGCAGATGGCGCTGTCTTCTTTTTTTCTGATCCTGCTCATAGTGGTGGTGGAAGCGGATCCTTGATTAAAATGAATCCGGGTATTAACGACGAATTATCCAATGGCCCTTTCGGGGACGTCAGAAACAGCCAATGGGGTGATGATACTCCCAACACCACAACAGGACTTTTGACTCCTCCTTTTGGCGCTATCGTCTATGCAGGCGCAACGGGAGCATCCACCGGCGTTATCAATGTAGGTGGCGCACAAGTTACGATTTTACGTCATCCGACAAAAAACTTTATCTGGATTGGCGACGGAGGTTTTATCGGTGCAAATACAGTAAATCCTTCATATACCGATCATCCTTTCAAAACTGCATCACGGGTAATCAATGGCCACACTTATCCACATTTTCCTTACTCGGAATTGTATGGATATTCTACTTATCCGCGATTGCCGGTATGTAATTCGATATTTTTTGCCAATATAATGGCGTGGGCACTTACCCAGGCTGAGATAAACGGCATCAATTCCGGACAATAGACAATAATAAATATGCTTGATGTCGTGACGAGTATGTCATTGCGGGCTTAACCCGCAATCCCCTGATAATATTTTAGCGCTCTTTCTCAGGAGATCCCGCGCCACCCGCGGGATGACATACTTTAAAACGCGCCCCCTACACCAGCTTCCGGATCAACGCATCCCTTTCCCCGTAAATCATATCAATAACGGGCAGTTCGATCATAGTATAAGCGCCCGGCTGCTGCTTGAAACTGGCACGGGCTACGGCTACCAATACCTGTGCCGTCAGCGCCGGATTGTTGATCGACATGTTGAATTCCATGCGCTGATTCTGGGTCTTGCCCGACACGCCCTTCCGGATCAGATTTACCCCGTGCCCTCGGTCGATCAAATCATCCACACATTCTACCTGCATGACATGCGTTTCGTCGTGAGCAAAATAATCGTCGGCTTTGATGGCGTCGGCAACGGCCTTAAAGTCGTATCCTTCTTTTACTTCGATGTACACCATCCGGCGATGAACGCCCGTGCCCGTCGGGATCGTCACCGAAAGAGCGGCTTTCACTCCTTCGATCGCTTTCACGGCTACTGTATGCCCCATGCTCATGCCGGGGCCAAAGTTGGTGTAAGTGACTCCTTGGGGTACGATGGCTTCCATCAGGGCGCGAACGATCGAATCGCTCCCCGGATCCCAGCCGGCGGAAAGGATCGATACCGCCTTGCCGGCTTTGGCCGCCTTGTCTAATTCCTGTCGAAGCTCGACAATACGACCGTGAATATCAAAACTATCCACCGTGTGGATTCCCAAAGCCAAAATTTCCTTCGCGTGTTTTTCAACGCTTCGTGTGGGCGTACACAAAATAGCAACCTGAACATCGTTCAACTTTTGAATGGAATCCACCACTTCCAGATGCGCTATTTCCGCCGGTTGATCGGCAGGATTCCGCCTGACAATGCCGGCTACTTCAAAGTCCGGAGAGGCTTCTATCGCCTCTAATACATACTTTCCAATATTGCCATAACCAACGATGGCAGCCCGTATTTTTTTCATTTTTATGGATATTATTTTATAGTTATTTCTGTTTTCAGCGAACAAATGTATGAAAAAATCCGGGATGAATCACTTCCTTTTTTAATTAATTACAGGAATTTCACAAATAGTATCGACTCCTGCAAATTTTTGATTTTGTATTTGCAACCGGGAAAAATTTTCGTTACCTTTGTCAAATGATAAAACCTGTTTCTACCCTTTTTTTCGTGATCATTTTCTCTTTTTTCTGTAAAATGATACGTGCACAACAGCCTAATCCGTATATGGATATGGTAGGAAAGAAATACTCCGATTATTCATTGGATCTGTTCTATCAATATCAACAAAGCTTTAATTTCCTCGATACGCTTGCAATACAAAAATGCAGGGATCAAGTCAAAGAAGTATGCTTAAAAACAGGAAGTAAAACATGGGAATTGGAACTTAAATATGTGGAATATGTATTGTTTGACGTCAAATACAGAGAGAAATCCATGGATTTTTATGAGAAACAATTGAAGATGATGCTTGATTTATTGGATGAGGCGAAAAAAAACAATATTTTGTACTTGGAATTGAGACTCAGAAATAAAATTATTGAAATCTATTGGCAGAATATCAAAAATTATGAACTTGCCTTTGAGCAGTGCACCATTCAGGCTGAGCGGCTGAAAACAGTTTCTGTCGATGATATTCCCGAAAAAATCATTTACTATGTACCGATTGCGGATGCCTACTATCATTTTAAGGATTATCCACGGGCTATGGATTATTACCAAAAGATCATCGATGAAAAGGAAAACACCTACACACAGTTTTGTAAGCAAAGCGCCCTTAATGGATTAGGATTATGTTACTGTGAAGGGTTCAACGACCTTGACCGCGCCGACTCCTGCTTTCGGGCCATCATGCAAACGAATTACGTAGATAGTATGGGCGAAAAAAATCGGGATAACTGGGGCGGCATTGCAGAGGGAAATATCGGCGATAATATGTTCTTGCGCGGCGAATACGATCAGGCGATTCCTTTATTTAAAAGCAGCATCGAGAAAATGCTAAAATTCAACGATTATGCTTTTGCTTCGGAACCTGCGGTGAACCTGGCAAAAATTTATCTGAAACAGGGAAAGATAACCGAAGCCAAACGATACATCGACTTGGCAATGGCATACAACACAAAAATGTCTCGCGACGGACGATTGCAACTCATCTACGAAACACAGAGCAAATATTATGCTGCCATGGGCGATACCAAGCGAAGCATGGCCTATATGGATTCCACCTTACGGGCGAAAGAACAGTTTGATAAACAATACAATGCCATGCTGTTGCACCGCTTGGATCAAAAGGAAGCCATAAAACAGCAACAGGAATTACAAAGAGAAAAGGAGGTGAGGAAGCATGTGCAAATCCGCCTGTTGATTATTTCCGCCGGATTTTTGGTGATATTCACCCTGTCGGTTTTGTTGTACTTCCTTTATCGTAGAAACCGCGAAGCATACCGCGCGCTGGTACGAAAATCACAAGCCTGGGCGAATGTGCAACCGGCTTCGGATAATGCAAGTAAACGGCTAATAGCAAACAATTCAAACAGGGACGACGACAAAGAACAGGATATGGATACTGCTTCGCCCGACGAGTTTGATTTATCCATAATGGAAGACATCGAGCGGTTGATGCAGGAAGAAAAAGTGTATCACGACATTAAAATCTCCATTGACTCACTGGCACAACAGCTCGGATACAAAAAGCGCCATGTGTCGGAAGCGATAAATCGTTGTACAAATAATAATTTCAACGTATTAATAAGCGAATACCGCGTCAAGGAAGCCATACACCTTCTGTCCGTGAAAAATTCCCAAGACTGTACGATTGATCAAATGGCTTGCGATCTCGGTTTCAAAGACCGTAGAAATTTCTATCGCGTCTTCAAAAAAATAACCGGTTTATCTCCCTCTGAATTTAAGAGAAATTTGGTTATTTGAATTTCCGACAAATGATTGGAAGGAGATTTCAAAGGGTTAGGTTATAATAGCGAGGATGCTACGCCGGGCGAGATGAAAAAACACGATAATTATTTTTCTTTTTCCAAAAATCATCGACCGTTCATCGACCGTTCATCAACCGTTCATCAACCGTTCATCAACCGTTCATCAACCGTTCATCGACTCCCGCCCTATGATTGTTTAAATTTTGGACGCAATTTGCAAATTGCGTCCTTTTTTTTTTAGAAATAGTAATTTTTATAATATATCTTTGCACCGCAAAATCTATTTTTGGTGTCGAAATTCATTTTTGACGCGCCAAAGTGTTGGTAAAAAACGAGCGTTTAATTTATACAGAAATAGTAAAATACGGAAAGGGATTAAACAGATATGTTGTTGGTTTGTCATTGCGGGCTTGACCCGCAATCCCCTGATAAGGGA
>Ga0123357_10000571_pt1 | contig 36368 bp, 33 predicted proteins | sample TergutEmb28metaG_FD_89873 | JGI IMG/M metagenome (GOLD analysis project Ga0123357, IMG submission 89873) | Embiratermes neotenicus P4 segment gut microbial communities from Petit-Saut dam, French Guiana - Emb289 P4 | ecosystem: Host-associated > Arthropoda: Insects > Digestive system > Gut ... | reverse complement strand
GCGACGGTCAGCGCGCGGCCGGTCGAAGGTATTGCCGTCGGTCAATCCCCAGCCGGATCAGTGCGCTTCGTGTGACCCGGCCACGGCGTTGGCCTACTTGTCAGTCACCGCCGACGACCGGGCCAAACGGCCCGGTCTGGCACTGTTGACGCAGGGTTACGCCTGCCGGACTTACGCCCGGCGGATGCTGCACCGTCGGATCGAGGCCACCTTCGCCGACACCCCGGCCAGCCGGCACAGCGGCTTCCACCGGCTGCTGGCGCATTTGGCGATCTGTCACAACGACTGGCTGGTGGTGCACCGGACCGACCGGCTGCCCGGACCCGAATCGGTCTCTGGCACCCGGGTCAACCGCTTGGGTGCCCGCGTGGTGCCGGTGGCTGGCGAACAGCTGCCCGCTGGTGCACGCCAGGCCGCGTTCTTCCGCGACATCACCGACCTGAACCAGGTGGCGAAACACCACACATCGAAACCCGGTAGGAGCCAGCCGCTATGAGTAGCAGCCCGAAGCGTTACCACACGATTCTGGCGGACCCGCCCTGGGACATCCAGCAAGCCGGCGACCGGGGTGCGAGCCGGCATTACCCGCTGATGGACATCGCGGCGATCACAGCCCTGCCGGTCGCTGACCTCGCCGAGCCGGACGCGCATCTGTGGCTGTGGACCACCAACGCCGCGCTGGAACAGGCCTATGCGGTGGTGCGGGCCTGGGGCTTCACCCCGCGCAGCCTGCTGACCTGGCTCAAACCGCGACTCGGGCTGGGCCATTACCTACGCAACTGCACCGAGCAGCTGATCTTCGCCACCAAAGGTAAAGCGCCGGTGCTGGTGCGCAATCAGCCGAACTGGCTGTTCGCCATCCGCCAGGACCACTCCCACAAGCCCGAGGAACTCTACGACATCATTGAGCGCTGCTCACCCGGCCCGTATGTCGAATTGTTCGCGCGCCGGCCCCGCCGGGGCTGGGATGCGTGGGGCAATGAGATCGATTCTGACCTGTCTTTCGCCGGCATTGGCTCGGCGAAGGGTCGGCCGCCGAAATGAGCTTCATTAGCCGACTGCTCAGCCGGTCACCGCCGCCTGCCTGGGCGTTGGCCGACCGCCAATCGGAACGAGTACCACAAGCCACCGCAACTTTGGCAGGAAGGAGCAACTGATGCCGAGACGGAACCGCAGACCTGGCCGGCCGCAAGCCGTCAAGCGGGTGCGCATCGAAGTGATCCGACGTCCGGAGTCAGAGATCGACAAACGACAACTTGCCCTGGCTTTGATCGCGTTGGCCCGCGACCTCGAACAGCATTACGCGCAGCCGGAGAACCGGTCAGCTGACCGGCGCCGGCCCGGAGGACGCCCGCCCACAAAACCGCGGCACATCAACCAAGCCAGGCGCGAACAAGGCCCGCACCAAATCATCCCGCCGCTGGACTGATCACGAACCACATCAGTCAGGCGGTGGATGCCAGACCGGTGCTACACAGTCGAACACCGGAATATCAACTAATCCCGAAAGGAGGAAACTATGACTGGAAAGAGTGCACCAAAATACCCGCTGCTTCATGCCCGGAGGGCATCAGCGCGGGAGATCGGTGAACGTCTGCAGCTCGTCGCCGCCAGTCCCATAGCGCGGCTGGATGCGGCAGTTATCAACCGTCTGTTCAGTCCGCGGGCGCTGGCGGTGTACGTCAAATACCTGGGCGACCCGGACGGCCGCGAATTCGATGTCAGTGAGATCGTCGACCTCTTCTATATCGACTATCGCGGCAGCTACGGCAACCTGTATGAGGCGTGCAAGTCAGCGGTCACGGACGTCGCGGTCTGGTATCTGGGCAGTTCACCGGCACGCCTGTCAGCAGCTACTCCGAACGAGATAGCGAAATTCCGGCGTGAAGCGGCGACCAGTTACGACATCCTGCGTGCGGCGGGTACGTATTACCTCTACCGCAAGGTGACTGGTTCGACACCGCCCGCTAAGTAGCACCCGCCGGTGCTCCCGCCCGCCAGCGGGTCAGCGCCTGCGCAACTCACAGGGGGCGGGAGCACCACCAAGAATTCCCCGGCTTCCCGTCACCCACCAGTGACGGGTGTCAGACCGGCGCTATCAGTCAGCACCGGGAACGTCAACTAATCCGAAAGGAGGGAAAAGATGACTGATCAGAACACAAGTCAGGCGGTGGCAGCGCCGCCCCCGCTCACCCGCAAGTTGCCGCCCGGTCGCGCAGGCTACCGGTCGTGGGTGATGATGCTGAACCAGGAAGGCGCGCGACGGCTGCAGTCAACGGTTTGCAACCCGGATAACGCCCTGTTCGTGTATCTCGACTATGTGGACGGCCCCGGCCTGGACGCCGAAGAAATCTACGAGAATTTCCGTGCGTCATATCTCGGGTCGTTCGACAGTCAAGACAGCGCGGCCAGGGTTGCAAACCGGAATGCCAGACCCACACTCAGCGATGCGCTGACCAGTCAGGATCAGACATCTGCTCCTGCTTCGGCGAGCGTGGTGTCCTGGCGCTTGGAGCCGGGCGGCTACGCCATTGTGCATGCCTATGGCAGGTATTACCTGTTCCAGCACTGTTGGCCGTCGCTAACTCACTCCTGACAGCGCCCCGGTGCCCCGCCCGCCAACCACTGGCCAGCCCGTCAACCGCGAGCCGGCTGGTAGAAGCGGACGGGGACACCGCCTATCGAGCTATGACACAAGCAAAAACTTCCCGCCGCTGCCCCGTATGTCACCGAACGTGGCGGGGATCAGACCGGGCGTACCGCAAGGTCACCGGACAGTTAACTCAACCTCAGGAAAGGAGGGATGAATGAAAATCATCCATAACGCGAGTAAGCGGCCCGCCCGTGCGCCTAAGCACACGGCGGCTTTCGACTTGCTGTTCGAGACGATCAGCCAGTCATTCGCGGCCGTCCGCCACCGGGATGTCAGGCAGTGGGAATGCCGGATCTGTGCCGAGCGAGGCGAACCGGTTGAACGGAGCGTCTACTGGTCCGACCGTCTACCGCTAGCGCAGCCGTACCTCGGACAAGAGACCAGCTTCGCGGCGTCAGACACCGAACAGTGGTCGAGCTTCACCGATTTCTGCTTCGGCGACACCGAACTGGAATACGCCTGGACAGAGCGGGGCGGCCTGTCGATGGTGTTATCTGAATTCCTCCTGGAGCACGAGAAAGCGGTCCGGCGCATTCTTGAGCACGACTATGTCACTGTCGTGTTGAAGTACCCGGCGCATGCGTTTATGAAAGTTGTGCGCCTACCGCAGGAATGACGTCCCACGGGTGGTGCTGGCCGTCGCTTCTGGCCAGCTGCGGCGACCGGCACCGCCCGCTTAATCAACCAAGTATTTATCACGGTAACCGTAGAAAGGAGGAGCCTGAATGTTTGAACTATTCACGAAGCCACACGTGTTAGCTTGGCGGGAGCTCGTCTTCCCGCGGCCGCTGACTGCCGAGGCGGCGACGCAGAGTTTTCGCGCCCTGGCCGATGATCCGGCGGCGCCGTTAGTTGTGCTGGAGGTCCGCCGCCGCGTCGAGCCGGATCCGTCAGCGGTGACCGGAGCGCCGGTTCGCCGGACGCGTTACCTGCTGGGTGTTGAGTCGGCGAAGCTGGCTGGGGTGGTGCGGCTGCTCGGGGTCACGGCGTTGAAGACCGATCCGGTGTTGGCCAGACCGCCGCTGGCCACAGTCCGCCGGCTGGCTATCTCGACTAAGAGCCGGCCGCTGGATACCAGCGTGCTGGAGATCAGCAGCGCCGCGATCCTGGCCGCGCTGGACCAGGCGCGGCGACCCGGCGAGGAACTGGCGCTGCAACTGCTGCTCGGTCCTCGACTGGCCGGGTCAGTGGTCGGCAGCGACGCCAGCGCACCGGTGCCGCTACGCCGGGCTCTGGTCGGTTATCCGGCCGGCAACCCGAAAGGCAAGCTTGACGCGGAAGCCCGGGGCGCGTTGGCGGCCAAGATCTCTTTGCCGGGATTCACCGCCGCGGCACGGCTGGGGGTCAGCGCGGACAGCCCGGCCCGGCGGCAGCAATTGGCGATGTGGCTGCTGGGGGCGCTCAAGCGTCTGGAATCACCCGGCCTGTCGTTGCGTCTGCGTCCGGACACGCCGGCAGCGTTTGGCGCTGGCCAGGAAGTCACCTTGCCCGGCCGGCCGGCACTGCGGCTGAATATTGCCGAAGCTGCCGCGCTGGCTGTCGTTCCGGTTGGGGAACACGAGCTGCCCGGCTTGACGCCGCTGCACCCGCGTTCGCTGCCCGTGCCCGGCAAACCAGGCCGGCCGGATGCCGATCACGCGCTGGTCGGGGTGGCAACCGCGCCGGCCTGCGCCGGGGCGCCGTTGCTGCGCTCGACTGCCGCGCTGCTGCGGCACACCTATCTGGTCGGCCCGACCGGCGGCGGTAAGAGCGTGCTGGCGTTAAACCTGGTGCTGCACGACATCGCGGCCGGTCGCGGCGTGGTGGTGATCGAGCCGAAGGGCGATCTGGTGCAAGACATCCTGGAACGAATTCCGGCGTCGCGCGCTGATGACGTGGTGGTGTTCGACCCGCTGCGGGCTGACGGCATCGTCGGGCTGAATCCGCTCAACACCGCCGTCGGTGGGGCGGCGCGGTCACCGGAACTGAGAGCCGACTCGGTGTACTCGATCTTTCGCGAAATGTTTGGCGACAGCCTGGGCGTGCGCAGCGCAGACATTCTGAACGCCTGCCTGCTGACGCTGGCGGCCCAGCCGGACGCATCGCTGGTCCAGATCCCGACGCTATTGACCAATCCGGCGTTCCGTCGGCCCCGGGTCGCGCGGGTGGCGGGGGATATCGAGTTGGGGCGGTTCTGGGCCGATTACGAATCCTACAAAGACCCGGTCCGCGCCACGATTACCGCGCCGCTGATGAACAAGCTGCGGGCGGTCGTCATGAAACCTTCGATTCGCCGGGTCCTCGGTCAGGCCAGGCCGAAGTTCGACGTGCGGGATGTCTTCACCAAGCACCGGATTCTGCTGGTACCACTGCCGGTCCACACGCTGGGCGATGAAGGCGGCGAGCTAATCGGTTCGCTGGTCACCAGCCAACTGTGGGACGCCGCGCGGGAACAGGCCGCGATCCCGCCCGAGCAGCGCACGCCGGTATCGATCTATCTGGATGAGGTGCAGAAGTTCCTGCGTCTAGGCGGAGACGTTGCCGATGCCCTGGCTACTTCGCGTTCCTACGCGGTGGGTTGGACGCTGGCCAACCAGTACCTCGGCCAGCTCGGCGACACTGTGCGGGAGGCGGTACTGACCAACTGCCGCTCCCGGGTGGTGTTCCAGACCGGCCGTGACGACGCCACCGTCTTCGCCAAGAGCGCGGTCCGTCGTCCCGGCAGCAGCGGTGGGGAAGACCTCACACCGGAAGACTTCATGGCGCTGGGCCAGTTCGAGGTTTACGCCAGCCTGTTCGATCACGGCCAGACCCAGCCGTTCGCATCCGGCCGCACCCTGCCCCCGCCGCCGGTTACCGCCGGTGCCCGCCAGCTGCGTGAGCAGTCAGCCCGCCGCTACGGCGTGCCAGCTGAGCAGATCGAGGCCGACTTCGCGTCCTGGAGCGGACTGCCGGCCGACACGTCAGACGGCGCACTCGCGGTCTCGACTCCCCTGGCCGAACCGGCCGGGGCAGCGACTGAGGTGGGGCTGCGGCGGAGGGTGCCATGAGGACCATCGGTAGGACCGCCGCCAGCCAGATGAAGCCCCCAGACGGTGGCGAATCTGGTGGGTTAAGCGACGAGAAACACTGCCTGTCTGGCAGTGCCTTACCTTCCGCGCCGGTGGCGGCGGGTGCCGGGCCGGCAGCGGGAAACCGGGCTGCGGGCATGGGGACGGCGGCGACCCTGCGGCTGAGCCGCAATCAGCTGAACCGCATCAATCTGGCATTGACCGAGCGGCACCGTGACGTGCTCAGACTGCTAGCGGTCTTCCAGACCGCGACCACGGCCCAGTTGCAGCGGGTAGTCTTCGCTGACCGGGCCAGCGTGATCGGGCAGGCGCAAGCGGCCAAGAAGGTGCTCCGCCGGTTACGTGAGACCGGTCTGATCGATCATCTGCCGCGCCGGGTCGGCGGCATCACCGGCGGATCCACCCCAGGGGTCTGGTTCCTCACCCCCGGCGGCTGGCGGTTGTCTGCCGTCCCGTCACCAGGCAGCGGCTGGTTCGGCCTGCAGTTGTCGACGCCACTGCCAACCCGGCCGCATGTGCGCCCCGGCCAGCCGCCCGCCTTGTTCACGCTGAACCACCGGCTGGCCGTGGTCGAAACCTTCGTCCAGCTCCACGAGAGCTGGCAGGCTGGCCGACTTGATCTGCTCAGCTTTACTCCCGAACCGGGCTGCTGGCGGTCCTTCCTGGGCCGCTACGGCGCGGCCGAGACCTTGAAACCAGACGGTTTCGCCCGCACTGCCGCGACCGGATCGCAGTTCGAACGGTTGTGGTTCGTTGAGATCGACATGGGCAGCGAATCGCTGAGCGCGGTCAGCCGAAAGACCGCCGTATACGAGGCATACCGGCGCACCGGCATCGAACAAGCCAGCCAACGCACCTTCCCGCGCGTGGCCTGGATTGCGCCGGACCAAACCCGCGCCGACCGGCTCAACCAACTGTTTACCCACGACAGCAGCCTCGACGCCGACAGCCATGCCGCGCTGACCCTGGAGAGGTTCATCACGGGAAACCGGACACCGGTAACACCAAGCAACACCAGTTAGCCAACTCTTGAAAGGAGAGACCAGATATGACCGAACACCAACCCCATAACCAGGAACTATCAGACAACGAAAACGAATCCAAGGACGGTCTGGGCGGTATCAAATATCCGGATATCACGGTCCGGCTGACCGGTACCGACGGCAACGCTTTCGCTGTCCTCGGCACAGTCCGTCGGGCGCTACAAACCGCCGCAGTCGAACCCGACGAGATCGACGCCTTCTACGCCGAAGCCGCCAGCGGCGACTACGACCACCTGCTGACCACCTGCATGGCCTGGGTCGACGTCGAATAACAGCCGACACCGAACTAGCTCATCAACCTAATGAAAGGAGATACATGAACGAACACCAACCCAACGATAAAGATAACCACCGAGAACACGAGAGCGCTCAGACCGATCCTGCCGATTACACCGGCCGTCACAGCGAGGCATCCAGCTCGGCGTATCCGGTCGCGGCCCGGGCAGCCTTCGACCGGCTCATCGCCCAAGACGCTGCCGCAGGACGTAGCCTGCCCGACACCACACCTGACAGTCTGGAGCGGCTGTTCACCACCTGCTACGCCGGCTCATTTCCGAGCCTGGACCAGGCGTCCTATGCGCTGGCTGGGCGCAGCGCGATAGAGAAAGCGGTCGACGAACTCATCGACCGCTACCCAGCGGCACTGGCGGTCCGCTTGGACACCGAATTGCTGTATGACGTGATGCGGCTGCGCTGGGACATCGTCACCGACCCAGACGGCACCGTCCACCTATTCGAGAAATAACAGAAGACTAGGCACCTCGTTGCTGCCGTGCGGCCTCGTGGAGAACCCATCCGGGGTTCTCGGCCGCTCACAGCAAGGAGGGTCCACACCAATGAGTGAGGACACGCAAAACGCCTACCGGGTGCTGAGCCTGCGGGTGGACGACAACCTACGAGCCCAGCTCGAAGTCCTGGCCCAGCTCAACGACCGCAGCGTGACCGAGGAATGCCGGATTGCCCTGGAACAGTGGATCACCACTTCCAAGACCGACCCGAACATCCTGGCCCGCGCCGAGCAAGTGAAAGCCGAGATCGAACGCGACGCTGCCACCAAACGCAACGCCATCGCCGCCGTCCTCGGTGCCACCGCATCCAGCACCACAAGTGCTGCCGCGACCAGCAAGCCAGCAGCCCGGCAGGCCAAACAGGCTTAGCCGCCTAGTCCTGCTGACGGGAGCCCGCCCCGGCATTGAGACATCCCAGTCTCTGCCGAGGCGGCTCCCAGAAAAGCTACAACGGACGAAAGGAGAATCTATGACAGAAAGAGTCAACTACATCCAGCTGGCACCAGAACCGGCCGCCAGCGAAACATCGTCTGGCGTTAGCCAGCAAGAGCAAGACCGCGAACCAGCCGGCCAGCCGGCTATCTACGTCGCCTCACTGTCGGACTACAACAACGGCATCCTGCACGGCGCCTGGATCGACGCCACCCAAGACGAAACCGAAGTCCAGACCGCCATCCAAGCCATGCTGGACAACTCACCGACCACCCGCGGCACCGGCGAACCAGCTGAAGAATTCGCCATCCACGACTACGACAGCTTCGGCGGCCTCAATCTCGACGAGAACGAAAGCATCGCTACCGTTACCGCTCTGGCTCGCCTGATTGGCCAGCAGGGCCAGCCATTCATAGTCTGGGCCGACATCGTTGGCATCGAGAGCGCCACCGCTGAAGATGCCACAGACCAGTTCACCAGCGCCTACGCGAGCGAATACGATAGTGCCGAAGACTACGCCCGAAAGATGATAGCTGGCCCAGGCCTCGAAGCCGCTATAAAGAAAGCCGGTGGGTCGCTTGCTCCCTACATCACCATCGACTACGCCGCAATGGTCCGCAACATGATAGGTGACGGCGATATCTACTTCGCCGACAGTGGTCACGGCTCGGTCTATGTTTTTCACTGATAAACACCAGCGACGCCGCTTCGCGAAGATAGGCGACGAGAATCCGACCGTCAAGCTGAGCGATTATCACATTCGAGCTGAGGGCCGTTACGGAGGGCTTGCTATTTATTGAAAGTCTAATATAATAGTAGGGTAGGGGTTGGATGTGGGGGTTTGTAAGTCACCCGTAACTAATATAGCTCTTGGAAGGAGGGAACTATGAAAAACAAGCAGAACACAGATGCCAAGGATCGTAGTGGCCAGGTTATTGCGGAAGTCATTGACGTCAGCATTGACGATTGGCTGGAACGGAAAGGGTTCAAACGATTTGAATCGCCGAGAATATGGGCGAAGCGGAACGATTTCAAAGTGGGGACCAAGGGTCGGCTTTCAAATGCGGTCAACCAGGCCTACACAGAGGCTCACCGATAAATGGCGCATACCGTCGGCGCGGAACTTGCCATACGGCTAAGCTAATCGCCCAAACGGGGATATCCGGATAGTTGGCACGTTTTGGCAGGACTTGCTATTTTAGGAAACTGAGCTATAGTGGTAATGCCAATTATACGCCCGAAACGGCCGACATTCTGGTGTGAATAGTAGAAGAGTATTGCAGATGAGTATATGTGAATGTGGTGGGAAGGAGGACGAATGAATCCAAAACGAAGAGAAACTATCACAGCCAAACTCGGCCATGCGGCCGTGTTGACGGTGCCGGAGACGGCTGAATTGTTGAAGACCAGCCAGTGGACGATCTACAAGTTACTACGGGAACGCCAACTCGGCTCGATCCGGATCGGGTCGCGCCGGCTGATCCCGGTCGCGGATTTCCAAGCATTTATCGAGTCGCGACGTGACCCGATCCAGTACGGGGGCGGCCATGTCGCGTAGATCTCGAGGCGAGGGCACCATCTTCCAGCGTAAAGATGGCCGCTGGTGTGCCCAGGTCTTCGTGACCCTGCCCGACGGGGCGCGAGTACGGAAGGCCGTGCTGGCTCATTCCCAGGTAGAGGCACGGGACAGACTGTCGCAGATACGTGAGCAAGAACGCAGAAACCTTCCGTTCGTGAGGCGGGGCTGGACGGTCGGGGAGTTCGTCGAGGACTGGATGGAGAAAACCGTTAAGGCGCGCAACCGTCCGTCGACCTATGACTATTACGAGCAGGCGGTGCGGCTTCACATCCGGCCGCTGCTCGGAAGAACCCGCATCGATAAGCTGAACGTCCAGGATGTCCAGCAAGCTATCTACCGGTTGCAGGCTCAAGGATGTTCGCCGCGAGTGATCCACCGGTTCCGCGAAACATTGTCTTCGGCGTTGACCTGCGCGATGCGCAGAGAGATCGTGTTCCGTAACGTGGCCAGGCTGGTCGAGCTGCCCGGCTACACCCCGAAACCGGTCACCATATGGACGCCGGAACAAACACGGCAGTTCTTGGCAGCCGCCGCGAGCCACCAGTGGTATGTCGCCTACTACCTCACCCGGGTCTATGGGCTTCGCGAAGGCGAGGCCCTCGGACTTCGCTGGTGCGACGTGGACTTCGGCAAGAACGAGTTCCGCGTCCGCCAGCAAGTGCAACGCGCCGGCGGCGAACTTCGGGTCGGGAAAGTCAAGACCAAGGCAGGCGAGCGCCCGCTGCCGCTCGTGCACGGCTTCCGCGAGCGTCTTCTCACTCTCGCGGCCGAGCGGGGCGTTCCCCCGGGCTATCAGACCGGTGTTGAACCTGGGCCGGACGGGCTGATCACGGAAAGCGCTACCGGCCGGCCGGTCGAGCCGCGTAACTTCCTGCGCACCTTCCGGCTGTTGTCGAACAAACTCGGCCTACCGCTAGCGACTATCCACTCTGGCCGTCACGGCGTCGCCACGTTCCTGAAAGACCTCGGCGTCCCAGACCGGGACATTCAAGCCATCCTCGGACACGCGGATATCCAGACCACCAAGCAGGTCTACCAGCACGGCACGACCGCGATCCAGGCTGCCGCGTTAGACAGCATCGACCAGGCACTAGCCGGCCGCGCGATAGAACAAATAAGCCCGACCAAGCAACAATTGCTGTCAGAACTGCAACAAAACCAAGTCATATCACTAATCATGAGAAAAGGCAAGAGGCCCGCGGACGGGCCTCCAACGGCGGTAAATCTACCGGATAATCCTGGTGGCGGGGGTTGGATTCGAACCAACGACCTGATGGTTATGAGGCATATTCCGACCCTATTAACCGGCCTTCCGACCCCAGTTATCACACACCTGCGAACCCGCGCTAACTGCAACTTTTGCGGGCTTGTTGCTGTCAGAACTGCTGTCAACTCACCAACCCAGACCGCCGCCTTCTTCACCGAAACCGCAGCCCGCATACGCCTCGCGAAACAGACATGCCAGGCCGCGCTGACCGAAAAACTACGGCTCGCGTCGTTCCCGTGCAATCTTCTGCCGCGATCTACCACAAGCTGAATCTCCACGACCTGACAGGAACCGACCGACCGAAAGGAAACACTGATGACGACCGTGTTGCCAGCCAAACCAGCCATCCGACACGTACACAACGCGGGTGGAAACAGCGTCCGCAAGCCCCCGGCACCGACGGCGACGGCCAGGGCGGTGCTCTACCTGCGGGTGTCGGACCCAAAACAGTTACACACTGACTATGACCCCGAAGGCATCAGTCTGCCCGCCCAACGCAAATCCTGCTTGCGTAAAGCCGAACAACTCGGCCTGGAAGTCGTGGGGGAGTATGTCGAACCCGGCCGGTCCGGACGGGAGACCGAACATCGCCTCGAGTTCCAGAAAATGCTGGCCCGCATCAAAACCGACAAAGATGTCAGTCACGTCATCGTCCACAAACTGTCCCGGCTGGCCCGCAACCGCATCGACGAGGCGCTGGTGATGGACCAGTTCCGCCGCCGGGGAGTCAGCCTGGTCTCAGCGACCGAACCGATCGACGCCACTCCCGAGGGCCAGTTCATGCAAGGCGTGCTGTCGGCGATGGCCCAGTTCCGCTCCCAGCAAGACGGCCAGGACATCGCCTACAAGATGGGCGAGAAAGCCAAAAACGGCGGCACCCTCGGCCGCGCACCCATCGGCTATTTGAACGTTCGTGAACTGGTCAACGGCCACGAGATCCGCACCGTCGCCCTTGACCCGGAGCGTGCCCAGTTCATCAAACCGGCCTTCGAGATGTATCGCGACGGGGCAACCCTGAACGACATCTGCCGCACCCTGGGAGAACGTGGGTTCGTGTCCCGACCGACCAGCAACCGGCCCGCCAGGCCGCTGGCCGATTCCACGATGGCCAACCTGTTACGCGACCCCTACTACCTCGGCTACATCACCTACAAAGGCGAGCTGTACCCCGGCCGGCACCAGCCGCTGATCGACCGTGAACTCTTCGACGCTGTCCAGGCCGCCACCGCCACCCGGGGCGTCACCGGAACCCGCCGACGCATCCACGACCACCTACTCAAAGGCATGCTCTGGTGCGGCCAGTGCCACGACCAGGGCCTGGAACGTCGCATGATCCTCAACCACACCAAAGGCAAACAACAGTATTATTGGCACTACTTCTGCAATGGCCGCACCTTCGAAGATCAGCCGCATCTGCACGTCCCGTACATCGGCGTGGAACTCATCGAGACCGCGCTGGCCCGGTACTACCGGCACGTCGGCTTCACGGCCGAGTTCGTCGTCGCCATGAATCAAGCCGTCGACCAGATTCTGGCCGACTTTGCCGCGTCCGATGTTCTCGCCCGTCAGCAAGCCGAAAACCAACTCGCCAGGCTGGAACAACAAGAGCAACGGCTAATAGATCTGGCCCTGGACGGCACCGTGCCCGCCGATGCGATTCGGGACAAGCTCGCCCAGATCCAGAGCGAACGCGACGGCGTCGAACGCCAGTTGATCTCCATGCCCGGCGACATAAACCAAGGCGCGGTCAACTTGCGCGAAGCCCTCAAGTTCCTGGAGAACCCCGCGGCCTGGTACAACCATCCACTCGCTCCAGAACAAGCTAAGAAGCAACTCAACGCCGCTATCTTCAGCAAGATCTACATCCACCTCGAACCCGACACAAAAGAACCCGCCATCGCCGAAGCCGTCTACGCCGACGGGCTCCAGCAGCTCAAAGACCTTGAAACCACCATCCTGGCCGCAGCTACCGCCCACGCTACAAGCGAGGAACCGGCACAAACAGCCTGGACAGGCACTAACGGACAAAGAAGGCAAATAGCCGAACCGGACAGCCTGGCCAACCGCGATACCTCGGCGAAACTTAGTCGAACCGCCACGCCAAATCCGGCCCCACAAGCCGCTGTCGGTCCCGAAACCGGCCTCCACCGAGGCCAAACGACCCTCACCCCGGGGCTGGGCCACACCGCGCCCATCGCGGCAACTGGCCCCGAAAACGCCTATATTCCCGGACAAACAACCCGAGAAATTACCGCCCTGGCCGGCGTCCCACTACGCCAAATCGATCTTGACCAGAGTTCGAGTAAGGCGGCTATGGTACCCCCGGAGGGAGTCGAACCCTCACTGGGCGGGTTTTGAATCCGCTTCCTCTGCCAGTTGGGATACAGGGGCGTGCCGACTCGCGCCGCAGCGGCGGGCCGCGGTGCGCGTGGCAGAGGTGATGGTACCCGGCGATACGCTGTGCCTCGCAGCGCAGGGATCCCTCGCTGCGCCCGCGAACGAGCCGGAGGGGTGATGGCGGCGGTGGCGACATCGACTAGGCGCGCGGACGCGCCGACCCCGCTGCGGGTGCTGATCGCCGAGGACGAGGCGCTGATCCGGCTGGACCTGAGCGAGATGCTGGTCGAGGAAGGGCATCAGATAGTCGGCGAGGCGGCCGATGGCGAGCAAGCCATCGCGCTGGCCTTCGAGACGCGGCCGGACTTGGTTATCTGCGACATCAAGATGCCGAAGCTGGACGGCATCAGCGCGGCGGCGAAGATCGCCGGCGAGCGCATCGCGCCGGTCATCATGCTCACCGCGTTCAGCCAGCGGGAGTTGGTGGAGCGGGCCCGGGACGCCGGCGCGATGGCGTACTTGGTCAAGCCGTTCCAAAAGAGCGACCTGGTGCCGGCGATAGAGATGGCCATGGCCCGCTTCGCGGAGATCAAGGCGCTCGAGGACGAGGTAAGCGGGTTGCAGGAGCGGTTGGAGGCCCGCAAGCTCATCGAACGGGCCAAGGGAGCGCTGATGTTGGCGCACGGAATGAGCGAGCCGGAGGCGTTCCGGTGGATCCAACGCGCGGCGATGGACCACCGGACCTCGATGCGCGCGGTCGCCGAGCTGGTGCTGCAAGGGGACGGGGCGGCCTCGGCGTAGCGCGCTGGAGCGCTCCGCTAGGGTCGGGTGGTCCCCGCGTGCCAGTCGCTCGCGTGTCAACGGTGATTCATTGGAGAGCACACGTGTCACGTAGTCACGTCAAGGTACGTCCCGCCGAGGCGGCCGATGTCGCCGCGCTGGTGGAACTGGTGGGCGCGACCGACCTTTGGCCCACTTCGCCGCGCGCGCGCCGGTTGCGCGCCGAGTCCGAGGCCGCCCTGCCGTGCCGGCTCGCCGAGATCATCGCGGACCCGGGGCGCACCGTCCTGGTCGCGCTGGAGGAGGGGTCCGGTGAGTTGGCCGGCCTGATCGTGCTCGGCGAGGACGAGGTGGCCGCGCTCACCGCCACCCCGGTCATCAGCGTCACGCACCTGGCGGTGTCGCCTGGGCACCGGCGGCGCGGCGTGGCGCGCACGCTGCTCGCCGCAGCGGTGCAGGCCGCCGCGGCGAGGGAAATCGACTACGTGATGGTCAGCGCCATCGCCGGCTCGCGGGAAGTTAACCGCTACTTCGCCCGGCTTGGTTTCGCGCCGCTGGTGGTGCGCCGGGTGGCGCCCACCGCGGTGCTGCGCCGCTCCCTGGGCATGGCCGAGCCTGCGGATCGGGTGGCCGCGCTGCGGCGCACCCGGGGGCGTGAGTCACGGCCCCGGCTGGTCACGCGGCCGATTCGTCGCGGCGCCTGAGCGTGCCGTCCCGCGCCGCGCCCGCGCGGCACCCCGAACCGCGCCCGCGCGGGCCGCGAGCCGCCGAACTTGTCGGGGCCGGCGCCTACACTCGCGAATGTGAGTCCTCGCCTGCTTCTACTAGATGGGCATTCGTTGGCCTACCGGGCGTTCTACGCCCTGCGCGAGGTCGAGATGGCCACCACGACGGGTCAGCCGACCAACGCCGTATACGGCTTCACCTCGATGTTGATCAACCTGTTGCGCGCCGAGGAGCCCACCCATGTGGCGGTCGCGTTCGACGTGTCCCGAAAGACGTTCCGCAATGACGCGTACAGCGAGTACAAGGCGGGTCGGCGCGAGACCCCGGAGGAGTTCGTCGGCCAGGTCTCGCTGATCGAGCAGGTGCTGGCCGCGCTGCGCATCCCGGCGCTGAAACGGGAGGGGTTCGAGGCCGACGACCTGCTCGCCACGGTCACCGCGCGGGCCACCGCCGCGGGACTGCCGGTGCTGATCACCACCGGCGACCGGGACTGCCTGCAACTGGTCAACGACCAAGTGACGGTGCTCTTCCCGCGCAAAGGCGTCAGCGACCTGATCCGCTTCACCCCCGAGGAGGTGATGGCCCGCTACGGGCTGACCCCGGCGCAGTACCCGGACTTCGCCGCGCTGCGCGGCGACCCGAGCGACAACCTGCCCGGCATCCCCGGGGTGGGGGAGAAGACCGCCGCCAAGTGGGTGCGCGAGTTCGGCTCCTTCGACGCCCTGGTCGCCGGTGTGGGCGCGGTGAAGGGCAAGGTGGGAGAGGCGCTGCGCGCGAACCTGGCGTCGGTGATCCGCAACCGGCAGCTGACCGAACTGGTGCGTGACGTTCCGCTCGAGGTGAGCGTCGACGATCTCGCGCGTCAGCCCTGGGACCGCGACGAGGTGCACACCCTGTTCGACAATCTGCAATTCCGGGTGTTGCGGGACCGGCTGTTCGCGCAGCTGGCGTCCGCCGAGCCGGAAGCGGAATCCGGCTTCACGGTGGCCGCCACGCGCCTCGGCGACGGGGAGGTGGCGCCTTGGCTGGCCGCGCACGCGCGCGATGGCCGCCGGGTCGGCGTCGCCTTCCGGGGACATTGGGGGCGCGGCGGCGGCGCGCTGACCGGGGTGGCGCTGGCCGCCGCCGACGGAGCCGGGGCGTTCGTGGCGCCCGAGCAACTGGGCGCCGGCGACGAGCGCGCGCTGGCCGACTGGCTGGCCGACCCAGCGGTCCCGAAAGCGGCGCATGACGTGAAAGGGCCGCTGCTGGCGCTGCGCCAGCACGGCTGGGCGCTCGCCGGGGTCACCAGCGACACCCAGCTGGCGGCCTACCTGGCGCTGCCCGGGCAGCGCTCCTTCGATCTGGGCGACCTGTCGTTGCGCTACCTGCGCCGCGAGCTGCGCGCCGACGCCGAGCCGAGCGGCCAACTGACCCTGGACGGCGGACTGGAGGAATCCGAGGAGGCGTTGGCCCAGGTCGAGACGGTCCGCGCCGAGGCCATCCGCGACCTTGCCGACGCCCTCGACGCCGACCTGGCCGGTCGCGGCGCGACTGGGCTGCTGGCCGAGTTGGAGCTGCCGCTGACGTTCGTGCTCACCGAGATGGAGGCGGTCGGCATCGCCGCTGACGCCGACCGGCTGGCGGCGTTGCGCGCCGACCTGGCCGGTGCCGTCGCCGACGCCGAGCGCGACGCGCGCGCCGCGGTCGGCCGGCAGTTCAACTTGGGCTCGCCCAAGCAGCTGCAGGAGGTCCTGTTCGACCAGTTGGGCCTGCCCAAGACCAAGCGGATCAAGACCGGCTACACCACCGACGCCGACGCGCTAGCCGACTTGTTCGCCAAGACCGGCCACCCGGTGCTGGAGCACCTGCTGCGGCACCGGGAGGTCGCCCGGCTGCGAACCGTGGTCGACTCGCTGCTGCCGCTGATCGACGACGGCGGGCGGATCCACACCACGTTCAACCAGACGATCGCGGCCACCGGCCGGCTGTCCTCGACCGACCCCAACTTGCAAAACATCCCGGTGCGCACTGTCGAGGGCCGGCGGATCCGCGAGGCGTTCGTGGTCGGCGCCGGGTTCGAGACGCTGCTAACCGCCGACTACAGCCAGATCGAGATGCGGATCATGGCGCACCTGTCGCGCGACGCCGGGCTGATCGAGGCATACAGCACCGGCGAGGACCTGCACACCTTCGTCGCCGCGCGCGCTTTCGACGTCCCGCCCGACCAGGTCGACCCTGAGCTGCGCCGACGGGTCAAGGCGATGTCCTACGGCCTGGTGTACGGGTTGTCCGCGTTCGGCCTGGCGCAGCAGCTGAAGATCTCCCCGGATGAGGCGCGCGGCCAGATGGACGCCTATTTCGCCCGGTTCGGCGGGGTGCGTGACTATCTGCAATCCGTGGTGGAGCAGGCGCGGCACACCGGCTACACCGAGACGATCATGGGGCGGCGCCGGTACCTGCCCGACTTGACCTCGGACAACCGCCAGCGCCGCGAGATGGCCGAGCGGATGGCGCTCAACGCGCCGATCCAGGGCAGCGCCGCGGACATCATCAAGGTCGCGATGCTCGGGGTGAGCCGGGCGCTGGACGCCGCCGGGTCGCGCACGCGGCTGCTGCTGCAAGTGCACGACGAGCTGGTGCTGGAGGTGGCGCCGGGGGAGCGCGAGTCGGTCGAGGCGCTGGTCCGCCGGGAGATGGGCACCGCGTTCGAACTGGACGTGCCGCTAGAGGTTTCCGTCGGTGTCGGCGCGACCTGGCACGACGCCGCGCACTGACGGCGCGCCGGCCATGCGCGGGACGGGCTGCGGCGAGCGGGGCGGCCGGGTTGCGGCTCAGCCGGGCAGCTGGCACACGTAGATGGCGGTTCCGGGCAGGATCGCGCCCCGGCGCGGCGACCACTGGCCCCACTCGGCGGTCAGCTCGGCCGGCCACTCCGGTTCGATCAGATCGACCAACGCGAACCCGGCCGCGACGATCTCCCGGACGCGGTCGCCGAGGGTCCGGTGCTGCTCGACGTAGCTGGGCGCGCCGTCGTCGCCGTGCTCGACGTATGGGCTGCGGTCGAAGTAGGACATGGTCGCAGTGAGCCCGGCAGGCCCGGGATCGTCGGGGAACGCCCACCGGGTGGGATGGGTGGTGGCGAACACCCAGCGGCCGCCGGGCCGAAGCACCCGGGCGACCTCGCGCATCACGGCGGCTGAGTCGGTGACGAACGGCACCGCGCCGAACGCGGTGAACGCGAGGTCGAAGGAGCCCGCGGCGAACGGCAGATGCTGCGCGTCGGCCTGCACCAGCGGCACGGCCACCCCGGTGCGCGCCGCGCCCGCGCGCGCGTGCCGCAGCATCCCGGCGGACAGGTCGATCGCGACCGGCCGCGCGCCCTCGCCCGCCAGCCAGCGCGAACACATCGCCCCGCCGCAGCCAACCTCGAGAAGTCGGCGGCCGCGCACTTCGCCGAGCAGCCGGGCATCCGCCTCGCGCAGTCGCTCCGGGCACCACACGAAGTCCGCGTCGCCGAGGAACGCGCCGTGCTCGGCGTGGTAGGCGTCGGCGTCGCCGTCCCACCAGCCGCGGTTGGCCCGCACCGCGGCGTCACTGGTCACGGCACGCCGACCCGCGGCGCTCATCGGCTCGCCCGGGTCATCGGCTCGCCCGGGTCATAGGCTGGCCCACAGCGTTGGCTCGCCCACGGCGATGGCTCGCCCACGGCGATGGCTCGCCCACGGCGATGGCTCGCCCACGGCGATGGCTCGCCCGCATCCGCGCGGTTTGACTCGGCCGGGTTCGCATGGTTCGCAAACGTAGCGCGCCAGCCGGGAGGCGCGCTTCCCAGGCCCCGCAGCGGGTTCCACGCTGGCGCCGGGATTGGCCCTATTGCCCAGTGGGCCGGCCCCATGTTGACCGGGAAAGCGCCGGTTCCGTATTCTAAGTGTTGCGTTTCAGGGTCTGCGCGCCTCAACAGGGAGCAGGCCGCGCTCGTCGCATACGTTTTCCGTTCGCTCGCCGCCGGACCCGGTTGGCGGCGGTGCCGATCACGTGGTGGCGAAACGGGTCCTGGGCCGCCCCGCCACTAGCTTTGGAACCCACCACTACATGACGTCCACCGTGCAATCGCCGACCACCCCACAAGTCGCGATCAACGACATCGGGTCGGCTGAGGACTTCCTCGCCGCCATCGACCAAACCATCAAGTATTTCAATGACGGCGACATCGTCGAAGGCACCATCGTGAAAGTCGACCGGGACGAGGTCCTGCTCGACATCGGGTACAAGACGGAGGGCGTGATCCCCTCCCGCGAACTGTCCATCAAGCACGACGTCGACCCCAGTGAGGTCGTCACGGTCGGCGATCACGTCGAGGCCCTGGTCCTGCAGAAGGAGGACAAGGAGGGCCGGCTGATCCTGTCCAAGAAGCGCGCTCAGTACGAGCGGGCCTGGGGCACGATCGAGGCCAAGAAGGAAGCCGACGAGGTCGTCGAGGGCTCCGTGATCGAGGTCGTCAAGGGCGGGCTGATCCTGGACATCGGGTTGCGCGGGTTCTTGCCCGCGTCGCTGGTCGAGATGCGCCGCGTGCGCGACCTGCAGCCGTATGTCGGCAAGACCCTCGAAGCCAAGATCATTGAGCTGGACAAGAACCGCAACAACGTGGTGCTGTCCCGGCGGGCTTGGCTGGAGCAGACCCAGTCCGAGGTGCGCAGCGCGTTCCTCAACAAGCTCGCCAAGGGCCAGGTCCGCAACGGCGTGATCTCCTCCATCGTCAACTTCGGCGCGTTCGTCGACCTGGGCGGGGTGGACGGCCTGGTGCACGTCTCAGAGCTGTCCTGGAAGCACATCGACCACCCGAACGAGGTTGTCGAGGTCGGCCAGGAAGTCACCGTCGAGGTGCTGGACATCGACATGGAGCGCGAGCGGGTCTCGCTGTCGCTGAAGGCGACGCAGGAGGACCCGTGGCGGCACTTCGCCCGCACCCACCAGATCGGCCAGGTCGTGCCCGGCAAGGTCACCAAGCTGGTGCCGTTCGGCTCCTTCGTCCGCGTTCAGGACGGCATCGAGGGCCTGGTGCACATCTCCGAGCTGGCCGAGCGGCACGTCGAGATTCCCGAGCAGGTGGTTCAGGTCGGCGACGAGCTGATGGTCAAGGTCATCGACATCGACCTGGAGCGGCGCCGGATTTCGCTGTCGCTCAAGCAGGCCAACGAGGGCCAGCTGACCGAGGACGCCTTCGACCCGGCGCAGTACGGGATGGAAGCGCAGTACGACGAGCGGGGCAACTACATCTACCCCGAGGGCTTCGACCCGGAGACGCAGGAATGGCTGCCCGGCTTCGACGAGCAGCGCGAGGCGTGGGAGCAGCGTTACGCCGAGGCGCGGTCCCGCTTCGAGGCGCACAAGAAGCAGCTCGACGAGGCGCACCGGGCGGACGCCGAGGCGGCCGCCGAGGCCGGCGAGGCGACGTCCTACTCATCCCAGGCGCCGGAGAACACCGGCACCCTGGCCTCTGATGAGGCGCTGGCCGCGCTGCGCGAGAAACTCGCTGGGCGGTGACCTCCGGCTAGCGCTTGACTAGCACTCATGATCATGCGGTTGCGCCACGATTCTTGGCGCAACCGCATGATCATATGCAAGGGCTCGTGATCATGAGTGGGAGCTGCCAGGGGGCGCGATGCGGATCGGGTTGACCGGTGGCGTCGGCGCCGGCAAGTCCACGGTGGCCGCGCTGCTGGCCGCGCATGGGGCTGTGGTGATCGACGCCGACGCGCTGGCCCGCGATGTGGTGCGTCGTGGCACCGACGGTTTTGCCGCGGTGGTGCGCCGGTTCGGGGCCGAGATGGTCGCCGCCGATGGTGAGTTGGATCGGCCCCGGCTCGCCGCGCTGGTGTTCGCCGACCCGGCCGCGCTGGCCGACCTGAACGCGATCGTGCACCCGCTGGTGGCCCAGCGGTCCGCTGCGCTGCTCGCGCGCGCCGGCGCCGACGACGTGGTGGTCTACGACGTGCCGTTGCTGGTGGAGAACCGCCTGGGCGGGGATTTTGACTTCGTGGTGGTCGTGGAGGCTCCTATGGCGCTTCGCTTGGCCCGGCTGGCCGAGCGTGGGCTGCCCGAGGCCCAGGCCCGGGCGCGGATCGCGGCGCAGGCCAGCGACGCCGAGCGCCGCGCGGTCGCCGACGAAGTGGTCGTCAACGACGACTCGCGCGCGGCCTTGGCCGCGCGGGTGGACGCGCTGTGGGGCCGGCTGATGGGCCGGCGACCGTGATTGCGCGGGGGAGGGCGTCGCGTGATCACAGTCGCCGTGCGGGGATGGGCGCCGTGCGGCCACGCGGTGCGGCTGGCCGGTGGGCGGGGCAGGTTGAAGCCACACGACCCGATCAGATAGAGTGATCGCCCGGCACCCGATGAAGTCCGGTGGTGCCTCGCGGACGTAGCGCAGCTGGTAGCGCATCACCTTGCCAAGGTGAGGGTCGCGGGTTCGAATCCCGTCGTCCGCTCGGGTCATGTCATCGGCGCCGCGCGTCACCGCGTTCCGCGCTCCGGCGAGTCCGGTTCTGGGGAGCCGGGCGATTCCGGCACGGACCCTTCGGCGGCTTGGCCGAGTGGCTTAGGCAAGGGCCTGCAAAGCCCTGTACGCGGGTTCGATTCCCGCAGCCGCCTCGAAGCGAGCACCGCCGCGCCGCAAGGCGTGGTGAGACAACCAGCGCCGTCCCAAACGGTGCGACATAAGGGCGCTTAGCTCAGTGGGAGAGCGCTACCTTGACACGGTAGAGGCCGCCAGTTCAATCCTGGCAGCGCCCACACGCGATTGAGCCGAGGGTTGAGCAGACGCGGTCATCTGCTCAACCGAGGCGATTGAAACGTGTTGACGGCGGGCGAAGCCCGCACGGATCACCATCCGGACCCACCGGAATCATTGGCCTCCGATCCTCGTTAGAGGGCTGCGTGCCTAATTCGTGCCTGATCAACTACGAGACCCGCGCGGGTGATAGGCACGCCGGGGCAGCCTCATGTCGGGCCCCGCGCTCGGGTCTCTCTGACAGGTGTCCTTCCGCGCGGGGCTCTTCCCACGGGCGGGTGAATCGTCCCGCCTGTCACGGCGCCGAGGTGGCATTCTCGACGGGCTGGTGGATGGGCTGGTGGTTGGCCGGTCCGGATGCGCGGAGGCGCGTCGATCAGCCGACAACCGTCGCCCCGGTGCGGGTGGGGACGAGGTTCAGCCGGGTGACATAGCTGATCGCGTCCAGCGCGGCGAGCAGCGGCCCCGGGTCGGGCGGGCCGATGACGGTCACGGTGCCGCCTTCGCCCCCGGCGCCGTTCACCTTCCAGCCGACCGCGCCGAGCCCGGCGGCGCAGTCGATGACTTCCCGGGCCCGCGCGCCCACCAGGTCGGGGTGGAGCTGCGCCTGGGCGTCGGTGGCGTCGATGGCCGCCGCGCCCAACGCGTCGAGGTCCCCTGCGGCCAAGGCGGTGGCGGCGCGCAGCGCGGCCAGGCGCAGCGGCTCGAGCAGCGGCTCGCGGTCGGTGCCGGTCAATCGGGCGATCACGGACTCGTGCAGTGCGCTGGACTCGTGCGGCATGCCCAGGTAGACGGTGATCAATCGGTCGGTGAGCGCTTGCCAGGTCTGCTCGCTCACTGGAACCGGCTGGACCCGCGCTGTCGGGTACGGGTCGATCACGATGAGGTTGGCGCCTCCGTAGGCGGCGGCGCGCTGGTCTTGGACCCCGCTTTGCAGGCCCACGTCCTCGGTTTCGATCCGGTGCGCCGCCACGGCGATCTCCTGCGGGTCGAGCGGCTTGCCCGCGGCGGCCCACAGCGCGGTGATCATGGCGACCACGACGGCGGCGGAGGTGCCAACGCCGCACCCGGGCGGGACCGGCGAGGAGATCTCCACCTTCGCGCTGACGTCGGGCGGGCACCAGCGGAGCAGCGTGCTCTCCAGCAGGGGGTGGTGACCCGGGCGGGAGAGCGGCGAGAAGGTGTATCGCTGGTCGTAGGAGTGTGCCCACAGGTCGAACTCTGGCTCGTGACCGGGGCGCGGCGCGGTCAGCTCGAGCGACACATCGACCCCGTCGCCGACCGCGATGGAGCACACTTCGCCATGCACGGCGAACCAAGTATCGGTCCAACAGCCGATGTCGAGGACTCGGACCGGCGCCGTCACGCGGAGTTGATCAGCCACGAACCCAGGATGTTACCGAATGGCCCGGGACCGTTCGGCGGCGCGTCGGCGGTGGCGCGCAAACGGGCGCGCCGTCAACGACCTGCAGGGTGCGCAGCGTCGGGTCGGCCGCGTAGGCGATGCGCGCCCCGGCCGCCACCGCATCTGCCAGCAGCTCGACCACCTCGCCGGTGATCACCTCGCCGGGCACCAGGACTGGGATCCCGGGCGGGTATGGCGCGACCAGCTCAGCGCTGACCGCGCCGATGGCGCTCCTCACCGGCACGCGCCGATGCCGGGCGAAGAACGCCTCGCGCGGGGTGAGCGCCGGCTCGCCCGCCGACAGCCGCCACGCCGCCGGGGTGGTGACCGGTCGGGGGTGGCGCGGCGCGCGGCGCGCGAACGCCGCGACCGCATCGAGCAGCCGGCGCAAGGTGGCCGGGGTGTCCACCAGGGCGACCAGTGGCACCACCAAGTCGCGGTCGGCGAGCTCGACCGGCAGGCCCGCCGCGATGAGCTCGCTCTCCAATTCGAGGCCGTCCACGCCGGCGGCGGCGGTGGAGAGCACCAGCTTGGCCGGGTCGAACCGGCCGGGTGGGAAGTCCTCCGGACCCGGTCCGCGCAAGCCGAGCGCGGCCAGCTCGCGCCGTGACTCATCCACCAGCGCGCGCATCCGGTCCAGCAGCGCGCGCCCCATCGGGCTGGCCAGCAGCGCCCGGGAGGCGTCGACGCTGGCCAGAATGGCCCCGGACGGGCTGGTGGTGTGGCCGGCCTCGAAGGCGCGCTCCAGCCGGTCGCGGTCCAGGCGGTCGCCGCGGGCGAGCGCGATCGAGCCCTGGCTGAACGCTGGCAGCGTCTTGTGCGCGCTGGTGACCAGCGCGTCCGCGCCGAGCGCGAGGGCGTGCGGCGGGTATCCGGGCGCGAACCCGAAATGGGCGCCCCACGCCTGGTCCACGACGACCGCCAGGCCCGCCTCGTGGGCTATCGCGACCACCGCCGCCAGGTCCGAGACCGTGCCGAGGTAGCTGGGCTCCACACAGAGCACCGCCACCGCCTCCGGATGCGCCGCGATGGCCCGGCGCAGCCCATCCAGCGACAAGCCGGAAGGGAGGCCGAAGCGCTCGTCGAGCTCGGTCGGCAACCAGACCGGCCGCAGGCCGGCCAGCACCAGCCCGAGAAGGGTGCTGCGATGCAGCGAGCGGGTGACCAGCACGGTGTCCCCAGGCTGGCCCAGGGCCAGGCACAGCGCCTGGTTGGCGTGCGTGGAACCACCGGTGGAGTAGCGGCACCAATCCGCGCCCCACAGCCGCGCGCCGCGCCGCTCGGCCTCGGCGAGCGTGCCGTGGCTGAGCTTGACGGTGTCCAGGCCGCCGTAGAGCGGCACGTCGGCCCACAGCAGTCGGCCGAGGTCGGCGTCCAGGTCGCCGGCGCGCCGCTTGTGCCCGGGGATCAGGAACGGCGCGGTGTCGGCGCGCGTGGCCGCCTGCCACGCGGTGAACACGGGCGCGTCGCGCAACCAGTCGGGGCCACCCGGATCACCCGGCGCCAGGGCATCGCGCGCGGCCGGTTCGGTGCCGTGCGCAGCCGCGCCGTTCGTCGCGGGTCGGTCGTCGTCGGCGAGGCCGTCGGCGCCGGCTCGGTCGTGGTCGGTCATGCCGCCGTCTCCTCGCCTGTGGCGCGCCCGTCGCGCCGCGTAAGCGAGTATGTCGTGGCGCCGCCGTCGCGGCCCGCAGCGGCGTGCCGGCGCGCCGCGAGCCCGGCGGTACGATAAGACCCCACGCGGCAGAAGGGACAGTTTTCATGAGAATCGCGAACAATGTCGAGATGCTGGAAGTTCCGACTCCCGCGCCGCACCACCCAGTCCTTATCTGGGACGACGACGACGTGGTTTTGATCGACACCAGCTTCCCCGGCGAGTTGCCGGCGCTTGAGGCCGAACTGGCGCGCTGCGGATTCACCATCGAACAAGTGAACAAAGTGATTCTGACCCACCAGGACATCGACCACATCGGCAACGCGAAAGCGTTTCGGGCGGCCGGCGCGGAGCTGATGGCCGGTGCGCGCGAGGTGCGCCACATCCAAGGCGACGAGCCGCTGACCAAACTCGCCGACATGGAGGCCAACCTGGACCAGCTGCCCCCGGAGCGGGCCGGCTTCCACCAAATGCTGAAAGACGCCGCCCCGGCGCTGTACACACCGGTGGACACCGCGCTGGCCGATGGGCAGGAACTGCCGCTGTGCGGCGGCATCCGGGTCGTCTTCGCCCCGGGGCACACCCCCGGACACATTGTGCTGCTGCTTTGCGCCGCCAACGTGGTGGTGTGCGGCGACGCGGCAAACATCGTCGATGGCCAACTCGTCGGCTCGAACCCGCAGATGACCCATGACACGCGGGACGCCGAGGCGTCGTTGGCGCGCATCAAATCGCTCGGCGCGTCCGGCTACTTGTCCTATCACACCGGATATTTGGCGAGCTGAAACGTCCGCGCGCCGCGCGGGCCGCGGTCAGTTCCAGCCGCGGCTGTCTTGTTTGAGCGCGGTGTCGATCGAAACCGCGGACGCGATCACCAGTGACCGCAGCGGATCGGCTAGCGGGCGGTGGATCTGGATCACGTAGTTGTCGGCGGTGGTGAGCATGGTCTTGGCGAGGCCCTCCCACGTCTTGGTGATGCGGGCGACCTCGGTGCCGGTGTGGTCGGTGATGCTGAAGTTCCAGGCGCGCCAGTTCTCGGCGTTGATCGACCCCCAGGTTTGTCCGCCGGAGTCCAACGCGAAGTGGATCTTGCCGAGGACGTTTTGTTGGACGATTTGGCCGATCTCTTGCTGGGCGGCGTTCTCCACGACGACGCGCGACTTCATCAGTTTCGCCGGACGGGTGAGCGCCAGCAGCACGTTGCCGGCCATGTCCACCAGTTGCAGCTTGTGGGTCATGAACTGGTCGTAGCTGGTCAATAGTCGGGCGGCCTTCTTCATTCCGCTCTGGCCCACTTCGCGAACGGCGGCGATCTGGCGCCCGGACTGGTCGTAGATCGCGTATTCGTTGTTGATCTCGATCAATTTCGCTTTCTGATTCACCACCAGGATCGGCTCGTCCCAGACCGACCCGCCGCCGGTGAACCCCGCGGCGCCGGCGGTCCCGGCGCGCCGCACGTCCCCGGTCACCTTTTCCGTCGCCCGGTCCACGGTCGGGACGTGACTCGCCCCGGTGGGCGGATCGGTTGATTGCCGCCCATGCGAGCTGACATGCTCGGTCCATTGCGTGCCGTCGAAATAGCGCAGTTCATGCCGACCAAATGGGTCGGCGTACCACGCCGCTGGGGTTCCCGTCATGCGGGAAAGCGTCTCACGCGCGATGTTCTACCCCACTGCGCGGGTCGGTTCGTCGCAGGCGCCGCGCCGCGCCGCGCTTTCCGCCCCCCTGGGCGTCCCAACGCGATGATCGGACGGACCTCGGGCGCGATCGCGCGGGGACGGGATCGATTCGGGGACGCGCCCCAAGCGCTACGATGCGCGCTATGACGTATGAGAGATTGCTCGACCGATTCATCGGCTATGTGAAGGTTGACACCCAGTCTGATCCGGGCAGCGCGACCACGCCGTCCACGCCGTCACAGGTCGAATTCGCGCACAAACTCGCCGACGAGATGCGCGCCCTCGGCGTGCGCGACGTGCATTACCTGGAGCACAACGGCTACGTGGTCGGCACGATCCCCGCCACCACGGATCGGCCGGCGCCGAAGATAGGTTTCATCGCGCACATGGACACCGCCTCCGACTTCAGCGCCGACGGGGTCGCCCCGCAGATCGTGCGCGATTACGACGGCGGCGTCATCCCGCTGGGCGCGAGCGGTTTCGCGCTGGACCCCGCCGAGTTCCCGAGCCTTGCCAGCTACGTCGGGCAAACCCTCATCACCACCGACGGCACCACCCTGTTGGGCAGCGATGACAAGAGCGGCGACGCCGAGATCATGACCATGGCGGAGCACCTGCTCGCCCATCCGGAGATCGAGCACGGGGAGATCCGCATCGGCTTCGGCCCGGACGAGGAGATCGGCACCGGGGCGGACAAATTCGACGTCGCCGACTTCGACGTTGATTTCGCGTTCACCGTGGACGGCGGCCCGCTGGGCGAACTGCAGTATGAGAGCTTCTCGGCGGCGGAGGCGATCGTCGATTTCCTCGGCAAGGCGGTCCACCCGGGCACCGCGAAAGGACAGATGGTCAACGCCTCGAATCTCGCCATCGAGTTCCACAACGCGCTGCCTGCCGCTGACCGGCCGGAGAAGACCGAGGGCCGCGAGGGCTTCTGGCACCTGCTGGCGCTCACTGGCGTCGTCGACCACGCCCAATCGCACTACATCATCCGTGACCACGACGACGCGGAGTTCGCCCGGCGCAAGCAGTCGATGCTAGATATCGCCGCCGCGATGAACGCCGAACTCGGCCAAGAACGCGTCACGGTAACGATGCACGACCAGTACTACAACATGGCCACGGTCCTGAAAGACCACATGCACATCATCGAATTGGCCAAAGCGGCGATGGCGCGCGTCGGCGTCGAACCGGTGATCACCCCGATTCGGGGCGGCACCGACGGTAGCAAGATTTCCTTCCTGGGCCTGCCGACGCCGAACCTGTTCGCCGGCGGGGAGAACATGCACAGCCGATTCGAGTACGTGAGCCTGCAGGTCATGGAACAAGCGGTGGACGTGCTGGTGGAGATCGTCCGACTCAACGCCAGCTAGGTCGCCGTCGCGCCCGGGGCGACGCGCGTCGCGCCGGGCGCGTGCCGGTGTGCGGTCGCGATTGTCGGCTCGCTGTCCGCGCTCGGTCAGATGACGCCGCGCGCCCGCAACTGCTCGCGCGCCGCCGCCACCCCGGTGAATCGGATCGCGTCGATCCCGGCGGCGCGCGCGGCATTGACGTTCACCGGCCGGTCGTCGAAGAACACCAGGCGCTCGGCTGGGACGCCGGTCGCCTCGACCAGCGCGGCGAAGGCGGCGGGGTCGGGTTTGCGGACGCCGGTGGCGCCGGACACAACCCAGGCGCCGATCCACCGATCCAACCCGAACCGTCGGCGCAGCGCCACCGACCATTCGCGCACATCATTGCTCAGACAGGCCATCGGCGTCCCAGCCTCGGCGAGCTCAACCAGCAAGTCGCTGATCCCGGGGGTCAGCGCGTGCCGCGCGCAGTACGCGTCGTCATCCGCCCGCACGCCGAGCGTCGTCCACAGCTCAGCCGAGGTCAATTGCCCGAGGCTGGCCCGTCGGTACAAGTCCGCGATGGTCTGGCTGTCGGCGGGGCAGGACAGCTCGCGCAGGCACGGGATGAGTATCTCGGCCACATCGTCACCCGATGAATACAGCACCCCCATCGCGTCGAACGCCACCGTCGCCACGGGACGCCACCCTACCGGCGCGCGCCGCCGCCCAGGTGCTTGTCCGCACCGTTGGCGATTCGGCGTCTGACTCGTGACACGCCGAACGTATCGCATGCCTAGAATATCGCGTTCAGGGTATAGTGAGAACGTGGCCGTCGGTGGAGAGCGTCAATGGGCGATCGAGTTCAGCGACGAAGTGCGGGACTGGTTGGCCGGCCTCGATATTCGAGGACTGGCGACCGCGCAACGGCACATTGACCGGCTGGCCGCTCTCGGGCCACACCTGCCGATGCCATGGTCGCGCCCTCTTGGCGACGGCCTGTTGGAATTGCGGCTCACCGTGGAGCGCAAGGAGCAGAGGATCACCTACTACGTGGATCCGGAGCGGCTGATCATCACGCTCACAACCTTCCGCAAACAACGGCAGAATGAGCGGCGAGAGATCGAGCGAGCCCGTCGGGTGAGAACCCGGCGGATGCAGGAGAGGAAGTGAAGGTCATGACCGCGACCTACGACGAAGTGTTCACCAAGCGCGTTGATGCCATGACACTCGAACAACGGGCTGAGTACGACGCCGCATACGCGACCGCGGAGCTTGCCAGCAGCCTGGCCGAACTTGTCTACAACCTGCGCACCACCGCCGGAGTTACCCAAGTTGAGTTGGCCCGGCGCATGAAAACAACCCAGAACTCGATCTCCCGCCTGGAATCCGGTGGATCGCTGCCAACGCTCCGACTACTAGACCGGATGGGAAAAGCGCTGGGCGTGCGGATGTCCATCACTGTTGATGGAGCGCCCGGCGCGGTGTGCTTCGGCAGCGCCGCCTGACCGCGAGCCGGCGAGACTCCACGATCGGCGAAGACCTGAGACTGGGCGAGACACCGGGATCGCGCGCGGCGGGGCGGGAGCGCCGGCGGGGAGTGCCTCAGTCGCCGGTGAAGAAGCGGGCCGGGTTGTCCACCATCATCTGGTCGAACACCGCTTGGCTGACCCCAGCGGCGGCCAGCGCGGGCCGGACCTGGGTGTGGATCAAGGTGTAGTCCGGGGACTGGCCGGTCGCGTCGGCCGGGTCCCAGCCGCCGCCCATGGCCAGGTAGGCGGCCAGGTCGTGGGACAGGAACATGCGGTGCGCCCAGCCCTCGGCGCACAGCGCCGCGATCGCGGCGACGCGCCGCTCCATGCTCAGCGTGATGTCGCAGTAGCCGAACCGGTCCATGCCCAGATAGCAGCCGCGATCGAGCATCCGCCGCAGGTAGTCCAGGTCGTCGCTATCCCCGCTGTGCCCGAGGATCACCCTCTCGGGTGCGACGCCGACGCCCTCGAAGATGTCCAGGATGTCGCCGCCGTCGCCGAGCGCAGGGTTGTGGTGGCAGAACAGCGGCAGCCCGGCGCGCGCGGCGACCCGCCCCACGGCGGACAGGATCTTGCGCAGGTAGGGCGTCAGGCCGGGAACGTCTACCGCCGTCTTCATGATCCTCGGCCGGATGCCGGTGCCCTCGATGCCGTGCTCGCACTCCTCGGCGAGCAGCTCGACGATCTCGTCCTCGGGGCGGAACATCAGCCCCGGCTCCATCTGGTAGTAGAAGCCCGAGGAGACGACGAAGCGGACCCCGGTGCGCTCGGACACCGCGCGGATCAGCCGTGGGTCGCGACCAAGGTTGATCGGGGTGCCGTCCACCACGGTGGTGACGCCGCACTCATCGCGCATCTTGGTGTAGAGCGCGACGGCGGCGTCGGCCACCTGGTCGAAGGAGAAGAAGCGCGCGCCGAAGCTCATCCGCATCGACCAGTCCGCGCAGCAGACGTGCTCGTGCATGAACGTCGGCCCAAGCTCGGCGGCGGCGACGGGCCCGGTCGCAGTGTTGATCATCATGGCGGCGCTCCAATCGGCCGATGTCGATGTCGGTGTCGGTGTCGGTGGCGTGGCCGCAGGACGCTGGGGGAAGTTGCTGGTTCCTGCGCGGACCGATCTCCCGAAGCCTAGCGGTGATTCCCACGGGGGAGAAGTGGACGCTATACTGTCCAAACATTGTGCTGGATCCATGGTATGGATGCTGTGGTGACCGAATGGGGGACAGGATGCGATACCTCGATCGCCCGCTCTACACCGATCGGCTGGCTGGGTATGTCGACACGCCATTCGCCAAAGTGCTCACCGGGATCCGCCGCTGCGGCAAGTCGGTGCTGCTCCGGCTGCTGCGTGAGCGCTTGTCCAGCCGGGGGGTGCCGGGGGAGCGGATCGTGCACCTGGACTTCGACGACCTGCGCAACGCGCACCTGCGCGTCCCGCAGGTCTTGCACGCCTACCTTGCCGAGCGCGTGCCCAGCGACGGCGGAACGCTGTACGTCCTGCTCGATGAGATCCAAGAAGTGGTCGAGTGGGAGAAGGTGGTCAACTCGTTGCTGGCGTCCGGCCGGGTCGACCTCTACCTGACCGGCTCGAATTCCCGCCTGTTGGCTTCGGAGCTGGCGACATACATCGCCGGCCGATATGTGAGCATAGAGGTCTCGACACTGAGTTTCGGGGAGTTCGTGCGCTTCGCCCAGGAGACGGGGCACGGAGCCGGGCTCAGCACACGAGACCTGTTCACCAAGTTCCAGGCCCGCGGCGGGTTCCCCGGGCTGTTCGCCGCCGATTTCTTTGACGAGCAGGCCCGCCAAATCGTCGCCGATATCTATGCTTCAGCGGTCTTGCGTGACGTCGTGAGCCGTAATCAGATCAGGTCGCCGGGGTTGTTCGAGCGGGTCGCTCGGTATGCCCTCGACAACGTCGGCAACATCTTCTCGGCGCGGCGGGTTTCCGATTTCCTGAGATCCGAGTCAATGTCGGTCGGGCACCAGACAGTGGCTGACTACCTTCAGGCGATGACCGACGCCTACATATTGCGCCGGGTGCGGCGGTTCGACCTTCGCGGGCGCGCGCACCTGGCGACGATGGAGAAGTATTACTGCGGCGATCACGGCATGGTGAACGCGATCCTCGGTCCCTCCATGACTCGGTTGCCGGGAATCCTGGAAAACATTGTGCACGCGGAGCTGGTGCGCCGGGGCTACGAGGTGTCCATTGGAAAAGTGGGCGCCGCGGAGATTGATTTCGTGGCTCAGCGCCGAGACGAGCGCGTCTACGTGCAAGTGTCCGCGTCGATCTTGGACCCGGCGACCCGGCAACGCGAATACGCCCCGCTGTTGGCGATTGCCGACTCATACCCGAAGTACGTGGTGACGCTCGATGACGTCGTCGGCGGATCAACGCGAGGGGTCCGGCACGCGCGCGTGCCGGACTTCCTGCTCGATGCGGCGTGGTCGGCCTGACCGCCCTCGCGCGCTAGATCTCCTGCTCGGTGCGGTTGATGATCTCGTCCTGCAGCGCCTTGTCCAGGTTGTTGAAGTAGTCCGAGTAGCCGGCCACCCGCACGATCAGGTTGGTGTACTGCTCGGGGTGCGCCTGGGCGTCCAGCAGTGTCGCCCGGTCCACCACGTTGAACTGGATGTGGTGGCCGTCCATGGCGAAGTAGCTGCGGATCAGCGAGGCCATCGCCGACACCCCGCGCTCGCCGGACACCACGCCGGGGGTGAACTTCTGGTTCAACAGCGCCCCGCCGGTCTTGAGCTGGTCGAGCTTGGCCGCCGACTTCACCACGGCGGTCGGGCCGCGCCGGTCGGCGCCCTTCTCCGGGGAGATGCCGTCGGGCAGCGGGATGCCCTTGTGCCGGCCGTTCGGGGAGGCCTGCATGACCTGGCCGAAGTAGACGTGGCAGGTGGTGGGCAGGAACTCCACGATGGTCTTGGAGCCCTTCGGGGTGGGCCGGCCGGCGATGACGTCCTGCAGCGTCTGCGCCACATCGCGCATGATCCCGTCGGCGGCGTCATCGTCGTTGCCGTACTTGACGGTGCCGTTGAACACGGTCTCGAAAGTGTCCTCGTGGCCCGCGAAATCCGCCTCGCAGGCCGCGATCACCTCGTCGGTGGTCAGGTCGGCGCCGGGAGCGAACACGTGGTCGCGGAACACCGCGAGCGAGTCGGTGACGGTGGCGATGCCCACGCACTGGATGTAGCTGGTGTTGTAGCGCGAGCCGCCGCAGTTGTAGTCGGTCGCGCTCTCCACGCAGTCATCGGTGATCACCGACAGCAGCGGCACCGGCATGGTATGCATGAACAGCGCCTCGATCAGGTTGTTGCCGGCCACCTTGACGTCCACCACGTAGCGCAGCATCTTGGCGAACGCCTCGTACAGCTGTTCGTAGCTGGTGAACGAGCGCGGGTCGCCGAGGTCCGGGGCCACCTGCTTGCCGGTGTAGTGGTCGTACCCACGCCACAGCACCAGCTCGAACACCTTGGGCACGTTCAGGTAGCCGGTCAGCACGTAGGCCTCTTTGCCGGCGGTGCCGGTCTCCACGCAGCCCGAGGCGATACCGGACAGGCGGGCGTCGTCGAGGCGCTTGCCCATGTTCAACAGCTCGGCGATGATCGCCTCGGAGTTGTAGAACGCCGGCTGGCCCCAGCCCTGCCGGGAGATCTCCACCGCCTTGCGCAGGAAGTGCTCCGGTGATTTGCGCGAGATCTGCACGTTGGAGCTGGGCTGGAGCACGCGCAGCTCGTCCATCGTCTCCAGGATCAGGTAGCTGACCTCGCTGACGCCACACGAACCGTCCGGGCGGAGCGAACCGGTGTTGATGTTGCAGAAGTCGGTGTAGGTGGCCGACTCCTTGAGCGTGATGCCCACCTTCGGCGGGGCCGGCTGGTTGTTGAACTTGATCCACAGGCACTCCAGCAGTTCCTTGGCGTGCTCGCGGGTCAGCGTCCCGGCGGCGGACTCGGTCAGGTAGAACGGCTCCAGGTGCTGGTCCAGCTTGCCGGGGGAGTAGGCGTCCCAGTTGTTCATCTCCGAGGTCACCCCGATGTGGGTGAACCAATACATCTGGATGGCCTCGCGGAACGTGCGCGGCGCGTGCGCGGGCACCCGGTCGCAGACCTCGGCCAGCTCCTCCAGCTCACGACGGCGGCGCGGGTCGGCCGTCTCGGCGGCCCGGGCGCGGGCCAGCGCGGCATACCGCTCGCCGAGAATGACCATGCCCTCGCAGACCAGCCGCATGCCCTGCAGCTCGGCGATCTGCTGGGCGGCCAGCAGATCCCGGCCGTAGTCGACGCGCGCCAGCCGCTCGTCGATGCGCGCCATGAAGTCCAGGTAGCCGGTGCGGTAGATCTTGCCGTCGGCGACGGTGTGGCCGGGGCCGCGCTGGGCCATGAATTCGGTGTAAAGGCCGGCCTCGAACAGCAGGTGCCAGCGCTCGGGCAGGTCAGCCATCATCTTGGTCATGGTGGCGCGCTGGCTCCAGAACGGGATGATCGACTCGGCCTGGACGCGCTTGTCGTCCTCGGTGACCGCGAAGCCGACCCGCTCGCGGTGGTTCATGTTGTCGAAGTCGTCCACAGTGTGGCAGCACAGCTCCGGGAAGGTCGGGGCCTGCTGCGGCGCGGTGCCCTTCTCGCCCACGATCAACTCGTCCTCGCCCAGGTGCAGCGTGCGGCGCGCCATCAGCTCGCGGAAAAACAGCCCGCGCAGCACCGGCGGGGCGACCTTGCCCTCGTGCTCGCGATACACCTCGGTCTCGATCAGCGCGCGCTCCAGCGACAGGCTGGGCCGGGTCGTCTCGGACTGTTCGCGAAGCCGCTTGGTCCGGGGCGTCGAGCCGCGTTTGGCCGTCCAGTCGATCGGGGCGTCGACGGTCGCGGCGTTCGGGTTGAGAGTGATCGTCATGGGAACCCTTCTGGGACGGACGGCATGAGATGCGGACGGCTGGCCCTGGTGCGGCCGTCCGGGAGACTATCCACCTATTGTTACATGTTCGAAGCGGGAACGGACCTGAGCTTCGATGCGGCGCATCGTGTCCGCACTCGGCGTGGTGAACTCTTGCGGCGCACGACCCAGTCGGGCCGTTTTGTCCATCCCGAAGCGGTGGTAGGGGAGCAGGTTCACCTCGGCCAGCGCGATGTCATGCGCGGTCAGCCAGTCCATCGTCTCGTCAATCGTCTCGGGCGCGGTGTTCAGCCCGTCGAGCAGGATCATCCGCAGGTGGATGGTCGCGCCCAGCTCGTTCAAGCGCGCCAGGTTCTCCAGCACCAAGGCGTTGCCGCGCCCGGTCCAACGCTTGTGGTCGGCGTCGTTGATGAACTTCAGGTCGTACAGGAACCGGCTGGCGAGGGCCGCCATCCGCTCGAAGCGTTTGGTCGGGGCGACGCCGGAGGTGTCGATGGCGACGTCGAACCCGCTGTCGCGCAGCGCGGTCACCAGGTCGACGACGAAGGCGAAGTCCTGGGCCATCACCTCGCCGCCGGACAGGGTGGCGCCGCCGCCGGAGATGTCATAGAACAGCCGGTCGGTGGCGATCTCGGCGACCAGCTCGGGCACGGTGTACGGCCGCCCGACCTGCTCGACCTTGCCGTCCGCCTGCGGCATCGGCTCGGTTTGGAAGCGCACCGACTCGGGGTTGTGACACCACGGGCAGCGCAACGGGCAGCCTTTGAAGAAGATGGTGGTGCGCAGTCCGGGGCCGTCGTGGGTGGAGAAGCGCTGGATGTTGAAAATATTCGGCTGGACGCTCATGGCTCGTTCCGCAAACGACGGCCGCAACACTCTCGCACCGCTACACGGTATCGGGCGCGCTCAATACGGGCGCTTGGGCCGGACCTGGCCCGGCGCGCCAGGGCCCGCCAGTCGCGAACCGGGCCGGTTGCGGCCGACGGGTCGGTCGGGCTGGCCCGCGATCCGCGCGCCAGTCGCGAACCGGGCCGGTTGCGGCCGACAGGTTGGATTGGGGCCGACACGTTGGTTGGGGCCGGACGCGACGCGCGAACCGGCCCCAATCGGGATGGTCAACGCAGCACGGCGCTGCGGTCTTGGTAGTGGGTGTGCAGCAACTCGTGGGCGAGATGGCTGTTCGGCTCGTCCAGGAACTCCTGGTACAGGGTGTTGACGGCCTGGTTCTCGTGCGACTTGCGCACCGGCAGGTTCTGGTCGGTGACGTACACCGCCTCGAACCGGTGCTGCATCTTGTTCCAGTCCTTGATCGGGTTCCCGCCGCCGCCGATGCAGCCGCCGGGGCAGGTCATGACCTCGATGAAGTGGTATTCCGCCTCGCCGGACCGGACCATGTCCATCAGCTTGCGGGCGTTGCCCAGGCCGTGCGCGATGGCGACCTTGACGTCGATCCCGGCCATCGGCACGGTGGCCTCCTTGATTCCGGCGAAGCCGCGGCAGTCGACGAAGTCGATCTGGGGCAGTTCCTCGCCGGTGGCCACTTCGTAGACGGTGCGCAACGCCGCCTCCATGACCCCGCCGGTGGCGCCGAAGATCTCCCCCGCGCCCGAGCCGAGCCCGAACGGGTTGTCGAACTCGGTCTCCGGCAGGGCGGCGAAGTCGATGCCCGCCGACCTGATGATGTTCGCCAGTTCTTGGACGGTGATCACCGCGTCCACGTCGAGCTCGGAATCCCGGCCCAGCTCGGGCCGCGCGGCTTCGAACTTCTTGGCCGTGCACGGCATGATCGACAGGCTGAACAGCTCGCTCGGTTTCTTGCCCAACCGGTCGGCGTAGAAGGTCTTCAGCACCGCGCCGAACATGCCTTGCGGCGATTTGCACGTGGACAGGTGCGGCAGCAGGTCGGGGAAGAAGGTTTCGGCGAACTTGATCCAGCCCGGGCTGCACGAGGTGACCATTGGCAGCACCCCGCCGTTCTTGATGCGGCCCAGCAGCTCGGTGCCCTCCTCCATGATGGTCAGGTCGGCGGTGAAGTCAGTGTCGAAGACGGTGTCCACGCCGAGCATCTTCAGCGCGGTCACCAGCCGTCCGGTGCTGACCGTGCCGGGGTCCTCGCCCAGCGCCTCGGCGATGGTGATGCGCACGGCCGGGGCGACCTGCGCCACCACGGTCACGTCCGGGTCGGCGATGGCGGCGAGGATCTGGTCGGTGGTGTCCCGGACCGTGATGGCCGCCACCGGGCAGGCCTGCACGCACTGCCCGCAGTTGATGCACGGAGTCTCCGCCAGCGGCTTGCCGAAGGCGGTGGCGTAGACGGTGTCGAAGCCCCGCCCGACCTTGGCCAGGGCGAACACGGACTGGATCTCCGAGCAGGCGTACTCGCACCGGCCGCACACGATGCATTTGCCAAGGCGCTGGCGGCGGACCCGCAGAACGAAGT
>Ga0123357_10000570_pt1 | contig 36374 bp, 28 predicted proteins | sample TergutEmb28metaG_FD_89873 | JGI IMG/M metagenome (GOLD analysis project Ga0123357, IMG submission 89873) | Embiratermes neotenicus P4 segment gut microbial communities from Petit-Saut dam, French Guiana - Emb289 P4 | ecosystem: Host-associated > Arthropoda: Insects > Digestive system > Gut ... | reverse complement strand
GGTAGATTTTTTTTTGGGCTTGTTTACAAGGGGGGAATGATAAATTATGTGTAAAAAATAAAAGTGTGGTGGGGGGGGGGGGGGGGCTGTGATGGCAAATATGCTATAACAATGTTTTTCCCCTGAAGCGAAAACTCCGGTTAACAGCTTATTCGCAAGGGGACATTGGGCGCCTTCGCGCCATGGATTTGTCATTGGCCGGACATTCCGCATGAAATTTCTGCATCGCACCCGAAGCGCTTGGGTTTGGGTGTTTTTTGACTTCTGCGAGATTAACGGAAGCGAGCACGGACAGCATCTCGTTTCTTGCTCAGTTTGGGGCTTGACTTATCGTTTCTTGCTGACTTATGCAAAACCAGGGCTGATTTCGGGCGGCAGAATGCGGCCCCTACGCGAGCTTTGGATGATTCGATTTTCCTCAACCTTGAGTGCCGGGTGAATAATCATTTCCGGCGCCTTGCGCCGCAAGGCCGATCACTTTCTTCAAAGTCTACTTTCAGGATTTTTCACAATCGGATAGAATGCCCGGTTCTTCAACCTTGCTCCACCGTTCTCGCATGACGGGGGGCTTTTTCCAAAAGGAGTGTTCATGCGTCATTACGAAATCGTTTTTGTCGTTCACCCGGACCAGACGGAACAGGTTCCGGCGATGATCGAGCGTTACAAGTCGCTCGTCATCTCGCAGGGCGGCGCCTTGCATCGCCTCGAAGACTGGGGCCGCCGCCAGCTTGCGTATCCGATCCAGAAAATCCACAAGGCCCATTATGTGCTCATGAATATCGAGTGCGAGGGCAGCACGCTTGCCGAAATCGAGCATGCTTTCAAATTCAATGATGCGGTTTTGCGCCATCTCGTCGTCAAGATGAAGAATGCCGTCGTGACGCCGTCGCCGATGATGCGCGAAGAGAAGTCGCGTCCCCAGGCGGAAGGCAAGGGCGATGCCAGAGGCAGCGCGGAAAAACCGCCGGTCTCCGAAGCGAATCCTGCCGCTGAAACGGCTCCTGCCCAGGCAGCTTCTGCCGGAACGGCGCTGGAAGCTTGAGCGGCGCAGGGAAGCTTGTGTCTTCGACCATTGATTGGAAAATTCACTGAACCGGTTTGTCATCTGCGGCACCGTCATCGAGCGCCAGGCATTGCGTTATACGCCTGCTGGCGTGGCAGTAGTGGAGTGCCGCATTTGCCATGAATCGGAGCAAGACGAGGCAGGACAGAAACGGCGTGTCGAATGCGAAATTCCGTTGATCGGAATGGGAGAAGCGGCCAAATGGCTACAGGGCGCTTCCCCCGGAATGCAAATCCGATGTACAGGTTTCGTTGCCGCCAAAAGCCGTAACAGCAAGCAGCTCGTTTTGCATGTGGAACAAATTGATTTTTTGTAAAGGAATGAAAAATGCCCAGACCATTCAACAAAAAGAAAGATGAGAAAAAGCGCCCGCAGCGCAATTCATTGTTCAAGCGGCGCAGGTTCTGCCGGTTTACGGCGGAAAAAGTCGAGCAGATCGATTACAAGGATGTCGATGTGCTGAAGGATTTCATCGCTGAAAACGCCAAGATCATGCCCGCTCGCCTGACCGGGACGAAGAGCGGATACCAGCGCCAGCTATCGGTTGCGATCAAGCGCGCCCGTTTCCTGGCGCTGCTGCCGTATTCCGATAATCATCAACAGTAATTCCGGAGAAGACGATGCAAATTATTTTGATGGAAAAGGTCGTCAACCTCGGCAACCTCGGCGATCTTGTCAAGGTGAAAGACGGTTTTGCACGTAATTACCTGATTCCGCAAGGAAAAGCAAAGCGGGCGACGCCAGCGGCAATGGCTGAATTCGAGGCCCGCCGCGCCGAACTGGAAAAAGCCGCAGCGGAAAAATTCGAGGCGGCACAGGCTTTTGCCGAAAAGATCAATGGGTTGATGGTGCAGATTACGCGCAAGGCGGGTGTCGACGGACGCTTGTTCGGTTCCGTTTCCAATTTCGATATCGCCGAAGCGTTGGGCCAGCAGGGATTCGAGGTTGAAAAATCTTCGATCCGGATGCCCGGAGGTCCGTTGAAGGCCGTCGGTGATGCGCAAGTCGAAATTGCGCTCCATACCGACGTTCATGCGCATATCACGGTGTCGGTACTCGGCGAGCAGTAAGCTGATCTGATCTGAGGAACGTTGCGGTTTTTCCGCTTTTTGCGGAAACACCGGAAAGGAAAGGGGCCATTTTATGGCCCCTTTTTTGCGGCCGCCGCCGCTTCCGCGATGCGCCGGCTGCCGTACAATCACCCTTTCCGATGCGTTTTCTTCCGGTGCGATTTCACCCGGTCTCCGGTGCTTTCGCGCGGTTTCCCTTTTTCTCCGATTGATCGCATTTCTCATGGCAAAAGCACCTTCTTCCGCATCTTCTTCATCCCCCCGAAACACCGGAATCGACCCCAGCATCGCCCAGTTACGAGTGCCGCCGCACTCGGTCGAAGCGGAACAATCGGTGCTCGGCGGACTGATGCTCGATAATTCCGCCTGGGACAAGATCAGCGACCTGGTCGGGGAAAATGATTTCTACCGCGACGATCATCGCCGTATCTACCGCCAGATCCAGCGAATGCTCGAGCGCGGCAAACCCGCCGATGTCGTGACGGTGGCCGAGGCGCTCGATGCCGCAGGAGAGAGCGAGCATACCGGCGGATTGGCCTATCTCGGCGAATTGGCAGCGAATACGCCATCGGCCTCGAATATCCGGCGTTACGGGGAAATTGTGCGTGAGCGCGCCGTGCTGCGGCAACTGGTCACCGTCGGCGACGAGATTGCGGGCAGCGCCCTGAATCCGCTTGGGCGGGAAACCAAGCAATTGCTCGATGAGGCCGAGGCAAGGGTGTTTGCCATTGCTGAATCGGGGATGCGCCACCAGTCAGGTTTCCAGCATATCAACCCGCTGCTCGACCAGGTGGTGGAGCGTATCCAGGAATTGCATGACCGCGACAATCCATCGGATGTCACGGGGCTTCCCACCGGCTATACCGATCTCGACCACATGACCTCCGGGTTGCAGCCAGGCGATCTGATCATCGTCGCCGGACGCCCATCGATGGGAAAAACCTCGCTCGCGCTCAATATGGCCGAATATGTCGGTACCGAAGTCGGAGCGCCGGTCGCGGTATTTTCAATGGAAATGGGCGGAACACAACTGGCGATGCGGATGCTTGCCTCGATAGGGAAGATCGATCAGCATCGGATGCGCACCGGTCGCCTGATCGACGAGGAATGGGGCAGGCTCTCCTATGCGTTTGCAAAAATCCACGAGAAACCGATTTACATCGACGAGACGCCCGCCATGAATCCGATCGACCTGCGCGCCCGCGCGCGGCGGCTGCATCGCCAGTGCGGAAAACTGGGTTTGATCGTGATTGATTATCTGCAATTGATGTCGTCCAGCAGCACGGGAGAAAACCGCGCTACCGAAATTTCGGAAATTTCGCGCTCGCTCAAGGGGCTGGCGAAGGAACTCGATGTGCCGGTCGTCGCATTGTCGCAGTTGAATCGTTCGCTTGAGCAGCGCCCGAACAAGCGCCCGGTGATGTCCGACCTGCGCGAATCAGGCGCGATCGAACAGGATGCAGACCTGATCATGTTCATTTACCGCGATGAAGTGTACAACCCCGATTCAACGGATAAGGGTGTTGCTGAAATCATTATTGGCAAGCAACGAAACGGCCCTATCGGCGTCGTGCGTTTGACCTTCCTTGGCGAATACACGCGCTTTGAAAACTATGCCGCGCCTGGTTCTTATTGAGGAATCGGTCATTTTCTAAATTTGTTAAATAATTTTGATCTATATTTCACTACTGTAGCTGAATATAATTACACCAAATTTAGAAAATACTGGGTTTTTCCCTAAGCCGGAAAGACTCGGAAATCCAAGGGGAGGGCGCGGATCCAGAATAAAAAACGGCGCCCATCATGGGCGCCGCGAATTGCTGCTTAGGAGGAAACTTCAATCAGGCCGCTCTCTCTTCTTTGCCGCCCCCAACGAAAAAGCTGGCGAGATAAACCACGAGGCCGACCAGGAATATCACACCTGTCACCAGGCGCATCCAGTAGAACGGCGCGATTTGGCTTTGAACCACCATGAAATCCATCGGCGTATCCGAAATCCGCTGGAGCCAGACTTGCAGGATTCCGGCAGCGGTCAGGAACAGTGTGATGAAAACGATGGATACGGTCATCAGCCAGAACGCCCACATTTCTACCACCTGCGACTTGTTGTCATTGGCGGCACGCCCGCGCAGGATTGGCATCGCATACGAAATGATGGTCAGGTTGATCATCACATAAGCGCCGTAGAACGCCATATGTCCATGCGCAGCAGTGATTTGCGAACCGTGCGTGTAGAAGTTGACCGGAGCCAGCGTGTGCAGGAAACCCCAGACTCCGGCGCCAAGGAAAGCCATCACACCCGTTCCCAAGGCCCACAGTACGGCGGCGCGGTTCGGATGGTCACGACGGCGACGGTTAACCATGTTGAAGGCAAAAATGGTCATGGCGAAGAACGGAATCGGCTCCAGCGCGGAGAAAATCGACCCCCACCACTGCCAGTATTCCGGCGTGCCGATCCAGTAGTAGTGGTGACCAGTACCAACGATGCCGGTGATCAGCGCCAACGTGACGATCACATAGAGCCATTTTTCGATGACTTCGCGGTCGATCCCGGTGACCTTGATCAGCACGAAGGCAAGAATGGCTGCCATGATCAATTCCCAGACTCCTTCAACCCACAAGTGGACGGTCCACCACCAGAAGAACTTGTCGACCACGAGATTTCCGGGGTTGTAGAAGGAAAACAGGAAAAAGACGGCCAGACCCCACAAGCCGAGCAACAGGATCAACGAAATGACCGTTTTCTTGCCCTTCAGCACGGTCATCGTGATGTTGAACAGGAAGGCCAACGCGACGATGACGATACCGACTTTGGTCGGCAAGGGCTGCTCAAGGAATTCCCGTCCCATCGTTTCAAGGAGGTCGTTACCCGTGAGCTTGGCGAGTGTGGCGTAGGGAAGGGCCAGATAGCCGACGATGGTCAACGCGCCTGCCACAAGGAAAATCCAGAACATCACCAGCGCCAGCTTCGGACTGAAGAGTTCATTCTCGCTTTCCTCCGGGATCAGGTAGTATGCCGCACCCATGAAGCCGAACAGCAGCCACACGATCAGCAGGTTGGTATGCACCATCCGGGCAATATTGAACGGAATCGCTGGAAAGAGAAAATCTCCGATCAAATATTGGGTGCCCAGAATCAGACCAAACAGAATCTGGCCGACGAACAAGCCGATCGCCGCAATGAAATAAGGTTTTGCAACCGCTTGAGATTTATATTGCATAATATGCTCTCCCTCGAATCAGCCTTTGATGTTGGGCGGCCAATTGGCAGCATTAATCGTGTTGACATATCTGAGGAACGCGACAACATCGTCGAGCTCCTTGTCAGTCAGATTGAACTGCGGCATGCTGCGCCTTCCTGGAATCCCCGTTTCCGGGCGGAGTTTGATGAAGTCCTTGACGGCTTCCTCGCTGCCCAGACGCTTGATGACGTTGGATAGTTCCGGCGCGAAATAGGCGCCTTCCCCGAGCAGCGTGTGGCAACCGACGCAATTGCGGGTTTCCCAGATTTTTTTGCCCGCGACAACCTTGGGATCGCTGGCAACAGTCTGCCGCATGTCACGCTTGGGTAATTGCTGGTGAGTATCAAAAGACAGCGCAAGAAACAGGAGGAAGAAAAAGACCGTCCCGCCGTAAAAAATATTGCGCGCCATCGATTTTGTGAAAGCGCCATTCATAATGCGTCCTCTCTTTCAGGTTAATGGAAAATGCCAGTAACTCTCGCATTATTGGGATGCGCAAATTCAGAGCATTGATAATTATCAAAAACCCTGAAAGCATAAAAAATGCAGGATGAAGAACGAGGGGCCAGCCGAAGCAGGCAGAAAGTATGTCGATCCTTGTCGCAAGGAGCCTGGATGGAGTGGTAGAGGTGCGTCGTGGAAAAAAATGGGGCGTCATCGTACCCACGGATTTACGCCAAAACGCCGCCTGCTTTCTTTGATGCGCTCATCTGGAAACTGGTTGCTGCGAACGGAGATGCCATCGACATTCATGTTGCCTGGCTCGCAAGCTTCGTGATTCCTGCTGAATTGCGCTCGGACAATGATCACGGCCTTTTCGGTATGTCCTTTGCAAAGCTTGTGCTTTAAGATAGCAATCCTGTCATTGCAAACCTGGGTATTGTTTGCAATGCAGCACGGAAAGAGCTGATCCTTATGCCATTTTCCGATTCAAGGCGCCCGATGGAACGTCGTCTGCGCCCTTTTGAATCTTTGAACCATCATTCAGGGAGAATCATCGTATGCGTGCAGTTCTCATCGCCAATCCCAAGGGGGGCTCCGGAAAGACCACACTGGCGACCAGTCTGGCGGGTTATTTTGCCAACGAAGGAAAAAAAACCACATTGTGCGATTTGGATCGTCAGCAATCTGCGCTGCGCTGGATGGCATTCCGCTCTCCGGATATTCCTTCGATAACGGGGTACTTTGCCGGCAACCAAATGCTTTTCAGCCCCCCGAAGGATGCGGAGTGGGCCATTCTGGATGCGCCAGCGGGATTGCAGGGTTACAAGCTGTCCGACTATCTGCGGGTGGTGGACAAGGTCATCGTTCCCGTTGTTCCATCGGTATTCGATATGGCTGCGACGGAAGATTTTCTCAACAGCATACGTAATGAAATGGGGGCAAGGCGTAGCGTGATTGGAATCGTGGCCATGCGAATCGATCCCAGAACCAAAGCGGCCGCAATGCTGGAGGAATTTTTACGCCATTTCAATGTGCCGATTCTCGGTTATTTGAGGAACACGCAAAACTATGTCAATGCCGCTGCATCCGGATTGACCATATTTGATCCCCCCCGCACCAGGCATAAAAAGGATCTGGAACAGTGGGAGTCCATCCTGAAATGGATTTCCGCCTGAATCAATGGCAGCAATGCTGCAAGCCCTGAACAAACCGGCAAGCCGTGTGCATCTGCAGCATCGGGCGGTCTGCAGTTTCGTCTTGCATGACTGAAACCGAAAACGAACGGAGGTGTTTATTCTGAAAGTCTATTTTGAAGGCTCTTGCCAAAAACAGGCATTTGCATAGAATGTCACCTTTCAACCGGTTTTTATCTATGAAGGAAAGATTCATGAGTGATACGCAAAGCACTACCGAGAGCAATCCCATGCCCAATGAAAGCGAACGCACATTCGGGATGCTGGTTCATCTGCTTGGCATTGTTACTTGGTTTATCGGCCCGCTGATCATCTGGTTGATGAAGAAGGAAGAAATGCCCTTCGTCAACGACCAGGGCAAGGAGGCTCTGAATTTCCAGATTACGCTCTTCATCGCAGGAATCGCCATCATGATAGTGACGGCGGTGCTGACGGCGATCATCCCCATTTTGGGGATCATTGCTTCCATGCTTTTGTCAATCGTATTCTGGATAGGCGCGCTCGTGCTGCTCATCCTTGCCGGCATCGAAGCCAACAAGGGCAAATACTACCGCTATCCGTTCAGCCTGCGCCTGATCAAGTAAGTCTTCCAGGGGACACATGTTTTTTCGGGAGCGGAGATTTTCTCCGCTCCTTTTCTTTTGTGCCGCCGTTTACGGCTCGCGCCGGTACAAGCGAAAACGTTCGGAGCGATCACTCGGGCGGTGCGCTTCGCCGATCAGAGTCCAGCCTGCGCCGGGCGCTGCCTCGTCGACACCGCTGGATCCGAATGTCAGCAACCAGTCGCAGGACTTCCCTGGTGTCGTGAGGATGCCATCAAAATAATCGAAGGAAGCCAGATGCGAAGAACTGAGGCTGCGCGTGTCCAGGCAACCGGACGAAGCAGGCCATGCTGTCGCCAGCAGGGAAGAAACACCACGATAGGTCTTCTGATAATCGACCCACGGTAGCCACAAGGCCGTCAGCAGCAGCCAGAAAGTTGTCATTCCCGCCAGCCAGTGCATCAGCCCACGCGCCGGTGAGGGGCGGCTGCTCAGGAAAAGCGCAACCCATGCGACTGTCGCCAGGACGGCAATGGCAAAGTCGAATCCGTTGAAGGCGGCGGCAAACCCGGGTGCGAGTTTGACCGATTGCCGCGCCAGGCGTTCGGGGAGGCCGAATACCAGCGCGCTCCAGCCGATCCAGACAAGCATCGAAAAAAAGGAAAATGTCATTACGCCGAACCAGTCAAACGCATTTGCTGCGCCTCGCCGCAACACGGCAACGGCAGGTCCGGCAAGTATCGCCAGCGGCGGCAGCAGCAAGAGCGCGAGGAAAGGGCGCGCTTCGTGGGTGCAGGACAGGAAAAGCCAGACGAGAAAAAAACTTCCCAGCGGCAGTGCGTAAACGCGGCTCAGCAAGGTGCGGCGACGTATCCAGAGCACCCAGGCTGCGAGTGGCCAGGCCGGCCATGAAAACCAGGAAAGCATTCCGAGATAGGCCGCAGCAGTATTGAAAAAACTGCGCGTTTCCCCAAACTGCGCCGTGCTTTTTGCCCACCACTGCGCAAAATAATCCGGCTCTGCATAAAAGAGCCAGAAACACCATGGAAGAATGAGCGCAACTCCTAAAAGCAATCCGGCAATCAAGGCCAGCGCCGCGCGACGCTTTTCCCGTTCGAGTGTCAGCGCCAGAATCAGCGGCGGCAGCAAGAGTAGCGAGACGGCAAGCCCGGAGCCGAGAAAGGCCACCGCCAGTGCGAGCCCGAGGAGTAGCGCGCTCTTCCAGGGGCGGCGCGGCAACAGGGCAAGCGCCCAATAGGCCGCAGCGTGTGCAGCCAGCCCTGTCAGCATCGGCTGTGCCCCATGCGCGTGCTCAACCAGCCCGATACTGCCGGCAAACGCCAGCACGGTGCAGAGTCCTGCGTCTGATCCAACCAGTTCTCGACCCGCGTGCCAGAGGCAGAACAGTGCCATTCCAGTCCAGAATGCGCTTGCCAGACGCATTCCGTCATGCACGGGAAAAAACGGGGAGAAAAGATTCCCGAATCCGGCTGCGCTCCAGTAGTACAGCGGAACATCCGGATATGGCAGGTTCCCTACATGCGGCGCCAGCCAGTGGCCGCGCGTAAGCATATCCCAGGCGACGCCAATCGCCGTCGCATCGTCGGCCTTCCACGGATCGTGGCCGAACAGACCGGCGCCCAGATACAGCGCAATCAGCGCAAGCAGGGGCCAGCCTTGCGAAGGAAAGGAAAAACGGGAATCGCGGCGGTTGAGCATCGCGGCAGTTTACCGGAAAGACAATAGAAAACCAGCCGTTGCCGTACCGGACAAAAATGTGTACATGCAGGGATCCGGATAAAAAATTCGGCGAATTGTTTTTTTCGGCATAAAAAAAGCCCGGCTTCAACACCGGGCTTTTTTCGTCCGCCCCAAGGGGCGTTCAGAGGTTTTACTTGGTGGTGCCGATCATTTCGATTTCAACACGGCGATCCGGTTGCAGACACTGGATCAGTGCCTTGGTTTTCTTGTTGCCCTTGCACGTATCGCCCGTGACCGGCTTCGTCTTGCCCTTGCCTTCGGTATAGACACGGTTGGGATCGATTCCCTTCTCGACCAGATAGGTCTTCACCGCAGCAGCGCGGCGCTCGGACAGTTTCTGGTTGTAGGGCGCCGAACCGATCCGGTCGGTGTGGCCGACGGCGATGATGACTTCAAGGTTCAGGTTCTTGGCTTCAGCAGCCAGCCCATCCAGTTTCTGCTTGCCTTCCGGACGCAGGACAGCCTTGTCGAAGTCGAACAGCGCATCGGCAGAGATGGTCTTCTTCTCCGAAACAGGCTTCGGCGGTTGTGGTGCAGCCACGGGTGCGGGCGCAGGCGCGGGCGCTACGGCCGGAGCCTTCTCGCAAACTTCTCTCGGGATAATGTCCCGATCGCAGGTACAACCCGCCGGATCGGCAGCAGCGGCGGCTGGCGTCCAATAACCGGTACGCCAGCATTCGCCGAAGTTGTTGCGGGCAATTTCGTTGCGTGCGTCAATCAGATAGGGGCGATTGACGACCGTCTGCGCTTGGGCGGTTACTGCGCCGAGACCCAACGCAACTACGAAAGCGGCCAGAAAGGAATGCTTGGCAAATTGGTTCATGTGTTTTTCCTCGTCAGGTTGAAAAGCAAGAAGAAAAACCGTGCTGCTTTCTACTGATGACCCCCGGGATGCCTTTCAGCCCCCCGATTTTCTGCACGGTTTAACTCTAGTCTGCCATAAAGCCGCAAGGTTGATCAAATCCTTTTGTTCGAAACCGATCAAGGCGTTGTTTTTTATCCGCGCTTTTCCTGCGACCCATACGTGACTCACATACTCGCCGCTTAGCGCGTAAACGAGGTGGGAAACGGGATCGTAGCAGGGGGACAGGCGTAATTCATCGAAGTTCAGCGCACACAGATCCGCCGCCTTGCCGGGTTCGAGCGAACCGATTTCGTTTTCGAGTCCGAGCGCACGCGCGCCATTGATCGTCGCCATCGCCAGCGCGCGATGCGCGCCGACAGCATCGGCGCGTTCCGTACTTCCCTTGGACAAAAGCGCCGCCAGTCGCATCTCCCCGAACATGTCGAAGCGGCTGTTGCTCGCGGCGCTGTCGGTGCCCAGTCCGACATTGATCCCGGCTTCGAGCAGCGCGGCCAACGGCGCAATGCCGCTGCCGTGCTTGAGATTGGAAGTCGGGCAGTGCGCAACCGAAGCGCCGTGTCCGGCCAGCAACGCAATCTCTCCGGGTTCGAGATGCACGGCGTGGACAGCGATCAGATTCGGCCCGAGCAGGCCAAGGCGGTGCAGACGCTCCAGCGGCCGTATCCCGTATGTTTCCAGGCTCTGCCTAATCTCGTCGCGCGTTTCGTGAACATGGAGATGAATCGGCAGATCGAGTTCCTCGGCCAGCACCAGCACCTTCTTGAAGGCGCGGTCGGAAACCGAATACGGCGCGTGCGGCGCGAGGCAGAAAGAAAGCCGGGGCGTATCGCGCAAGGCGTCGCGCGCCGCCAGGCCCTTGGCGAGATAATCGTCGGCATCGCTGGCGTAGGCGCCGGGAAATTCGAGCAGGGTCAGGCCGAGCGCGGCGCGGATTCCCGTTTCAGCCACGGCTTCCGCCGCCGCCTGCGGGAAAAAATACATATCGTTGAAACAGGTGACGCCGCCCTTGAGCATTTCGGCGCAGGCGATCAGTGTTCCGTCATGAACGAAGCGGTGCGAGACATGCTGGTTCTCCGCCGGCCAGATATATTCGGAAAGCCAGGTCATCAGCGGAAGATCGTCAGCGATCCCGCGAAACAGATTCATCGCCGCGTGGCAGTGGAGATTGACCATTCCCGGCATCAACAGATGCCGGTCGAGCACTTCCGTCTCCCGCGCGACGAAGCGCCGTTCCGCCTCTTCCACCGGAAGCGCCGCCAGAATCCGCCCTTGGTCGACAGCAAGTGCGTGGTGTTCAAGAACAAGACCCTCCGGCACTACCGGTACGAGCCAACGCGGACGAATCAGCAGATCAATGTTTTGCTGCATGATATGTGATAGAAAAATAAACTTGGCCGCAGCATAACAAAAAGCCGTCTTTCACTGGCTATCCTTTTGGGCTTCCTGCAGAAAATCCGACGAGAAGCAACGGGGCAATTCCTGGTAGTGTTTTCTAAATTTACTTAAATAATGTTTGGTTGTCGTATTGATTTTTATACAATATTTATTTAAGTAAATTTAGAAAATTTTCCAGGGAATCAGGCGCCTACTCCTGCGGAATCCGCTGCGTATCCTGCTTGAGGGCAGCGAGTTCTTCTTCCAGCGCGGTAATTCGGCGCTGCAGGGCGGCAAGGGTGGCGATTTCTTCTTCGCCTTCGCGTTGGCGGGCGAGCGCCGCGGCCAGCCAATCCAGCCAGGCATCCATGCCGTTGCCGTTGCGGGCCGAGAGCTGGAGGACTTCGAGTTCGGGATTGATCCGCAGCGCGTTGGCGACGCAGGTTTCGACATCGAAATCGAGGTGCGGCAGAAGGTCGGTTTTGGTGAGGAGCATCAGGCGCGCGGCGGCGAACATGTCCGGGTATTTGAGCGCCTTGTCCTCGCCTTCCGTCACCGAGAGCATGACGATCTTGGCGGCTTCGCCAAGGTCCCACAGCGCGGGGCAGACGAGGTTGCCGACGTTTTCGATCATCAGCAGGCCGCCCTGCGCGGAGGAATGCGGCGGGTGGTGTTCATGTCCGTGCTCGTGCTCATGTTCATGCCCGTGCCCGTGCTCGTGCTCGTGCTCGTGCTCGTGCCCGTACATCGGCAGGCGCGCGAAGGCTTCGCCGACCATGCGCGCGTCGAGGTGGCAGCCCTTGCCGGTGTTGATCTGGATCGCCGGGACTCCGGCGGCGCGGATGCGCTCGGCGTCCGTCGCGGTTTGCTGGTCGCCTTCGATGACCGCCAGCGCGAGTTCCGGCATGCGTTCGCGCAGACGGCGAAGGGTTGCGACGAGGAGTGTCGTCTTGCCCGATCCGGGACTGGAGACGAGGTTGAGCGCCAGCACGCCATGCGCGGTGAAATGGGCGCGGTTCTGTTCCGCGTGGCGGGCGTTGGCGGCAAGCACGTCCTCTTCGATGCGCACGATGCGTTCGGCATTCATGCCCGTCACGCTGCTTCCGGCGGGGTTCGCGCCGTAGTCGAGGGTGCCGGTTTCCGCTCCCGTTTCAGGAAGGCCGCAGCCGCAGGCGATGCACATGGTTTTTCTCCTTTCGGTGGATGGTGTGAGGATCAATCCGCGACGATCAATTCGACGACGCGCAATTCCGCGCCGCCGGTGATCCTGAGGCGGAAGCCGCCGCAATGCGGGCATGGGTCGCCGCGCGCCGCGATATGCGCCGCGCGGCCGCATTCGAGGCACAGGATTTCGCCCGGAGGTTCGTCGATTTCGATTCGCGCGCCGGCAAGCACGGTGCCCGGCATCATGACTTCGAGGGCAAACGTGAGTGCCGGGATTTCGATGCCGGAGAGCTTTCCGACCGCCAGCTTCAGACAGCGCACCGCCGGGAATCGTTCGCGCCGCTCCGCCGCTTCGACGATGTCGAGGATGTTGGCGACCAGGCTCAGTTCGTGCATGTTCCGGGGTCAATACTCGATGGCGACGTTGTCCGGCGAGAGCCATTCGCGCAACGAGTCGAGGAGTTCGTCCTCGAGCCGGACGCGGCTGGATTCGCCGAGCATCATCTCGCATTGCGCCTGGTCGTTGCGGTAGGCGATCCGCACCGGACATGCGCCGGGGATATACGGCGCGAGGAGTCGCCGCAGGGTCGCCGCCGCGTCGGCAGGTCGCGGCTGGCCGCTGATCTGGCCGTTGAGCGAAAGCTTCAACTGGCGCGCGAAGCGTCCGCGCGCTTCGGGAAGCGTCATCAGGCGGTCGGCGACGATGCGCAGTCCGTCGTTGTATTCGTCGCGCTGCACCCTGGCTTCGACGACCAGCAATTCGTCCGCCCGCGCCTTGTTGCCTTCCTTTTCGGCGAGTTCGCTGTAGACGGTGACTTCGAGCGCGGCGCTGCCGTCGTCCAGGCCGAGGATGAGCATCTTGCCGCGCGCGGTGAGCTTGCCGCGCACGCCGGTGACGAGGCCGGCGATCATTTGCGGTTCGCGCCGCGCTTCGAGACGGTTGAGCGGTGCGCGGATGAAGCGCGAGAGTTCGCCTTTCGCCGTGTCGTAGGGGTGGCCGGAGAAGAAGAAGCCGAGCGCGAGCTTTTCTTCGCGCAGCCGCGTTTTGTCGTCCCACGGCGGGGTTTCGACAGGGCGCGGCGCTTCGGAGGCTTCCGGGATCATCTCGAAAAGGCTGGTCTGCAAGGCGTTGCGCTCGGCCTGTTCCGCCGCTTCAATCGCGATGCCGGCAGAGGCCAGCAGGCGGGCGCGGTTGGAATCCAGCGCGTCGAAAGCGCCGGCGCGGATCAGGGCTTCGATGGAACGGCGGTTGACGAGCCGCTTGTCGATGCGCGCGCAAAAATCGAAGAGGTTTGAAAACGGGCCGCCTTCCGCGCGGGCAGCGACGATGCTGTCCACTGCGTGCCGGCCGGCGCCCTTGACCGCGCCGAGTCCGTAACGGATCGTCTGCGCGTCGACCGGAACGAAGGCGTATTCGGAAGCATTGACGTCGGGCGGCAGCACCTTGATGCCATTGGCGACGGTGTCTTCGTAAAAGACCTTCAGCGTGTCGGTGTCGTCCATTTCCGAAGAGAGGGTCGCCGCCATGAACGCGGCGCAATGGTGCGCCTTCAGCCAGGCGGTGTGGTAGGTGATGACGGCATAGGCGGCGGTGTGCGATTTGTTGAAGCCGTATTCGGCGAATTTCTCCATCAGGTCGAAAAGCTTCATCGCCAGCGCCTTGCTGTAGCCCTTCTTTTCGGCGCCATCGCTCATCAGGTCGCGGTGCGCCGCCATCTCCTCCGCTTTTTTCTTGCCCATCGCGCGCCGCAGCAGGTCCGCGCCGCCGAGGGTGTAGCCGCCGATGATCTGCGCGATCTGCATTACCTGTTCCTGATAGACGATGACGCCGTAGGTCGGTTCCAGGCAGGTTTTCAAATCGGTGTGGAAATAGTCGATGTCCTGTTTGCCCTTTTTGCGCAGGATGAAGTCGTCGACCATTCCCGATCCGAGCGGACCGGGCCGGTAGAGCGCGAGCACGGCGATGATGTCTTCGAAACGGTCCGGCGCCAGCTTTTTCAGGAGCTTTTTCATGCCCTCCGATTCGACCTGGAAAATCGCCGTGGTGTTGGCTTCGCGCAGGACTTTATAAACCGCCGGGTCATCGAAGGAGAGCGCCGAGAGTTCGATCTTTTCTCCGTTCAGGCGTTCGATGTAATCGAGCGCCATCTGGATGATGGTGAGGTTGCGCAATCCGAGAAAGTCGAATTTGACCAGCCCGATTTTTTCCACGTCGTCCTTGTCGTACTGCGAGACGACCGTTGCGCCGCCATCGGCGGAATAGAGCGGACAGAAATCGGTCAGCCTGCCCGGCGCGATCAGGACGCCGCCAGCGTGCATTCCGATATTGCGCGTCAGGTCTTCGAGGCGCACCGCGAGATCAAAGAGTTCGCGCACTTCTTCCTCTCGCTCGACCTTTTCCTTCAACTGCGGTTCGGCGGCAAGGGCCTTGATGAGCGAGAGGGGCTTGTTCGTCTCGACCGGAATCAGCTTCGAGAGCGCGTCGCAGAGCGGATAGGGCAGATCGAGGACGCGCCCGACATCGCGGATTACCGCCTTCGAGGACATGGTGCCGAAGGTGGCGATTTGCGATACCGCGCCCGCGCCATACTTTTGCCGGACGTATTCGATCACTTCGCCGCGTTTGTCCTGGCAGAAGTCGATATCGAAGTCGGGCATCGACACGCGCTCCGGATTCAGGAAACGCTCGAACAGCAGGGCGTAGCGCAAGGGGTCGAGGTCGGTGATGCCGATGGAATAGGCGATGAGCGAACCCGCGCCGGAGCCGCGTCCCGGTCCGACGGGGACGCCGTTGCGCTTGCCCCAGTTGATGAAGTCGGCAACGATCAGGAAGTAACCGGCAAACCCCATTTCGATGATGGTTTCGGCTTCCAGCGCCAGTCGCTCGTCGTAGCGGGGGCGTTCGCGCGCGCGTTCGGCGGCGTCGGGGAAAAGCCACTCCAGCCGCTGTTCCAGTCCGGCGGCGGCCTCGTTTTTCAGATGCTGTTCGAGCGAGACGCCTTCAGGCGTTGGGAACAAGGGCAGATAATTCTTGCCAAGGGTGATTTCGAGGTTGCAGCGACGCGCGATTTCGACCGTGTTTTCCAGCGCCTGCGGCAAGTCGGCGAAGAGTTCCGCCATCTCTTCAGGCGTCTTGAAATATTGTTCCCCGGTAAATAGGCGTGGCCGGCGCGTGTCGCCGAGCACATAACCTTCGGCAATGCAGACGCGCGCCTCGTGTGCCTTGAAGTCGTCAGGAGCGATGAACTGTACCGGGTGCGTTGCCACCAGCGGCAATCCCAGCGCGCCGGCAAGCCCGGCAGTGGCGGCAACCAGCGCCTCCTGCCCCGGCTGGCCGCAGCGTTGCACTTCGAGATAGAAGGCGCCGGGAAACAGATCCGCCCAAGCCCGAGCGCGGCTTGTTGCCAACTCCCGGTTTCCCGTCAGCAGCGCTTCGCCGACATCGCCCTGGGCCGCGCCGGAAAGCGCGATCAGCCCGTCGACGCCGACCTCGCGCAAGACTTGCGGCGGCAGTTCGGCGCGACCGCGCAGCCGTGGCAACAACTGCGCGCGGGAAAGAAGCTCGCAAAGCTGCAGATAGCCCTGGCGGTTGCGGATCAGCAACAGGATGCGGCGCGGGCGGTCGGGATCGGCTTCGTTGGCGAGCCAGACATCGGCGCCGAGAATCGGCTTCACGCCCTGTTTGCGTGCGGCGGAATAAAATTTGACCAGCCCGAAAAGGTTGCCGAGATCGGTCAGCGCCAGCGCCGGCATCGCGCACGCCTTGGCGCGGGCAACGGCATCGTCGATGCGGACGATGCCGTCACTGACGGAAAATTCGCTGTGCAGCCGTAAATGAATGAACTGCGGAGTGCAGGAAGAAACAGGACACATCGTTTCATTTTACCTCAGCGTTTTCATGCCGGATGAGAAGAGCCCATCCCTTGATTTGATCCTGCCTCTATGTTTCGGAAACAAAATATGCCAGCATATGAAGCTTGGCGCACCTGACCAGGAGCGATTATTCATTGAACGAAACCCGGTGGGAGAAAACTGAAATGTGGCTTATTGATTTTTTGTTCGGCAGGAAGAGAAAACAGGCGGAATCCCAGGAATCGCAAGAATCCGGTACGGATTCGGGGCAGGCGCCGGGAACGCGGATTGCCTACAGCCCCGATCTGATTCCGCAACTCAAGGGCGACCATCAGCGTCTGCTCGAAATATTCGCCATGATCAGCGAGGCGTTCACCAACAACGATCTGGCGGCGACATCCAGGCTCCTGGAAGAATTCCGTGGTGGAATCCTGGGGCATCTGCTGACCGAAAACGTCCGTTTTTATATTTACCTCGAACATGCCTTGAGGCAGGAAGATCAGGAAAGCTTCAACCTGATACACCACTTCCGGCATGAAATGGATACGATCGGAAAATCCGTGCTCGCGTTCTTCTCCAAATACCAGAACATCGACAAGCAGCCGGGCCTCGCCCTGTCGTTCGGCAAGGACCTGGAAAACGTCGGCGCGATCCTCGTCGAGCGGATCCGGCGCGAGGAAGAAACGCTGTATCCGCTTTATATGCCGGTTTATTGAGGCATGAAGCAGGGCTGATCGCTTGGACGGCGAACGGAACAAGGCTTCCGGAGCAGACTCCGGCGGAGTCAACGCGCGGCGGCGCGATTTTCTCCGTGGACGTTTTTCCACGCCGTCTTCACCAGCCGCTCCATTGCGCCCGCCGTGGGCGCGTGCAGAAGAGGATTTTCTGCGTTTGTGCACCCGCTGCGGCGATTGTGTTCGCGCTTGCCCAACACGCATCATCGTCGGTGCGGCCCATGTGTTTCCGTCCGTCGATTTCCGCCAGGGCGCCTGTACCTTTTGCGGCGATTGCCGCGCAGCCTGCCCAGGCGGCGCGCTACAGCCGCCATCGGCAAGCGGGGAGGCTCCTCCCTGGAAGTTGCGCGCGGAAACAAAGCCCTCCTGCCTCGGACATCAGCGCGTCGAATGCCGCATTTGCGAGGATCAATGCGAGCGCGCCGCAATCCGGTTTCCCCCACGCCCCGGCGCTATCTCCCTGCCCGAAATCGACCCCGAACGTTGCAACGGCTGCGGCGCCTGCGTTGCGCCTTGCCCGGTCGGAGCGATCAACATGCGTGCAGTATAAATTCCAAATGATTTTCTAAATTACTGTAGTAATTATTTGTTGCAAAGCACTACTGTAGCGAAACATTCTTTTAGTAAATTTAGAAAATTTACATAATATTCACCCGGCAATCAAGGGTTGAGAAAAATTGGATCATCCAAGGCCGCGCAGGGGACGTTTGCCAATCGCCCCGTTGCATTGCCCGGGCGGATTGCCATCCGCCCCTACAAATCTCCTTCCGTACTTCGCGTCGATTTGTACGGGCTTAAATCGAGAACGCTCTAAATACGCTCATTACGCAGGATCGCCAGCCAAGGGAAACCCGCCGATCCGCTCCCTGCCAAATTTATGCAATTGCCCTGTGTCGCATGAACACAAGTGAGCAAGAAACGATAAGTAAATAAGGAAAATTTTCCTTAAGATTACATCTTTGGGAAAACGATAGGGGTGTACCCAATGTTCCATCGGCGGCGCAATGACGCCCGATTTTCTTTCACGAATAAATTCCTGACCGGAGTCTTTTCGCGCCGGCAAGGAATATTGTTATATCGTACCCCCCCCCCCTCTAAATAATCATTTGGCATTATTTTCCAGTCCTCGCCTTGGATGCAAGGCGAGAACAAATCTTCAACAGTGCCCTGCCTTCCCCTTCGGAAGACGGGGCGATGTTGTTTGTGCGGTTGTTCCATCTCCTCGCCCCGCTTCCATTTTGGAGGCGGGGATTTTTTTGCAGTTTCAATTTTTTAAAAGAGAGGTATTCCCATGAAACGAATTCACTCAAACGACTTGGGGCGAGTGGTTCTGGCGTTTTTATTCTTTCTCGCGCCGCTCTTCGGTCTGCTGAATTCCGCCCACGCGGCGTCCGCCATTTTTACCATCAACCTGAGCAATAGCGTCAGCACGTTGACAACGGTGAGTTTCTCTATTGAGAGCAATATTTTCACCACCCTCTACTGGCAAGCAATTCCGACGGTGGCTCCGACGACGGAGCCGACGGGTCATTGCGTCGGGAGCCAGTCCGTTTATCTTCACGCGACAGATCCCACTTCGTTGGATGCCGGCATGATGACGCTCAACGCTGGCAGCAATTCTTTTACTGTGGATGGCCTTTCCCCCAAAACCGGCTACACAATCTGCTTTACCGCCGCCAATGACGGCCCGAACTCCACCTCGCTCTCGGCTGTGCAGTGGGCTTCCGTAACGACCGCCGCTTTGCCGGGTGAACTCCTCGTGCTTGACAATCTGAGCCATACCGGCAGCACGGACACGACGGCGAGTTTCACCGTTGAGAGCAATCTTCCCGGCACCGGCTACTGGCGGATGATTACGACGGGCACTTGCGGCAGCAGCTTGAGCGTTTATATATCCGGGAAGAACGCTTCCAATCCCTCGGAAGCCGGCAATATGCCGATCAACGCCGGAAAAAATTCATTCACTGTGGGTGGCCTCTCTCCCAACACCAACTATATGTTCTGCTTCGTCGCCGGGGCTGGCGACGAAACGGACAGCACCCTTTCCGATGTACTGCAAATAACGGTCAGTACCAAAAGCAGTCCGGGGTTGTCGCCCAGACCGCCCATCGTGGTTGGCAAGCTGGAGAATACTGCCAGAACGGAGACAACAGCGAGTTTCTCTGTTGATGTCAATGTTTCCGGTACCGGCTACTGGAAAGTGACTACAGAGGGCGCTTGCGGCGGAAACCTTATGACTTATATCAGCGCGAGAAACGACAACCACACTGTGCCGCTCAACGCCGGCAGCAATTCATTCACTGTGGACGGCATCTCCCCCAACACCAGCTATACGTTCTGCTTTACTGCCCAAGCCAATAGCGACATGAGTCCCCTCTCCGAGGAGCTGCAGACGGCGATCCCCGCCGCCAGCACGTCGCTCGCGTCCATCGACAAGCTGATCCATACCGGCAGCACGGGCACGACGGCGAGCTTCACTGTCGAGAGCAACCTTCCCGCGACCGGCTACTGGCAAGCAAGCGCGACGGGCGCCTGCGATGCCTCCAGTATCTATGCCGCCGCGACAGCCTCAACTCCGTTGGAAGCCGGCAAGATAGCGCTCACCGTCGGCAGCAATGTATTCACCGCAGACGGCCTTTCCCCCGGCGCCAACTACACGCTCTGCTTCGTCGCCGACGACGGCGGCGTGTTCAGCGATGTGCTCCAGGCCGCATTCAGCACCCCCCCTGCCGCCAGTCCCACCTTCTGCCTCGGCGATCCGGGGAGCAGTCCGGTCACGGTGCCGGTCGACGATGTCTCCTACACGATCACCCCGCAAGCCGAAAATACCTGCTTCGAGATTTTCCCGACGGGCAGGGGCAGGCGTGCACTGATTCTTGTGAGCGGAGCTGGCGATATCAGCACCACCGCTTCCGGAGCCCCCTTGCTCATGGCGCGAAACGGGGATCTGGTAACGAACACTGGCAACGCGAAGATCCATGCAATGCTGGATGGCAGATGCACCAGCACCCGCGTAAAGCGGCTGGAAGGCAATATCTCCGCGCCGGAATGGATCACCACCCCGCAACCCGAGGGAGCTTGCCCCAGCGACGCGCTGACGCCGGAACAATCTACCTACATCGTCTCCGACGGTGAACTGGTGTGCGCCCCGGGCTCGCTGAGCTTCAAGGGCATCTGGAAGAATCTGACGGTAAGGAGCAAGCTGAAACTTGCCGGAGGGCAGCAATACTTTGCTATAGCCGGCAACGAACTTTATGGCTGGTATCAGAACGACGGCGCCGGCTGGGTGGCGCTCCTGGGCACTTTCCTGCCATTGGCAACTGCCGCCCAAACCGGCCAGACGGCAACGACCCTCGTCGACCCGCTCGACATCAGCGGAATTACCGGCATCGAGTTCTACATCGGGATCGGGACAGATCCGGAAGAGATGCTGCTGAACAAGCGGTATTGCGGAGCGTTCAAGGTCGCTCCCTGATCCGCCCGATTCCAGCAACACGGCGCTTCCCGCAAACCCGGGAAGCGCTGTTTTTTTCATGATTTTCTAAATTACTGTAATAATTTTTTGGTAAAAATTACTACCATAGCTAAATATTATTTAAGTAAATTTAGAAAATCGAAGGCTCTATTTCATCGGGAAACAGTCCCGCCAGATGCCGTTTCTTGATGAGGAGATGCTCGATTTCGGCGCCATATCGCTTGCTGAGGGCATCGGCCACCATTGAACGGTGGCATGAATTATTGAACATCTGTCGAGCGCAATCCCCGCCATTTATGGCGGGGTCAGCGAGATGTATGGACTGGGGACATAGCCTAACAGGCGCCGAAGGCGCCCCACACTGTGTCGAGGAATCCCCCTGTGCCTTCAGGTGTTCGAGGAAAGGGGCCGCGAACCGCTTCCAGTCCCCACCTTTCCGGTAGTCGTTGCGCATCGGTTTCGGGCAACCAGGATCGGGGATGTGAATGTACGCAAGGCCGCCAAGCTTGAGCGCATTGGAGAGCGCCTTCTTCGAGAAGCCGGGTTTATGGGACAAGGGCAGGGCGCGAAGATCTACAACCGTTTCGATGCCACGCCCGGAAAGGAAGGGCACGAAATCGTCGATGCCCAGCCCTTCGTAGCCAATCGTAAAAACGGTCGTTCTGCTCTATTTACAGCGCCTGGGCGCTGTAATCGATTTTGAGCTGCCACATTCCCGGTGCTTATTTCCTTTCTTCCGGCACAGCGGGAGTTGGATTTCGCATTTGGGCTTGCTGCGCCGCTGAACGCACCAGATGGCTGATGAAGATCCGCTCGCCTCCCTGCCCGACCGCCGCGCCGTGCGCCGCTTCCAGCGCGCTTGCGCGATCGGGTTCGCCGCGCGCGTAGGCCGCCAGTTCCATCGCGCCGAGGATATAGGCGCCGATCTGTTTATGAGTACTCATCAGCGGCGATTCCGGCGCCGCGAACAAGGATTCGCCAATCTTCAGGATCGCGTCGTGGTCGCGCATGGCGGAGGCCGCAAGAAAATGCAGGTAATCGCGGGTAAACGGGTCCGCTGGCGTGCAATTCAGCCAACGCGGCGCGACCCAGACGTTCTCGAGCGCCTTGGGCGGCATATAGGGAATGGTTTGCGCTGCGAGGTTCGTCAGCGAGAACAGCCAGTCCCTTGAAGTGTCGCGATCACAGCGCCTGCCCATCTGCCAGATTTGATCAATGGTCAGGGTGCTGATGAAATCGAGGCCATCTGCCGTTTTGATGGGGTTTTGCGTCAACCTCGTCTTGAGTTTTTTTGCCTGTTCAAACGCGTCAACATAGAGGCTTGCAAGTTCGTTGCTGGCACGCGGGGCGTCATTCCACGCGGACGGCGGACGCCACGCGCTTGCCGTCTCCAGGATTGGCCAGGGCGCCATTTTCATTTCCATGAAAGCACCGACCTGCTTCTTCTGGAAACGCGCCTTGGGCGCTCTGAGTTGCAGCACCGGATAGAAATCCGAATTCGGCGCGGTCTTGCCATAGGCGCGGGCAAAGGCATGCAGCAAGGTTTTGTTGCCGAGGTAGGCAAAGATGAAATCGTTGCGGTCGCGCAGTCCGCGCCGTGCCATTTCGGCCCGCATTTCCTGCGGCCATCCTGATGGAATATCGAGTTCGGTGACGGGAGGCAAGGGGTGTTGAGGGCTGGCGACCAGAACCCAGTCCCCATTCGAGCCTTGAAAAGCCTGCACATCGGCGAAATAGGGCAACATCGCGTTCAGTACCGACGCGACCAGTTCCGGAGTGATTTCATAGGTGTGCAGCCACTGTACGAACACTCCATCGGAATTCAGGTGCCTTGGCACGAAGCGGTAGAATTCCTCGGTAAAGAGCGAGGCGACGCCATTGACCCAAGGGTTGGAAGGCTCCGAAAGAATGATGTCGTACTTCTTGCGGCTGGTGCTGAAATACGACTTGGCATCGTCGATCACGAGATGCGAGCGCGGATCCTCGAACGGGCGTCTGACTTGCGGCGCGAAGAAGCGCGCGGCCTCGATCATGGACGGCTCGATCTCGATCGTGTCGACCGACTCGATGGCCGGGTTGCCGAGCAGAAAATGCGTGCTCATCCCGGAACCGAAACCGATCACGCCAGCGGTTTTCGCGTTCGGCTGGTAAAGCATTGGCAGCACCCCGAGCGAAACCATAGTGACCTCATCTGTCCCGGCGGGCTGCCTGCTGTCCATTATTACACCGGCATCAGGTTTTCCGTTGGTGATGATCGAACGTTGACTTGTACGCGCGGTTTCCCGCAATGCCACCGAAGCGGTGCGCCCGTCGCGGTAAAAGAGGATTTGGTCTGTTGCCGAATTGGGCAATCGCCCATGGCGGAAAACTCCGGAACTCATCAGAAGAGGATCGAAATGCGACCACAGAAGCGGGACTGCGAGCACCACGAACATCGCCGCCAGCACCGCGTGCGTGGCCCAGCGCGGCCTTTGTGTGCCGCCTGCGATGTTGTTGTTGGCATTGGCCGCCCGCCAGACGCCAAGCAACAGCACCAGGCCGAGCACGATGTCCGCCGCCGCCGCGCCCCATAACGACACACGCAGCCCGAGCACCGGCAGACCGATATAGACGGCCAGCGCTACGCCGACGATCGCTCCCAGGGTATTGGCGGCGTATATGCGGCCAATCGCTGCTTCGCCTGCGCCCTGGCGCAGCAGGATGAGCGTAAACAAGGGCAAGGTCATGCCGGCAAAGAAGGCCGCCGGGAACATGATCACCATCGAAATCGCTGCGCTGGCAAAGTTATACACGGTATAGGCCGAATCCGAAGCGGTATCCAGCGTATTCATCAGCCAGGCGACCCACTCGAAGGAATGGCTGTAGAGGAAAAGCGTCGACAGCGCTGCGATCCCCATCAGGATCTGCGCCCATCCAGCCGCAGCGCGCGCCGATTTCAAGCGGTCGGCGCGTCCGCGCAGCCACCAGCCGCCGCAGGCGATTCCGGCAATGAATGCCGAAAGCATTAACTCGAAAGCGTGGATTGTGCTGCCGAGCGTCATCGCCAGCATGCGTACCCAGGAAATTTCATAGACGAACGAAGTCGCGCCGGTAATCGCCGCCGCCCACAGGATCAATGCGGGAACGCTGGGCTGCTCGCGCACGGTTTCGTCTCCCGTTTTGTCCGCTTCTACGGATTGCTGTTGCTCATGCTTGGACAGCGGCCAGACCGCTATTGCGACCAGCACATTGATCAAACCGGCAGTAAGCACTGTCCCCGGCAGTCCGACGGCCGGCAACAGCCAATAGGTGGCGCAGAGCACGCCGACCGCCGCGCCGAGGCTGTTGGCGAAATACAACCCGGCCAGTACGCGCCCGCCCGCTTCCGGCCGCCAGCGCAGATAACCCGCGCTCATCAGCGGAAAGGTCATCCCCAGCAGTACGCACTGCGGAAGGATCAACAGGCTGGCGACACTCCAGCGCCCCAATTCCAGCGTCGGCCCGACCTCCAGCGCCGGAAACAGGGTTTCGTAGGAAAATCCGCTGATCCACAGGTAATAGCCGTGAAAGCCGACGCCGAAAAAGCCGATGATCAACTCGACTGCGGCGTAAGCCTTGAGCGGACTTTTCAGGAGCGCGCTTTTCCGGCTCACCAGCCAGGCCCCGAGCGCCATGCCGCCCATGAACAAGGCCAGCACAAGCGTCTGCGCATAGGCGGAATGCCCGAGAATGAGACCGAGATACTGTGCCCAGATCGATTGATAGATCAACCCGGCAAAGCCGGAAGCAATGAAGATCAGCAACAGGAAAACGCCGAAATCCGCGCGAAGTTTCGGCTGGGAGGTGGGAATCAAGATATTGCTCCTTTATGGCGGTCGGGTTGCTCGAGAGGCGGATTCTATCGAAGATTTTTTATGCTGCCGACGCGATTTCCCGGCCACGGGTTTATTGCGAATGGCCTTGGAATCCCGATGTCGTGCAGGCAAGGAAAATTGTCAAGACGATAGCACGGATTTCAACTGCGGGGTTTGCGCCGCCCCTTGTCCGGTGGGCGTCATTTCCATGCGCATCGTGTACAGATCGAGGCAATTTTCTAAATTACTGTAATAATTATTGATTAAAAATCACTACTGTAGATAAATATTATTTAAGTAAATTTAGAAAATTTTAGTCCGCAGGCCGGATGCTGGTGCAGGGGACACCGCCCTCGGCATCCCCTGCGAAGATGTTGAGTTTCCATTGTTCATGACTTTTGCAAGTCGAGGGCATGGCTCTCAAACGACTCCCCAAAAGCCCTGTGTGCTTCTCACTGTTTCATCTTTGCCAGCGCCTCGTCCAATTGACGCTTCAGATCGTCGGTTGGCGCTCCCTGCGCCTCGGCGACGCGGATCTGGCGCAGCAGGTCAGAAACCTGCCCCGGCGTTACTGTGTTGATTCCGCCTCTGGTCGGCCCCTTGACGCCTTTTCCCGGAAGATGCGGCACTTGGGAACCATACTCGATTTCGACCTTCTCACTGCCGGGCTGGCGGCGTTTGGCGGTGACGATCATCGACTTCGGCGGAACCGGTTTCGGATAGGCGCGCTGTGGATCCTTCGCGGGCAGGCGCTCGGGCTGCGGAGGCGTGGATGGGGGAGATTGCTCGCTCAGGAGAGTGAATAGTTGTTCCTTCAATTCTCCGCTCGGCAAGCCGGCGGCATCCGCCTCCCGGATCCGATGCAAAAGCTGTTCGACCTCGGTCGGTGCGGCGGTGGAACGGGAAGGCGGCGCCGCCTCCTGCGGGGCATTGACGGCGGTCTGGAATTCCTGCGGCGTCGAAATCATCTTGCCGATCCGCAGATTCTGGTAGCGCATCGCAAAGCTCAGCGCGGTGTCGTTCCAGTCGGTACTGAGCTGCGTATCCGCGCCGGCCTGGAGCAGTATCCTGGCCATCGTTTCCTGCCCTTCGCGCGCAGCAACCATCAAAGGTGTGGTGCCATTCGGGGAACGGGCGTTGATATCCGCGCCATGCTCCAGAAGATAGTGGGCAACGTCTTCATGCCCATTGAAAACAGCATAATGCAGGGCGCTCCAGTTCGCGTTGCCACGGTTGATCGTCGCGCCGTGTTCAAGAAGCCACTTCACCGCTTCCAGATGTCCGTTCCACGCTGCCAATTGCAGCGGCTGTTCGCCCATCTTGTTGGCGCGGCGCGTATTGGCGCCATGCTCGACGAAAAGTTTCATCATTTCGATATCGCCGTTCCAGGCGGCGATCATCAATCCGGTACCGATGCGATCGGCCTGATATTCGGGATTCAACCCGGCCTCGAACCATTGTTTCACTGCGCGCGTGTCGCCCCGCTCGACGGTCAGGCCGAAGGCCACCGGATCGGGCTGAATCGCTGCCGCCGGAAAGGAAAAGAGCGCGAACACGAGGAATGCAAAAAATCTGCTGCGCCAATCCCTGTCCGATGAATCGGAATTCCCTTGCCTTTCCTGCCGTATCTTTATCGCCATTTTCAACATCGCCTTGTCCTGTCCTTGCCTGTCGCGCTTTCTGCGACAATGGCCCGTTTCTCCAGCCCGTCTCTCCAGCCTGTTTCCCGGGCCGCCCGTTTTTCGATCATAACGCCAACTCCAGCCCCAATTCCATTGACAGCCCTCCTGGCGATTTCCCCAAGGCGCCACTCGCCCAAACCGCACATGCCATCATCGAGTTCCGGCCGTCGTCCGCTTTATCTGGCACTTGTGCTGTCGCTGTTGCTGCACGCGGCGATACTGGTTGCGCCTTCGCTGCTTTTGCCGGCAATGAAAAAAACGCCGCCGTTGCAGGTGGTCCTGCGTCCGCCGCCGGTCGAAACGCCCGCCGCGCAGATTCCGGTTCCTCCGGAACCGCTACTCAAGAACACGCTGGACGAAGAGCGGCAGGAAGAATCTGTCCCAAAACCTCCTCCCGACCGGCCGGCCGTGCAGCCAACGCCGCAGGAACTACGGCAGCAAAGGAAGAAGGCCGAGCAACAGTTGCGGCGCAAGCTGCATGCGATGGATTTTTACCCAGCGGAGGCTATCGAGCGCAATCTCGAAGGCGATGTGGTGCTGATCCTGAATTTTGATGCCGCCGGGCAGCTTTCCGGCATCATGCTCGCTACGAGCAGCGGCCACAAAATTCTCGACTCCGCCGCCCAACGGGCAGTTCGCGCCAGCGCCGCGAATTTCGCCGACCCGGTATTGGCGAAAAGGGAAATGCTGTTTACGGTTTATTTTCGCTTGCAGTAAATGCAATCAGCAAGACAGCCATGAGGAAAGTAAAAAAACAGGAATTCCGGTTATCTGATAGGGTTTTAATTCATATCAAGACACAAAAAATTTGAACCACTATGGTTATCAACCGTAGAGTTCAGGCAAACCAGGAAGTCGCCACAGCAAAAAGGAGGAGTCATGCACGAAAAGGAACGCGCGCCGACCCCGGAGCAAGCGGCGCGTCATGCGATTACGCGGTATCACCACGATCCCTCATGTTTGGTGCAGATCCTGCACGACGTCCAGGACGCACTGGGCTGGCTGCCGCCGCCTGCGCTGACCGCGATTGCCGAGACCCTGGGCATTTCGCGTGCGCATGTCGAAGGTGTTGCCGGGTTTTACAGTTTCTTCCATCTCGAACCGGTCGGGCAATATCGCATCTTCTTCAGCGATAACATCACCGACCGGATGCTCGGTGCGCCGAAATTGATGGCGATGATGTGCCGTATTCTCAACGTGGAGCCTGGGCACCGCTCTGCGGACGGCGCAGTCACGGTCGGCACCACTTCCTGCACCGGGATGTGCGATCAGGGGCCGGCGCTCCTGGTCAATGGCTTTCCCGTCACCCGCCTCACACAGGAGCGGATCCGCGAGATTTGCAACCTGATTGCCGCGCGTGCGCCGGTCAAGGAATGGCCGAAGGAATTTTTCCTTGTCGAGAACAACATCCAGCGCTCCGACCAGTTGCTCAAGTTCCGGCTCGATCCGGGGTCGGCGCTGAAAGCCGCCGTTGCGAAGGGACGCGATGGACTGCTTGCCGAAATCCACCAATCCAATTTGCGCGGACGCGGCGGCGCCGGGTTTACCACCGCCACCAAATGGGAAGCGGCGAAAAAGGCGCCCGGACCGGAACGCTTTGTCGTCTGCAATGCTGACGAAGGCGAGCCTGGCACCTTCAAGGATCGTGTATTGCTGACGAGCTACGCCGACCATGTGATCGAAGGCATGACCCTGTGCGCCTACGCCATCGGCGCCCAACGCGGGTTCATCTACCTGCGCTACGAATACCGCTACCTGGTTCCGCATCTCGAAGCCGTGCTCAGGCAGCGCCGCACACTCGGCCTGCTCGGCAAGAATATCCTTCGCCAGGCAGATTTCGACTTCGACGTGGAAATCCGTCTCGGCGCTGGCGCTTATGTCTGCGGCGAGGAGACGGCGCTGATCGAATCGCTCGAAGGCAAGCGCGGCACGCCGCGCATCCGTCCGCCATTCCCGGTCACCTGCGGCTACATGGGCAAACCCACCGTGGTCAATAACGTCGAAACGCTCGCCAAGACCTGCCTTGTGCTGGCCGAAAGCGCCGACGAATTTGCCGCCACGGGCACCCCGCAATCCTCGGGCACGAAGCTCCTGTCGATTTCCGGAGATTGCGCGCGGCCCGGCATCTACGAATATCCGTTCGGAATCGGCATTGCGCAAATTCTCGAAGACTGCGGCGCAAGCAACGTGCAGGCGGTGCAGGTCGGCGGCGCTTCGGGCACCTGCCTGGCCCCTTACGAATTTCACCGCCGTATTGCCTTCGAGAACGTTTCCACCGCTGGCTCGTTCATGATCTTCGGCATCAACCGCGACATGTTTGAAGTGGCGCGCAACTTTGTGCATTTCTTCGCCCATGAAAGCTGCGGCTTCTGTACGCCCTGCCGCGTCGGCACTTCGTTGCTGAAAAACCTGATGGACAAGATGCACAACAACAAGGGCGCGAATTACGATCTCTCGGAAATCGAGCGCCTGACCGACATTCTGAAAACTTCGAGCCACTGCGGCCTGGGGCTGTCTGCCGGAAACCCGGTCATCACGACGATGTCCAAATTCACCGATGTTTACGTCAAGCGCCTCCAACCCTTTGAATTCGAGCCGGAATTCGATCTCGACAAGGCATTGGCCAGAGCGCGGCAAATCACGCATCGCGACGACACCGAAGCCCACTTTCAGGATGAACGGGAGATATTGTCATGACGAACGAATCCGTCGCAAAAGCGCCGAAATCCACCGCGCCATCGGCGCCCGGCGAAGCGCTCCAGGCAAGGGAAACACGGCTTTTCTCCCTTGATGGAAAGCCCGTTGCCTTCACTTCCGGGCAAACCATCCTTGAAGCGGCTACCGCTGCCGGGCGCTATATCCCGCACCTGTGCGCGCACCCCGATTTCCCGCCGCACAGCAGTTGCAAGCTCTGTGTCGTCAAGGCCAATGGACGCTACCTTTCCGCCTGCTCCACGCGGGCGCGCGAAGGGTTGGAAGTCGAAAGCAACACGCCGGAACTCAACGGACGGCGGCGCACCCTGTTGCAGATGATCTTCGTCGAAGGCAATCACTACTGCCCCGGATGCGAAAAAAGCGGCTTCTGCGACCTCCAGGCGCTCGCCTACCAGCTCGAAATGCAGAATCCGCACTTCTCGCATTTCTGGCCCGACCGCACCGTTGACGCCTCGCACCCCGATGTTTTCATCGACTTCAACCGCTGCATCTTCTGCGAACTCTGCGTTCGCGCCAGCCGCGACGTAGATGGGAAACACATCTTTGCGCTGACCGGACGCGGCATCAAAAAGCACTTGTGCATCAATTCCAGAACCGGCAAGCTCGGCGACACCGATTTTTCCGCCGCCGACCGCGCCGCGAACATCTGCCCGGTGGGCGCGATCCTGAAAAAACACGTCGGTTTTTCCACTCCGATCGGAAAACGCACTTACGACGCCACGCCAATCTCCGTCGTATCCCTCGCGTCCCTGGAGGCGTCAAAATGAGCACCGAAATCAGTCATCATAAAACCCTCTCCGAATCCATCCCACGGAAACCACGGATCGCTACCACCAGCCTGTGCGGCTGTTTCGGCTGCCACATGTCGCTGCTCGATATCGACGAACGCATCCTGCAACTGGCCGAAATTGTCGATTTCGACCGCTCCCCGATCACCGACATCAAACACTGCGGTCCCTGCGATGTCGGCCTGATCGAAGGCGGCGTCTGCAACGCGGAAAACGTCCATGTGTTGCGCGAATTCCGCGCCAACTGCAAAACCCTGGTCGCCCTCGGCGCCTGCGCGATCAACGGTGGCCTGCCTGCCGCGCGCAATACGATCGACGTCGGCGAATGCCTGGCCGAAGCCTACTGCACCCCGGCCATCGCCATAGAGAACCCCGGCATTCCGAATGACCGTGAGTTGCCGCTCCTGCTCGACAAGGTGCGCCCCGTCAACGAAATCGTGCGTATCGATTACTTCCTGCCCGGCTGCCCGCCTTCGGGCGACGCCATCTGGCAGTTTGTCAGCGCGCTCGTTACCCGGCGGATTCCGCGCCTTTCCTATGCGCTGATCAAATACGACTGAGTCCGCGTCATCACGGTTTTAAAAACCCAGCGAACAGAACCATGCCTGCCGGAACAGTATTTCCGGCGGGCCTTCCCACCAAGGAACCGCCATGAGCTTTGCACTTGAAACCGCCTCCCATCCCGAAAACCTGAAACGGATCGCCATCGACCCGGTTTCCCGCGTCGAAGGCCATGGCAAGGTCACGATCCTGCTCGACGACAACAATCATGTGCATCAAGTGCGCCTGCACATTGTCGAATTTCGCGGCTTCGAGCGTTTCATCCAGGGACGCCCCTACTGGGAAGTTCCGGTCGTTGTCCAGCGCCTCTGCGGCATCTGCCCGGTCAGCCACCACCTGGCTGGATCGAAGGCGCTCGACTGGGTCGTCGGTGCGCCGCAGATTTCCCCGACCGCCGAAAAAATGCGCCGCCTGATGCACTTTGGCCAGGTTTTGCAATCGCACGCCGTGCACTTCTTCCACCTCGCCTCGCCTGATCTGCTTTTTGGCTTCGATGCCGAAGTCGGCAAGCGCAACATCCTGAACGTTGCCGCCGAATATCCCGATATCGCCCGCCAGGGCGTGCTGCTCCGCAAATACGGGCAGGAAGTCATCCGCCTGACCGCCGGCAAGAAAGTTCACGGCATCAGCTCCGTGCCCGGCGGCATCCACAAATCGCTCAACAAGGAAGAAATCGCTTTCCTCAAGCAGGACATCGGACAGATGATCGACTGGAGCGTCGGCGCCGTCGAACTGTGCAAGCGCCTCTACTACAGCAACCTGCCGCTCTACGAAAATTTTGCCCGCTGCGAATCCAACCTTCTCTCGCTGGTGCGTCCGGACGGCGCGCTCGAACTCTACGACGGCCTTCTCCGCGCCCGCGACTCGAAGAGAAAGATCATCTTCGACAAGGTCGACAACCGCGATTACCACAAAGTGATCACCGAGGAAGTCAAATCCTGGAGCTACATGAAGTTTCCGCACATCACCGCGCTTGGCCGGGAGATTGGCTGGTACAAGGTCGGGCCGCTGGCCCGGGTGCAGAACTGCGACTTCATCGACACGCCGCTGGCCGAAGAAATGCGCCAGCAATTCATGGACACCGCCAAGCCGGTCAATCACGCCACGCTGGCCTACCACTGGGCGCGGATGATCGAAGTCGTCCATTGCGCCGAAAAAATCCGCGACATGCTCGACGATCCCGACCTGCAAGGCAATGACCTGCTTCGCCAGGGAAAGCGCGCCTCCGAAGGCATCGGCATCATCGAAGCCCCGCGCGGCACCCTGTTCCACCACTACCATGTCGGCGACGACGATCTCGTGACGATGTGCAACCTCATCGTTTCGACCACCAGCAACAACCAGCCGATGAACGAAGCCATCCGCAGCGTCGCGCGCGAATACCTCGATGGCGAGCGCGTCACCGAAGGCCTGCTCAACCACATCGAAGTCGCCATTCGCGCCTACGATCCCTGCCTTTCCTGCGCCACCCACGCGCTGGGCCAAATGCCGCTGCAAGTCGAACTCGTCAACACCGACGGAACCGTGATCGACACCCGGACACGGGGCGCGGATTTCATCTGAAACTTTCAGCAGCGAGGCATCCTTTCCACACTGCGCCGCCGTTTCATGGCGGCGTATGTGTTTGGCCCGGATTTTCTAAATTACTTAAATAATAGTTGGCTACTGTAGTGAGTATGAATCATGAATTCTTGATTCTAATTTAGAAAAATTCCTCAAAAAAGCCAGAGCGTTTTTGATTTATTCACCCGGCAATTCAGAGGCCGCATTCGTAGCAGCAGACGCCTCGTTACGAAGCGCCGCCGACGCGGACGATTTTCATGGTGTTCGTTCCTCCCGAAAATCCGATCGGCTCGCCGATGGTAAAAACGATCAAATCGCCCGGTTCCACGATGCCCTTTTGAATCAGGAGGGTTTCGGCGTCCTGCAGCAACTGATCGCGGTCGCGTCCTTCCTGCGGCATCAGCAGCGGGCGCACTTCGCGGTAGAGGCTCATCCTGGCCTGGGCCAGCGGATCCGGCGTCAGCGCATAGACCGGGACGCCGCAATTCAGTCGGCTCATCCACAGCGCGGTAGACCCGGATTGGGTCAGGGCCGCAATGGCTTTCACTTCCAGATGATGGGCCGCAAACAGCGCAGCCATCGCGATGGTTTGGTCGATCCGGGTAAAGGTGCGTTCGAGAAAATCGCGATCGAGCGTAATCTCGGCCGATTTCTCGGCTTCGAGGCAGATCCGCGCCATCGATTCGACGGTTTCCACCGGATATTTTCCGGAAGCCGTTTCCGCCGAGAGCATCACTGCATCGGTGCCGTCGAGCACGGCATTGGCAACATCGGAAACTTCCGCCCGCGTCGGCGTCGGCGCCTGGATCATGGATTCCATCATCTGCGTCGCGGTGATTGCCAGTTTGTTCTTGCTGCGCGCCAGGCGGATCATTTTCTTTTGCAGCGCCGGCACTGCCGCGTCGCCCACTTCGACGGCCAGATCGCCGCGCGCGACCATCACGCCGTCGGCGGCATCGAGAATCTCATCGAGTGCGGCAACCGCTTCGACCCGCTCGATCTTGGCGATCGTCAGGGCCTTGCCGCCGGCAGCACGCATCAGTTGCCGCGCCATGTACATATCCGCAGCGCTCTTGGGAAAGGAAACGGCCAGGTAATCGACGCCAATGGCGGCCGCAGTGCGGATATCCTCCATATCCTTCGGCGTCAGCGCCGGGGCCGACAGCCCGCCGCCCTGGCGGTTGATCCCCTTGTTGTTGGAAAGCTCGCCGCCGTGGCGCACGACGGTATGGATTTCGCTGCCGGAAACCCGTTCCACATCGAGCACGATCCGGCCATCGTCGAGCAGCAGCACGGAGCCGGGGCCGACATCCCTCAGCAGATCCCGGTAATCCAGGCCGACGCGCTCGGCGTTGCCGAGTTCGCAGGCAGCGTCGAGAATAAAACGCCCCCCGCGTTCCAGCGTTATTTTTCCGGCCTCGAATTTGCCGATCCGGATTTTCGGGCCTTGCAGATCCGCGAGGATCCCGACGATCCTGCCCACACGCGCAGAAATTTCCCGCACGAGCGCGGCACGGTCGATATGATCCTGCGCCTTGCCGTGCGAAAGATTGAGGCGCACGACATCGACGCCAGCGCGAATCAAGGCTTCGAGCGTGGCAGGATCGGAAGAGGCAGGACCGAGTGTGGCAACGATTTTGGTATGGCGGGACATGGTGTTTTCCTTGGATATCCGGTTTGTGAGGGGCTCGCCACAGGCGGCGAAGGATCGACGCACATTCTAGCAAGAGGGTTTTGGAGGGCGCGATAACAGAGAGTATCGGATCCGTGTGTTTCCGGATGATGACAGGGCGAAAAAGCGATGTGCATCAAAGCCCTCGATGGCTGCCAGGCATTTAATCATTTCTTTCTCCGTTTCCAGGAAAGCGAATGACGGAAATCGCCACGCTCCCCCCGCCCAGGGGGATTTCGATTTTTTCCGAAGCCCAGGGACGCATCCCCGGCAACAAGGGCATTTGGGTCGGCATCTATTGCGAGATGACCGAGTTTGCCCTGATGTTCACGGTTTACTTCCTTGCCAAATCCCATTTTCCTGCGGTCTTCCAGGAAGGCCCGACGCGGCTTGCCACGAGTGCGGGCACGGCCAACACCGTTTTCATGCTGACCAGCAGCTTTTTCGTCGTCCGGGCATTGCACGCAGTACGCGGCGACCGGATCAAGAGCGCGATACGCTGGCTTTTCCTGGCGCTCATGATGGGGCTCTCGTACCTCGTCGTGAAATTCCTTGAATACCGGTGGTATACCTCCCAGGGAATCCGCATCAGCAGCAGCGCCTTCTTCACCGTTTATTACTACCTGACGCTGAACCATCTGGTGCATGTCTTCTGGGGCAGCCTGGGAATTCTCTTTGTCCTCGTGCGCACCAAGATGGGCGCCTATTCATCGCAGGGCTACGAAGGGCTGGAAGCCTTCGCCTCGTACTGGCACGCCATCGACCTGGCCTGGCTGGGCATCTTCCCGCTGCTCTACGTGCTGCGCTAAAAAAAGGAATCGAAGCATGAGCCCCGAACGCCGCTGCGACTACGTCTGGATCTTCCTGATTGGATTGACGCTCGTGAGCGCATGGATTGCAGAAGCAAGTTTCGAGGCAGGGCTGGGGATCACCCTGCTGGTTGCCGCGATCATCGGCATCAAGGGCCGCATGGTCATCGACCATTTCATGGAACTGCCACATGCCAATCGCCGCATCCGCTTCATGATGCGGCTGTATTTCCTGATGCTGCCGCTGATCACGCTTCTCGTCCACCTGTTCGGCGACGCCATCGCCCGCGCGACGAGTATTTCCTGATATTCATCTGCAGGATGGAGAGAGCGAAGCGAAACCCATCCTACGCCAATTGAGGTTTTTCGCCGGTCAGCAGATACTGGATCAACTCGCGCACAGGGCGAATTGCGGAACCGAAGGGCAGCGTTTCCGATCCGCGAAAAAACAGCCCCTTTTCGACATCGCCGCGCACTGCGGCGGCCAACTGGTTGTCGATGCAAAACTGGCCGAATTTCGCGATTCCATCGCGCAGCCCGCATTGCAACAGGCATTCCCAGGCCAACGTGCATTTATGGTTGGTGTTGGTGGCCGCCTGTAATTTTTCCTCGCGCCGCAAATATTTTTCCAGCCACGGTGTTTTCACCGCGCGCGCAGGCAGGCCGGAACAACTCATGAACTCCACCACATCCTGCTTGCGCGCCTGCGCCAGGACTTTCTTGAATTCGATATCGGCATCGCTTTCCTCGGACACCGCGAACGCAGTTCCCAATTGCACGGCGGAAGCGCCCATGCCGATCAATTCCTTCACCTGCTGGTGCGAATTGATCCCGCCGGCGGGAATCAGCGGGATTTTTTCCTGCGCCAGCCCCATTTTCTCGAAGGCTTCGAGCACGCCGGGAATCACCGTCGAAAAATCGAAACGCGCATCGCCGATGTCTTCCTTTTTCGCCGCGCCCAGATGACCGCCGGCATGCTTCGGATGCTCGATCACGATCGCGTCGGGCAGGCGGTTCCTGCGCATCCATTTTTTCAGGAGCAGAACCACGCCGCGCACATCCGACAAAATCGGGATCAACGCCACTTTCGGAAAATCCTTCGTCATCTCCGGAAGATCGAGCGGCAGCCCCGCCCCCATCACAATCGCCTCGGCGCCTGATTTGCAGGACTGTTGCACATAATCGATATATTGGGTCACGGCGCGCATCACATTGACCGCGATCATCCCGCGTCCACTGGCGATTTTTTGCGCCGCGCAGATCTCCCGGTCGAGCGCCACCAGATTGGCCTCCTCGATCGCGGCGCGGTCGCGCGAGCGTCCGGTTTTCTCCATCAAATCGGGGTGATGCCGGCGTAAATCGACGCTGGCAATCGTTCCCATCGCATGTTCGGCGGCAACGGAGCCTGCCAGCCGATGCGCGGAAATCCCCACGCCCATTCCCCCCTGGACGATGGGGAGGAGTGTTTTATCCTTGATTCTGAGGGGGGGAAAAATAGAGTCGGGGGGCGCTGCGCTGAAAGTCATCAATCAATCCTGTTTCGATGCCGCCAAAATACGGTGAACCTGCGAAGGTTAGCAGAAATCACCGTATCTTCCCAACACGCAGCGCCACGGATTCAGGTATTTCGGGCATCTTGCCCGCAATATGCGCCTGCGCTTCCCCGTCGAGCGGCGCGAAGCGCCGGAAATGAGGTTTCAACCCCCAAACCCCCGACGGCTTCGCCGCCACCCCCTTTGGAAAGGGGGCTTTGTCTTGCGGCGCTTCGCGCCGGAGATAAAACCAACGGCGCTCTTCAAGAGCGCCGCTGTCCAATTCCCCTCCGTGGAGGGGTGCCCGAAGGGCGGGGCGGTTGAGTTTAAGGAGCCACCTTGAACGCCCCGCAATACCGCCCGTTCCTCATCATCTCCTCCGCATCCTTCCCATTCCCCACGTACAACTCCGTTCCAAGGATCGGGCGGACGTCCAGCCG